>Ga0068862_100002819_pt1 | contig 15243 bp, 12 predicted proteins | sample KBSSwiS52_FD_66598 | JGI IMG/M metagenome (GOLD analysis project Ga0068862, IMG submission 66598) | Switchgrass rhizosphere microbial communities from Kellogg Biological Station, Michigan, USA - KBS Switchgrass S5-2 | ecosystem: Host-associated > Plants > Roots > Rhizosphere > Soil ... | reverse complement strand
CGGCATTCGCGCTGCCGTTCTATCGCCGCTGGGTCGACGGCCGCGACGGATGGCAGGAGGTGATGCTCGGCTACTCCGACAGCAACAAGGATGGCGGCTATCTCACCGCCAACTGGTCGCTGTATCGCGCCGAGCTGGCGCTCGTCGATGCGTTTCGCGAGCACGGCGTCAAGCTGCGGTTCTTCCACGGGCGCGGCGGCACGGTCGGGCGCGGCGGCGGGCCCAGCTTCGAAGCGATCCTCGCTCAGCCGGCAGGCAGCGTGAGCGGCGGCCTGCGCATCACCGAGCAGGGCGAGATCATCGCCAGCAAGTACTCCGATCCGGACCTCGGCCGGCGCAATCTCGAAACGCTCGTCGCAGCGACGCTCGAAGCGAGCATGATGGACAGCGAGCCGCTCCAGGAGCGCGCGCCGGCGTTCTACGACGTGATGGACGCGCTGTCGCGGCACGCGTTCGCCGCCTATCGCGATCTCGTCTACGGCACGCCGGGATTCGTCGCTTACTTCCGCACCGCAACGCCGATCGCGGAGCTGGCGGGGCTCAACATCGGCAGCCGGCCGGCGTCGCGCACCAGCTCGACGAGGATCGAGGATCTTCGCGCCATTCCGTGGGTGTTCAGCTGGGGTCAGTGCCGGCTGATGCTGCCGGGGTGGTACGGCTTCGGTCTCGCGGTCGACACATGGCTCGCCGATTACCCCGGCGGCGCCGACAAGGGCCTGGAACTTCTGACCGAGATGCATGCGCGCTGGCCGTTCTTCCGCAGCATGCTGTCGAACATGGCGATGGTGCTCGCGAAAACGGATCTCCCGATCGCGTCGCGCTACGCCGAGCTCGTCACCGATACGGCCTTGCGGGAGTCGATCTTCCTGCGCATCGCCGGTGAGCACGCGCGCACGATGCGTCACGTGCTCGCCATCACCAGGCAAGCAACGCTGCTCGACGACAATCCCACGCTCGCGCGCAGCATTCGCAACCGCTTCCCGTATCTCGATCCGCTCAACCATTTGCAGGTGGAGCTGCTGCGCCGTTATCGCGGCGGGCAGACCGACGAGCGGACGCGGCGTGCGATCCACCTGACGATCAACGGCCTGGCGGCGGGACTGCGGAACAGCGGCTAGCGGGCTCCCAAGGCGATCTTGATCGCGGTTTGCAGCGTCTTCCGGTGGCGGAGACCAGGGCTGACCGCTACGCATGGCACGCGGCTTGCTTTATTATCGTTTGTTGAAGGGGCAGACCGGCCGATACCAGACTTGTCCGCCGGCTGACGCGCTCGGTCCACAGTGACTCGTCCCCAGAGATGCTGACCGCGTCGAGCCCGCATCGAAGAGTCGATGAGCGCACCCGCGCCGCACAACATCCACAACCTTCGCCATTACAGGAGCCGACAAATGAGCGACAGCGTCATGCAAAAAATCAAGGACTACATCATGAGCGAGTTCCTGCCCGGCGAGGATCCTGACGAGCTAACCCCGACCACGCCTCTCATCTCCGGAGGCATCCTGGATTCGATCGCCACGCTGAAGCTCGTGGTCTTCATCGAAGAGCAGTTCGGCGTCAATCTCCTGCCGCACGAAGTCGACAAGGAACATATCGACAACCTCGACCGCATCGTGCTGCTCGTTCGCTCCAAGAATCCCACGGTGGCTTGAAATGGCTGCGGGCGCCGGTCTCGAGCAGGGTTTCATCGTCAGCGCGCGGCAGCGGCCGCAGGCGACCGCCGTCGTCGAACCCGGACGGGGAACCATCACCTACGGAGCGCTCGACCACCTGTCGGATCGCCTGCGCGACCGACTCTCCAGCTTGGGCGTTGCTCCCGGTGACCGAGTCGGCTTTTGCGTGCGGAAGTCAATCGACTCGATCGCCACGATTCTCGGCACCCTCAAGGCAGGCGCCGCCTACGTCCCCGTCGACCCGCAGGCCCCGCCGTCGCGCGCCGCGTACATCCTGGACAACTGCGAGGTCAAAGTCATCGTCGTCGAGTCGGGGCTCGCGGAGCGCCTTTTCGCCGAGCTGACCTCGTTGGGGGCCGCGCCGGCGGTGATCCTCCTCGACAGCGACAAGAACGCTGGCGCGGGCCTCCGCGAAGCGCTTGACTTGCTGGATCGGGCGAGCGTTGCGCCGCCGATGGACAGCGCAAGCAACAAGCCCACGGATCTCGCGTACATCCTGTACACGTCGGGCTCGACGGGAAAACCCAAGGGAGTGATGCTGTCGCACGAGAACGCCGTCGGCTTCGTCGACTGGTGCTCCGAGGCGTTCACGCCCACTGCCGCGGACCGTTTTTCTTCGCACGCGCCGTTTCATTTCGATCTCTCGATCCTGGACATCCACGTCTGCCTGAAGCACGGCGCGGCGCTGGTACTGATCGGCGAGGAAATCGGCAAGGACGCGCCGCGGCTCGCGCAGCTCATCGCCGACGAGAAGATCTCGATCTGGTATTCGGCGCCGTCGATCCTCGCGCTGCTCGGGCAGTACGGAAATCTGCGGAGCCGAGACTACTCGGCATTGAAGCAGGTGTTGTTCGCCGGCGAGGTATTCGCCGTCAAGCATCTGCGCACGCTGTGTGAGCTCTTGCCGCAGCCCCGCTACTTCAACCTGTACGGCCCCACCGAGACCAACGTGTGCACGTACTATGAGGTGGTGCCCCCCGTGCCGCCCGACCGTACCAAGCCGTATCCGATCGGCGCGATCTGCTCGCATCTCCAGGGCCGCGTCGTCGACGAGCGGGGCGTCGACGTCACCCGCGGAGCAGAGGGGGAGCTCATCGTCGCCGGCGCGAACGTGATGCAGGGCTACTGGGCGTTGCCCGAGCAAACGGCCAAATCCTATTTCAAAGGCGCCGACGACGTGCCCTGGTATCGCACCGGCGACATCGTCACCGAGGACGAAACCGGCTGCTATACGTATCTCGGCCGCCGCGACCGGATGGTCAAGCGTCGCGGCTACCGCGTTGAGCTTGGGGAAATCGAAGCCGGCCTTTACCGGCATCCGAACGTCAAGGAGGCGGCGGTCGTCGCGTTCGCCGACGATCAGGCCGGCGTCAGCATCCTGGCCTTTTTGAGCAGCCGAGAGGAAAAGCCGACCTCGCTGATCGCCATCAAGCGCTTTTGCGCCGAAAACCTGCCGCTCTACATGATTCCCGATAAGTTCACATGGCTGGACAGCCTTCCAAAGACGTCGACCGACAAGATCGACTATCAACGGCTGAAAGCGATGCGCTGATGGACTTCAATCTTTCGAGCGAACAGAAGCTGCTGCGGGACAGCATCGTCAAGTTCGCGCGGGGCGAGCTCAACCACGACGTGATCGAGCGCGACCGCACGCACACGTTCTCTCGCCAACTGTGGAAGCGGTGCGCCGACGTCGGCCTGCTGGGCCTTCCAGCGCCTGAGGAGCACGGCGGAGCGAACCTCGATCCGCTCGGCTGCGCGATCGCGCTCGAAGCACTCGGCTACGGCTGCCGCGACGGCGGCCTTGTGTTCTCGATCTGTGCGCATGTGCTCGCCTGCGTCGTGCCCGTCTGGCAGCACGGCACGGAGAAGCAGAAACATCGCTACCTCGCAGGGCTGTGCGATGGCACGCATGTCGGGGCACACGCCATCACCGAGCCGAATTCAGGGTCGGACACGTTCGCGATGAAGATGCGCGCCGAGCGTGTCGACAGCGGCTGGCGGCTCAACGGCACCAAGACCTTCGTTTCCAACGGGCCGGAGGCCGACGTCGTCGTCGTGTTCGCCGTCACCGACCCCGAAAAAGGCTTTCATGGCGGCGTCACGGCGTTCCTCGCAGAGCGCGGCCTGGCCGGATTCTATCCGGGACAGAAATTCGTGAAAATGGGCCTGCGCACATCGGCCGTCGGCGAGCTCGTATTCGACAACGCGCTGCTGCCCGACGACGCCGTGCTCGGTAACGTCGGCGGCGGCGCCGCGGTGTTCGCCACGGCGATGGATTGGGAGCGTGCACTGCTCGTTGCGGCACATGTCGGAACGATCGAGCGCCTGCTGGAAACGTCGATTAGCTATGCGCGCACGCGCAATCAGTTCGGACAGGCCATCGGCAAGTTCCAGGCGGTCGCGCACAAGATTGCCGACATGAAGATGCAGCTCGAGGCGGCGCGACTGCTTGTCTACCGATCCGCGTCGCGGCTGACCGTCTCGCGCAGCATCGGTCTCGATGCCGCGATCGCCAAGCTCTTTGTCAGCGAATCCCTGGTCAAGGCCGCCATTGACACCGTGCAAATGCACGGCGGCTATGGGTTCATGGAAGAGTACGAGGTCGAGCGCGCGCTGCGCGACGCGATCGGCGCGACGATCTACTCGGGCACGAGCGAGATGCAGCGCAACATCATCGGCCGCTGGCTGGGGTTGTAGCGGTTCATTCTTTGGCGGCGCCGCTGCCGCCATCCCCGAGTCCGTCCAGGACCTCGGGTCGCACGAGTCGTCGATTCTTGATCGCGAGCAACGCATCGTGAACATGCGTCAGCGCAGGCTCCCCGGTCTTGTCGATGCGGCGAATGACCGCCAGCGTGCGCGTGAGAGGCGGGTCCAGCGGACGAATGACGACGGGCGCGCTGCTCGCGTCGCCCATCACCGCTTCTATCGGGAGGATCGAGGCGCCGAGACCGGCGCTGATAAGGTTGCGCATCGCGGCGTGGCCGAGCTCCATTGCCGCGCGCGGCTCGATGCCCGCCGCGCGGAACCAGTCGCGTGCGATCTGGTGCATCGTCGCTCCGGTCGAGTCGAAGATCAGCGGATAGCGTCCAAGCGTGGCCGCATCGAGCGTCGCAGGCGCGCCCTGTTCGCTGGGCGGAAGCACGGCGATCATCGGGTCCGAGCGCACGAGCACGACGCTCATCCCGGCCTCCATCACCGGCATCGTCACGAGCGCGATGTCGAGATCGTTGCGGGCGACGCTCGCGGCGATCTCGTCGGTCGTGCCCGTCATCACGACGATCTCGATGTTGGGATGCTTGCGCCGCAGCGTCCGTAGCACCGGCGGCAGAAGATAGGCGAGGATCGACCCTCCGGTGCCGATGCGAATGCGCGCGAGCCCGCCGTCGCGCCGCCGCCGCATTGCATCGAGCGCGTCGTCGACCTCGCGCTCGATGCGGCGCGCCCGCTCGATCAGCTCCGTCCCCGCGGCGGTCGCGTACGCGCGCTTGCCGATTCGCTCGATGAGCTTGAGACCGAGGCGCTGCTCGATCTCCCGCACCTGAAGGCTTACCGCGGGTTGCGTGAGGCTCAGGTTGCGCGCCGCCGCGGAGAAGCTGCCGAGCCTCACGACCTCGACGACGGCGTGCAGTTGATCGAGGCTCAGCCGGCGCATGTCGGGGTCGGTCGGCCCTGGATCCGGGCCCGTACCAAAGATTTCCTCATAAATATGATAATAACAATTAAATTGTTTAATTGTCTCCAGCGGCGCATCGTAGCCCGACGACGCGAGGCGGCACTGCCGGTCCAGTCCCGGTGGCAACCCAGGCGCCGAACCCGAGGAGATTCACGTGACCACGCAAGCGATCCGCCATCCCGAAGCGGCCCTGTTGCACGAGCTCGCCCTCCTTCTGCGCAAGGGTGCGCAAAAGATGAGCGTGGCCGCGCACGATCTCGACGCCTGGCTGGACGCCCGCCGGCTCGCCGCGGCAGCGCGTCGTGACCTTGCCGACATGAGCGACCGCGAGCTGCGGGATATCGGCCTCGACCGCGCCGACATCGGATTCGTCCTTCAGGGCGGATCGCCGAGGTCGATCGAAGAGCAGATCCGGGCGGTCGCATTCGAGGCGGCGATGCGGTCGTAACGCCGAGCGGCGGAACGCACAATGCGGGCTTGCTGTCAGAGCTGACGGCAAACCGCCGCCGATGGAGCGATAACGCATTTGGAGATCGCCTATGGCATCCATCCGCAAGGAAATCCTCGTCGACGCGCCCCCTGAGGCCGTCTGGGATGCTCTCAAAGACGTCGGTGCGCTGCACACGCGGCTCGTGCCGGGATTCGTCACCGACACGCGGCTCGAGCCCGGCGCCCGCATCGTCACCTTCGGCAACGGCCAGGTCGTTCGCGAGCTGATCGTCGACTCGAATGAGAGCGGCCGGCGCCTGGTCTGGGCGGTGGTCGACAAGCCGTTCCAGCATTACAACGCGTCGGCCCAGGTTTTCGATCAAGGGCCTGCGAAATGCCGCTTCGTCTGGACGGCCGACTTGCTTCCCGACGAGCTCGCAGCGAATGTCGCGGCGATGATGGAACAGGGGCTCGCCGTGATCAAGCAAACGATGGAGCGGAGATAGAAGCCGCTCCATCAGCGCACGACATGAGCGGGCCTCGGCTAGCGCAGTGACTTGAACCCGGCGCGAAGATCTTCGACGATCGCCTCCGGCCGCTCCCACGCGGCGAAGTGCGCGCCCTTCGAGTGGCGCTTGTAGTAGATCATCCCGGGGTACGCCTTTTCGCACCACTTGCGCGTCGCCGGGCAGATTTCCTCCGGGAATGCGCTCACCACGACCGGGATCTTCACGCCCTTCGGAGAGAAGAAGGGCAGTTTGTTTTCCCAGTACAGGCGCGCCGACGACACGCCCGTCTGCGTCAGCCAGTAGAGGGTGATGTTGTCGCAGATGTCGTCTCTCGTAAGGCCTTCGGCGACGCCGTCGAACACGCTCGCGATTTGCCGGTACGTCCAGATATCGTGATCGATGATCCACGCCGCCAGGGCGACCGGAGAATCGTGGAGCCCGTACAGCGTCTGCGGCCTGTTTCCCATCTCCAGCGCATAGCCGAGGCCGTGCTTGTAGAAGAACGCGACGTGGTCGAACGAGTACTTCTCCTCTTCGTCGAGTCCAGGAGGCGCCGCGGCCCCGGCGAACGCCGCCGCGTCGATCTCGGGCGGAATCGCGCAGGCCATGTTGGTCGCGATGGCAATGAGTCCCTTCGGCGCCTGCACACCCATCTGATCGACGATGATGGCGCCCCAATCGCCGCCCTGCGCGGTGTAGTGCTCGTAGCCCAGCCGCTCCATCAACGTGGCCCATGCACGGGCGATGCGTTCGGGACCCCAGCCGGTCGTGGCCGGCTTGCCTGAAAAGCCGTAGCCCGGCATCGACGGAATCACGAGGTGAAACGCGTCCGCGGCGCTGCCGCCGTGAGCCGTCGGATCGGTCAGCGGCTCGATGATCTTGAGCTGCTCGATCACGGAGCCGGGCCAGCCGTGTGTGACGATCAGCGGCAGCGCATTCTCGTGCTTCGAGCGAATGTGCATGAAATGAATGTCGAGACCGTCGATCTCGGTGAGGAAGTGCGGATAAGCGTTGAGCTTCGCCTCGACCTTGCGCCAGTCGTGTTCGGACGCCCAGTAGCGCGCGAGCTTCTGGATCGTCGCGAGCTGCACGCCCTGCGTGTCGTCGGTTACCGCTTCCTTTTCGGGGAATCGAGTGGCCGCGATGCGTCGCCGAAGCTCATCCAGCTCGCCTTGGGGCGCCTCGTACCTGAAGGTGCGGATCGATCGATTTTCGGTCTGCCGTGCCGCGGGCGCCGCAGTGGCGGCGATCGTGTCGGCGGCGAGGGCTGTCATGTTCTTGAGCGTCATGGGTTGCTCCTTGACTGGAGAAACGAGAAGTCCGTCGCGCCTTCTGGACTGGATTCCAGCGATACGGAATGCGCGGACGCCATGACACCAGACGCGTCGCGCCGGGTCTATTGGACGATGGTGTTGCCCGAGTCGTCGCTAACGGTTGCCGAGGCGCGGTGCGCTCGTTGCGAGCGGGTAGGTCGACGGGGACCGTCGATAGGCCTCGGCACAGCGTTCAGAGCAGAACCATGGCGCCGTCGGCGCCGTTTTCCGGTACGCCTCGTAGGGTGCGTGCATCTTGCACACCGGGTCGATCCACGCGGGATCGAAAGCCGCGGCCAGCTCGATGGCGTAAAGCGGCATTGGATCGGCAATCGAGCGCAGCGCGACTTTCCCGATGTCGCGCGCGACTATGCCCGATGTTGCGGCGACGTCGGCGACAGGCTGCGTCGCCAGCAGTTGTCCGGGCGATGCCAACGCGGCGATGCGCGCTGCGATGTTGACGGTCGAGCCGAAGAAGTCGTTCGCCCTGCGGAGCACCGGGCCGTGATTGAGTCCGGTCCTTGTCAGCGGAATGCGCGGCTCCGAGCGGCAGGCAGGGAGCAGACGCCCGAGCACCTGCAGCGCCGTTGCAGGATCGGAAAAGCCGAACATCGCTTCGTCGCCGATCCATTTGATAGGCGTCCCGAGGCCTCCCATCGCTTCGCGAACCAATCCCTCGAAGTGCCCGAGCACGGCTATCGCGGACGCATCGCCGTAGACGTCGGCTATCGCGCTGAAGCCCGCGAGATCGACGAAAGCGATGGTCGCGACCCCGGACTCGAAGCCATCAGGCGCGCCGACGTTCGTCGTCATGATCGTCAGGACTCCAGCCGATAGAGGCGAACCCAGAATTCCGACTCCTGGCTCCCCGGCTTGCTGACGTTGAAGGCGTCGCCGCCCGCGGGTGCCGGTACCGGTATCGTGCGCCACAGCGAAGGCCGCTGCGTGAACTGCTCGCGGAACGCTTCCGTCGCCCAGATCTCCCCGGGTTCGACGATCGGCTCGACCCGGGCAGCGCACAGGATCGCGTCGCCGCCGACGATGATCGTGCGCAAGTCGGTGTCGCGCTGCCGCATCTTCACTTCGCCGTAATGCAGCGCGATCCGCAGGCGCGGCTGCCCCGGAGCCTTGTAGACGTCGTCCATGAAATGCCGCGCCGCCTGCGCAAGCGCGACCGGATCGTCGTCCGCGATGAGCGCGGAATCGCCGGCGCCGGTCTCGACGATCGCCGTCGCAGGGGCCCAGCGCGTAACGGCGTCCTCCAGCGCCTTTCGCACCGGCGCATCCATGCCGGCGCGCATCAGGGCGCCGAACCCATGCACGTCGGCCTTTAGCACACAGCAGGAACGCGCGCTGTCCCCGCGGTCGAGATTGCTGTCCGGCTCATGCCACGGCCGGTCGTAACCCACGATGTTGACGCGGTCGATTCGCTGCAGGAACGCCGGATTCGCGCGCGCAATCACATTGGACAGTATCGGGTGGACGAGATAGTGCGTGGCGTGCGGCAGGGTGCCGTTCGGGTCGAGCGTCGCCTCGCCGGGGCGCAGGAAGCGTTGCCGCCACTCGCCGCGAACGAGATCGTGCTGCACGTACCCGAGCAGTCCGACGCGATACAGCGCGTGCAACGCGTCGCCGTCGCCATCGCCGTCTGCGGTAGCCTCTTGGGGGTTCGCGATCGCCTCGACCTCGCCGCGCGTGAGAATGTGCCCCGGCAGGCGCCGGAAAAGCCGCTCGAGATCGAGATTGCCGACATAGGGCGCGATCTCCGCGAGGTACTCGTGCGCAATCTCGGTCGCCGCCTGGTTGACCGCTTCCTTCAATCGGTATTCGTTCCTGCGCTCGTCGGGCCGCAGCGCCACGAGCCGGTCGCCGATGGTCATCAGGTCGCGAGGGCGCAGCAGCGTGTGCCGGCAAACGTATTCGAAAGCGTCCTCCTCCTCCCGCGTGTAGGTATCCGTCACGCCGGAACGGCCGAGAAACGCCTCCAGCGGGCTTGTGCGCACGCGACCCGGAAGCACCATCCGCTCGTCCTTGACCAGCCGGATGTTGTTCACGAAGATCTCGCGCAGGCTCGGCGGCGAATACACGATGTCCACCGCGATGCCGCGATACTGCTGCACCATCGCCGTTCGCTGCGACAGCCGCGCGTAGGCCTCCTTGCGTATCGCGGCGAAGACCTTGAGGTGGTGGTTGATGCGCCGGATCTGGTAGGCCACTTCCACCAATCCCAGCTGGGAGAAGTACCAGACGTTGGGCGACAGCTCTCCGGTGACGCTCGCGTTCAGCGTGAGGTCCTCGACGTGCTTGTTGAAATACTCGTCGATCCCGTCGATGAAGATGGTGAGCTGCGATTTGAGTGCGCGCAGCCGCGGGACCAGATGGCCGTCGGTGTCCGCAGCCACCCGCTGCAGCTCGCCCGGCGTGAAATCCAGCAACCGGACGAAGTGGTCGATGACGCCGTTGAGCTGGGTGTCGCCGACGAGGCTGTTGAGCTTGGCGTTGACCTTGAGACCGCCGGTCGCGTCCGCATGCTTCAGTGCGCTCAGGGCAATGGCGGTGAGCCACACTTTCGACCACGGCAGCGGCGACGCCGAAAACAACGCGATCTGCTCGCGGCTGAAAATCTTGTCGCCGATCGGCTTGTCGAGCAGGTTGCCGCTCGGCAGGCACGTGCCGTGCCCTTCGCGCTGATACAGGATCCGCTTCGCCTTGAGGAGCAGTGTCTTGCCGAATCCCTTCGTGGCGATGACGATGAACTTGTCGTCGCGCGCAGGCGCCAGGAAGGCGTCGATCTCGGGGGTTCGGTGAAGCAAGGACTCGTCGAAATCGTCCGCGACGCGGATGTCGTCGGCGTCCACGGTCCACGCGCGCATCTGGATCTCCCGGCCTGCTGGTTGCTGCCGTGCGGAGGATAGTGCGTTCGATCATCGACGTCCAGTTGCCTCCCGGCGCTGAGGCTACAATGCGCGTCCCGTGAGACGATCCGCCCTCGCATTCGCCCTCCTCATCCTCGCAGTTGCGCTCGACGCGGGCGCGGCCACGGCGATTCCCGGAAATGCCACGCCGATACGATTGCAGCTCAAGTGGCGCCACCAGTTCCAGTTCGCCGGCTATTACGCCGCACTCGAGAAGGGCTATTACCGCGAGGCCGGTCTGGACGTGACGATCATGCCGGCGAGCCCGTCCACCGATCCCGTCGACGTGGTGCTGAAGGGCGGCGCCGACTTCGGCATTGCGTCCTCCGAGCTCGTGCTGCGCTATGCGAAAGGTGACCCCGTCGTCGTGCTGGCGACGATCTTCCAGCATTCGCCGCTGACGTTGTTCGTGCGCAGTGACACGGGCATCCAGTCCGTGCGTGACCTCGCCGGCCGCAGGGTCGCGCTCTCGCCGTGGGAAACGGAAATCTTCGCCTACCTGCAGCGCGAGCAGGTGCCGGTCGGGCGGCTGCAGCTCGTCCAGCACGACTACAGCGTGAACAGCCTGGTCGAGGGGCGCGTCGAAGCGCTCGCGGGCTACGAGACCGACGAAAGCTACTACCTCCAGCAAGCGGGCAAGCAATACCGCCAGTTCACGCCGCGGTCGAGCGGCGTCGACTTCTATGGCGATACGCTGTTCTCGACCCGCGCCATGGTCACGAGCCAATCCGATTGGGTCGACGCATTCCGTGCGGCGAGCCTCCGCGGCTGGGAATACGCGATGTCGCACCAGGAAGAAATCGCCGAGCTCGTCCATGCGAAATACGCACCCGACCTGCCGGTCGACAAGCTGCGCTTCGAGGCCGAGCGCATGGTGCCGCTCGTCCGCACCGATCTCGTGGAGCTCGGCCATACGCACGCCGGCCGCTGGCAGCACATCTACGACGTGTACCGCGAGCTCGATCTCGTGCCCAAAGGCGATGCGCCCGACATACGCGGGCTCATCTATCAGCCTCCGACGCCGCGCGATTGGCGTTGGCTGTGGTGGGTGCTCGCCGTTGCCGCTCTCAGCCTGGCGGTGGTCATCTGGATCGCGCGCCGCTTCTATCGGCTGAGCTCGCGCCTGCGGCAGCAACTGGACGAGAACCGGCGCCTGCAGGACGAGCTGAGGGCGCTCACCATCACCGACCCGCTCACGAGCCTGCACAATCGGCGCCACTTCGACGTCGTGTGCGCCGCGGAGTGGGAGCGAGCGCGTCGCGACCGGCGGCCCCTGGCCGTGCTGTTCATCGATGTCGACCACTTCAAGGCCTACAACGATTGCCACGGGCATCGCGCCGGCGACGCGTGCCTTGCCGCAGTGGCCCGCGCCATTCGTCAATCGCTGCAGCGGCCCGCGGACGTTGCCGCCCGCTATGGCGGAGACGAATTCGTCGTCCTCCTGCCGGATACCGACACGGACGGCGCGCTCGATGTCGCCCGGCGCGTGCTGGCCGCCATCAGCGCGCTCGACATCCGCCACGACGACTTGCCGTCCGCGCAGGTCACGCCGAGCATCGGGGTGGCGCAGCTCGTGCCCGGGCCCAACGACACATCCCAGGGGCTGCTCGAGCGCGCCGATCGCGCCCTGTACGCGGCCAAGACCGCAGGTCGGGGTCGGATCATGGCGGCACCGGTCTAGCTTCGGCGAAGGTCAGGCTTCACGATCCTCCGCGACGCGGCGGATCGCGATCACGGCGTCCGCCGGCAACAGACGCTCGACATGCTTCTCCCACGCTCGCGCATGCGCGTGAAGGCGGAGCGAGCCGTCGGCGGCCTCGTCGACCAGGCCCGTCTCGATCAGCGTGTCGATGTACGACGCGAACGTCGAGCGCTCGTAGAAATCCGGCGGCGCGAATTCAAACAGCAGGGATAGCCGCTGTGTCAGCAACTGCATGAGCTCTTCCAGGCGCTTGCGCGGCAAACCTTCGGCGGCGAACCGGTTCAAGAGCGCGATCGTCAGGTAGTTCCGGCGCAGCAAATGGCGGAGCGACCGGGCGAGAAGCTCGAGTCCAGCCCGCTCCAGGCTGTCGCGGTCCGCGGCGCGCACCGCGCCGTCGACCACCGGGCGCGCCCACTTGAGCTCGACAAAGAACTCGACGATGCGCCGCGACTCCGCGACCGCCTCCTCGGCGGAGTGGCGCAGCGTCAGCTCCGCGCGGAGGAACGGCAGGCCGCCTTCGGCGAATTCGGCAACGCCATCCGGAGTGACTTCGCGCCGTGAGACGACGAGGCTCGCGACCAGCGCAGGCAGCGCGTACGCGTGCAGCGCGTTGTTGCGGATGTAGTTGAGCGCGGCGACCTCCCGGTCGGGAACGGTGATTACATCACCGAGCGGATGGGGAACCCGCTTCGCGTACCCCAGCTTCTCCGCGTGGGCAATGACCGCCGGCGGATCGTCGGCGGCAAGAACCGCATTCGGCGAATAGGGGAACCGGCGGCCAAGCGCCTGCAGCCACGCAATCTGCTGCGCGAGCGCGCGCTCGTCGAGCGCATGCCGAAGGCTCGGCACGATCGCCAGCGCGAACAGGTTCATCGGATTGACGACGACGGCGGAGTTGATCCGCTGCGCCATCTCGCGACCGATGAGCGGCGTCAACTCGCGCGCCTTGTCGCGCTGCTCGCTGCCCTGCAGCGCGTGCCAGCCCGGCGCGGCGCGGTCCAGGAACTCGTCGACGGAAAGCGGTGCGCCGAAGTTCACATAGACACGGCCGTAGACACGCTTCAGGTTGCGGGCCGCACCGATGAGCGAGCGCAGCGATTCGCCCTTCTTGGGTTGTCCCTCGAGCTCGGCGACGAGGGTGGGGCCCTCGAACAGCTTCTCGTAGCTGAAATGGACAGGGACGAGGATCAGCGGGCGCGGATGCTCGCGCATGAAGCTCTCGACCGTCATGCCGAGCAGGCCGCCTTTGGGCGCCAGCGTTCGCCCGCTCCTGCTCCTGCCGCCCTCGATAAAGTACGCAATCGGGAAGCCCGTCACGATCATCGCGTGCAGATACTCGCGAAACACCGCGGCGTACAACGGTTCTCCCCTGAAGCTGCGGCGCAGGAAGAATGCACCGCCACGCCGCAGGATCGGCCCCACGATCGGAAAGTTGAGGTTCGCACCCGCGGCGATGTGCGGCGGCGCCAGTCCTTGCGCATGGATGAAGTACGAAAGCAGGAGATAGTCGACGTGACTGCGGTGATTGGGAAGGTAGACGAGGCCCTTGCCGGGCGCGATCTTCGCGATCTCCTCGGCATGCAGCACGTCGACCCCGTCGTACAACTGCTGCCACACGCGCTTCAGCACGAGCTCGCCGGCGCGAACGACCGGATAGCTGAAGTCCGACGCGATCTCCCAGGCGAACTTGCGCGCGCGATCCTCGGCCGCCGCGATCGGGATGCCGAGCCGGCGAGCCTCGTCCGCGATCGCCTGCTGCAGCTCCAGCGACGCGATCATCGACCGGACGAGGTTGCGCCGGTGGGACAGATCCGGCCCGATGGCCGCCTCTCGCAGCCTGCGGAAATGGAAGCGCAGGAAGCGATTCGCCTTGCGGATCGCCGTCGCTTCTTCCGCCTCGTCGTCGATCAGCCGTCGCAGCGAGATCGGCTCGCCGAAGCCGACGCGCGTCTGCCGCCCGTGGAGCAGGATGATCGCCAGCTGGCGCAGCGGACCCACGCTCGCCCAGGCGTCGGCGAAGAGCGCCTTCAGGAGCGAGTCCTGCGATCGCGGCGCACGCCCCCACAGGACCATGACCGGCACGAGGTCGACATCGAGCGTGCCATCGCGGAAGAGCGCCGCCGTGAGCTGCGCGAGCGTGACGGAGGGTTCGGTCGTGCGCGTGCTGAGTGGGTTGCGATTGAGGATCACCGAGAAGACCGCGCGCTTCGCGGTTGGAAACTCCAGTCCTATCGGTTCCAGCGCCGAAGGCAGGTTGAGCCGCCCGGCCTCCTCCTCGAGCACGAGCAGGCTCGACAGCAGCCGATCCTGCAACACGTAGCAGAGCGGGCGGTCCGAGTCGACCCGCAACTCCGCCGGCTCGGGCGTCACGTGCGTGCGGACCACGACGTAGAGCAGGCGCCGCAGCGCCGCGAGGAAGAGATTCGAGAGCCGGGTCAGGCCCTGCGCCCGTGCGCGTGGACGACCCGGTGGTCGGCCGGTCGGCCCTCCCGAAGGGTTGGTTGGCGGTCCCAACGGGACGGCGGTCGTCATCGCCGTTCCATCGGCTCCGGTGTCATCTCACTGCTCGATTCCACCGGTTCGTCGCTTCCGTGTTGAGGGGGATAAGGCGCCTGCCTAGGATGCGACATACCGGATGCCGGCAGCGATTCCCAGACAGGCGGAAATTGAATCCGAATCGCCCGCCGGCGCATCCAAACAAGGGCAGACGAACCAAAGATCAGGAGATTACAGCCATGAACCGCTACGAAGCTTCCACCCCCCGCGCCGCGTGTGGTCTCGCCGCCCTGGCCATCAGCGCCGCCGTCTTCGCGGTCACGGTCCTCATCCCGTCCGGCCCTTCGGGCGACGAGCGGATCATTCAGATCGCAAAACCGGCGCGGACCGTCTACGTCGTCGAGGCCTCCCGCGATGCCGCCGACGCCGCGATGGCGAAGGTCTGCGACGATCCCCCCTCGACCAAGGCGGACGGCGCGACGCCGCTCAGCGCGACCTGAGCGACGGCCACTCCACAATCCACTACGGCCGGA
>Ga0068862_100002817_pt1 | contig 15245 bp, 17 predicted proteins | sample KBSSwiS52_FD_66598 | JGI IMG/M metagenome (GOLD analysis project Ga0068862, IMG submission 66598) | Switchgrass rhizosphere microbial communities from Kellogg Biological Station, Michigan, USA - KBS Switchgrass S5-2 | ecosystem: Host-associated > Plants > Roots > Rhizosphere > Soil ... | reverse complement strand
GTCGAGCTTCAAGCTAAGGTAGAGGAAGCCCGCAAGTCGATCACCCCGGAGCAATGGGAGAAGTTTCACAAGTTCATGAAGCAGCGCCAGGAACGTAAGGAACGGGGAGGGATCACCCCGATGGATTGCTGGTCACAGGCCCAAAACAATGCCGACATCTACTATTCTGGATGCGTAGGCGGGGGAGGCGGCCAGTTTCAGTGTTACGTTCTAACCGAGTGCTTCCTATGCCAGGAAGAAAACGCCTGCAGGTTGCAGGAAGGCCAAATGCAGACGGATTGTTACTGCAACTAAAACCCCGCTCTTTTGATTTGTGCCGTTTTCGCGGGGATTCGCTTTGAGAATTGAATCAGGCCCAGCAACGTTAACCGCGTTGCTGGGCCTTCTGGTTTTTGGTTAAGCAGTTCTCGCCCGGGCCGCTGCACGTTTCTGTCTGCTTTAACTCCCGCGCAAGTGGAGCCAGTGATCAGCGGGTGCAATGAGTCTCGGATTTGGTCGGATTTTGACTCTCTGGGGTGTGGCACCCCGCTGGCACCCCTTGATTTCTGTTGACAAAAAACACTGTTGGGGTTTATGGTCGTGACGCAGTGTGAACGCTTCACTATCGAACCGAGTCCGCGTCGCGTCGGCGCATTTGATGGCAGAGCATTCCCAAAACACCTTCACAATCATCCTCCCAAACTCCGCGCGGCACACCGTATCTGTCGGCAATTTCGTGCTTTATCGTGATCTCGGTCTCATTCGGTCCTCGAAGACCGGAGTTGGCCGAGTGGGTAAGTGGCTGCGAGCTTGGCCGATCACGGACGGGCTTCGTTTCGAAGTAGTGAGCCCTCCACAGGCGGACCTGTACGCACTCAGGGCCGTGCATTTTCTTTGGCTGAAGATTATGAGTTTCCAGAGGGCGGAATCGTGATGAGGGGGATTCAATGCCAGGACTGACCAAAGAAGCGATCGACGACATTTTCACTTACCACTCGCCATCTTCAGAGCAACTGCCGAAGTATCAGGCGATTCGCGATAAAGCCAAAGAGCTGGGGCTGGTGATTCTTGAGAACACACCGGCGGGCCCCGATCAGACCGCGGCGATCCGGTTGTTGCGAGAATCGGTGATGACCGCGAACGCGTGCATCGCCCTGGGCGGAAAGTACTGAATTACCCAATGAGCGCGAAGAAAAACGGCACAAATGGCAACGGCCACAAGAAGGGCAACGGGGCGAAGACCCCGAGCCCGCGCGAGGACCTCTCGCTCAAGCAAGAGCGCTGGTACCACTTCTGGCTGCAGACCGGGAACTTGACAGAATCCTCACGCTTGGCGGGATACGAGGGCAACGACGATGCGCTCACATCAATCGGTCGAAAGAACCTCCAGCATCACGAGATCAAGCAGCGGATAGCCGCGATGAGGGCGCAGGCCAATGTCGAGACGGAGGAAGTAATTGGGCGCCTGGTCGCGATCTCGCGGGCCGACATCCTCGACGCCTTTGAAGACTCCGACAGTCCCCAAATCAAGCTCCTTCGCGAGAAGAATCTCGGGCACCTGGTCCGTAAAATCCGCATCAAGCGTTACACCGAAGGGAAAGGCCAGAACGCGACTCCTGTTGAGATCACTGAGCTGGAGTTTCACAACGCGCTCGCGGCGACTACGCAACTGTGCAAGGTGCTCGGAATCGAGAGGCAACCGGCGGCGAACCCCGCCGACGATAAGCGCCGCGTAGATGCCGCGATCAAGCTCTGGCAAGATGCGACCGGTGGCACGCGCGAGGACGCGATCCGCTATCTGGCTCCCCAAATGCCCGAAGTCTTAGAACTCGGGAAAATCGGCTAACAACACAAATATGCCCTGCAGATGTGCAAGCCTAGACTGGACGGGTGTGGACATGACTCGCGAGCATCACCCCGCGTGCCAGGACTTCGATCCCGAATGGGCTGCCGAAGCACAGAGAGTCGCCGCAGCCTTCCGCGCCAGCAAGGGCCAGCAGTACACGAAGCCGCAAATCGAAGCCGACCACCGGCTGTGGCTTCACGCCCTCCTGCCGAAGCACTTCCGCACGGCCGATGATCGGCAGTTCGCCCCGCATCACGACGAGTTCTTCCGGTGGGGCTGGAACATTGAGCGCGGGACCCTACCCTCGCCGTCATCGTGCCTCTGGATGGTCAATCGAGGTGGCAACAAGAGCACGTCTGCGGCGGGACTTGCCGTCGCGCTGGGGGCCCGCGGCCGGCGCAAGTTTGGATTGGTAATTACGCGCACGATACCGCAGGGCGACACGCATATTCGGCGGGTCAACTCGATGCTGCTGGCATCAAACGTCGCCCAGTACTATCCCGGTATGTCACGACCGCAAGTGCGGGAGCTCGGTGATCGAAGTGTAAGGTCGTCGTGGAACCGCACGCAGCTAACTACGGACGACGGCTGGACCCTACAGAGCTTCAGTCTGCTGGCTGCGCAACGCGGGGTTGGGTTGGAGGAGTATCGCCCTGACTTCATTTGGATCACTGACGTTGACGATGATGGAGACAGTCCCGGGATGGTGGACTCGTTGGTTACGGCGTTGTCATCGTCTGTGTTGGCGACCCGATCGGCCGATTGTGTTGTCGTCTTCGATCAAAATCCGATTCATCGAGACTCGGTGCTGAATCGGATTCTGACCCGTAAGACCGACGTGCTCTCCGAACGAAAAGTCATCGGTCCGATCCCTGCGGTTAGACAGCCGGTTTACGCGCGGGAAGAAGACCGCTGGGCAATCAAGGGCCAGGCGTCCTGGGACGGATTACCGCTCTCCGCGTGTGAGGCGACGCTGAATGTAGTCGGAATGGATTCGTGGGAGCGCGAGTACCAACACAATCTCGACCGGCCCTATCCGGACGCTCAATACCCGATGTGGGACGAGAAGTACCACCTCGTGACTTGGGACCGATTCGCAGCTTACTTCGCTCGCGAGATGAAGAAGACGTACGGCGAAGACTGGCGACTGTATGACGCGAACGGGCAGCCGCGGCTTCCATCGAAAGGGTACACCGCACAGGCTCAGGACTGGGGCAACAATCACAAGCATCCTTGTGCAAATGCGTGGCTCTGGCAGCCAGCCGAAGGAATGCCCCTGAACAAATTCGTTTTCTTTTACCGCGAGATGTGCTGGCCGAGCTTTCCAGCCATCGAGAACGATGAGCGCGCTGGTCCGTCGGCTATCAGAGTTGGAATTGCGATTCAGAACATTGAGCGTGCGTGGGATGAAGAGTCGCGGATGATGTGGAGGCTTGCGAGTCACGAACGGCCGGAGATCGTAAAGGGGTACGAAACCGATATGCCTCTTGCTGGCCGAAACGCTTTGATGTTTCAAGGCATCAACACTGCGGAGGCGCGTGAGGGGATCCTGCATACGCAGAACTTTCTGACGATCGATCCGGAGATTCCTCATCCGTTCAACGTGTGGCCGGAGGGGCATCCGCAAGCTGGCGAACAGCTGCCTGGGTGTCCGCGGGCATTCTGGCTCGTAGCGAAAGGTCAAGGCGAGCTCTATTGGGATTACGAGATCGGCGAGGTCAAGGTGAAGCCGGCGCTCGATGAGCGAGGCCAGGCGCGGACGCGGGCCGAGTATCCGGCGTTCCGCAAGCCGGACACTGCCCAGGGGGCAGAGAAAAAGGACTCCCCAAAGATCTTCGACGATATGGTCGACTGTGGGCGAGCGATCGCCGGCAAGCTCTTCCCGGGGATCCAGCCGTTGACTAAAGAGGAGCGCTTAGCGCTAAAGGTCAATCGAAGGTTCCCGCCTGATCAGATGCCTGAGGAGCAGCGCGCTCAAGAGGCCTGGGTGACTTCGCGGCAGTACTGGGCTCGAGCGATCGCAAACGAAGAGGACAAGGCTCCGAGTTATGGTGGCGCGTTGGGGGAAATGTGAGACAACCAACCGCGCGTGAGTGGAAGATCATAGAGTCGGCACAGGAAATGGTTCGTCACGCGCGTGGGGGTGAATGGGAAGAGAGCGTCACTGAAAGCGTGCTGAGAGTCGCCGGGATGAGGGACGATGGTTACGTGTATGCGATAACGATCAAACGAACGCCAAGGAGTAAGGCCAATGCCAAAGCAGTACACAACAATGCGCGATAAGTTCAAAGCGGACGGAATGGATGACAAAGCCGCGAAGGGCAAGGCCGCTCGGATCTACAACAGCAAGCATCCTGATAAGCCGGTCACCGGGAAGTCGGAAAAGCGCAAGGTATCGCTGAAGATTGGCAAGCGAAGAGTTGAGGGGGAGTACTGATGGCAGAACGAGCAGTGAGGAGCATTCGCATTCAGGTGGCGCACGGCGGTTGGACGGTCGATGTCGAACGCGAGCCCGAGAAGAACAAGAAGGGCGAGTCGGTCTGCTGCTGGGAACCAACGACTCCTTCGGTGTACACGGACAAGAGCGTGATGCTCAAGTCAGTCGGGGACTTACTGCCGACTTCGGCTCCCAAGCTGAAGATCGGCAAACGAACGGTAGGAGGTGACGACGATGATTGAAGCGAAGGACGTAATCAATGCACTGAACCGATTGGAGAATGTGCAATCTGGCAGCAAAGCGGGCTTGCTTGCAGCGATGGAGCAAGAAAAGGACGGCCCTCAACTCCGCGAGGATGACAGCGATCTGAATAACGCACCGCGCATTATGGCGGCATACCACGCACTCGACGCACAGGGGCGTGCCGATGTAATCGCCGCGCTGAAGCCCGAGGTGGCAGCCGAACCGGTTTCGGAACCTGAACCGAAGGCTGAAGCCAAGGGCTCATTACCTGACGACTTCCCAGCCCGAGCCGCGCTCGACGCGGGCGATGTGCGTACCTTTCACCAGCTCCGCAAGAGGATTGCAGAGGATACTCTGACCGACATTCCGGGAATCGGGAAGCCGACAGCGGAGAAGATCGTCGCGGCTCTGGTAGCAGCGGACGCAGCAGTTTCGACAGAAGGGGGTGACGAGTAATGCCTGGAACAACTGAAACACAAGCCAATCGCATGGGGTACGCTGCCGCTCTGGAGCTGCAGGGCTTCGGATTGGTCGACGCGGACGTAGCAGCTTGGAATACACGGGCCTTGATCAGATCCAACATCGCGACCGGGGGCACGTCGGGCTCGCTCAAGGACGTGCCAGCAGATCGTGCGCGGCAGTTAGCCGACATCTTCGATTACGTGTTGGAGAACGGCGTGACTACTATTGGCGCGATTGCGGCGCTGACAACCGTCGTGGGTTTGCTCGCGATCTTCACCACGTTCGATACCACACTCACGGCCGACTACAAGTTTATGCTGCCGGAGTTCATCCAGCCGCAACCTTCGGGGTTCTGATGCGTTGGTTCTTTGAGTGGCTTGAGCGTCGTCGCCTATGCGCTGTCTGTGCCCAGCTTCGAGAGGAGCTGGGCCGGACAGTCGAGCAGGCGCGCAGCGAGCTGGACCGGACGCGTGACGAGCGCGACTGGTTTCGGGACAAGCTCCTCGAGAAGCAGTTAGGGCAATCCCCGTCAACACCTGAGACGGATCCAAACCCGAGTCCGGAAATGGTAGCCTCAACGTTCGAACAACTGGTAAGGGCCGACGAGCAAGCTGAAATAGAAGAACGCGCTCAGCAGGCCGCCAAGAATCCTTTGATCTACGAGGAATACGCGACTGCCGCGCAGTACGATCCCGCCTATACACCAATCTTGGAACTCGCTGACGAATTGAAGAAGAATGGCTAGTCCGCTACTCGCCCCAGAAATGACACCGGTAGAGACTCGGCAGGAGCACTCCGTTTCTGTCCCGCCGAGCTATCCGCCCTTTCCTACCTACGTGAAACAGATCACGAGCCGGCTCAGCCGCGAGCAAGATGGTTCGTGGCGAGAGCGGCACGCAAAGGCTCTCACCAACGAACTGATGTACCGCGGCCAGCAGCTCGGCCGAGTGTCGACGTTCGATCTTCAATGGCGCCCACTGGTCCAGAACGCCAAGAATGAACCCTTCCCGCTTAAGGTCTACAATTTCATCCGGCCAAACTCGGATGCCGTAACCGCACAGGGCTGTCTTAGCCGATCGGATCTCCAGGTCATCCCTCTTCCAAAGCACAAGGCCGATGAGAAGGCAAAGGGCCAGGCGGAAGCGGCGAACTACGTGTTGGACTATTACGAGGACACGACTGAGACCGAAACATTTCTCATTCGAGAGGACAAGCTCGGCCAGTTCTGTGGGAATGTAATCCGCCGAATCCGCTGGAATCCCAACGGCGGCCCTATAGTTCTTCGTCCGAAGTACGAAGACGCCGAAGTCAAGACAGGACCCGATACCTACACCTGTCCTCAATGCCAGGAATCAGGAACGCCGGAACAACTGGTCGAAGGGATGTGTCCCTACTGTGGGAGTCCGGCAGAGATCAACGAAGCGCCTACCGTGGTCGCCCCGCAGTTTGTTGGGCACGAAGAGGTGCGAGCCGGAGACGTCGAGACCGACATAATCCCCGGCTATCAGGTGCGATGTGACTCTCTCGGAGGAGACTTCGAACAATCCTCGTGGGTGCAGATCCAGTTTCAGATGCGGCCCGAAGAGGTTAAGCAAGTCATTCCCTGGTGGAACTCTGAACATCCGAGAGGAAAGAGCGCCGATGGCGGGGTCTTGGTTGAACAAAAACTACAGGCCGCGACGGGCACCGGTTCAACCGGTCGCATCTCCTATCAGCGAGAAGGCGGCGGCAACCCGCGAGTGCTGATCGTTCAGCTCTGGTGGTTCAAGCCGTGTTGGTATTCGAACGTAACATCTCCGCAGGACGAGAAATGGGGCAACCCGGAGAATCCGATTGAGATACCTGCCAACACGAAGTTTGGCGACGTCTTTAAGAGCGGAATGTATTCCTGCCTGGTGGACGGTGAGCCGATAGATTTCAGAGACGAGGATTTCATCGATCGCCTCTTTCACTGCCAGCGCTATCCCGTGCCTTCCCAGACCTGGGGAGACGGAATCGAGGACGTCAACGATCCCCAACGAGGAATCAATCTCAAGCGGGCGCTCAAGGAAGCTAACATTCGCTACAACGTCGGGTCGGGGATGATCTACCGTGGTAGGTATCTGAAGGGCGGCGCACCCCATGGCATCCCCTTTGAGCGGATTCCAGTTGAGCCGAACTGGCCGATCGACAAACCATTGACCGGGCCCAGCGGAGTCGTGACAGCACTGGAGCGCCCCCAGCTTAGTCGTGAGGTGTTTGAGTCGGAGCAGGAGGATCAGCAGGCGATTCAATATCAGCTTAAGGCATTCCCGACCTCGCTTGGTGCTGCCGACACGCAAGGCGGCGGGACTGCGACCGAAGCTAGCCTGATGAATCAGGGTGCAAGAAATCAGCGCGCCGTGGAACTGGCTCCCTATGCGGCTTTCAGGGCTAGGTGGGCTAGGGGCGTGCTGAAGATGTTTCGCGAGAACGCCGGCGAATCTCGTCCGATGCCGTTGATGGGCCGAACGGGTGAGATGGAGATGAAATGGTTTATGGGCTCCGACATCGACGGGCAGTATGTCGTGTCGTCCCGTCCACGTTCGTGGCTTCCCCGGGGAGAGATGGAGTATCAGGCCGACCTGAAAGCCGCGTTCGAATTGATCGGGGTGATGGGCGGTCTTCAGGTTGTGATGGCGGCCCCCCGGCTTCGAGAGCAGATCGAAGAGGCCTTCAATATCTCGCTTGCGGCCGATGACTCGGATGTGAGCCAACGCTATTGTCGGTGGCAGCTTGAAAGAATGAAAGAGGCGATGGAGCAGATGGGCCAGGAGGGGATGGTGGATCCTCAGATGGCTGTGATGACGATCCTGGCCGCAGCTCCGGTTTTGCCCACGGTCCAGAATCATCCAGTTTGTATCGCCTACATCCAGAAGATTTTGCAAGAGGATGAAGGCATCCGATTTCCCGACGCGCTCAAGATCGCGCTCGTGCAACGGATCGAAGAGCACAAGATGGCGATGGTGCAGAGTCAGGTGCAGTCAACGTCTATGGAGATGGAGGCGAATGCACCGGCGCAAGAAGCAGCGGCCGCGCAAGAGGCAGAGGCCAGAGGGCAGGAAGCACAAGCGAACGACGAACAGAATAGAGCTGAGCGTGCTGACAAATTTGCGGGCGAAGAGCGTCAACGCGAGCACGAGCACAATTTGGCCAAAGAGAAAAACGCTACGGCTGTGGATCTGGCAAAGGTTCGCGCCGCTACCGTGAAAAAAGGAGAGCGATGAGAAGCATTTGGGATTGGATTCCGCGACACTTGTTGACGATTGAAGACGCTTCCAACCTGGGTGGTGCAGGCGGCGCCACCGATGAAGGCGGCGGAAGCGGCGGTGTATCCGGAGGCGAAGGGCAGTCCGACTCAGGATCGGGTGCCGAGGATGGTGGCGCGCAGCCTGGACAAGAGCAGGAAGCTCAAGGTGGCGAACAGAGTGGAGAGCAGGGTCAGACCACTCCAGATCTCGCCGCCCTTCAGACGGAAGTCGAGACCTACAAGACGAAAATCGGAGAACTCGAGCCGAAGCTGGCTGAGCACGAAGCGCGTCTGACATCTGCGATCGTCATCGATGACCCGACGCCGGAAGCGGCCAGAAACTGGGACTGGCGAGGGGAGATGCAAAAGATTCCCCAGGCGCACTACACTCAGTTGGCTTACGGTCTGGCCTCAACTCACCTCCCGGACTTCCTGCCACACATCCTTGAACGCGGGATGAGCAACTATAGCCCGCAACAAACAGAACAGATCCTCGACTCGATGACTGGATTCCTGGCGAAAGGCTTCGGTCTCACTGTCGACGACTTCAACGCGCGGATGGACGCGATCGCGGATGGAGGGGGCCAACAAGACTTTGCCAGAACCGCGACAGGAAACAGTGGCGGGCCCTCCTTAGTAGAGCGGCTCCGCGAAGAGGGTGCGAGTGAAGAGACAATCGCACTCGTGAGAGCTCAGGAACAAACCTTCGACCGGCGCTTCAAAGACTTGGAAGGCAAACTCTCGCAGTACGACACCCGGCTCGGTGAGACAACCAAACAGCAGAAGGATCGTCAAGAGAGAGAGCTAAACGACGCGCACGACGCGGAGAAGGGCAAGGTATGGACGACGGCGCTCTCGAAGTACAAGCCTGCGCCGGAGGATGCTGACCTACTCGAGTCCGCCCGCTATACCGCGGAGAAACGCATCGAAAACGATCCGGCAGCGAAGGGTGCCTTAGCCAAGGCAAAGAACTGGCTTGCAGCGGGAAATAAGGCTCGAGCAGACATCGAGATCGCGACGTATCACAACAGAGTTGCAACAATCCTGGGTGAGATCGCGCCTCGGGTCCTCCGTCTCCCCGCACAGGTCAGCAAGCTTCAATCACAAGTAAACGGCAAGCAGCAGACTGTGAAAGAGGTCACAGGCGCCGCGGCCGGGGCAGCAGCCGGAGCCGACACACAGACTCAGGCTATCATTCAAAAGCACCGCGATTCGGGCGACTCGGATTGGATGACGAACGCCACGAAAGAACTCGAACAGCGTCGCCGCGGCGTCGCGTAATTACCTACCTTCACACATCGCACGCAGACGAGCTTTCTCAATAAACGGGACGGCTAGGCATTGGCTACAAAAGGCAATCATTAGGAGGTGACCTATGCCTGGAGGGTTTGTAGGAGCTGAGGAACGGGAAGCCGTGTTCAGGCAGTCCGTAGACCCCGTTATCGAGAAGGCCCGCGAGGAAGCTACGTTTGTTGAAGGTCTGATTCCCGTAGGCAAAGAAGAAATCAATATGCGCGGCGTCGATCTGAATCTGGAGATTGAGCCGAATCCGTCGTGGGGCTTCTTCTCTCGCGGCGGTGCATTGCCGGTTGTCTCCAATAACCTGTACCTCACGATGAAAGCTCTGCCTGCGCGTTGTGCGCAAGGCTACGGCTTTGATGGTGACGCGTTGCAGGAAGCGGAGCAAAAGAACAACCTAGCTGGCTCTATTATGGAGCAGTGCGGAAAGTACTTCGACACCGCCCACAAGAAGAGCGAACAGGCGTTGCTTGGCTCTAGAACCGGTCGGCTCGGCGTTGTACTGACGCGTGACTCCGCGACTCAGGTGACGTTTGCGAAAACCTTCGCGGCCGGCTCTTTGCTCTCCAGTCGCAGGATCCAGCACCGGGGTCGCTATCAGTTCGTCTCGGCGGCCGGCGCCGTGAGAGCGCAGTTGTCAACAGCGTCGATTCCTCCGGTTCCCTCCACTGGGGTGGCTACGTTCGACGCGGTCGACGCGGCCGTGGTAGCAACCGACATTGCTGTCTATGAGAATAGCTACAACCAAGGCTTCGCCGGCCTTGAAGATCAGATGTCGGATTCCGGCATCATCCAGGGCCGTCCTCGTTCGACCTATCCATGGCTGAAGGTTCTCACGGACAACTTGGGGGGCGCGCAGATCACTCCTCCTCGTGTCTACAAGAATCGGAACGCGCTCCGGTTCCGCGGTGAGGGCGATGTTTCCAAGCTGATGATTCTTTCGAGCTTGGCGCAGTCGGAAGGCTTCCTGCTTCCGGCGTACCCGTTGCTTCGATTCCAGGGCGGGAGTGGTAAACCGCAGCAGAACTTCGACGGGCCGAGTTTCCTCAATCACGGCTGGCGTGAGCACGTGGACATCCAGGATGACACGCTCTACGGCTGGGACGTGGCGGCAACTCGGATCTGGAGACTGAAGCCGTGGGGCCGGTATCGCGACGACGATATGGACCTGAGAATGCAGTTCTCGGGTGCAAACGGGCAGGACAAGTACGTTGGGTGGTACGGCTGGAAGGGTCAGATGGGATTCAAGCGCTACCACACTTCGTTCGCGATGGTGAACTGTTCGGTGGCTGGTCTGGCAACTGGATTCGCTTCGGCTAATCCCTAATTAGGAGGTGCATAATGCCTGACATCTATGCGAGTCAGCGTGGCCTGTCTGCGCTTCCGAACACTGGAGATCCAGCCGGAGGGGCTTCCGCCACGGAATATGGAGGCCAGGGCGTTCAGAGGACAGTCCTGACGCTTGAAAATGCAATCGTGGCAGTCGTCGATAGTGGAGGCGCGGCGGGCGGCCAGGGGAATTTGAAGGTCTATGACTTCCCCGAAGGCGGCATCGTCATATTGGGGGCGTCTTACAATCTGGCCGTCGTCGCGGGAGCGGGCATCACCGCGACAGCGGCGCTGGTTGGCGCCGTCGGTTCGGTCGCAGCCGGCGCGGGCGACTCTACCCTGACCACTACTGAAGCGGACATCATTCCGTCGACAGTGGGGACCTTGACTGGCAGCGCGGGCGTCCTGAAGAAACTCAGCGCGGTTGTTGCTGCTCCGTTCGATGGAACGACCACCCCGCTCGATGCCTTCCTCAACATCGCTGTGCCTGACGCGGGCATTACCGCCAATGCGAACGTGATCGTCAACGGCACAATCACAATCCTATGGACGCAGATCGGAGACTTCTAACCGATGAATTGGGAATATCCGCCTCGCTCGAATACTGCTCCTCCTGCCGGGGGAGAGTTCTTTCAAGCGGAGCTTAACAAAGTCGCGGGGTTGGTCGACACCGGCCAGCCTCGCGTTCGTCTTGTCTGGGGGCAGGCGCCTTACGGAACGCCCTTCTCTTCAACCTACTACGCCCGGGATGGGCTGAAGTCGTTAGAGGACGATCCGGGCGGCTACTACCTCACCTACCCACATCAGCGCTTCTGGGAGCCTCAGCTTGTCGAGTATCAACGCAACGTAGCGGGAAAAATTACGGGCGCAATCTGGCATCCGCGAGACACTGCGATGGACAGGCCTCTCGGCGTGAAGCTGAGACGTGTCGAGATCGGCCAACCATTCTGGTATCTCGAGGAAGCCCGCTTTGTGAGCGAGAAAGAGTGGGCCTCTGATGGGGGCTACACCCTCAGTCAACAGGGCGATCTTACTGAGAACGGACCGTTTCCCATGGGCGGCGTCTACTACGAACAGCTTTGGAAGGTCAATTATCACCGGCGAGAGAAATGCGAGTGCGGGAAAGGGCTGACAACCTACTACTTATGTGACGGGTTGTACCGAAATCCGGATTGGCGAGACCTGCAGGAGCTCGCACGGAGGATGGCGCTGCGCGCAGAAGAGCAAAAAGTAGGAGACCGCGAGCCGGTTCCGCAACAGATCGTAGAGCAGGCGATTCGCGACAAGCGGGACGCACAACGAGACTACGAAGCTCGGAGGCGAGCGTTCTGGAGCGAAGAGTACCGGAAGTCCGCAAGCTGGGTGTCCGATGCGCGGATGCTCGACGAGGGCGGCCCCGGTGATCAATCAAAATATATGGTGCTTGGAGTGAAGAAACCTCAGCACATCAAACGAGGAGATCAAACGTAATGTCAGCAAATTTGATTTTGGACAAGAATCTCTATCCACCTGGAGTCATTGATATGCCAGGTGTGAATGGAGAGATGAGCCCTGGGCCATTTTATGTCTGGTCATCCGTTTCGGCCCTCCATCGCGTGCAGGCTCGAGACAGCCTGCCTCACCTCTGGCCGTGCCGGCTTGGGTGTGTGACGCGCTTTGGACACTGGGAGCCGATCGAGTCGGTTGTCGAGTCGAGCGGTCGAATCAAGGAGCGGTATATGCCCGGCGGCGAGGTCCTGACGGACACACTGGTTGATGATATGGCCGGCGGCCAGGTTGAGAGCATCCTAAAGCAGCTCGGAGGGCACGGCGAGCCGTCAGACGACCAAGGGGCCGTTGTGGTCTCGTGCCTGACCGAGCGTCTGCCGCAAGAAATCGACTTGCTCAAGTTCAATCAGATCATTCAGCCATTCCCGATTCAACGGACGGATGCAGACATTCGCCAACTTGCTCCGGAGATGTACAAGACTTGGCTGGAGATCCCGAAAGAGATTCACGATCGATGCCGAGAAGTCGGAGGTCTGCAGGTGCGAATGGACTTTGTACTTGCAGCAAGGTCGGCGCTGAAGTCTGGAGAGATCACGGTAACGCCGCTTCAAAGAGAACTCTATCTGGCGGCCATCGAGGAAATACTACCGAGCTTCGCCCGCGGCCGAGCGTTCGCCCTGCACTATCTCCAAGTCCAGGATCAAGAGCTGAGGAAGCAAGCAACTCTGCATCAGGCAGGGATGAAAGCGATCTACGACGATTGCGATCTGGACTATCAATGGCTCCTCGCTCACAAGGGCAACGAGGATGTTCTGGCCCGGCTCGCGTCCAATATGAGCGGCGGTCTGACGGCAGACCAACTGCGAGACGTCTTGAATACTGTCGTTTCTCCCAACGAGCAGAAGGAAATGTCTGCAGAGGCAATCGCGCGCATTGTCGCAGAGACGGTCGTCGCGACTCAGAAGCAATTCGCCGAAACGATGAGAGATGCCTTGGCGCAGATGAATCGGTCGAAGAGGTCCTCGAGTAAGAATCGGCGCCCTTCGAAGACGCAGGGGAGTCTCGTGGAAGGCGCTGAAAGCGAAAGCGAGAGTGAGAACGAGGAGGAGTGAACACCTTATCCGCGCACATTGAGGGCATTCGGAGACACCTCGGCTACCCTTCCGAGCGGGCTGTCTCCGATGGCCTCATTATCGAGTATTCGGTTGAGAAGCTTCACTACTATGTCAACGAGTTGAATCTGACTGCTCAGCCGTGGCGCACGCAGAAGTGGACGCTCAATCTTACACCAAACAAGGATGAGTATTTCGTCACAGCAGACAACTGGGGCAAGCCGTTTTTGGTTGAGACCGTAGAGACGGATGTACCGCCGATTCCGTGGTCCGAGATTCCAATGAGGGCATTGACCGATCTGAGCGACTACAACTATTACCACTCTTCCGCGTCGGCAAGCGGGTGGAATCCGTTGTCCGCGATCGCTTTCTACTACGACGAGAATGGACCGCGGTGCAAGGTGACACCTATGCCACAGGAGTCGATCCGTTGTCTGGTCCGGTATGAACCGGAAGGCTTCGATTTGTCGAGCGCGGATAATGAATTCCCCTTCCTGGTGAACTTCTCGAATCTGTTTGATGTCGATACCGCAATGAGTCTGATCGGTAGGTGCGGCTACGACGACGACAAGATGAAGAGGATTCTCGGGAACGATAGCTATGGCCTTGTGCGCGACTTCACCTTCTATAGGGCGCAGTTTGGGGAATACAAGCTGGACCTATTCCAAGAAGATGAGTCGGATGCACGAGGCTTCGGTGTGAGCTGGGGTCTATGACAGAAGATGAGTTCGTGGAAAGAGTGCGGCGGTATGGACGCGAACAAGGCAGCACCTTGGGCGACGGGGACATTGCCGCCGCTGGGCCTCTCGCGCGGGCTGAGCTGGCAAGGCGTGTCGCCGACGGCTCAGACTTCTTTTTGCTGCAACGCGACTACACGGTGCCGATTGTCTCCGGGGTAAGCTCCTCGGCACTCGGCGTTCTCTTTCCGAATATGCTCTCCTGGACTGTTGCGAGGGTCACGCATCCCACACATGGCAAACTCTCGTTGGTTCCCCATCGATCGGATCTAGACCACCCCAAACGAAGCCAGGCTGTTTACTACGGAGCAATCGAGAATGACCTGTTCTATGGTCGGCATCCTGACGGGGTGTCATTGCCTGACGATGCGAGCCTGACCGTGCAGGCGAATTGTACGCCGGTGTTTGACCCGGTAACCGGGAGCGATATGGGCGTGCCTCCGAGTAAAACGGACGATCTCGTTAGGATCGCGTTCGAGCTGACCGAGAGGGGAGCGGAAGCCGGTGCCGGTTAATAAGACCGACGTAATAAATCTGGCGGTTGAACTCCTGAACGTCTCGGACGGTGGGCAAGCGTACGGCGCAGCCTTGGCCGGTGGCAAGCTCAAGACCACTGAGAGCGATAAGCTCGTGCTGTTTCTCGATGAGAGCATCTGTCGGCTGTTCCTTCAACTCAGGGGACATCCGCGGCGCGGTCCGTTTCTCACCAACACGCAGACACTTGATGACGGGGAACTATTAGATACCAGTGTCGGGCCAGCAGAGAAATATCAGTTTCAGATCACGGGCGGAACCTACGCGGGATTCTGGGCGGCGATCGAGCGCGGGATGGAGTATCTGGCCGAACTTGAGGCCGAGATTCGCAATCCTATTCCGCTTAAGGCTATCTCTCAGATCAAACCGCACATCATTCTCGACGGCGTGACGGTGCGTCACAACGCGGCCGGGCTGCTGAAGGACACGAGTGTTGCCGCTGTTGCGGTAACGGCCCTTCTTCCGGTCTTCACGCCAACGGCTGCGTGCCAGGCTCCAACGGAGTTCACGA
>Ga0068862_100002809_pt1 | contig 15261 bp, 10 predicted proteins | sample KBSSwiS52_FD_66598 | JGI IMG/M metagenome (GOLD analysis project Ga0068862, IMG submission 66598) | Switchgrass rhizosphere microbial communities from Kellogg Biological Station, Michigan, USA - KBS Switchgrass S5-2 | ecosystem: Host-associated > Plants > Roots > Rhizosphere > Soil ... | reverse complement strand
TACGGCCTCGAGGGCGTATTGCCGGACGCGCGCGCCGGCCGCGTGCGCGACCAGACGATCTTTCCGGCGTTCAAGCGTGGCGAGTTCGACGCCGGCATGCTCGCGGGCGTCGACGCGATCGCGACGATCGTGCGGGAAGAGAAGGACGCGCGCGGCTCCACCATGTCGACGACGAACCCGCCGCCTAACGGCCGGCGCGCGGTGGAGCGGGAGACTGGCCCATCGGTAGGTCAGCGGAAGGGCGTGATCGTCGGCGGCGCCATCGGTGGAGGCGTTGCGCTCCTTGGCGCGGCGGCAGGCGTCGCGCGCTACCGGCGGCGCCGGCCACGTCGCTGCCCGCGCGGCCACGGACTGATGGTTCGGCTCGATGAGACCGCGGACGATGCGCACCTCGATCGCGGACAGCAGCTGGAGGAAAAGCTCGAGAGCGTCGACTACGACGTCTGGGTCTGCCCGACGTGTCAGTACGCGCTCACGCTCCCGCATCGCGCGTGGTTCAGCCGCTACTCCACCTGCAAGTCGTGCAAGCGGCGAACGCTGGAGACTGACACGCTCACGCTGATCCCGGCCACGACGTCGCATTCGGGCAGCCAGCAGGTGACAGAGCGATGCCGGAATTGTGGATGGACGCGCACGTACACGCGGGTGATTCCGCGCATTTCCCAGAGCTCCGGCAGCTCCGGCAGCTCCGGAGGCTCCAGCGGCGGCGGCGGCGGGAGCAGCTTCGGTGGAGGCTCGGCCGGCGGTGGTGGGGCGGGTGGTCGATACTGAGCGTCGCAGTCCACCGCTGACAATGCGCCCGCAGGAATCGGGTCGCGCAGTCAACAGTCCCGCGTAGCTTTCGCCGATGGCCGCGCCAATCGTCGACGATGTTCACGCAGCCGAGATCGAGCTGCCTCGAGGATTCGACTTCCCGTGGGTTCTCGGCTTTCTGGCAGCGCGGACCGTCGCGTCGCTCGAAGCGGTGACCAAGCGCGAGTATCGGCGGTCGGTGCGTCTCGACGGCAAGCCGGTCACGCTCGTGATCCGTGAGGTCGCGGCGCCCTCCAGGGATCGGACGCGAAGCGGTCGCGCGCTCGTGGCGACGTCACGTCCGACGCTTCCGCCTAACGTGCTGCGCGCGGCGGTGACGCGCATGCTGGACCTCGATGCAGACCTCGCGCGCTTCCGCCGGCTCGTTGGCCGCGACCCGATCCTCGGCGCGATCGTGCGTCGTCGCTCCGGCATTCGCTTGCCGCAGCTGCTCGATCCGTTCGAAGGGCTGACACGCGGGATCCTTGGCCAGCAGGTGAGCGTCGCGGGAGCGAGCACGCTGACCGATCGGCTCGTGCGACTCTTCTCCCGCCCCGTTCCGGGCGCTCGCGCCGCGGGCTTCCTCGCATTTCCGTCTCCCGCCGACGTCGCCGACGCTGGTGCGGATCGGCTGCGCGAGCTCGGGCTCACCCGCGTACGCGCCGCGACGCTGGCGGGTGCGGCACGCCGCATCGCCGATGGCGGGCTGGATCTCGACGCCCTGCGCCACCTGCCCGCCGAGGATGCCGAGGCCGCGCTCCAGACGCTGCCGGGCATCGGGCCCTGGACGGCGTCGTACGTGCGGATGCGCGCGTTAGGCGATCGCGACGCGTTTCCGGCGGCCGACCTCGGCGTCATCAAGGCGTTGCAGGCGGCGGGCGTGGAGCGGCGTGCGATCTCGCAGGTGGCAGAGCGGTGGCGTCCGTGGCGCGGCTACGCGACGCTGCATCTGTGGGCGTCGTTGAACGGGTAGCGACCGCGTAGCGGCCGGGAACTGGCAACTGGGAACCGAGGCTGACGAGTTGCCTGGTGCGTTTGATCGAACGGCAGACGCAGAACGCGCAGACGCGCTTCGCGCGAACGCTGATCACGCAGAAACTGCATGAAAGGGGGAACGGCCCCAGGATGCTTCCCGGGGCCGTTCCTATTGCTTTGTCCTTATCTGCGTCTTCTGAGTGCGCGTAGCGCCAGCGTCTTCTGCGTGTGCCGTTCCGCGAACCCCCGATGCGTCGGCTGCGGCTGGGGGCAGCAGCGAGCAGCTCGCAGCACCAGCACGCAGCCGTCGGCGAACGGCTCGCAGCAGCTCGCAGCAGCTCGCAGCGTCTTATCCGTCGCGCAGAGCAGCCGTTGGGTGAACTCTGAGTGCTCGACGGGCCGGGATGTACGTCGCCGCGATCGCCACCAGTGCCACCACGACCGCCGCCCCGGCGAAGAATCGCGGGTCCGTCGCGCTGACGTCGTACAGCAGGCTTCGAAGCACCCGCGTCAGAGCGAGTGCGCCGCCGATGCCGGCCACGACGCCTAGCACGGTCACGCGCATACCCTCGCCAAGCACGAGCGAGAGCACGTCGCGAGGCTGCGCACCGAGGGCCATGCGGACACCGATCTCCCGGCGCCGCTGTCCCACGCTCAACGCGATCACGCCGTACAGGCCCACGAGCGCAAGCGCGAGTGCGAGCAGCGCGAACACGCCGAGCATCGCCATGCTGAATCGCTGGCGCGCGATCGAATCGGCGAGCACGCTCGCGAGCGGCCTCACCTGCGAGAGCGCCAGCGACGCATCGAGGCTCGCGAGCTCGCGCCGAACGGAAGGAAGCGTCGACAGCGGATCGCACTCCGTCGCGTTGGCCGGACACGCCGCCCGGACCACGATGCTCATGAAGGGATACGGCATCTGCGACTCCGGCACGTAGGCCGCCGGGACCAGCTCCGCATCGAGCGCCGTCTGCTTCACGTTTTCCACGACCCCGACGATCTCGCGCGGCGCGCCGCCCGAGAAGTCGAACCCCGCGCGGATCCGGTGGCCGATGGCGCTCTCGCCGCGGAAGTGCCGGCGCACGAACTCCTGGTTCACAATGACGACTCCGGGCGCGTCGCTGCGATCGCGACCGTCGAATAGCCGACCGCCGAGGAGGCGAACGCCCATCGCGCCGAAGTAGTCACCGCTGATGACGGAGTATTCGGCGGTGGGCGCGTCGCCCGGTGGCGGTGCGGGGCGCCCTTCGATCGTGAACCCGCCGGACTCCACCGCACCTGATAACGGCAGCGAGCTCACGGCACCGGCGTCACGAACGCCGGGGAGTGCGTCGAGTCGCGCCGTGAACTGGTCGAAAAAGCGCGCCCAGCCTGGACCGTCGCGCACGAAGTCGAACTGTTCTCCGACGGGGAGCAGCACAGAGGCCGCCATCACGCCGCGCGGGTCGAAGCCCGGCGTCACGCGCTGCAGGCGCGCGAAGCTGCCAGCCAGCAGACCCGCGCCCACCAGCAGCACGACCGAGAGCGCGACCTCGGCCGCGACGATCCATCGCCGCCCGAACCGTCGGCGCAGGCCCTCCGTCAATCGCGTTCCGGCGCTCTGCAGCGTCGCGGCCACGCTCTGACGGGCAACGTGGACTGCGCTCGCGAGCCCGAACGCCGCGCCGGCGACGATCGCGACCGCGAGCGTGAACGCGACGACGCGGGCGTCGACGCCGACATCGTCCGCTCGCGGCAAGCTGCCCGGCACGAGCGCGAGCATGACACGCGCGCCCAGCACGGCGATCGCCGCACCGACGGCCGCGCCACCTAACGCGAGAACAATGTTTTCGGTCACGAGCTGTCGTACGATGCGGAACCGCCCGGCCCCGAGCGCGGCGCGCACGGCGAACTCACGCTCGCGCGCGCCGGTGCGGGCGATCAGCAGGTTCGAAACGTTCGTGCAGGCGATGAGCAGCACGAACCCCACGGCGCCCAACAGCACGAGCAGCCCGCGCCGCACCGGGCGCGCCGCCTGCTCCTCGAGCCCGACGATCGTGTACGCCAGCTGGCCGGCCGGCACTCGAAGCTCCTGAAGACGACGCACCCCGAACGCCACGAGCTCCGCACGCGCAGTGCCCGGGGCGACTCCAGGCGCGAGTCGCGCGACGGCCGACATGTTCAGGGTGAAGTAGTTCGTGCGATCGGCGGCCGAAAAGATGAGCGGTGCCCAGATGTCCGTGCGTGGTCCGAACTGGAGCCCCGGCGGGAGCTCGGCGCCGCGTGGAAAGGCAAAGCCGCGAGGCATCACTCCGACGATCGTGTGACGCTTGCCGCTCAACGTCACCGCTCGACCCACGATGTCACGGGCGCCGCCGAACCGCCGCTGCCAGAGCGCGTACGAGATGACGGCGACCGGTGGGCCGCCGGGGACGGCCTCCTGCGTCGTGAACGTGCGGCCGAGCAACGGTCGAACGCCTAACGTGGCGAAGAGCGCCGGCTCCGCGCGGGCTCCGGCGACCTGCTCCGGCTCGGTGCCTTCGCCCGTCGCGCCGAGGACGAACGGCCACGACCGGAACGCGGCCATGGGCGTCAGTCCCTTCACGGCGTCGCGGGCCTCCAGGTAGAAGCCGCTCGAGAGTGGCAACTCCGACCCGAGCCCCTGAGCTTGCGAGCCATAAAGCCAGACCATCTGGAGGCGCGATGGGTCGGCGTACGGGAGTGGGCGCAGGAGCACGCCATCCACGACGGTGAAGACTGCGGCCGCCGCGCCGATGCCCAGCCCGAGGGTGAGCACGGCGGCGAGCGTGAAGCCGGCACTCGTCCGGAGCGACCGCAGCGCATAACGCAGATCCATCACGACGCCACGGAGCCACTCGCGTCGTCCCCGCTCACGCGTGCGTTCGACGCGCACATCGCGGCACTCGGCCTCGATGGCGGCGACGTCGCCAAACTGGCGTCGAGCCTCGCGCCACGCGTCCTCGGCCGGGACGCCCTGCTCGATCAGCTCCTGGGCGCGCATGTCGAGGTGAAAGCGGATCTCGTCGCCGACGTCGCGGCGCGCGTCAGGGCGGCTGTCGCTCAGGCGAAACGTGCGCTTCATGATGCGCTTCCAGACGTTAGGGTCGCGGCCGGGAACGGGAAACGGGGAACGGGGAACTGAGGCGGCGATCTGCCGCTGCGTGCCCGGCTCGTTGCGGCTGGTGGCAGCAGCGGGCAGCTCGGAGCACCAGCACGCAGCCGTCGGCGAGCGGCTAGCAGCTGCAAGCAGCTCGCAGCCGCCGTCATGCGGACGAAACCGCGAGCGCACGCGTGACCGCCCGCGAGTACGCGTTCCAGCGCACGGCCTCGCTCCGGAGGTGTGCGCGACCAGCGGTCGTCAGGGTGTAATACTTGGCCTGTCGGCCGGTGTCCGTTTCGCCCCATTCCTCGGAGATCAGGCCGCGTCGCTCGAGGCGGTGGAGGGCGGGGTAGAGCGCGCCCTCCTGCACCGTGAGCGCGTCCTCCGTGGTTTCACGTATCCACCGGCCGATCGCGTATCCGTGGCGCGGGCCCCACGTGAGCGCCTTGAGGATCAGGATGTCGAGCGTTCCGGTGAACAGGTCGGAGCCGGCCATTCGTTCAGTCTCTCGAAAAAAGGGACATACCTATCTGAACTGAGTATAGGATCGATGTCATGCCTAAGTCAACAAGGGGTGTGACGCGTAAAAAGGTGAACGGCCTCGGAGGCGCCAATGCCTCGGGCCGTTCTCTCGTCCAAACCGGCTTGGTGAGACGCGGTTGTCCCGCCTATGGCCCGTTCGTCCGCGTCCGCGTGGGCGCGCGTAGCGCCTGCGTCTTCTGCGTCCGTCGTACGGCAGCGACGAGACGATGCGATACGGTCAGAAGAACTCGTCGAGCAACTGGTAATAGGCGACCTTCTGCTCGTCGACCCGTTCGACCCCGTAGCGCGCGAACAGCGCCGGCACCCACTCGCCGCCAAGGTTGTGCGCCACGCTGCGGGCACACAGCGCGAGATCCTGGTACGGATCGGCGATGCCGGCGTTCGCGCAGTCCACGAATCCGCTCACGCGGAATCCACCGGTCCCGTTCTCGACGAGTAGGACGTTAGGCAGGCAGTAGTCGCCGTGGGTGAAGCTCCGCTCTTCGGAGTGCGGCGCGGACGCGGCAAGCTCGGCGTAGACGTCCTTCGCCGACCGTCCCTGGCGGACGTCGTCGAAGTCCGATTCGCGAACGACTCCCGCGCGCACGCGCTCTTCGGCGGCCGCTAGCCGGACACGCCGTGAATGATCGAATGGACACGCGCTGATGTTCGTCGCGTGGAGGAGGCGCATGCCGGCGGCGAGGGCAGCGACCACCGCACCGTGCTGGTCGGCCGGCCGCGGCGCGGCCGCGTCGCGTCCCGGAACGGCTGTCATCATCAGGTACTCGTGACCCTTCCATTCGTGGTATTGGAGCACCGCCGGTACCGGCAGCCCGACCGCGTGCATCCATCCCAGACGCTCGCCTTCGTCGAACAGGGGTCGAGCGGCAGTGTCGAACGGGCGCGATTTCAGAAACACTGTCGTCCCGTTCGGCCGGTCGAAGCGCAGGACCGTCGCGCCGGATTCGCCGGTGCCGACGTCCGACCATGAGTGCTTCGTCAGATCCGCGGCGAGCGGAGGCGGAAGTAGCAACGACGTTGCGGTCGTGGTCTGCACGGCGCGATGCCTCGGTGGAGGAATCTCCGGATCTGCCCGATGTGACAGCCTCGAGAGCGCGCAGGTTGCTCACGCTAACTGGAATGATGAGCATACGCGCCAGCGATTGGATGCCCCTACGGTCGTAAAGGGTTCGCGGTGTCTGCGCCTCTGGCCCCCGGGGCCGCCGCCGTTACAACTTTGCACCCATGATGACTCCTCCGCGACCCATGGATGGCGCGCATCGTCGCCTGCGCCGAATCGCTCTTCTTTCCATCGCCGCTCCCCTGCTGCTCGCGACGCGGGCGGTCATGCAGGGCCAGGGTGCCCAGTCCGCGCAGGGTGCTCCGGCGGACCTGCTCATCAGAAACGGACGAGTGATCGATGGGACGGGCGGTGCGGCGCGGAACGCCGACGTGGCGATCACCGGCGACCGGATCACGTTCGTCGGTGACGCGGGACGAGCGAACCTCACGGCCCGCAGAACGATCGACGCGCGGGGGCTGATTGTCGCGCCGGGGTTCATCGACGCGCACACGCACGCGCTCGAGGACCTCTCCAGCAACGACCCGAAGCGGCGCGCGAACCTCGATTTCCTCATGCAGGGCGTGACGACCGTTATCACCGGGAACGATGGTGGCGGCCCTTACGATGTGGCCCGCACGCTCGAGAAATGGCGCACGGACGGCATCGGGTCGAACGGCGCCCTGCTCGTCGGCTACGGCAGCGTTCGTCAAGCGGTGATGCGCATGTCGGACGCGCGCGCGGTCGGCGCGCAGCTGGATTCGATGCGTGCCCTCGTCGACAAGGGGATGCGCGAAGGGGCCCTCGGCATGTCGACGGGTCTGTACTACGCGCCGCAGAGCTTCAGTACGACCGAGGAAGTGATCGAGATGGCGAAGGTCGCCGCGAAGTATGGGGGCATCTACGACAGCCACCTTCGCGACGAGAGCTCGTACACGATCGGGCTCCTCGCCGCCATTCGTGAGGCGCTCCGGATCGGCAAGGAAGCTGGGATGCCGGTGAACATCTCGCACATCAAGGCGTTAGGCGTCGATGTGTGGGGACGGTCGGACTCGGCGATCGCCATTGTCGAGGCGGCACGGGCGGCGGGTGCGAAGGTGACCGCGGATCAGTATCCGTACACGGCGTCCGGCTCGTCGGTGGGCGCGTCGCTGCTGCCGCGCTGGGCGGAGGTCGGCGGTGGCGACTCGCTGCGAGCGCGGATCGCCGATCCCGAGACGCGCGCGCGTCTCGTCACCGACATGACGGAGAACCTCCGCCGCCGCGGCGGCGCCGACGCGCTGCTCATGACGTCCACGCGTGACACGTCGATCCTCGGCCGCAGGCTCTCGGAGATCGCGACCAAGCGCGGGGTGTCGCCAGTGGAAGCGGCGATTCAGATCATCCTGAATGGCGGTTCGTCGGTCGCATCGTTCAACATGAACGAGAAGGACATCGAGGCGTTCATGCGGAGGCCGTGGGTCATGACGGGCTCCGACGGCTCGGGCGGTCACCCGCGGAAGTACGGCACGTTTCCGAAGAAGTGGGCGGAGTACGTACGTGGGAAGAAGATCCTCACGCCCGAAGCGTTCGTCCAACAGTCGAGCGCGCTCACGGCACAGACGTTCGGGATCAAGGACCGCGGCGTGCTGGCGCCGGGCAAGTTCGCTGACGTCGTCGTGTTCGACGATGCGACGTTCAAGGACCGGTCGACGTACGAGAAGCCGACCGAGCTCGCGACGGGAATGAAATACGTCGTGGTGAACGGCAAGGTGGCGGTCGACGGGGGCGCGTACGCGAACATCACGCCGGGCGTCGGCGTTACACGGTAGCCTTGCCGGTGGGGCGGGAACTGGGAACTGAAAACAGCGGCTGCTTGCTGCTGCCACCAGCCGCAAGGAGCTCCCGGCTCGCAGCGCCAGTATTCAGGTCCCAGTTCCCAGTTCCCGTTCCCAGTGCTTCGGGATTGACCGCGTAGGGTGAGCGGGTAGCTTGCCAACCCCACCGCGCCGTTCTCCTACTCCCGCCCGTTGAGGGTCGTGCTCACCGACGCCGACGTTCGCCGCTTGCTCGCCGGCGGTGAACAGTTTACCACCGAGTTTCTGGCCGAAGGCGCCGAGCCGCTGGGCGACGATCACCTGGTGGACGCCGTCGTGTGTCTGGCCAACGGCCACGGCGGTGTCGTGCTCGTCGGCGTGGACGACGCCGGTCGGCCTACCGGAGCGCGGCATCGGCATGGCACGTACACCGACCCGCATCGGGTCGCGTTGATGATCGCCGGGCGAACGGTGCCGAGCTGTCCGGTCGAGTGCAGCGTGATCGCGTTGGATGGCGTGGAGCTGCTGGCGATCGAGATCCCGGCCGGTCGTCCGGTCACGTCCACGAGTGATGGCGTGTACCGTCGTCGCGGGACGGACGCGCACGGGCGGCCCGTCTGCGTGCCGTTCCTCGTCCACGAGATTCAGAGCCGGGAAGCGACGCGCGGCGCGCTCGACTACACCGCGCTCATCGTTCCCGAGGCGCGGTGGGAGGATCTCGATCCACTGGAGATCGAGCGTGTGCGCCGTACGGTCGCGCTCAATCGCGGGCGCGCAGACGCGACGCTCCTCGATCTCTCCGATACAGAGATCGTTCGCGCGCTCGGTCTCGGCGAGGGTGGAGGGGAGCGGGGGGAACGAGTCGACCGGGTCCGGGTGGCGGCTTTGCTCATGGTTGGTCGCGAGGACGCGATCCGCCGGTTCGTGCCGAACCACGAGGTGGCGTTCCAGGTGTTGCGTGGGACGCGCGTGTCCGTGAACGAGTTCGTGCGGTGGCCGCTCGTGCGGGCGGCGGAGGAGGTGGGGCTGCGGTTCGACGCGCGCAATCAGGAGGATGAGCTTGCGGTCGGGATGGTGCGCGTTGGCGTTCCGGCGCATAGCCCGTCGGGGTTCCGCGAGGCACTTCATAATGCGCTCGTGCACCGGGACTACACGCGGGCCGGTGCCGTTCACGTCCAGCTCCGCGAAACGGGCGCTGCCGGGGGTGCCGGGGATGAGATCGAGATCTCGAACCCTGGAGGTTTTCCCGATCAGGTTCGGCTGGACAACATCCTGGTAGCTCCGCCGAGGCCGCGGAACCCGGTTTTGGCGGATGCGTTCAAAAGGATTGGACTGGTCGAGCGGACGGGTCGCGGCATTGATACGATCTTCGAGGGTCAGCTGCGTTACGGGCGGCAGGTGCCGGATTACTCGCGCTCAACTGTCGCGACTGTGCAGGTAGTTCTCCACGATGGGCCGGCGAACGTCGCGATCACGCGATTGGTTGCGGAGCGGGACATTCCGGGTCACCGTCTGTCGCTGGATGCGCTGCTGGTACTCAACACGATTGCCAGGACGCAGGAGCCGATCGGCATCGGCAGGGCGGCGGGCTTGATTCAGCGGCATGAAGGCCCCACGCGGGCCGTGCTGGATCGCCTGGTCGAGGCCGGTATGCTGGATGGCTGGGATGACCGGCGCGAGCGCGTTTACTATTTCACGTCGCCGCTTGCGCGCGCGCTCGGCGTGGAGGATCTGGACGAGGACGTGGCTGCCGAGCACGCCGGGGCACGTGAGCGCAAGATCTTGGAATATGTAGACTTACACGGAAAGATTACCCGGTCAGCCGCGGCCGATCTCTGCGGCCTGGAGGGGCGGGAAGCGCGGGGTGTCCTGGAGAAGCTGGTGCGCCGCGGCGAGCTGGTGGTGCGCGGGGAGAAGCGCGGCTCCTACTATGAGAGAGCCGGCGCCGGCGTCACAGACGGGTCTGCTGCTGATTCGGACGCGGGGGTTTAGCGGTTTTGGCGGATGGGTTCCAAGTTTTGAACATTGTCCACAGAGTTTTGAACACCGGCCAAAAGGTGCTTCATAACTGGGAGACGGGAGACGGGAGACGGGAGACGGGAGACGGGAGACGGGAGACGGGAACAGGGAGCTGACTAAGCTGGAACCCCCGGGATGCCACTCGCTGTGAGTAAGCGTCCCGGGGGTTCTACGTCTCCCGCTTCCCGTCTCCCGCTTCCCGTCTCCCGCTTCCCGTCTCCCGCTTCCCGTCTCCCGCTTCCCCGTCTCCCGCTTCCCGTCTCGCTCTATTCCTCCCGGTCCATCCCTGCCACGAGCTTGCCAAGCCCGTTCGCGAGGGTGTGGACTTCGCGATCACTCAAGTGGGCTGCGGCGCGGAGGAGGCGTGAGCTGCCCGTCTCAGGCGCCCGGCGCACGAGCGACCGGCCGCGTGTCGTAAGGGCAAGGGAGAGGCGACGACGGTCATCGTCTGCCGCCTTCCGGGCGACGAGTCCCTGCTCCACGAGTCTGCTCACGACGACGCTCACCGAGCTGATGTCGGTATGCGTGCGATCGGCGAGCTCCGTGAGCGACATCGTCGGGCTGTCCGACAGCTGGCGCAGCGCGTGAAGCTGAGCCCCATGCACACCAACTCGCTGTTCGGCTTCACGAGATGCGAGACGCAACTCTCGCACGATCGAGCGGAGGGCGTCGAGAATTACGCCCACATCGCCGCTCCGTTCGGATCGATTGCCTGACATCGTGCGCATCGCAACGGCCGCGTCAAAAGAGGTCTTCATCGGTCTCCTCGGTGATGTTCCAATACAGCGCGAGAGGAACCTGTGCCTCCGAAGCGGACGCAGGCCTGACCCGCATACGACAATTCACCAACTCGGTGGCCCCGCGCGGCGAGAGTGCGGCTGGCCAGGTAGAAAGTGCATTGGCTTCGCGCGCCCGCAATATGGACGTTCGGAACACCATCCGTTCCTTCAACGGAACAAAACACGTCAGAGGTTTTCTGACCAGATAGTTCTTTGGGCACCTAAGCAACGTGCAGGCTGCGCCATTCGCGTAGAGGATGCGCGCGTCGAAGTCCGTCACCAGGTATGCCACGGGCGCAAACTCGAACAGGTCGCGAAAAACGGCCGACGTTCCCTCGAGCTCGGTCCGCGCCTCAAACAGCGCCTCATTCTGAACGAGAAGCTCTTCCGCTGCGCTATCGAGTATGCGAAGCGTCCCGTCGATCTCGCGGGAGACGTCAGTCAGATCGTTCGTCACCTCCGCGGGGGACCGGCGGCCGACTCGATCCAGAGCCTGCCTAACGATGTGCTCGCTGTGGACGCACTTGTCGCGGATCTCCTCAGCGAACTCGGCGAACTGGCTGATGTCAGGTGCTGGTTTGATCTGCATGGGAGGGCGCCTGCTGCGCTCGAGAGGCTGTTCAGTCGTCGAAGCATGCCTCGATACTCCCACGAACTACATCGTTCGTCAATTCCCGAGCACTGAATCCGTGAGCCCCCGGGTGACCACCTTGACGAGCACGAGCATGCGCTCCGGCGTTAACCCTCATCACGCAATCGCCGTGCGTACGCAGTGCGGGCGAACGCGGAATGCAGGTGCTCCGCAGATCCCATGGCTTCGCCAGCCCCCGCGGACGCCGGCGTCCGGACGCGCGACCCCAGCTGCTGAACGGCGCGTCGTCTCGTCGTCGGCCTCGCTTTGCTGGCAACGCCGCAATGACGTTGTGGCTACAGCTGTGCGGAAACCACATGCTTGGTTTCCCAAGCTACGCTCGATCGGGCGCTGAATTCCGCAAGCAGTCACGACGGCGCGTGCGCAACGCAAACGACCTCGGGTCGTTACAACGCCCGAGGTCGTTTGGATTTCCTGAGTAACAGTCCCAATCAGTTCGCTACCGGTGTACCTGAACGCTCCCTCCGCCGAGGTGCGTCGCCGGATCGCTGAGGATGGGGTCGCCGGGCTGATTGTCGTACACCACCGCGCCTGTCGTGATGTGCCAGATCCGGACGCGGATGGCATCGTTCGACACTCCGTCCGTGGCCACCACAGCGAACGCGTAGCCGGGCTCACCGTTCAGGGTGCCACTACCCTGTAGCCTTACCGTGCTTCCCGCGATTGCCAGCCAATCGAAGGCCGTGCTCCGGAAGTCGAGCTTCCCCACGTTGAGCTTGAAGTCGGCGTTGCCGGTGGGCGACGCTGCCGCCGGCTGATACCGAACCCCCAACGCGAACGTCAGCTTGCCCGCGGCCCCGGGAGCAGCCGCGTACGCGCCTGCCGGCGACGCGATCCAGCCACCGCCTGTCACGGAGCCGGCTGGGTCGTACACGACGACGTGACCGCTCCCAAGCTCGGTGTCGCTCGCGCCGTCATCGTCCCGCACGGTGAGTCGAACGGCGTACACACCAGCGGTGGAGTACGAACAGGTACCGCCGGCGGTACTGTGAGCTGGCACCTCGTCGACCAGCGCGACCGTCATATCTCCAATACCGCAGTCGAGCGTGGCCGTGTGTGTGTCGAGCGCCCCGGGGTCCGAGAACATCGAGGACACCGGCACCGCGACGCCGCCTAGCGCCAGCCTCACGACGGTGTTCGGCACGGAGAACGCCCCCAGCGCCGGCGCCACATTCGCGATCGTTGCCGTCGTGCGTGCGGTATCCACACCGCCGCGTCCATCCGCGACGGCCAGCATGATGTCGTACGTGCCGTCGTCGGCGTACGTGTGGCCCGCCGGCGGCGTTGCGCCTGTGCCGGTCGTGCCGTCGCCCAGGTCCCACGAGAACGTCAGCGCGTCGCCATCCACATCGGCGCCGCTCATGGCGAACGTCACCTCGGATCCCTCGAGGGCCTCATACGCCCCACCGGTCGTCGCTTCGGGATCGGCGTTATTCGCCCCGACCGCCCCGGCGTGTCCAACGGCGACGTTGTCGAGGAGGACGGTCGAGTTCGGGCTCTGGATCGTGAAGCGGAAACCTGTCAGGTACTCGCCGGGTCGCGACAGCGCCACGCCAATGAAGCGGCGGCCGGTGGTGGCCAGCGGGACGTCGAGATTGGAGAATGGGTAGCTGCCAAGATTCGTCGACACCACGAGACTCACCGGGACCTTCTCCCCAATGAGCGTGACGTCGACGCCAACGAGCGTGAACGCGTCGGCGGCAGCCAACTGTGCAACGAGCGGCGTGCCGAACTCGGTGGACACTGCGTTGCTCGCGACGCCCATCCCCACGCCCGGGCCAAGCACGATGTTCAGGTCCGACGTGTACGTCACACCGTTCGTCGTCCACGGCGTCGGCTGCACGTACACGAGCTCTCCGGTGAGCTCATCGAACGCATTGAAGTAGTCGATCGTGCCCGCCCCATTGAACTCGGGACGCGTGCTGAACATCGAATAGTCCGACGTCACGACGACCGCCGAGTGACGCAGCGAGACCGGAACAGCGGGCGATGTCGGTTCGAGGACACCTCCGTCGCGGCACGCAGCGAGAGCGGCCATCGGGGCCAGCAGGTACGCCAGACGGAACAGCGAACGACGGACCTCGCGGGTCCGGAAGCAGCAGTGAAGGAGCGTGGCAGCGATCATGGAGATCTCCGACCGTGTGTGCGCGTTAGGCCTGTCTGACGACACGGGCAGAGTACCAGGCGTCGTCGCTGGTAACCCGAGCGTCGCTCTCACAGTCGCGTCAGGCGGGCGCCTGCGCGGTGATAGAACCCACTCGCAAAATGGTCGCGTCGTACGAGGACGGAATGTCCGCGCAGCGGACCGAATGACCGGTCAGAACGCCACGGCTCGCCGGGCCGTCCGACGCCCGTTTTCCCGCGGCCTATCGGCGGCTGACGCGAGCGCCGACGTCGGGGAACGCACCCGCACGCACGGCTCCCGTGTCGCCTAACGATTCACGGATGTGGCGCGTCAGCAGCTCGGCGGCCTCGTCACCGTCCACGATGCCGTAGACCGCCGGCCCCCAGGAGCTCTGCCCGACGCCCGCTGCGCCCCACTCACGCATGCGGCGCACGAGCTCCGAGGACGGCCCGGGCGCGAACGTCCCGCCCTGGGCGTGCGCGAACCACCGGCCGTTGATCAGCTGCACCTCGCTCAGGGCCGCCCCGAACGCCGCCAGGTTCGCCTCCGCCAGCGCGGGCAGCATCCCCAGCAGCACGAGGTACGCGATCCGTTCGACGTCCCGCTCCGACGGCTCCGGAAGGGTCGCGAACGCTGCTCGCTCCGCCTCTCCACTCATGCCCGGCTTTGCGTCGGGAATCGCGACCACGCAGCGCCACGAGGTGGGAAACATCACGCGGGCCAGCAGCGGCGACGCTCCGGGCGCGGACGGCCGCTGCCCGCCCTCGACCACGAATCCACCTCCCGCAAACGTCCACGTTCCCACCGCCGACCGCCGGGCGCGGCCCACCGATCGCGCCAGCTCCGGGATCGTCGCCGCCACGCCGTGCAGCTCGGCCAGCGCCAGTGCAATGGACAGCGCGAGCTGCGTTCCCGAGCCGAGTCCGGAATGTCGTGGGATCGCGTGCTCGACGACGATCGTCGCACCACACGGGAGTCTGTAGTGCGCGAGGAAACGACGGGCGAACTCCGCGGCGCGGTCGGCGTCGTCGCCGCTCGCATCGAGGGAATCGGCCAGCGACGCCGAGACGCGCGTCGTGATCGCCGGCGCCGGCGCGCCGATACCACCGAATCGCCGAACAGCGGACGCGCGGACGTCGAGCAGTCCGAAATGCAGGCGCGCGGGCGTCTCGACCGTGATCGTTTCGCCGGCCACCTAACGACTCCGGGCCGGGTCAGTCACCGGAGCCGATCGGATGTAGTCGGCCAGGAGCGCCATCGCTTCCTGCTCGGCCGGACCCGCGGTCTTGTCCACGATCACCTGGAGCCGCGCAAGCTCGACCATGAGAAACTCCCGCTCCAGGAGGTGAACGCGGGTGGCGTAGATCGCTGCTTCCAGGACCGCATGTCGAGCCCGATTGAAGCCGATGAACTCTCGCCGAAATCCGCGATGCACGATCGT
>Ga0068862_100002808_pt1 | contig 15261 bp, 16 predicted proteins | sample KBSSwiS52_FD_66598 | JGI IMG/M metagenome (GOLD analysis project Ga0068862, IMG submission 66598) | Switchgrass rhizosphere microbial communities from Kellogg Biological Station, Michigan, USA - KBS Switchgrass S5-2 | ecosystem: Host-associated > Plants > Roots > Rhizosphere > Soil ... | reverse complement strand
CACAGCCTCATCGAACCGCTTCCAGTCGCGCATATCGATGTCCGGCATATCGGGCGCGATCAACAAGTCCGCGCCCGATCGGCCTTCCCAGGGATCAACCGCAAGCGTGGCGGCACGCATCAGCAAAGAGGCAATCGGCGGCGCCGCTTGGAAGCCATGTGCAGCAACCCACGAGAAGAAGCCCGGCGGATCGCGGAAGTCTTCGATGTCGATACCGTCGCGCCGCGCTACGTCGACGCCGATGATCGGCCCGCGATGCATGTCCTTCAAGACGTCAACAGGGAAGTTGAGCAGCACCGCGCCGTCAACAAGCAGTTCGTGATCGCCTTCGACAACCGGCGGCAAAATGCCGGGCAGCGAAATCGACGCGCGCAACGCTTTGCGCAGCGAGCCCGCGCGATGCACGCGGATGTCGCCCGCGATGAGATTGGTGGAGACGGCGAAGAACGGCGTCGTCAAATCCTCGATCAGCGTTTCGCCGAAATTCTCTTGCAATCGATCATCGACGCGGCGTCCGCGGACGAAGCCGACGACGGGAAATACGTAGTCGCCCAGCGGATTGCTCTCGACGAACGCCTTGCGGATGCGGGTCTCTATCTCGTTATCGTCCCAGCCCATTGCGGCGCAGGCGGCGATCACCGCGCCCATCGACGTGCCGCCAATGGTATCGAACGGCAACCCGGCTTCGCGCAGGGCGCGCACCACGCCGATGTGGCCGTAAGCGCGCGCGCCGCCGCCGGAGAGAACGAGGCCAACCGATTTGCGCGCAATAATCCGCGCCAGGCGCGCGGAATCTTCGTCTTCGAGCCCACGCCAATGAAAGAGTCGCGCGGCCTCGCACGCCGTGCGCCATTCGTCGGTCGTTGCGGCTTTGCGATCCATACCGTGGTGCAGGAGGATGACGTCAACCAAACGGAATTGCCGCGCCGGCGAAGGTTCTTCCGGCGGCAGCAACGGCAACGAGGGCCGCGCGTCGGCGCGCGCGAAGAACCAGATGCGGTCGGCCTGCCGGATGCAGGTGCGGAACCAGGGCGTGTCCGCGATCGGCGAAATCAGGAAGACGGCGTCGTTCTTCTTTTCCAGTGCGTCGAACCACGCGCTCGATGCGCCATCGGCGCTGATGGCGCGTTCGTCTTCCTCCGTGATGATCGCCGCGCGGCATCCGAGCCGCTTCAGCGCTGCCTGCAACGTCTTGGCGCGGAGCATGATGTCGATGGTCGGCGAGGTGGAGATGAAGGCGTAGACCTTCGGGTCCGCGCGCGGGCTTACCTTGTTGGCGGCGCGGGCGCGCGTCAGCATCAGGCGCGCGATGTGCTCCATCATCGTCGGGAGCGCGTGGATCAGGAAGTCGAACGCGTTCGGCGGCAAGCGCAACACTTCGCTGTCGCGCATCGCGAACACGCTCGACGAGTGCGGCTCGCGCGCGATCATGGCCATTTCGCCGACCGGTTCGCCGGGGCGAATGTATCCCAGCAATTGGTGGCCGCCGCGATCGACTGGCTTGAACGCCGCCAGCGAACCCGACACCAGGAAGTAAACGCCTTCCGGCGGCTCGCCCGCATTCATCAGCGACCAGCCGGCGGGCACCGAGAACCACTCGGTCATGGCGTCCATGGCGCCCAGCACGTCGTTCGGCGCGGCGTCCAGGAAACTGAATTCGGAGAGGCTCGGCTTCATAAAGGTCTCGTAAGGCCAGGATAGGGTGCGTTTATTAAGGCGCAATGAGAGCGGCTGCGGCGGGGCGGCGCTTTTCAGCCCCAAGAGCCGTGCTAAGAGCGCCCATGACCGTTTTCATCGCGCACGCGCCCGCCGACCAAGACGCTGCGGAAGCCCTCGAAAAATTCATAGAACGGCGCGGTCAGTTCGCGGAACTGGATGACGGTCAGACCGCGATGCGGCCGGTGCAGCCGAGCGACGTGGTCGTACTGCTGATTTCACAAAAGCTTGTGTTCGCGCCGACGCGCCTCAGGCTGGAGCAGCGTGCGCTGGACGCCTGGGCCGAAGGGCGGCTGGTCGCGGTGAAGCTGGACCACGGCATCGCGCCGGTTGGGTTGCGCGACCTGCCGTTCATCGACGCGAGCTTCGAAGCACAGCGCGAATTCAAGTGGCAGGAGGTGGCGGACACGATCCGCGAGCGCTTGAAGGCGCCGCATCCGTCGCAAGCGGCGCCGCGCAAAGGGGGACCGGCGCCGCCTTGGCGCGATCACTTGAACAGAATCGACGCCGCAAAGGAGAGCGCCGAGCGCCGGGAGGATGCTGACAACGTTCGGAAGAAGGCGTCCGGTTCAGCGCTAGTTTCGCTGCTGGTCTGCGTTCTGCTGATGCTGCCAGGCTTCGGCGTACTGATTGCGAGCGGCGCGATATGGCTGGTGAACCGCATTGGTCCGCGGCCTGGGACGTTTGCGGATTTGCTGGCGGGCATTGATGCGTTCGGCGTGGCGCGTGGATTGCCCGCCGGGGTGACTGTGCCGATCTTTGCGGCGGCGATTGCGCTGATGCTGTTGGCGCCGATCGGCTACGTCATATCGCGCGGCATGGCGCGCAAGCGCTTGGACGAGTACGCCCGCGAGCATCCCGAGGTGTACGAGGATTATGAAGCGCCGCCGTCAGCGCCGACGACGGACGCGGTGTTCGTCTCCTACGCGCGCGCCAATGCGACAAGCGTGCTGCCGGTGATCGAGGGCGCCAAAGAGCAGGGCCGCCAGTTCTGGCTCGATCAGCAGAACATCGGCGGCGGCGAGGGATGGGCCGGTGAGATCGTCCGCGCCATCCGCGCGGCCAAGGGCGTGCTGGTGATGTGCTCGAAAGCCGCGTTCGAGAGCGATCACGTCAAGCGCGAAATCTATCTGGCCGACCGGTATCGCAAGAAACTGGTGCCTGTGTTCATCGAGCAGGCGGAACCGCCGGAAGATTTCGAGTATTTCTTCGCCGGCGTGCAGATGACGAATTTGTTCGAGACGCCGGAGGCTGAGCGGCCCGAAGCGTTGGTCCGCGCCCTTGGAGCTGCGTCATGAGCCTCGCGCCCGATCCTGTTCTGCTGGAAGTGTCAACCGAAGGCGTCGCGGTGCTGACGCTCAATCAGCCCGAGAAACGCAATGCGTTCGACGAACTGATGATCGCTAACCTCTCGGAAGAGTTCGAGACGCTGAAGGGCGCCGATCACGTACGCATTGTTTTCATCCGCGGCGCCGGACCGACGTTTTGCGCCGGCGCGGACATCGAATGGATGCGCCGTGGCGGCGAGCGCTCCGTGGCTGACAATGAGACCGATGCGCTGGCGCTGGCGCGCATGCTCCGCCACCTGCACGAGCTACCGCAACTCACCGTGGCTCTCGCGCATGGCGCAGCGATGGGCGGCGGCGCAGGCCTGTTGGCAGCCTGCGACATCGCCGTGGCGGTGAAGGACACCAAGATCCGGTTTTCCGAGGTTCGCCTCGGCCTCACGCCGGCGACGATCGCGCCATACGTTGTGGAGGCCGTCGGGCCGCGCTGGGCCAAGGCGTTGTTCGCAAGTGCGGAAAGTTTCGACGCGACATGGGCCGAGAAGATCGGGCTCATCCAATACACGGTCGATGACGAGGCCGGCTTGAACGCCATGATGGAACATGTGTCCGATTTAGCGCTTGGCGCAGCGCCTGGCGCCGTCGCAGATGCAAAAGCTCTGGTGCGTTTCGTAACTGGGCATAAGATTGACGACGCCCTCTCCAAGGAAACGGCCAAGCGCATCGCCGCCCGGCGCGCCTCTGCGGAAGGCAAGGAAGGCCTCGCCGCGTTTCTCGAGAAGCGCAAGCCGGAGTGGAATTCGTGAAGCTGAAGCGCGGTCTAAGCGGGGTCTGGGCCTTCATGTACCGGTCCAAGCTTGCGAAGGCGCCCATGCCGTTCTGGCGTGTCGTGGTCGAGGCCAAGCTCGATCGCCGCGTGAAGAGCTGGCCGAAACGCTACGATTCCGCCGTGACGGCCGTGTTTGTCTGGGCCCGCACCATCGAGGAAGCGGAAGGTCTGGCCGCGCTGGCGCTCGAAGAAGAGGGCATGGCGGCAATGACGGCGGACGCCGTGAAGTGTCCGCCAGCCGCTGCGCCGCGCAAGGTTCCGACCGCCGTCGCGCGGTCGGACTATGGCTTCCTCACCCGTGACGAGAACCAACGGGCGGGCGGCTCGCCCCGGCGCGACGCGCGGGCTTGATCGGGAACCAGCCGCGCGGGATAGCTGATTCATGAGTGGGGAGTTGGAAGCAGCCGGCGCGATGGCGACGGCAGGTCTGGTCGCGGGCGCGATCGAAGGCAGCGAGGGCCAAGCCCCTGGCGAAGGCGCGTGCCTCAATTGCGGCGCCCAGCTCAATGGCGGCGCCTATTGCAGCGCCTGCGGGCAAGCCGCGCACCCGCACCGCAGTCTGGTGCATGTGCTAGAGGAATTCCTCCACGGCGTCTTCCACTTCGACACCAAGGTGTGGCGCACGCTGCCGATGGCGATTTTCCGCCCTGGCACGCTCACGCGCAACTACGTGTTCGGCAAGCGCGCGCGGTACCTTTCACCGCTGGCGCTTTTCCTGCTCACCGTTTTCTTCATGTTCGCCGTGTTCGCGTTCACCGGCGGTCCGCCCGTCAACATGACCGAAAGCGGCGGCGTGGAGGAGGCGCAAGAGGAGCTCACCGAAGCGCGAGCGGACCTGGCGACGGCGGAGCGCGAGTTGCAGGAGGTCCTCGCCAACCCCGATCCAGATCAGCCTGCCGGCTTGGAAGAACGGCTGGCGCGGCAGGCAATCGAGTTGGCGCAAGCTGAGGTCGCACGCGAAGAGGGTGCGCTCCGCCGCGCCGAGGCGCGCGAAGCCGCCGCTGCTGCCGAGGCGCAGGATCAAACCGTAGTGGCGCCCGCGCAAATCGGGACTTCTGCGCCCGCTGACGGTGGTGTCGCGCCTCCAACGCCCAGTGTGCCCGGGGACGATGCTGCGACGCCGCCCGCACGGCCGCAGGTCACCGTGACCGAAGACGGCGTGGACGTTGATCGCAGCGACACCAATTTGACTTGGCAGGATGCGGCGCGCGAAGTGGCGGAAAGCGACGACGTCGTGGGCATCCAGGGCTGGGATTGGTTCAACGATAGGATTCGTCAGCAACTGCGCAATCCCGATCTCGCTGCGTACAAGGTGCAGGAGGCGGCCGCGAAGTTCTCGTTCCTGCTGGTGCCGATTTCGCTGCCATTCATCGCGCTGCTGTTTTTGTGGAAGCGCGGCGTCACGCTCTACGACCACGTCGTGTTCTCGCTCTATGAGCTTTCGTTCGTGTCGCTGCTGTTCATTGCGATCGGGATGCTGGCGCGCGTTGATTCACTGGTGATGGTAATCCCGTTCCTGGTGACGCTCGGCATTCCCATACACACCTTCTTCCATGTGAAGGGCGCCTACGCACTGGGCTGGTTCTCAGCCATTTGGCGCACCTTCTTCATGCTCATCTTCGCCAGCATCGCGCTGACGCTATTCCTCATCACGATTCTGATTGTGGGGTTGGCGGGTTGATCGAGAAGCTGCCCGTGCTCGCCGGCTCGGTGGCGGTCATCGTGCTGATGCTGACGGTCGCCTTTGCATTGGGCTTTCGGCCGAAGGTGCAACTGAATGACGCCGCGCTGGCGCAACTGGCATCCAACGAGGGCGCGAGCATTGAGGCCGCGTTGATCGCGCCGGACGCCAAGTCGGCTTTGGCGCGGCTCACGGGCGGCAAGATCATGGTGGCGCGCGCCATGGGCGGCGACGTCAGCGCCCGGATTGCCCCAGCGTCCGCTGTTCACGCGCGGCTCAAAGGCCAAAAGCTCAGCGTGCAGTTTGCGGACGTGGGCTATCCGCCGCTACATATGAAAGTCCAAACCCCGCCGGCCTGGCTGGCGGACCTCGTAGGAGAGGGGCGGTGACGGCTTCGGCAACTTCGACCTCAGACAGCATCCTCACCGCGCTGCAAGCGCTCGACAAGGACCTGATCATCACGTTCGCCGTGCCCGGCTTCGTGCTGCTGATCTTGATCGAGATGGTGGTGGTGCGGCTGTCAAAGCACGGGCGCTACGATGTGAAGGATAGCGCGACGTCGCTCTCCATGGGCTTCGGCAATCAGATCGCCGGCATCCTGTTCGGCGGCTTCGTCATCTACTCGTACTTCTGGGCCTACCAGTATCACCTGTTCGATCTGGGTTGGACCTGGCCCGTGCTGGTCGCGTGCTTCTTCCTCGAAGACATGGCGTATTATTGGTTCCACCGCATCGCGCACGAGCGTCGCTTCTTCTGGGCCAGCCACATCGTCCATCACTCGTCGCAGCACTACAATCTGACGACGGCGCTCAGGCAAACCTGGACCGGCGCGCTCGGCCTCAATTTCATCTTCTGGCTGCCGCTCATCTATATCGGATTTCCGCCGGGCATGGTGCTGATGTTCTCGGCGTTCAGCCTGGTTTACCAATTTTGGATTCACACCGAGACGATCGGCCGGATGGGCCCGTTCGAATGGGTGATGAACACGCCGTCGCATCACCGCGTCCATCACGCCATCAACGCGCGCTATCTCGATGCGAACTACGCGGGTGTGCTGATCATCTGGGATCGCTTGTTCGGCACGTTCGTGCCGGAGGACGACAGAGAGCTACCGCGCTACGGCATCGTCAGCCAACTCGGCACCTTCAATCCGTTCCGCGTCGCCTTCCACGAATGGGCCGGTATTTGGCGCGACGTGACGCGCGCGAAGTCGGTGAGAGAAGTGTTCGGCTATACGTTCGGTCCGCCCGGCTGGAGTCCGGACGGCTCACGCAAAACCAGTGCGTCGATCAAGGCCGAATGGGCCGCGCGTCAGCAAGCGGCGGCTGTGCCGGCGGAGTAGCATGTACGTCCCGCATCATTTTGCAGCGGATGACGCCGACGCGCTGATCACGCGTCTGGCGCGGCGCTGGGCTGGCGTGCTGATCACCGTGGATGCCGACGGCACGCCGGTCGGTACTCATATGCCGGTCTTGTGGGACGCCGAGAAGCGCATCGCGACCGGCCACATCGCGCGCGCCAATCCGCAATGGAAGATTGGTGCGGGGCGCGGGCTGATCGTGCTCTCCGGCGCCGAAGCCTACGTGACGCCAAGTTGGTACCCCTCGAAGCGCGAGAACGGGAAAACCGTGCCGACCTGGAATTACGAGGCCGTGCATCTGAGTGGCCGCGTTGAATGGTTCGACGATCCTGCGCGGCTCGAAGGCGTCGTGCGAGATCTCTCGGTGTTCCATGAAAACGATCGCGCCGAGCCTTGGGCGATCGGTGACGCGCCACGCGGCTATATCGATGCGCTGCTGCGCGGCATTGTTGGCGTTCAGTTGCACGTCGATCGCGTCGAAGCGAAGCGCAAGCTTTCGCAGAACAAGAGTGAAGCTGACTTCAATGGCGTCGAGCGCGGGTTGGCGGCAAGCGGTGATGCGATGGAGGCAGAGGTCGCGGCGCTCATGCGGGCGACTCGCGCTATGTCCGACGATCCGGACGGGAATTGATGACCATCCACATTGTGAAGCTGTGCGTCGGCGCCGACAACGTCGAGGATTTGGCCGAGTGGCAGATCGGACAGCTGAGACGCGCGCAGAAGGCGAAGGCCAAGAGCATCAATCCAGCGCAGAAGAAGCATCCCGTCTGCGGCACGCGGATGTGGCCGAAGCGAGTGGAGGACGTGCTCGCGGGCGGTTCGCTCTATTGGGTGATCAAGGGCGTGATCAGCGTGCGCCAGAAGATCGTCGCCATCGACGATGTCACCGACGATCACGGCCAGCGTTGCGGCCTCTATCTCGACGCGCATCTGCAACGCACCGTGCCACAACCGCGCCGCGCCTTTCAGGGCTGGCGCTATCTCGAAGCAGAAGACGCGCCGATCGATCTGACGGTCGCTCAAGGCGGCGCGGATTTGCCGGAGCATTTGCGGCGGCAGTTGGTGGAACTGGGGGCGTGGTGATTAGCGCTGCGTCGACATGACAATGAACATCAACACCAATCCGACCAGGAGTGCGAGGGCCACCGCAACGGGAGTTGAAATCAGAACCTTCTGTTTCCCTATCGTCTCTTCGATGCGGCGCACCTTCTCTGGCGTGAAAACCAGCCTGTAAGCATAGACAATCGCGCCGAGACCAAGCGTAGCGAACAAGAGGCCGGTCACGACGCTGCCTTTCGCGATGGCGTCTTCGGTGAAGTATGACGGCGCATAATGAAACAGCATCACCGCTACACCGACAAAAATGATGCCGATGGCGATGCGTTTGCCGAGTTGGGGGCTCACTAACCCAGCGCCTTCTTCGCGCCGGCGCAGAACGCCGCCACGTCCTCCTCATCCTGATAGAGCCCGAACCCGATCCGCAGCACGTCATCGCGCGCATCGGTGATGAGATCGGCATCCATCAGCGCCGCTTTCCACTCCGTCGCCTTCGGATGGCGGAGCGCAATGAAGCGGGCGTTGGGGCCGTGGGTGTTGGGTTCGAGCAGCTCGGCTTCAGTGAGGATGCCGGCGTCGCCCTTGCGGATTGCTTCGATCATCGCCGCTCGCAACGTGGCGCAGCGCGCTGAGATCATGTCGGTGGTGAGTCCTTCGCTTGCGAGCATCGCGCGGACGGCGTTGAAGCGATAGAGGCCCGTTGCATCATAGGTCGCGCCGAGGAAGCGGCCGCCATCTTGCGAATAGCCGACCTCGCCTTGCTTGGCTTCGATGGCGCCGAAATCGGCGAACCAGCCGGTGTTTTGCGGACGCGCTGCGAAACCGGGTGGCGCGTGGATGAAGCCGGCGCCTTCGCCGGTCATGGCGTACTTGTAGCCGCCGCCCAGGAAGAAGACGCGATGGGCAACCGCACCAAAGTCCGACGGCAGCGCCATGAAGGAATGATAGAGATCGACCACCGCCCACATGCCGTCTGGCGCGGCGCGCTCTGCCAGTTCGGCAACGCCATCAAAGCGCAAGCCGCTGCGAAACATCACGGCGGAGAGGAACGCGATGTCCGGCGTCTTCTCGCGCAACGCCGCGAGGTAGCGCTGTGTGAACGTGTTGAACGGTTCGCACAGCACGACTCGCCGCTTGATGCGGCCTTCTTCCTCCCAGCGCGCGCTTTGGCGCCGGAAGGAGTGGAATTCGCCGTCGGTCGTCAGCACGTCGAGTGGGCTGCGGCCACCGCGCGCGGAAAACAAGCGCACCAAGAGTTCGTGCGTATTCGGCGCAAAGCCGATCGTGCGTGGATCGGGGAGATTGAGTTCGCGCGCGATGTTTTCCTGTGCGCGCGGCATCACCTCGCCGAAAATCTTGTCCCACTTCTTGTCGGCTAGCAGCGCTGCATCGTTCCATGCTTCCATGTGGCCGTCGAACGAAGCGTCGGGCCAGAGATGGTGCGAGTGCGCGGCGAAATGGATGCGGCCGGGCGCGGCGTCGAGCGCGCGCTTGAACAGGTGCTTGTAGCTTTTCACAGTTTGGTCCTGAGCGACCAGATTTCCGGGAAGGCGCGGCGCGTCAGCGTCTGCTGCAGATAACCGACGCCTTCAGTGCCGCCCGTGCCACGTTTGCGGCCGATGATGCGCTCTACCGTCAGCACGTGCTTGTGGCGCCAGGTGAGGAAGGCGTCGTCGAGATCGATCAGCTTTTCTGCGAGTTGGTAGAGCGACCAGTACTTCGTGGTGTCGCGATAGACTTCGAGCCACGCGTTCTCGACCACTTCGTTCGGCTGGTACGGCGTGTTCTTCGGCCGGTTGAGCACGCTCGCCGGAATCTCAAATTCTTTCGCGAGCTGCGTCAGCGCGTCGTCATAGAGGCTCGGCGCATTGAGCGCGTCCTCTAGCATCTTGCGGCCCTCGCCGCCTTCGTCGTGGAATTTCAGGAACGCATCGTCCTTGATGCCGAGTTTGTATTCGAGCACGCGAAACTGTGCGGATTGGAAGCCGGAACTGGTGCCGAGCAGCGCCCGGAAGTTCAAATAATCCGCCGGCGTCATGGTCGCGAGGATGTCCCAGGTCTGGGTCATCACGGCTTGGATGCGCGAGACGCGGGCGAGGTGTTTGTACGCTGGCACCAGGTTCCCGGCGCGCACTTCGCTCTGCGCGGCGCCGATCTCGTGGATGGCCTGCTTCATCCACAGTTCCATGGTCTGGTGCAGGATCACGAACAGCAATTCGTCGTGCTGGTCGGTTTGCGGGCGTTGCGCGGCCAGAATTTCGTTCAGGCGCAAATATTGCCCGTATGTGACGCTCTCGCTCACGCCTTCCTCCGTTGAATCACGAGCTTAGAGCACGCGCGCGACGTTGGGGAAAGCCAGGCTAACCCCCTGTGATCGCGAGGTTCCCGCTTTTGGGGGTATGGGACAGCCGCCGGGTTTGCTAGGGAAGCGCCAGCCTGGGGACAGAAGCCGAGGAGGGTTTGGCAGATGGGTGGCGCAGTACGCATCATCATCATTCTATTGGTATTGGTTTTGGTCGCAGCGGGTGCGGGGTATTTCCTTGTGCCGCCCGTCGCGAGCCGCAGCCAAGCCGTGACGGTCGCAGCGCCGTCTTCAACAGTTCTGGCGCGCTTGGCGTCGACGCCGGTTGGCGCGACGATCGCTGAAGGCGTGACCGTTGCCGAAGCCGCAAGCGTCGAAGGCGACACCGTGACGGCGCCGGTAACGTTCGCCGACGGCTCGACTGGCCGCGTCGTCTATCAAGTCACGCCGTCGGGCGAAGGGTCGAATGTCGACGTGAAGCTCGAGCAAGACCTCGGCGCCAACCCGCTCGACCGCATTGCCGTTCTGACCGGCGGCGATGTTGCACCGCTGATCGGCCCGGCTGCTGAAGCCGCGAGCACCGATCTCGGCCACCTGCCGAACGCGACGTTCGAAGGCCTGCAATACAGCGTCGTCGACGTCACGGCGCGTCCATTCTTCTACGTCGAGAATTGCTCCGACACCTCGGCTGAATCGATCACCTCGATCATCAGCCAAGCCGTCGTCGCGATCCCGCCGGTGATGGCGTCGAACCGTCTGACGGTGAACGGCGACCTGATGGCCGTCGAACCGCGCGTGGTCTCGAACCAATATTGCTACCAAGTCGGCTATCCGTACTCGGGCCGTCAGCCGCGTGCGCTGCTGATCGGCAAGACGGGCCAAACGCCGGGCGGCCAAGCGCTGCGCGTCGTTTACACCGGCACAGAAGCGGACGTGATGGCGCAGGTTTATAATCCGATGGACGCACTGCTTGCGGCCGCGCACGTCGACGATCCCGCCACCACTGAAGACGATTGGACGACGTACGAAGTCTATCATGACGACGCGACGCAAGCCGGCGGCTCGCGCAATCGCGAAATCTTCTACGTGGTCCAAGGCGACGCGAGCGCGGTGACGCGCATCCTGCCGCCGAGCGAAGCCGCGCCGGTTCCGGCCAACGCGCCGGCCGCCGATCCGGCTGCTGCGCCGGGCGCACCCGCTCCGGCTGGCGGCGCTGCTCCGGCAACGCCAGCGCCGACGCCCGCGCCGGCCACGCCGTAACGCGGAAGTGCTGAACGAAACGAAGGGCCGCCGGCGCAAGCCAGCGGCCCTTTTTTTTGTCGCCCTCAGTTTAGGGCCCAAACAATCAGCGTCGCCAGCGCGATCGCGGATATGCCCATCAAGGGGAGGATGCGTTTGGCGAAGGGAATTGCCCACATCGCTTGGCGTTTGTGAAACTCGTAGAGGAACAGCATTGGGATCGCCGTGGCCGCGAGCACCACGCCAAACCAAAAGAACACGATCGGGAGTTTGGTTTCGGGCGACACCGCGATGAACGCCAACCCCACGATGAGTCGCAGCGCCGCCTCAAGGAAGTTGATGCGGTTCGAAGCGACGAATCCGTCGAAGAAACGATGGACGATGGCTGGTCGTATGAAGGCCAATGCGCCGAGAGCAAACAGATAGACAATGCAGGCCCACACCACCGACCGCCACGCCCACACGAGAAGCTCGTGTTGCGTTAGCGCGTGTGCGAATTCAGTCATTCACGCTCCCCGGTCGCGCAGCAAAGGCGCTCCTCTTATGGTCGCATGCCAAAGCTGCTCGGTCCCGTCTCCGCATTGCGCTGCGCCAGGTTCGCCCATTCGCAGAGCAGAGGCCGCGTGTCGCGCGGGTCGATGATTTCTTCGGCGTAGAATGACTCCGCGGTGCGGAAGGGTGAGCGCAGCGCTTCGGCCCAGGCGCGGATTTCTTTGAGGCGCGTTTCCGGATCGGGGTGGGCTTCGAGTTCGCGTTTGAACGCCGCTTCGATGCCGCCTTCGAGCGGGAGCGAGCCCCAATCGCCGCTCGGCCAGCAATAGCGCATCTTGGTGCGCGTCGGGTTCATCATCGCCGAGCCCGCCAACCCGAACGCCGCGCGCACCACGATCGAGCACCACGGCACGCGCGCCTGGTACACCGCCGCCATTGCCTGCACGCCGAGCTTCACCACGCCGCTGCGCTCATGCTTCACGCCGACGGCGAAGCCGGGGCAATCGACGAAGTGCACGACGGGCAGGTGGAAGGTCTGCGCCAGGTCCACGTGCTTGATCACCTTGCGACAGACATCGGAGCTCCAAGCGCCGCCGGAGAACATCGGATCGCCGGCAAGCACGGCGACGCTGTATCCGTCCATGCGCGCAAAGCCGGTGATCAGCCCGCGTCCCCATTGCCGGCCGGTTTCGAAGAACGAGCCTGCATCAACGCATGCTTCGACAATGCGGCGCATTTTGTACGGCACACGCCGGTCGCGCGGAACGACATCGATCAGCGTTTCGTCGCGCCGCGTCGGCGGATCGTTGGGCTGCACCCGCGGCGCCGTCTCATGGATCGAAGCGGGGAGGTAGGAGAGAAACTTGCGCGCGGCAGCGAACGCTTCAGCCTCGCTTCCCACGATGTCGTCCACTACACCGTTCTTGCCGTTGATCTCCGCGCCGCCGAGACCTTCCTTGTCGACATCCTCGCCAATCGCCTTCGCCACCGGAGGTCCCGCAACAAACACCTGGCTCAAGCCTTGAACCATCACGCTGTAGTGGCTCGCGGACACACGTCCCGCGCCGAGACCCGCGCACGGCCCAAGCGCCAGCGACACGACGGGCACTGTCGCCATATTCGCGACAACCCATTCCCAGCCTGGCGTTTGCGGGATGTAGGTGCGGGGATCCTTCTCCAGCATCTTCACCGAACCGCCGCCGCCGGTGCCGTCGACCATGCGGACGAGCGGCATGCGATATTCGTTGGCCATCTGCTCGGCGAACACGAGCTTCTGCCAGATGCCCGCATCCGCTGCGCCGCCGCGCACTGAAAAGTCATCCGCTTGCACGCAGACCGGCCGTCCATTGATTAATCCGCGGCCGACGACGAACGGCGTCGGCAGGAAGCTCTTCATCTCGTTGTCAGCGCCATAGGCGGCGCGGCCGGCGATCTTGCCGGTTTCGTGGAAGGAGTTGCGGTCCAGCAGCGCATCGACGCGTTCGCGGGCGGTCAACTTCCCGACGCTCTTCTGGCGGGCGACGCGTTCTTCGCCGCCCATCTGCTCAGCCAGCGCCTCACGCCTACGCAGCTCTTCGATGTCCTTCCGCCAGCTCATCCGTACGCCTCCAGCGCCAGCGTAGGAGGGAAAAACAAATCCGGGAAGCGGTGAGACTTCCCGGATCACGTCTGGTGGACGCTAGAGGCTTAGGCGCCGACGTTCGGATTGCTGAGCGGCGCGGGCGTTTCGGTGGAGCGCTCGTAGGTCATGGTGACTTCGGCATACTCGGGCCCGAACGAGGCGCGCTGAATGCTGCTGCGCGGCTCGACGCGGACCGCGTCCCAGCTCCGATCGTTCGCGGCGGTGCGGATCGCGTTGGCGCGCTGCTGCGCGTAGGCGCTGTTGGCGTCGACGGCGATGCGCAGCTCGGCATAGTCGCAACCCGCGACGTTGCGTTCGGCAACGTCCAACATCTCTTGCGTCGCGCTATCGAGCGCGGCCGAGTTGTGGCCGAAGTAAACACGGAAGGATGTCGCTTCGCAGCGTGCGCTTTGCGCCGGCTGGGCAAACACGGGCGCGGCAACGACAGCTAACGCGGCGGCGACGATGGCGGTACGCAGAAACATTGTAGGTCTCCCTTCAACTCGATGAGTGATCGCGTTGAAGCAGGAGTTAGTTCCATCCGCGGCGCCACGCCGTGACCGTAGTCACATGTTAATAATGCACTCAGCATTCGCCGCGAAGGCGATTGGCTTCTGAGTTTTTCGTCACACCGCCATGTTGTCGATGAGACGCGTTTTGCCGAGCCATGCTGCGGCAAGAATGCGTGCATGCAAAACGTCGGTGACCGGCGCAAGCGTGTCCGCGTGACGAATGGCGACGTAATCGACCACGGTGAATCCCGCAGCGACGAGGTGGCGCGCGGCTTCGGCTTCAGCATCCGCGATCGGCGCGCCATTGCGCACCGCTTTGATCGCATCGTGCATGACGTGATTGAGACGGCCGGCGATACGGCGCTCGTCTTCATTCAAGTACGCGTTGCGCGACGACATCGCGAGACCATCGTGTTCGCGCACGGTTGGGCAGCCGATGATTTCAACAGGAATGTCGAGATCGCGCGCGAGCTTCTTAATCACGAGGAGCTGCTGGTAGTCCTTCTCCCCGAACAACGCCGCGTCCGGCAGGCATTGCAGCAGAAGCTTCGTCACCACAGTCGCGACGCCGCCAAAGAAGTGCGGCCGGAAATCGCCTTCCAGCGGCACCGAAACGTCAGCGACGATCACGCTGGTGGCGAAGCCGTCCGGGTACATGATGGCGCGTTCCGGCGCGAAGAGGAGATCGCAACCGGCGGAGGCGAGCAGCTTCGCGTCTCCGGCTTCATCGCGCGGGTAGCGCTCGAAATCCTCGTGCGGCGCGAACTGGCGCGGGTTCACGAAGAGGCTCGCGACGACGCGGTCGCAGCGTTCCTTCGCGGCGCGCACCAAAGAGAGATGTCCCTCGTGCAGCGCACCCATGGTCGGCACCAGGCCGACGCGCAACCCGGACTTCCGCCAAGCCGCAACGGCGGCGCGCAGCGCGGGCACGTCGCGGGCGACGGAGAGGGCGGGATCGGCCATGACTCGCCATCCCTTGATGACGGTTCCGCGTCAAGCCGGTTAAGCGCCCCTTAACCTCGATCAACGAGCTTTCACGGATGCGTCTCGGCGTTGCCCTTCCTTTCTGGAAAGCAGCGTCCGCCGGGCTGGGCGGGCGAACGCCATGAGCCTTGCCTACGCCTCCGATCATGTTCCCGCGCCGCGCCAGGCGCATGTGATCGTCGT
>Ga0068862_100002807_pt1 | contig 15263 bp, 10 predicted proteins | sample KBSSwiS52_FD_66598 | JGI IMG/M metagenome (GOLD analysis project Ga0068862, IMG submission 66598) | Switchgrass rhizosphere microbial communities from Kellogg Biological Station, Michigan, USA - KBS Switchgrass S5-2 | ecosystem: Host-associated > Plants > Roots > Rhizosphere > Soil ... | reverse complement strand
TCGGGCGGCAAGAACTGGCAGGCGATGAGCTACAGCCCCGAAGCGGGTGTCGTCATTCTGCCGCTCAGCCAGACGTGCATGGAAATGCGCGCGCGGCAGGTCGACTTCAAGGAAGGATCGGGCGGAACCGCCGGCGATCGGCGATTCTTCGAGACGCCGGGCGCCGACGGCAAGATCGGCAAGCTCGCCGCCTACGACGTCCGGACGCTCGAGGAGAAGTGGAGTTACGAGCAGCGCGCGCCGTATCTCACCGGCGTCCTCTCGACCGCCGGCGGCGTGGTATTTGTCGGCGACCTCGATCGGTCGTTCCGCGCGCACGACGTCAAGACGGGCAAGGTGCTGTGGGAAGCCCGGCTGGGCACATCTGTGCAGGGATTTCCGATTTCATTTGCCGTCGACGGTCATCAGTACGTGGCCGTGACGACCGGTCTCGGCGGCGGAAGTCCGCGGAACGTGCCGATGACCATCGCGCCGGACATCGCGCACCCGAGTTCGGGTCAGTCGCTGTATGTTTTCCGGCTGCGTGAAAAGAAATAGCGACAACGCCGAACTATACGACCGGGAAGACGTCTCGCTCCGCGTGCCGTCATCGTCAACCCGGAAAAACGTCGCTCCGCTCAGAACCTGTCGCAGGTCGCGGCGGTCCTACTAATTCGCGGCATCGCTCCGATCAACAAGCGAGGCTTTACGTACTGGTGGCTGCGGGGTGACTGATCGGCAGACCGCCGCTAGGGATTCGCTCCGCGACGTTTTTCGTGCCTTCCGACGGGTTGACTTCACGGCCCGCTGCGCGAGACGTCTTCCCGGTCGTCATTGTCACGGGACGCGAAGAGTATAGGGCGTCGCGGGTCGTGGCCGCGGCGGGAAGTCGTCTCGCGCAGCGATCCGTTGGAGGCAGCCCGCCTGTGTTGTTTATCGTCGCTTTGCTCGCCGCGATGCCCAGGCGTCACCACCTGGGGCAAGAACGTAGCGGCCATCCTTGTCGATGGTGATCTTCCCCGAATCAATCAAATTGACCAGCGCGTCGATCGCGAACCACCGCAACATAAAGTGCTCACGGCGAAGCGCCGCATTGAGCTCCGACCGCGAGAGCGGCCCCGTTCTGTTCAACGTTTCAAGAACAGCGAGCTGGGCATGACGCGTGAGCGCCGAAAGCGATCCCTTGGCGGACCAAGCCAGACCGCCCATAACGCCGCCTACAAGGGCAAGCAACGCAGCGTTCTTCGCAAGGTCCGGCCGCTTCAACAGCAGCACGGGGACGGCGACGACGATCAGCGTAACAAAGCCGGCCAATAGAACGTACTCGACAAGATCCTGGCCAACTTCAGACCACCAGCGATTGCGATGCATGACCAACGGTACGGCGAAGTTATCACATACGGCGATACACCGATCGCGGCCGATGGACGTGGTGTGTCCGGCCTGCATCACGGTCTTCGATGACCACGGTGCGGCGGTCAATCCGATCCTGGAGTTCGCCAAGGCACACTGACGCCTTCCCGCGCGGAATGGCGCGACTCACTCAGCCTCGGTATTCGGCTTTTCCTCGCTCCGACCCAATCAGTAGCTTGTTCATAGCCGTCTTGGCGCCACTTGAATCCGCTGGTGGCCGAGCCGGGTTGGCCACACCAGTCAACTTTCTGGCCGGTACGCGACGGCAAAAAGAAGATCGGAGAATCGCACCAGCACCCGTGCATAATCTCGCATCCCGATCGACCGCACTCGCCTATACGCGCGCAGCAGAGGCGCCAGCCCGCTGCGAGCGATTGGAGGGGGACAGCAATGCTGAACGTGACGATGACCATGTGGGCCAAGGTCGCATACGTCGGCGTGTCTGTTGTCACTTTAATCATTGCCGCTGTCATCGCGTATCGAATCGTTCGCGGATTCGTCCGCTCAGTCGGCGGCAGCGGCTCGGTGTTCGGCACAGACGCGCGCTCGCGCGTTATTGGTTTCGGCCTCGCCAATTTGTTGTTCCCGCGAGTCCTGCCCGAGTTGGTCCGACTCACGGTCGCACTATTCGTCGGCATCTTCGGTGACATACCGGCCTCGTTGATGACGCAGTATCAGCGCGCCGTCCCATACTGCCGGGTCGACGCGCCGGCCGAGTTTCTCGATCAGTGCGTCGGTCAGCTCGGGCTGGGCTTGGCCAACGCCTGGGGGAGAGGGCTGGACTATTGGTACGGCGATAAAGTGCGCAGTTTCCCGTTTGCCGACTTCATGCTGATGTTGGCGGCTTGGGCGATCTTCGCGCAAGCGTTCGCACCAGTACCGTCGAAGGACGATGGCGAGACGAACCGTGCGCCCTGGCTGCAGGACGCGTACGCCCGGTTGTCGGTTGCTGGCCGCCAGAACCTGCGCTTCTTTGTCGTCCTTGCAACTGCGGGGTACCTGAGTATCGCTGCCATTGCCGCCATTCCAAGCTTGCGTGAACCGACGACTGGCGCTTCGGGCCCGACTTCCGATGCCCTCAAGCAGACGGTCGCCGAGGGTGTCAAGCCGGTCGACGTCACGACGATCGAAAAGGACAATCCCTTCCTCCCTTTAGAAGGAGCTCTGCGATCAACTCCTGAGGCGACCGAAAAACTAGTGGCGGTCGCGATTGGCGTTCCAGAGAATGATCCGTTGCCGACGCGTCCCCGCGTGGACGCGCAAGTCAAAGATGCCATTACCGAGAGCTTGGCACTTCGGAAACAGCAGCGCCAAGAATTGATTAGCCAGCTGAAGGTGTTGGCAAGCAATTCGGATCTCGACTTGCAAAAGGCGCGGGCGCTTGCCATCACGACGTACGATGCGAATAACGTCGGCCGCCGAGGCACGCGTGAACAGACGCAGCACTATCTGGAGATCATCTCCTGGTATCGCGACGCCGTCGGGGCGTTCGAGTCGCGCATCTCTGATTGCAAAGCGGCGATTGCGAGCATGGATCGTGGTTGGAATCAATGGGCCGAGTTCCGGAAAGGATACGTCGAGTCGGGCGGGAAGGGCGTTCCGCCGACGTTAGCGCTCGAGAGCGAATTCCAGCAATACAGTAATGCGCGCGACGCTTGCCAGCAGCCCCTGCGCACCACTGGTGACGTGCCGTCGAGGCCGGCACTCGGCGCGTATCTCGGTCCCTTCGGTTTCGTCGCCAGCTGGCTTGTGCGCACGGAATCGCTACCGCTCGCGCTAGTCGTCGGTCTGCTCGGATTCGGGCTCCTCGGCTCGGCGTGCTCGACTTTCGTCCGCGAGCAGAAGAGCAGCACCGACGACGGGGTCCTAGTCAAAGATCTGCCTGGCGTTGTAATCCGGGGACTATCCGCGGCCGTCGTTGTTTTTCTTGCCGTCGAGGGGGGACTCGCGATTTTCGCAGGCGGAACGACAGATCCCAATCCGTACGTGCTTTTATTGACATGCCTCATCGGTGCCGTGTTCAGCGAGCAGGTCTGGGAGTGGGCGCAGCGGAAGCTGCGCGATGAACTAGCCAGCCATCCCAAGGCGAAAACGCCTTCAACAACGTCGGGGAAAACTGCTGCCTCGTCGGAGCCCTAGGCAGACTGTTGAGCGTCCTCTCGATCGAATCACATCTGAGCCGAAATGATTGTTGGAAAGCCTGCGAATCACCGCAGGCGGCGTGCGCTGCGTAAGCACGAGCGCGACAGGATGCGTTTGCCCGGCGAGCCGTCCAGGGAACGCGGACACGACCCGCGACGCCCGGTACATCCTCCACGCAGCCACTTGGAAAACGACGGGAGACGCCTCGCGCAGCGGGCCGTGAAGTCAACCCGTCGGATGGCACGAAAAACGTCGCGGAGCGAATCCCTAGCGGCGGTCTGCCGATCAGTCACCCCGCCGCCACCAGTACGTAAAGCCTCACTTGTTGATCTGAGCGATGCCGCGAACCAGTAGGACCGCCGCGACCAGCGACAGGTTCTGAGCGGCGCGACGTTTTTCCGGGTTGACGATGACGGCACGCGAAGCGAGGCGTCTTCCCGTCTGTCACAGTTGTTGGGACACGACCCGCGACGCCCGTTCGCACGGGAGACAGCTATCTGGCCGACGGTTTAGCCGCAGGCGCGGTGGCCGCGACCGCCTCATCGGCCTCGACTGTCCAATCGAGATTGGCGGATTCCACCGCGAGGAAGAACGGCCGCGGATCTTCCGTCACGTACGTCGTGTCGCGGCCGACACCGCGCACGTCGACCGCGACCAGCAGCGATCGGCCGCTCACGTCGCTGTGCAGGGTGACGCGAAACGTTCCCGTCCCCGGCACGGCTTCACCTCTCGTTTCCCACCGCAGCCGCAGCGAGCCGGTGTCGCTGATGAACGGTTCGGTCTGCATGGAGCCGTGGCCCGACCAGGTGCCAAGCTTTCGCCAGACCACCGTCGCGGTTCGCGCCTTCGCCCCGTCGTCCCGGCACGCCGCGCCAAGCAGCGCGACCACAAGAAGTGCGAACGGCACGATCTGGGCCCGAGTCACGCGGCGTCGCTACATCACCTTGTCGAGTCCCTCGGTCAGCTCGATGTAGGTCCCCCACGGGTCGGTGAAGAAGGCGATTGCGATGCCGAGCGCCGGCACTTTTCTGTACGGCACGCTCAGCTTGATGCCGTCGGCTTCCAACTTTTTCGTGAATTCCTCGAGGTTCTTGACCTCGAAGCCGACGTGATCGAGCGCGCGGCCGGCGGTGCCGACCACCGGGGTGGCTGACGGCGAGAAGTTGAGCGCGACGCCTGGCAGCGCGGCGACCGGAAACGGGCCGCCGTCGCGGGCCGTCGCGCCGAACGTCTTCACGTACCACGCGCGCATCTCGACGTTGGTCGGGTTGAAGAAGTGCACGTGGTGCAGCGTGATTGGAATCGTCTGCTGCTTGGCCTCGACGAACTCCACTTTCACATCGTCCGGTCCCTGCGCGAAGGCGATCGACGCGCCGCCCGGCTGGAGCGGACCGGCGATGTCGTCCTTCACCTCGCGGCCGGGCGATTCGGTATTGGTGATCATCGTGAAGCCGTTCGCCTTGATCTTGTCGATCACCGGCCGGAGGTTCGGCACCGAGAACCCGATGTGATTGACCGTCGTGCCGCGCGTGCCGCCCGTGGGCGCCTGCGTCGCGCGGAAGAAGATCAGGACGTTCGGGAACTTCACGATCTCGGTGTTGTTGGTGCCGACCTTGATCAGCGTCCCGCCGAGCGTGTCGACGAAGAACTTCTTCTGCGCGTCCATGTTGGTCGTGTTCAGGTGGTGATGCCCGTAGACCACGGGGCCCTCCTTGGCGGACGTCAGCTGAGCGGATGCGATCGACGCCGACCCCGCGACGAGGAGCGCGGCAAAGAACAGTACGAGCATGCGTTTCATCGTTCCTCCAGTTGTTGCCGCTGCGCTACGTGTCGCTACTTCAACGCGTCCACGCCGGCCTGGGCGCACTGGCCGTCCTGCTGGCTCGTGCCGCCGGACAACCCGATCGCGCCGACGATCTTGCCGCTCACGATCAGCGGCAGGCCGCCTTCGACCGGCACGGCATTTTCGAGTTTCAGCACGCGCAGGCCCTCGCCTCCACCCGCGAGCGTGTCCTGAAACGTCTTCGTCGAACGCTTGAACAGCGCCGCCGAGCGCGCCTTCGCGATCGCGACGGTGACGCTGCCCGTCTGCGTGCCATCCATCTTTTCGAAATACACCAGGTGGCCCGCCGGATCGACGACGGCCACCGCCATCAGCCAGCTGTTCTTGCGGGCTTCGGCAACCGCGGGCGCGGCAGCCTTCTTTGCATCCTCGAGAGCGATCGGAGAACCGTAGGAATTCGGCAGCATGGCCGCCCATCATAGAACACACTGTCTGGAGCGCGAAGGCTTTAGCCGGGCCGCCGTTTCGGCGGTGCGGCGATTACAAGGCAACCCACGGCGAGCCACACGAGCCCGACGACCTTCGCAGGGGTACTCGCCGCGGCGAGGACCGACAGCGTCACCGCTGCGCCGAGTACCGGCACGACGCGATGCGCCATCCGCGCCGTGCCTTTGCGCCGGACGACGAAGTAGCCGACAACCGAGGCGTGCAGCAGGGTAAAGGCCGCGAGCGCTCCGACGTCGACAATCGACACCAGCACATCAAGGCCGTCGTCCCTCCGCGCCGCCCAGACTGATACGACCAGCGTCAGCGCGGCCGCGGTCAGCAGCGCGACCCGCGGGACGCCACGACCGGGATCAACCGCGGCCAGCGCCTTCGGGAGCCGTCCGTCGCGCGCCATGCCAAAGAGCAGCCGCGCGGCCGCGGCTTGCCCCGTCATGGCGGCGAACGCCGGTCCGATCGCCTTGGTGACCGCGAGCAGCGTCGCCATCCACGGTCCGACGGACGTCCGCGTGAGGTCGTAGAACGCCGCACCCTGTGCCGCCGGCCGCGCGGCGAGCTCAGCGGGATCGACGGCGCTCAGGACGCCGGCGAGATACGACTGGACGATGAAGAGGATGCCGGCCGTGGCGAGGCACACGAGGATCGCCGATCCGATCTGACGGGGATCGCCGGCCGTTTCCTCGGCGAACGATGCAATCGCGTCGAAACCCAGGAAGGACAGCACGGCGATTGAAACCGCGCCCGCGATGGCGACCGGATGGACAGCCGTCGTGGCGGCGAACGGTGTCGCCCACGGCCGTGCCGGCCCGTGGGATGACAGGACCACGATTGCCGCGACGACGAACACCGCAAGCACGACGAGCTCCGCGACCACCACAACCCGTCCTGCGCGCGCGGCGACGCCGACGCCCGCCAGGTTCAGCGCGGTGGTGACGGTGAAGGCGGCGACCGTGAACGTCCACGCGGGGACGGCCGGCACCAGCGCGTGCAGCGCGATGCCTGAGAAGAGATACGCGACAGAGGGAATCAGCAGGTAGTCGAGCATGGCCAGCCAGCCGGCGAGAAAGCCGGCGCCCCGGCCGACGCCTTCCGTGACGTAGGCGAATACGGAGCCCGCGTGCGGGACGACGGCGGACATCTGCGCGTACGACCAGGCCGTGAACGCCATGGCGACGGTCGCCACGGCATAGACCAGCGCGACGGCGCCGTTCGTGCGCGCATCCAGGACGCCGAAGACGCCCACCGGCGCCAGCGGCCCGATGAACAACAAGCCGTAGACGATGAGGTCGCGTCGTGACAGACTGCGCCGTAGCGGCCCGCTCATGCGGGGAACTGTACGATCTCCAGGGAGGTTCCGATGCGATCGAGGTGCGTGCTGTTCCTGGCGCTCGCTTTCGCGGCGGTCGTCTTCGTTCCGACCAGGATCCATCCACTGCACGCGCAGGCTGCCGAGCCCCTGACGCTGACCGGTGTCGTTTCTTCCGCTGAGGAAGGGCACATGGAGGGCGTCCTGGTCAGCGCCAAAAAAACCGCCGCCGGGGCCACCGTGACGATCACGGTCGTCACCGACAAGGATGGCCGCTACCGCTTTCCGGCATCGCGACTCGATCCCGCTCAATATGCCCTTCGCGTTCGTGCGGCGGGATACGATCTGGTCGCGCCCCCGGGCGGCGTCACCGTCCGGCTGACTGGCAAGCCGACGACCCTGGATCTGAAGCTACAGAAGACCAAAGACCTCGCCGCGCAGCTGACCAACGCCGACTGGTTCGCGAGCTTTCCCGGCACCGATGCGCAGAAGGGATCGATCCGCGGCTGTACCCACTGTCACACGATGGAGCGCGTCGTCCGGACGAACTACGACACCGACCGGATGGTTGCCGCCATCGAGCGGATGTCCACGTATCCACAGCTGTCGTTCCCGCTGAAGATCCAGAAGCTGCCCGCGCCTCGCATCGGGCCAGGGCCGCAGTCCGCCGAGCAGCGCACCGCGGCGTGGCGCCGGCAGGCCGAGTACCTGACGACGCTCAATCTCAGCGCCGGACCGCAGTGGCGTTATGCGCTCAAGACAGCGCCGCGGCCGACGGGGAAGGCGACGCAAGTCATCTATACCGAGTACGAGCTGCCGTACAAGACCCGGCAACCGCACGACGTGATCGTCGATTCGGGCGGCATCGCGTGGTACGCGAGCTTCGGCGAGCAGATCCTCGGCAAGCTCGATCCGCGTACCGCGGCCGTTACCGAGTTCGCCGTGCCGGTCCTGAAACCGGAATCGCCGACCGGCATTCTCGGCCTCCGGTTCGACCGCGACGAAAACCCGTGGCTCGGGATGCAGTTCCAGGGCGGCATCGCGAAGTTCGATCGCAAGTCGGAGACGTTCCAACTGTGGAGCCTGCCGCCGGAGCTGGATGGTCCGCACGTCCAGATCAATCAGGTCAGCCCGGACCGATCGTACGTCGACGGTAAAGTCTGGCTGCAGGACGCGGGTACCTACACCGTGCTGCGCCTGGATCTCGCGTCCGCAAAGTTCGAGGTGTTCGAGCCGTACAAGATTCCGCGTCCGAACGTCTACGACGTGATTCCCGACGCGAAGAACAACGGACACTTCCTCGTGCTCGGCAGCGAGGACGTCGGCCGCATCGATGCCAAGACCGGCGAGATCAAGATCTTCAAGACGCCCACCACGCGCTCGGGCCCGCGGCGCGGCATGATGGACGAAGAAGGCCGCCTGTGGTTCGGCGAGAACAACGGCGATCGGATCGGCATGTTCGACACGCGGACGGAGAAATTCCAGGAGTGGCCGGTACCGACGCCGGGATCGTGGCCGTACGACGTGACGGCCGACAAGAACGGCCATGTCTGGACCGGCGGCGAGTACGACGATCGCATCCTGCGTCTGGATCCGAAGAGCGGTCAGTTCACCGAATACCTCCTGCCACGCTCGACGAACGTCCGCCGGGTGTTCGTCGACAACTCGACGACGCCGGTCACGTTCTGGGTGGGGAACAACCACGGCGCGTCGATCGTGAAGCTCGAGCCGCTCGAGGCCGCCGCGGCGTCCGACGGCCGGCGATGAACGTGAAGTCGGCGGCGTTCTTCGCCGCCGTCTGGTTGCTGCAGCCGCCAGCGGCTGCGCCCACGTTGTTCGAAGGCGCACGTGTAATCGTCGGTGACGGCAGCGCTCCCATCGAGAATTCCGCGTTCCTCGTCCAAGACAATCGCATCAGCCGGATCGGCAGGCAAGGAGAGCTTCCGGCGCCAGCTGGCACGCGGCGGATCGATCTCACCGGAAAGACAGTGATGCCCGCCCTGATCGACGCGCACGTCCATCTGGGTTACCGGAAGGGCCTCAGTTTCACAGCGGAAAACTACACGCGGGAAACCATCCTCGATACGCTCGACCGCTTCGCGTACTGCGGTGTCGCGGCCGTTCTTGAAGCTGGCACCGGCCGCGGCGACTTGCCGTTCCAGGTACGAAGCGACGCGCGCACGGGCGCGCGGTATCTTACCGCGGGCCAGGGCTTCGCGATGCCGAACGCCGGGCCGGGCGTGCCGATGCGCGATTCGGCGTTTGGCGTGACGACAGAGGCGCAGGCGCGCGAGGACGTCCGGAAGCTGGCTGCAAAGCATCCGGACCTGATCAAGATCTGGGTGGACGATCGCAACGGGACGGTCGAGAAGCTCAGGCCGCCGCTGTATCGCGCCATCATCGACGAAGCGCACGCTCACGGCATCCGCGTCATGGCACACATCGCCACGCTCGAGGATGCGAAGGACCTGCTGCGGGCCGGCATCGACGGCTTCGGTCACGTCGTCCGGGACCGCGACGTCGACGACGAGCTGGTCTCGCTGCTGAAGCAGCGGCCGAAGGTGTTCTTCGTGGAGACCCTCTGGGGTGAACGGCAGGCGATCTATCAGGGAACGCCCGCGTGGATCGACGAACCGATCCTTCACGACCTCCTGCCCCCGGAGGAAGTCACGCGGCTCGCCGACTCGTTCTCGAGCGCAGCCTCGCCAACCACGTCTCAGCGAGAGAGCGCGCGGCGGCTGTTGCGCAACGTCGCGGCGCTGAATGCGGCGGGCGTGCTGCTGGGACTCGGCACCGATACCGGCGGCGTGACCGGCGGTCAGTACTTCGGTCTCGCGTCCCTCATTGAATTGGAACTGCTGGTGAAGGCCGGCTTGACGCCGGCGCAAGCGATTGTCGCGGCGACCCGCACCTCAGCGGGGATCCTGCAACTCGACGACCTGGGGACGCTAGCGGTCGGGAAGTCCGCCGATTTCGTCGTGCTCGACGCAAACCCGCTCGAGAGCGTCGCCAACACGCGCAGAATCTCGACCGTGTACCTCCGAGGAACCGAGATCGCCCGCCCGGCGTTGAAAGCTCGATGGGCGCTACCGCTTCTCCGGCGGAACAATCCTGACTGAGGCCGAGAACGTTGCATGAGCCGCAAGATCAACGGGCCTGTGCTTGATCCTGCAGATGCGCGCTTCGATTGAATCCGGTGGCAGGGCCTTGTTGCAGTGTTCGCACGTCGGACGCAGTTCGAGCATCGCTCTACGGCCCGACGCGCTTGAAGGCGCGGCCGCCTCTGAATACGTAGCCTGGCTTGCCGTCGCGGTCCGGGACGAGGGTCCACGTCGCGGGCGGATCGCCGCTGTCTCCGCTGATGACCGCGAGGCGCAGATCGCCGGACGGTGTCGCACGAAGCTCGCGCGTGCCGACTCGGCAGACGAGATGCCCGTCCTTAATCGCGATCTCCATCGAGCCGCCGCCTTGCGCGTATCGACCGACCCACGCTCGCAGATCGTGAACCGTCGCGACCGTTCGCGCAGGCGCTGGCTGCGCCTCGACGCTTCCGGCCGGAAGATCCAGCAGCACCTCCATCGCGCGCTGCGCCGTGTCCTGCATTCCTGATCCGGTCCGGTTCGCGACAATGACGACCGCGGCGCGCCGATCGGGCGCCATGATGACGGTCGAGCCGTATCCGGAGCGCGACCCGCCGTGCTGCAGAATTCGAATGCCGCGGCGCTCGCCAATCGTCAACCCGTAGCCGTACGACGAGGCGCCGCCGGGGATCGCCGCATGCGGCGTCGAAAGCCTGGCGATCACTGCTGGCGACAGAACCTGGCGTCCGTCGATGCGGCCGCCGTTCATGAAGGCCGCCACGTAGCGTGAGAGATCGTGGACGTTCGAGAACATCGAGCCCGCCGGCCAGTTGGCGACGTTGTCGGCGGCAGGACGGATGACCGACGGCGGCGTCGATGCCGTCGCGTCATGTCCTTGCGCCAGCGGGTAGGTCATCGCGAGCGTCGGACGGAACGTTGAACGCGACATGCCGAGCGGCGAGAAGACGCGCTCCTGCATGACGTCGGCGAACGGTTTGCCGGCGATCTGTTCGGCGACGAAGCCGGCGATCCAGTATCCGGGATTCGCGTACGAGTGGACCGCGCCCGGCTCGGTGAAGAATGCCGCCGCCTTCATCCCGCGGATCTCAGCTCCCAGCGCGTCGTCGTCATGCCGGCCGAACATCTGGGCGCCGTCACTGAGACCAGCGGTGTGCGACAGCAATTGATTCGGCGTCAGGCGCGCGAGTGCCGGATCCAGGCTGCGTACGATCTCGCCGATCGGCGCATCCAGCGAGATCTGTTTTTCCTCCGCGAGCCCGACGAGCGCCGTCGCGGTGAACATCTTCGTCGTCGATCCGAGCCGGAACAGCATCTCGGGTTTGACAGGTGTCGCGGTCTCGACGTCGGCGACGCCGACGCCGGTCTCGAACACGACGCGATCGCCTTCGACGAGCGCGATCGCCGCTCCTGGCGTACGCGCTTGCGCGAGCTCGCGGTGGGCGGTCTCGACGATCGGATCGAATCGCGACGCACCTCGCTGCGCGGCGGCGGGCACGAGCGCGATGAGGGCAAGACACAGAATCGAGAGGCTGCGGGCGACTCTCATCACGAACCTTCCCTTTCCGCGCATCAGGCTAGCACGGAGCCGAGACGAAGGAGAGGTGGTGAGACGAACCGTGCAGCGCTGGAGACGCGCTGGATCAGTCGGTGACGGGACTCAGGCTAGAATAAAGACGCCTGCCCGCAACCCCGGAGATCGATTGCATGTCTCGACGTCCGCTGGTGTGTCTTTTCGTTCTCGTCGCCGTCTGCGCGGCCCCTCCCGCCGCGCTCGCCCAGGGTCCGGCCTCGTGCACGACGCCGGGCAAGAACTTGTACGTCCGCGACGTGATGTCGGACATCTACCTGTGGTACTCGACGATGCCGACCGTGAACCCCACGTCGTTTGCATCGCCGGAGGAGTACCTGGAGGCGGTGCGCTACAGAACCCTCGACTCGACGTTCAGCTACATCACGTCGCGCGCCGCGAACGACGCGTTTTACTCCGACAGCCAGTTCATCGGGTTCGGCTTGTCGACGAGCCTGAACGGCGTCGAGATGAGGGTCCTCCAGGTCTTCCCGGACAGTCCGGCCCTTGAAGCCGGCCTCTCCCGCGGCGATCGCATCGTCGAGATCGGCGGACGGCCGGTCAGCGCGCTGGTCGCCAGCGGCGAGATCGGCTCCGCGTTCGGCGCCGCGGAAATCGGCGTCGTCGCGGACATCGCGTTCGTCAACCAGGCGGGCGCACGGCACGAAGGGCACATGGTCAAGCGCCTGGTCACGATTCCGACCGTGTCGCTGACAAAGGTCTACAACGTCGGCGGACGCCGCGTCGGCTACATCTTCTTCCGCAACTTCGTCCAGCCGTCGTACGAAGCGCTCGACACCGCGTTCGCCGAGCTCGCCGCCGCCGGCGTGGACGATCTCGTGCTCGATCTGCGCTACAACGGCGGCGGGCTGGTCAGCGTGGCGCAGCACCTGGCGAGCTACATCGGCGGCAAACGCACCGACGGTCTCGTGTTCGCGGAGTACTTCCACAACGACAAGAACACGTTCCGCAACCACATCATCCGGTTCGAGCCGAAACCGCAGCCGCTCACGCTGGACCGGCTGATCGTCGTGACGACCGGCGGATCGGCATCGGCGAGCGAGCTCGTGATCAACGCCCTGCGGCCGTTCATCCCGGTCGTCGTCATCGGCAGCCGGACCTACGGCAAGCCGGTCGGGCAGTACGGCATCGAGTTCTGCGACAAGCTGCTGGCGCCAGTGTCGTTCGCGCTGCGCAACGCCGACGGCCAAGGAGACTTTTTCGACGGCTTCGCGCCGGACTGCGCGGCGCCGGACGATGTGGACCGTCAGCTGGGCGATCCGGCGGAGGGATCGCTGAAGGAAGCGCTGACGTTCGCCACCACCAACGCCTGCAGTGCGCGCCCGCTGACGCCGCAGGGACGGGCCACGACACAGGTGCGGGCCCCGCGCGCGATCGGCTGGCAGTCGCTGGTCAATGCGTACTGACGAGAGGGATTAGGGATTAGGGGTTAGGGATTAGGGGTTAGGGATTAGGGGTTAGGGATTAGACTGCTCACCCTGTGATCTGCTGTTCGAAAAACCTTCCGATCGCCATCGCTCTCAGTATTCTTGCGACCCTCACGGCGCCTGCGGTGGCCGCCGATCGTCCCAACATCGTCTTCATCATGTCGGACGACCACGCGGCGCATGCGATCGGCGCGTACGGATCGCGGGTGAACCAGACGCCGAACATCGATCGGCTGGCCCGGGAAGGCGCGCTGCTCGAGCGCGTGATGGCGACCAACTCGATCTGCACGCCGAGCCGCGCCGCGATTCTCACCGGTCAGTACTCGCACCTCAATGGCGTGCCGGTGTTCAACCGATTCGACAGCTCGCGTCGCACCGTGGCGAGCCTGCTCCAGCAGGGCGGCTATTACACCGGCATGATCGGCAAATGGCACCTCGGCAGCGATCCGGCCGGGTTCGATCGCTGGGAGATTCTGCCGGGCCAGGGCGCCTATCAGAACCCGATCCTGTACACGGCCTCAGGCGAGAAAACCTACACCGGCCGATACGCCACCGACGTCATCACGGACCTGTCGATCGAGTTCATCCGCAGCCGGCCGCGGAACAAGCCGTTCTTCCTGATGTCGCATCACAAGGCACCGCACCGGCCGTGGCAACCCGACGAGGCGCATCGGGCGGCGTTCGCGGATCGCTGGATTCCCGAGCCGGACACGTTCTGGGACGCCTACGACACCCGGACGGACGCGCTGCACGAAAACCAGCAGCGCGTGGCCGCCGATCTGAACAACCGCGACCTCAAGCTGCCGCAGCCGCCGGACCTGACCGGTCCGGCCCTGAACACCTGGCTCACCACGAAGCCGGCGTCCGTCACCATTCGCCGCGGCAGCGAAACGGTGACGCTGACCGGCGAGGCGCTGGCGCGCTGGAAGTACCAGCGCTACATGCAGGACTATCTCGCGACCGTGCAGTCGCTCGACGACAACATCGGGCGGCTGCTCGCCTTCCTCGACGAGTCGGGCCTGTCGCGGAACACGATCGTCATCTACACCAGCGATCAGGGGTTCTTCCTCGGGGATCACGGTCTCTTCGACAAGCGCTTCATGTACGAAGAAGCGCTGCGGATGCCGTTTCTCGTGCGCTGGCCCGCAGGCATCAAGGCCGGCACCCGCAGCCGCGCGCTCGCCCTGAATGTCGACTTCGCGCCGACGTTCCTCGAGGCTGCCGGAGTGCCGGTACCGGCAGAGATGCAGGGCCGCAGCCTGCTGCCGATCCTCCGCGGCCGGACGCCCGCCGACTGGCGGACGTCGATGTACTACCGCTACTACCACGACCCGGGCGATCACAACACGCGGGCGCACTACGGCGTTCGCACCACGACGCACAAGTTGATCTATTTCTGGAAGAAGGATCAGTGGGAGCTGTTCGACCTCGTGAACGATCCGCGCGAGCTCCACAACCTCTACGGTCTGCCGGGTCATGAGGCGGTCACGGCGGAGCTCAAGACCGAGCTGCTTCGCCTGAAGAAGTCGCTGAAAGATGACGATCAGTTCGCGAACGAGCAGCTTCCGAACAGCGTGGACGGGCCGGTGGCGACGCTTCGGGGCAAGTAGGTGAACGACGAACGCCTCGCGGTGAATCGCCGGCGGTTCTTCGAATGCCTGTCCGCGATGGGCCTCGGCTCGACGCTGCTGCCGGATGCGCTGACGATCGCGGCGCAGGACTCGGACACCATCACCATCGAGATGATCGAGGCGGCGCAGACCATCGCCGGCATCACGTTCACCCGCGAAGAGCAGCAGGCGATCGTGACCCGGCTGAACACCACGCGCGGCTACCACACCGGGTTTCGTTTTCTGCGGACCGCCAATCTCGGCAATCACACGCAGCCGGCACTCGTCTTCAATCCCGTGCCGCCGGGCAAGATGGTGCCCGCCGCACCACGCGGTCTCAAGCGTCGCGAGCCGATCGTCTCGAAGCCGTCGAGCGACGAGGCGCTCGCGTTCCTGCCGGTGACGCATCT
>Ga0068862_100002805_pt1 | contig 15270 bp, 17 predicted proteins | sample KBSSwiS52_FD_66598 | JGI IMG/M metagenome (GOLD analysis project Ga0068862, IMG submission 66598) | Switchgrass rhizosphere microbial communities from Kellogg Biological Station, Michigan, USA - KBS Switchgrass S5-2 | ecosystem: Host-associated > Plants > Roots > Rhizosphere > Soil ... | reverse complement strand
CGGCTTCGCAACAGGCACGCGCGGAGTGTAGCGCCGACGAATGCGTGTGAATCACCGGTATCCAGACGCTGGACGAACGCATCCCAATCCGTCACGCGCCCGGCGCCGAGAATCGCGTTTGCAACGACGACGATGTTGTCGCCACGAAGCTTGACCTCGGCGCTTCCCTGGTCCGCCGCCATTACCGTGCATACTCCACTTGCAGAACAACGCCGCGCGTCGCGGCATACTGCTCGGCGGCGGCAATTTGCAACGCCTGTCCTGGCAATACTTCTCCGGACGGAAGGACCAAATGCAACCGTCGTTCGCGAAGTCTGGCCCCTTCGATCACAAAATCTCCGACGCTATGTCTACGAAAGCTGGCCACCCGATCAATATATCCCGCAATCGTGTTGTACACAGTGTTACGATCTGCTCGAGAGTAACCCACTTGCGCTAGGTCGAGCGTCTTGTTGCTGACGGCGACTTCAAAGGCATCGTCAACTTGGTCGAAGACACGAAACGTGCTGGGCGTGCGTCGGAAACCGGTGCGCGCCGCGTCGAATGCCTCCCACGCATCACCCCGCGCTATGATGTTTATCTCATCCCAGATCCTCACCGCTCCCGCGCGAACATCCAAAGGCTGGCCCGCAAATTCGGCGAGTGCGCGGCGCTCTAGCCCGCGTTGAGCGGCCTCTCGTAGCGCGGCGTTGCTAAGGCGCGCCGCACCGGCCGCTGCGCCTCCAGCAAGTAGAAATTCGGTCGCCGTGGCTTGATCGTTCGAGAGGCCCATGCCGCGAAGAGCCCGGTGTAGGTTTGTTTCCTGCGGAGAACCGGTCGTCAACGCGCGCCAACCGGTTGCGAAGTTGTCGTAACCGTTTGTCACCATCCACGCGCTAGCGGCGGCCAGCGGAATGCCCAAGCCAACTTCACTGGTTGCAACACCGGCGGAAGCACCGCCTACGCCGACGACCATCTCCCCTGCACCACCGGCTAACTGCAGAGCGCCCATGAGGCGCGTGATTGGGTCGCGATTGCGCTCGATAAACAACTGAACGTCGCGGGAATGCTGTCTCATCGCGACATCAAGATCCTCGCGTTGCTCATCGGTGAACCATCGAGACGCCTCGGTAGCCTCCTTGGCGCCAGGTACTGGCTTTCCACCGCCGCCTGTCCATTCACCGCCACGTGGAGTCCCGCGAGGCACACGCGGCTGGCTCGGATTAAAATTGGCTTTCGCTTCGCTCTCACGCGTTGCCCGCCGATATGCGAATGCGGCAGCGCGAAAAGCACGTTCCAGGTGAGCGAGTGATGTTTGATCCATTACCAATCCAAAGCGGCTCGAGAGCGTAGTCTACGCCGCGTCTCACCTCGGTCGGATTGAGGTTGCTCTATCCCTCAATTTTCGAGCGCAATGTCGCACCGTCGACCGATGCGAAACGCGATTCATGCGCCTATATTGAGCGCGAGGGATCAGTTCATGACCAACGATCCACGCGTTGTCATTCTTGGCGCTGGCTTCGGCGGCTTGGCCGCTGCGAAAACGCTGGCGCATGCGCCGGCGCGTGTCACCGTCATTGACCGCCGCAACCACCACCTGTTCCAGCCGTTGCTTTACCAAGTCGCGACGGCGGGCCTCGCGCCGAGCCAGATCGCCACCCCGATCCGCGCCATTGTTCGAAAACAGAAGAACACCGGCGTCGTTCTTGGCACTGTCGACGGCATCGACACGCGCGCCAAGGAAGTTGTGCTCGGCGATCGCCGCGTGCCGTTCGATTATCTCATCGTCGCCACCGGCGCACGCCACGCCTATTTCGGCCACGACGATTGGGAAGCCAACGCGCCCGGTCTCAAAACGCTCGAAGACGCCACCGATCAGCGCAAGCGCATTTTGTTGTGCTTTGAGCGCGCCGAACTCGAGCCCGATCCGGAAGAGCGCAAGCGCCTCACCACCTTCGTCATCATCGGCGGCGGCCCCACCGGCGTCGAAACCGCCGGCGCCATCGCCGAACTCGCGAAGAAAGCGCTCGCGCGCGACTATCGCCGCATCGATCCCAAATCCGCGCGCATCATCCTGATTGAAGCGGCGCCGCGCCTGCTCGGCGCCTTCCCGGAGACGCTGGCCGAAAGCGCGCGCAAGTCGCTCGAAAAACTCGGTGTCGAAGTCCGCGTCGGCAAAGCCGTCACCAATGTCGATACAAGCGGCGTAACGCTCGACACTGAGCACATCGGCTCGCGCTGCGTGATCTGGGCCGCCGGCGTCCAATCTTCGCCCGCTGCGCGCTGGCTCGACATCCCCGCCGACCGCGCCGGCCGCGCCATCATCGGACCCGATCTCCGCGCGCCCGGCCGTGACGACATCTTCGTCATCGGCGACTGCGCCGCGGTGAACGACGCCGACGGCAAACCGCTCCCCGGCGTCGCCCCCGTCGCCAAGCAACAGGGCGCCTACGCGGCGCGCGCCATCAAGGCTGCACTCAACGGCGAGCGCATCGACAAACCGTTCCGCTATGTGGACTACGGCAATCTCGCCACGGTCGGCCGCAAAGCAGCCGTCGCCGATTTCCGCGGCTTTCGCCTCACCGGTTTCATCGGCTGGCTCGTCTGGTGCGCGGCGCACATCTATTATCTGATCGGTTTCAAGAACCGCATCGCCGTCGCGCTCGATTGGACCTGGAGCTACCTGACCTTCGAACGCGGCGCCCGCCTCATCACCGGCGACATCGCCCCGACGAACCAGTCAGCCGAAGCCAATCGCGACGCCGCCTAGCCGGTTTGTAGGGGCTGGTGGACCCGAGGAGGATCGAACTCCTGACCTCCGCATTGCGAACGCGGCGCTCTCCCAGCTGAGCTACGGGCCCTCAGTCCGTGGGACGGGCGATATACGGCGCGGCCCGCCGGAGCGTCAAGGCGGGCACGGCTTGCCGAATCCGGCGCTAGCAGCCAAAGACGGGAGCCATGATTCACATCCTATTCGAGCTAATCCGCGCGATCCTTGGGCTGATCCAGGTGATCCTGATCGTTTATGTCGTGATCTCCTGGCTTTACGCCTTCGACATTGTCAGCCCGCGCAACCAATTCGTCCGCGCCATTTGGGAATTCACCAGCCGGCTCAGCGACCCGTTCCTGCGTCCGCTGCGGCGCCTGATCCCGCCCATCGGCGGCGTCGACCTTTCCGTACTCGTGCTGCTCTTGATCCTGTGGCTGCTGCAGGCCGAGGTCAGCTACTGGCTCGAAGGCATGCTGCTCGGGACGCGAGGCGTGCTCTGAGCAAACTCCGCGTCCGCCTCACTCCCTCCGGCGGCGCCGATCGCATCGATGGCCGCGCCAAAGACGACACCGGCCCCTACCTCAAAGCCCGCGTCCGCGCCGCGCCCGAGGACAACAAAGCCAACCGCGCCCTCGAAGCACTGATCGCCAAAGCGTTCGGCGTGCCTAAATCCAAAGTCACCGTGTCGCGTGGTCAAACCGCGCGACTCAAAGTGCTAGAGATCGGCGGCGCCAGCGACGCCGAGATCGCGGCTTTCGTCGCCAGATTCGAGGAGAAGCCATGACCGGACGCAGCATTGACGGCAAAGCCATCGCCGCAAACGTCCGCGCCGACGTCGCCGCCGCGGTGAAAGAGCTCCCCGGCCAACCGGCGCTCGCCGTCGTCCTCGTCGGCGACGATCCCGCCAGCCAAGTTTACGTCGCCAGCAAAGGCAAAGCGACGATCGAAGCCGGCATGCGCTCCGTCGAAATGAAGCTGCCCAAGGAAACCAGGCAGGAAGATCTCATCGCCCGTGTCGACGCGCTCTCGCGCGATCCCGAGATCGACGGCATCCTGGTTCAGTTGCCGCTCCCAAAACACATCAGCGAACCGGCCGTGCTCGCGGCGCTCGATCCGCTGAAGGACGTCGACGGCCTCACCGAAGCCAGCGCCGGCAAACTCATCCTCGGCAAGCCCGGCCTGCGGCCCTGCACGCCAGTCGGCTGCGTCATCCTCGCCAAAACCGAACGCCCCGATCTCACCGGCGCCAACGTCGTCGTCATCGGCCGCTCCATTCTCGTCGGCAAACCGGCGGCGCTGCTCTTCCTCGAACAGAACGCCACCGTCACCATCGCGCACTCGAAAACGCGCGATCTCAAAATGGTCTGCCGCGGCGCCGACATTCTCGTGGCCGCCGTGGGACGTCCCGAAATGGTGCGCGGCGATTGGTTGCGCCCCGGCGCCATCGTCATCGATGTCGGCACCAATCGCGTCCCCGCGCCGGAGAAAGGTGAAGGCAAGACCAAGCTCGTCGGCGACGTGAACTTCAAAGAGGCGATCGAAATCGCCGCCGCTGTCTCACCCTCGCCCGGCGGCGTCGGCCCCATGACTATCGCCTGCTTGCTCCGCAACACCGTGCTCGCTGCATGTGCGAGACGCGGCTGGTCAGTTCCCGCGTCGGTTCGCTAAGGTTCTCCCCGCTGCAACCCGGAAGCACGCAAGCTGGCGCCCTTTTCGCGCGCAATCCCGAAACAAAGCTGCGCTTCGGCGGCGTGAAGCCGGTTAAATGCGGCCACCAGCGCTTGCCGCCCCCTAACCGCCCCGTTAGCTTCCCGGCCAACTTGGTTTGGGAGGACCGGCAACGTGACCACAACTAGCAATACAGGCGGCGGCAAAGTTACGCCCCCGCTCGGCCGTTTGTTCATGCGCAAGAGCGTCGAACAGATGCATGCCGAACACGCGGGCGGTGAACTCAAGAAGTCGCTCGGCGCGCTGAACCTAATCCTGCTCGGCATCGGCTGCATCATCGGCACCGGCATCTTCGTGCTGACCGGCCGCGCCGCCGCTGAATTCGCCGGCCCCGGTATCATGATCTCGTTCGTGATCACCGGCACGCTCTGCGCGCTTGTCGCCATTTGCTATTCGGAACTCGCCGCCGCGATCCCGGTCTCGGGCTCGGCTTATTCCTACAGCTACGCGTCGATGGGCGAGTTCGTGGCGTGGATCATGGGCGTGCTGCTGCTGCTCGAATACGGCGTCGCCGCTTCGACCGTGGCGGTTGGCTGGTCGGGCTACACAATCAGCCTGCTGCACGATCTGGGCATCAACCTTCCGGCCGCGCTCACGGCGGCGCCCGGCGTCATGGCGGAGGATCCCGTAACGCACGCACAAGTCGCGGGCATCGTGAACCTGCCGGCGCTGATCGGCATCGTCGCTGTCACGCTGTTGCTCGCGATGGGCGTCTCTGAATCCGCCACCGTCAACAACATCGTCGTCGCCATCAAGGTGACGGTCGTTCTCGCCTTCATCGTGATCGGCGCGGGCTTCGTGAACACGGCGAACTGGGTCCCCCTCATCCCCGAACAGGTACCGGCCCCGCCGCCAGGATCGGACATGTCGTTGGGCGGCCAAATCTGGACCGCGCTTATCAATGTCGTGACCGGCCACAGCCGCGATACCGCCTATGGAGTCGGCGGCCTGATCTCCGCGGCGTCGGTGATTTTCTTCGCCTATATCGGCTTCGAAGCGGTCTCGACCGCGGGCGCGGAATCGAAGAACCCAGCGCGCGACATGCCGATCGGCATTCTCGGCTCGCTGATCATCTGCACGATCCTCTACATCCTCACCTGCGCGGTGCTGGTGGGCGTCATGCCGTACACCGCACTCAGCCCAACCGACCCGGCGCCGATCGCGACCGCGGTCAACCACATCATGGCGGACAACCCCGAAGCCAACCTGGCGTGGTTCTCCTACGTCGTGAAGATTGGCGCCTTCGCGGGCCTGTCGTCGGTGATGCTCGTGCTGCTCTACGGGCAGACCCGCATCTTCTACACCATGGCGCGCGACGGGTTGTTGCCCTCGATGTTCGCGCGCGTGAACGCGAAGACCAGGACGCCGATCTCCAATACGCTGATCGTCGGCGCCGTCGCCGCAGGCTTCGCCGGCTTCACGGGGCTCGACTTCCTGGGCGACACCACCAACGTCGGCACGCTTGTCGCGTTCATGCTGATCTGCGTCACCGTCATTTACCTGCGGTTTGCGCGGCCCAACTTGAACCGCCCGTTCAAGATGCCGCTTTGGCTCATCACCGTCGTCGGCGTACTTGGCGCCGCGATGTGCTTCATCCTGCTGATGTCGCTGATGTCGGAAGAAAGAACGCGGAACTTCTTCATTCCGTATCTGATCGTCGGCGTTCTCATCTACTTCGTGTACGGGATTTGGAACTCGAAGCTCGGACGCGGCATCGTCGTCACCGGGCACGAACCGCAACCGGACCTGGGCGCCACCGGCATCCAGCGCGACGACACCAACCGGTAGGTCGCGACACACCAAACAGAGACGCCGCTGTCCGCCAGGACGGCGGCGTTTTTTGTTTGGCCCGCTCAAGCTTTTTGTTTGCTCCCCTCAAAGCGTCATTCCGGACGCGCGGAGCGCGATCCGGAACCCAGGGCAAACGACGAGGTGTTTGCCCTGGGTTCCGGGTCTCCCTTCGGTCGCCCGGAATGACTCGAGAATAGGGGGACAGAGATCACGTCTATCCCTCACGTTACTCGGCGAAATCCCAACACCATCAACGCGCGCCTCAGATTCAATCCGACCCACCTCACCCCACGCCTACACTCCACCCATCTCCTGCAGGGAGGCAAACGGTACCAACAGCCACTTAGCGCAGGAGATGCGGTTTGAACGCGATGCGATGGACGTCCGCGAGGAGGGCCACCGCTTGCTCCGTGAGATGAAAGGAAGCGGAGGAGACTGGTTTGATGTTGGATCGAACCACGCGTCAGCCGGGAACGCACATCAGGCGCTAAAGATCGCCGGACACTGAGCGTCGTGGGTCATCGGTCTGTGAAGAGCAGCAGCGGGAGAAGGTCCGCACCGATGCTTGTTTCGTGGCACTGCAAAGCGCACGGAAACTCACCTGTCCGAAAACGATTGGTAATCCGGGATTTCCCTGAACGCCTCAGATGGACGCCGGCTGCAACAACAAACCGCGCAGGGCGCGCTTCGGCAAACCCCACACGAAAGCTATTCTTTGAGCTCACGCCAGAAGCGCGCCTTGCTCTCCCGCCCGTTTTTTGCCACTCGGCGAAAGCGGCCTACATTGCTGCGTGAAAGGAGCCGTCCATGTCTGCACCCAAGATCGGCGCCGAAGCCGCCCTCGCCCGCCTCGAAGGCTGGCGCGCCGTGGAAGATCGCGACGCCATTGCGAAGGAATTCAAGTTCAAGGACTTCAACGCCGCCTTCGGCTTCATGTCCCGCGTCGCGCTCTACGCCGAAAGACAGGACCACCATCCCGAATGGTTCAATGTCTATAACCGCGTGGACGTCACGCTCAGCACACACGACAGCGGCGGCGTCACGGACAAAGACGTAGCGCTCGCGCATTTCATGGATCAAACGACGTCATGACAGCAACGCCCTTCGCTCCGTCGTTCTTCCACGGAACCAAAGCGGACTTGAAGATCGGCGACACCATCGGCCCCGGCTTCAACTCCAACTACGGCAAACGAAACCAAGCCGCCTTCGTCTATGTGAGCGCGACATTGGACGCCGCCATCTGGGGCGCGGAGTTAGCGGTGGGCGACGGCCCAGGCCGCATCTACGTCGTCGAACCGACCGGCGCGCTCGAAGACGATCCCAACCTCACCGACCAAAGATTTCCCGGCAATCCAAGCAAATCCTACCGCACGCGCGACGCGCTACGGATTCTTGGCGAAGTCACGCAATGGCAAGGCCATCCTGCCGAGCAAGTCAAAACCATGCGCGAGCACATCGCCGAACTCGACCGCCAAGGCATCGGCGCGATCGAAGACTAAAGGATCAGCGCCCGCAGCGCATAGGCCACCGCCGCCACCACAACGAGACTCCCGCACCACAGCGCGACGAACCACAGCAGCTTCTTTCCCAACGGCTGTTTCGCATCGCCCTCTTCGGGCGGGCCATCAATGGTAAGCCGCATCGTCGTCCACCTTGGCGCGGAAGGTCCAATACACATAGGCCGTGTACGCGAGGATCAGCGGCAGCATCGGCGCCGCGCCCCACAACATGAAGCCCAGCGCGTTGTCCGCGGCAGCCGCCTCGGCCGGCGTCATCGCGAACGGCACGATGTACGGGAAGAGCGAAATCGCGAGGCCGAGAAAGCCAACCAGAAACAGTGCGACCGCCAGCAGATACGGCGCAATCAGCGGCTCGCCCTTCCAGCGCGTCCACAATGCAAAGCACACCGCACCCGCGATCAGCGGCAGCGGCGCCATCTTGATGAACACGGGCCAATCGACGCTCGTCATCGTCAGCCCCCAGCGCGCCGTGACACGCGGATCAACACCCAACGTCGCCAAACTCACCGCGCCCATCGCCAACGCCGTCAGCACGGCAAGCTGCTTGGTCCAATTCCGCGCGCGCTCGTAGAGTTCACCGCGTGTCTTGAACACCATCCAACACGCGCCGAGCAGCGCGTATCCCGCCACCAACGCCGCCGCGACCAACAACGAGAACGGCGTCAGCCAATCCAAGGGCCCGCCGGCGAACTGCCCGTCCTCCGCAATCGTCACGCCTTGAATGAAACCGCCGAGCACCAAACCCTGCGCAACAGCCGCCACGATCGAGCCCGCCGAGAACGCGAACGTCCACCAGCGCTTGCCGGCGCCGCGGCCATGATGACGAAACTCGAACGCCACGCCGCGGAAGATCAACGCCAGCAGCATGAGATAGATCGGCAGATACAATGCCGGCATCAAAGCCGCGTACGCCTTCGGAAACGCCGCGAACAAGCCGCCGCCGCCGAGGACAAGCCAGGTCTCGTTGCCGTCCCACACCGGCGCGATCGCCGCCTGCATCTGATCGCGCTCGTTCGAATCCTTGGCGAAGGGAAACAGAATCCCAACGCCCAGATCGAAACCGTCGAGCGCCACGTAGAGAAACACCGCGACGGCGATCAGCACCGCCCAGATCATCGAAAGCTCAGTGCCGAAGACCATCACGAAGCCCCCTTCACGCCGGCGCCGAGCGGCGTGCCTGGCGGCTCGTTTGTCTCTCTCGGCGGCGTCTCATCGGACTCCGGCCCCTTGCTGATGAGCCGCAGAATGTACAAAGCGCCCGCGCTGAAGACGATCGCGTACGTGACGATGAAGAAGAGCAGCGACGTCGCCACGCTCTCCGCCGTCACGGACGATACCGCGTCCGCCGTGCGCATCACCCCGTACACGACGTATGGCTGGCGCCCTACCTCCGCGGTGATCCAACCCGCAAGCACCGCCACGAACCCACTCGGCGCGGCCAGCACGAGCGCACGATGATACCAACGCGACGTATCGAGTCGCTTCAGCGCCCAAGCGCCCGCGCCCCAAAGCCCCAGCACCAGCATCGCCACGCCCATCGCCACCATGACGCGGAAGGCCCAGAACGTGATCCAAACTGGCGGCCGATCTTCGGGCGCAAACGCATCCAGGCCCGGCAACACGTCGTCGGGTCCCGCATTGTTCACGGTCGAGCCGAAGCCTGGGATCGCCAGCTCGAGATGGTTGGTCTCGGCATCCTGATCCGGCCAGCCGATCAGCACGGTGGGTTGTTGCGTGCGCGTCGTCCACCAGCCTTCGAGCGCCGCAACCTTTGCGGGCTGATGCTCGCCCGCGACGATGCCGCTCTCGTGGCCAGCCAAAATCTGTACTGGCGTCACCAGCGCCATCATCAGCACGGCCATCCTGAGCGCGACGCGGCTCTCCTCGACGCCGCGCTTCGCCAACAACGCAAAGGCCGAAGCGCCCGCCACGACCATCGCCGTAGTCAGGAACGCCGCCAGCACCATGTGCGCGAAGCGCGACGGTAGCGATGGATTGAAGATCACTTCGGCGAAATTGGTCGCCACCATCGTGCCGTCCGCGGCGAAGGCGAAGCCTTGCGGCGTCTGCATCCAGCTATTGGCGGCGAGAATCCAGAATGCCGAGATCAGCGTGCCGATCGCGACCATGCAAGTGGAGAAGAAGTGGAGTCCCGGCCCTACCCGCTTCCAGCCGAACAGCATGATCCCGAGGAACGAAGCTTCGAGGAAAAACGCCGTCAGCACTTCGTAGGCCAAGAGCGGCCCAATCACGCTGCCGACCTGCTCGGAGAAGACGCTCCAATTGGTTCCGAACTGGTAGGACATGACGACGCCCGACACGACGCCCATGCCGAACGAGATCGCGAAAATCTTGACCCAGAACAGGTAGAGGTTTTTGAACAACGGCCGCTTGGTGAAGAGCCAAAGCCCTTCGAGCACAGCAAGAAACGACGCCAACCCGATCGTGAACGACGGGAAGATGATGTGCCAGCCGATCGTGAAAGCGAATTGCAATCGCGACAGCAGCAGCGCGTCCCATTCCATGCGCCAATTCCCCCTACGCAAAGCCAGTTGCGAGTGTTTGGCAATTCCAATAAGATTTTTACGGTAATTCAATCCGCGTGCAAAGTCGCTGCGGCGCGAGCGCGCAATCAAATTGCTTGTGCGCTTCCAACGCGCGTCGTCCCGACGCATGGTGATCGCAAACAACGGAGGACGCCATGGCGGGACGTGTCGCTGGCAAGAAAGTATTCATCACCGGCGCGGCGCAAGGTTTGGGCGCCGCCATGGCGCGCGCACTTGCCGCTGAGGGCGCGAAAGTTGCGATCACCGATGTGAACGCAAGCGGCGCCGAAGCCAAAGCGGCAGAGCTCAACAACGAGTTCGGCGCCGAGACGGCGTTCGCCTACGCGCTCGATGTCACTAACGAAGAGCAATGGATCGCTGCGCTCGAGGCCGCCAACAAGGCGATGGGCGGCATCTCGGGGTTGATCAACAACGCCGGCATCTCGTCACGCGAAGGCAGCGTTGAAGAGCTTTCGCTCGAGGGCTTCCGGCGGCTGATGAGCGTCAACGTCGACAGCGTATTCCTCGGCGCCAAGCACGGCATCAAGTACCTCGCCAAGAACCAGCCTGGGTCGATCGTGAACATCAGCTCGATCGCCGGCCTGATCGCGAACCACACATCGCCGGGCTACAACGCTTCGAAAGCGGCTGTCTGGCTGCTCTCGAAGAACATCGCGCTCTATTGCGCCAAGAAGGGGCTCAACATCCGCTCCAACTCGGTGCACCCAACTTTCATCGACACGCCGATCCTCGATCCGATCCGCGGCCTGTTCGGCAAGGAAGAAGCCGAAGCCAAGCTCGGCCGCCAAGTGCCGATGGGCCGGATCGGCAAGCCCGAGGAGATCGGCAACACCGCCGTGTTCCTGATCTCCGACGAAAGCAGCTTCATCACCGGTGCGGAGATAAAGGTGGACGGCGGCATCTCGGCCATGTGACCTCGGCCATCACCTTGCCTGCGCCTCAATCACGGACAACATCAGCACCCATGACGCTTCGCATTCTCGCCGCCACCATCGCGGCGCTCGCTCTTTCCGCCTGCGGCCAGCCGCAACAAAGTTCAAGCAGCGCACCCGCCGAGCCGGGCTCGGTGACGCTCGGTTCGACGCAGAACCTGCCGGATTGGCTGCTGGTGGCGCGTCAGCGCGATTGCCGTGGTGAAAACCCCGCGGAAGATCACGAGCAGTGCATCGGCGAGGTGCACTTCAACCAGCGCACCATTACCCGTGACACCACGAATGGCACCGCCGACATCTGGATCCAGGTGCGCCACGCGCAGCCGCAATTGTTCGCCATGGAAACGGCAACGACGGAAACCGAAATCCGCTTCACCGTCGAACGGTTGCACTATCGCTTCACCTGCCCCACCGCCGCGGGCCAAGAGCCGCAATTCATCGTGGTTGAGCGCCAGATCATGGGGACGGGTGAGGCGGTGGTCGCGCGCGACGAGCCGCGTCCGATTTATCGCGCACCGGTGCAAGGCAGCGTCACAGGCATCATCCAGCCGATCGCATGCCGCGGCAGCTAGCCTTGCCGCCGCTGGTAGATGATGTTGACGAGCAGCACGCGCGCGCCTGACGCGCCAAGGGTGCGATCGACCGATTGCTGCAAGATGCGCGTCAGCGCGGTGGGGTCGGGCGCGGTGCGGTCGCGATAGTAGGTTGAGGCATAGGTGGCGAGTGCGGTGCGAAGCGCATCCCGGAGCCGCGGCGCGTTGAGCTGCGCGCGGTGGCGCAGCGCCTCGTCAGGCACATCGATGCCCATGTCGACGACGATCGTGCCGGCGGTCGAATGCCGGTGCAGCACACCGGCCGCCAAGGTGGGGATCGGCACAAAGGATTCCGCGCTGGTGAGGCGCTCCTGGCGCGACGCCGGCGCCTGGCCGCCACCACTGCCGCCGCTGCCGGAGGCCACGGCGGGCCCAGCAAGCGCAGCGAAGGCCGCGATAATGAGGAGTGAACGCGCAAAACGCATGCGCGGCCAAGCTGGATTGACGCGGCTAAGGAATCGTTAGCGCAGCGGCTGGGATTCGTCCGGCGCTGGGGCGTCGCGAAACATTGCCGCGAGATCGACAGTCGAACGCTCACCCAACGCATCGAAATGCTGGGCTAGCCAAGCATCCGCCGCCTTACGGCCGGTCGTGAACAGATCCTCGAAGAAGGAGAGGTCGGTGTTGAGATCGATACCGACGCCGAGCGGCGCGAGCGCCTGCCCTTCGCTCACATTGTGGATCAGCATTTTGCGATAGCGCTCGGCCGGCAGTCGGCTCTGATCCAACAGCCGCGCCACGAACTCGATAGCGCGCAATTCGCCGAGCAAGCTGGTGTTGAAGGTGATCTCGTTGGTGCGGGCAATGATGTCAGTCGCGGTGCGCGGCACGCCGGGTCGCTGCAACGGATGGATTTGGACGATCACGATGTCGGTGGTGCGCCCGACCTTGAACAGCGGAAACAGCGCCGGGTTGCCGGTGAAGCCGCCGTCCCAGTACGCAACGCCGTCGATCTCGACGGCCTGGAAGAGCTGCGGCAAACACGCCGACGCCATCAGATGATCCGCGGTCAGCTCCGCATTGGAGAACGCGCGCACGCGGCCAGTCTCAACATTGGTGGCGCAGATGAAGAGCTGAACCTCGCACGCGCGCACGCTCTCGAAATTCACCAGCTCCTCGACCACCTCCTTCAGCGGATTCACGTTGAGCGGGTTGAGGTCGTAGGGCGACGCAAACCGGCTCGCCATATCGGCCCAGAGCGCGAGATAATTCTCCTGCGCCCAGCCCGGCTTGAACGAATTGAGGAACGCCATCATTGGCGTGCGGCGGTACGGGTTCGAGAACCCCGCCCGCGCCACGCCTTCCCAGAACTTGCGCAAATTGGCGCGCGCGCCTTCGGCGCCGCCTTCGTGAAAGCCTTCGGCCAGCACCACCGCGCACATCGCACCGGCGGAGGCGCCCGAGATCGCGGCGATCTCGATGCGCTCATCCTCCAACAGCCGATCGAGCGCGCCCCAAGTGTAGGCGCCCAAAGCGCCGCCGCCTTGGAGCGCGAGCGAGATCGGCTTGCGCTTCGCCTTGCTCACGCTGCGGTCCAGCCGCCATCGACATTGAGCGACGCGCCGTTGATCTCATCGGCGGCGGGCGACGTGAGGAAGAGCGCGACGCCCGCGATCTGCTCGACCTTCACGAACTCCTTGGTCGGCTGCGCGGCGAGCAGCACGTCGTTGATGACCTGCTCGCGCGTCATGTTGCGCGCCTTCATGGTGTCGGGGATCTGATTTTCGACCAGGCTCGTCAGCACGTAGCCTGGCGAGATCGCGTTGCAGCGCACGTTGAACGTGGCGCCCTCGAGCGCGACGGTTTTTGTGAGGCCCAAGAGCCCATGCTTCGCGGCGACGTAGGCCGACTTGAACGGCGACGCGACGTGCGCGTGCGCCGAGCAGATATTGATGATGCGGCCGTACTTCGCGGCCTTCATCGCGCGCATTGACGCACGGATGGTGTGGAAGGCGGCTGAGAGGTTCAACGCGATGATCGCATTGTATTTGTCGACCGGGAAATCCTCGATCGGCGACACGAACTGGATGCCGGCGTTGTTCACAAGCACGTCCAGCCGCCCGAATGCGCCGATGGCGCTCTCGATCATCCCAGCGCACGCCTCCGGTTGCATCAGATTGGCGCCGTCATAGCGCACTGTGACACCGGCCTCGCGCTCCAAGCCGCTGCGAATCTTCTCGATCTCGGCCGCGTCACCCAAGCCGTTGAGCGTGACATTCATGCCCGCATTGGCGAACGCCGTCGCCACCGCCAGGCCAATTCCGCTGGTCGAACCCGTCACCAGCGCCGCTTTACGTTCGCTCATCTGCATGCCCTTTGCTCGTCGCCTTGCGTCCCCGCGCCGGAACCGCTAGCGCAAGGCATATAAGACCGCTGCGGCAGCTGAGGGACCCCGTCACATGGATTTCACCGCGCCTCTAAACGCGTTCGTCGCGGGATTCCCCGACTTTATCATCCAGTTGGGCGCCGCGCTGGGACTCTTCATCGCATCGCTCGTCATCTATGTGATCCTGACGCCGCACAAAGAGCTGGCGCTGATCCGCGCCGGCAACCCCTCCGCCGCGCTCGCCTTCGCCGGCGTCATCATCGGCCTCGCCATTCCGCTGGGCTCGTGCCTCGCCTATGCGTTCGGCCTGCTCGATCTGCTGATCTGGGGCATCATCACGCTGCTGCTGCAGCTGATCGCGTTCCGCTTCGCCGACATGTTCCTGCGCCACCTGCCGCGCCGCATCGCCGAGGGCGACGTCGCGGCGGCCGTGTTCCTGATGAGCATCAAGATCGGCCTCGCGCTCATCATCTCCGGCGCCATCGCCGATCCGAACGTGGCGATCTACCGGGGCGGCTGATTTGATCCGCCTCATCCCTGACTGGCTGCTCTACATCATCGTGATCCTCACGGTGGTGTTCGTGCTGTTCAGGATCGACCAGCGCGCCGACGCGCCGGAAGCGCTGCCGGACCAGCCTGAGGTCGGACAATTCCTGCCGCCGCCTTCGATGTACGATCCCGAAGTGCTGGTAGAAGTCGGCCCGGTGTCGTCGGGCCTGGGCAGTGCGTTTGCGATTTCCGAAGACGGCTGGTGGGTGACGGCGCGCCATGTGGTTGATGCCTGCGAGCGCGTCGGCATCATCGTGAGCCACGGTGCGGCGACGCCCGTGACCGAAGTAAAGGTCGCGCTGTTTGCCGACCTCGCGCTGCTGAAGACGGAGGGCGCGCCGGCTTCGCTCGCAATCGACACGACGGAGCGCCGCTTCCAGGTCGGACAGCGCGCCTACCATGTCGGCTTCCCGCAGGGACGACCGGGCGAAGCGTATTCGCGCCTGATTGGCCGCGAAACGCTGGTGGCGCGCGGGCGCTATGAATCGCAAGAACCGGTGCTGGCGTGGGCCGAA
>Ga0068862_100002804_pt1 | contig 15271 bp, 10 predicted proteins | sample KBSSwiS52_FD_66598 | JGI IMG/M metagenome (GOLD analysis project Ga0068862, IMG submission 66598) | Switchgrass rhizosphere microbial communities from Kellogg Biological Station, Michigan, USA - KBS Switchgrass S5-2 | ecosystem: Host-associated > Plants > Roots > Rhizosphere > Soil ... | reverse complement strand
CACCCGCTCGACGAGACGGTCGTCGACATGGCGGACTACGCCGCCGAGTGGAAATGGGACGGCATCCGCGTGCAGCTCGTGCGTGCGGGGGACCAGACCCGCGTCTACTCGCGCTCGGGCGACGACATCTCGGGCACTTTCCCCGAGGTCGCCGCCTCGTTGCCGTTCGAGGCCGTCCTCGATGGCGAGCTGCTGGTCCGAGGCAGTCACCAGGGCGGCGAGGAGGGCGGCGCGGCCAGTTTCAACGCCCTGCAGCAGCGGCTCGGGCGCAAGGTGGTCAGCAAGAAGATGCTGGCGGAATACCCCGCGTTCGTGCGCCTCTACGACGCCCTGATCGTCGATGGCGAGGACTTGCGCGAACTACCGTGGGAGCGGCGGCGCCAGCACCTGGAAGCGCTGATGCCGCGCCTCGACCCCGACGACTTCGACATCAGCCAGGTGATCGAGGCGAAGACCCTCGACGAGCTCGCCGCGATCCGCGAACGGGCGCGCGACGACGCGATCGAGGGGGTCATGCTCAAGCGACGCGATTCGCCCTACATCGCCGGGCGGCGAACCGGGTACTGGTACAAGTGGAAGCGCGATCCGCTGCTGGTCGATTGCGTGATGATGTACGCCCAGCGCGGCAACGGGCGCCGCAGCTCGTTCTACTCCGACTACACCTTCGGTTGCTGGGATGGCGATCCCGATGCCGGCGCGGAGCTGCTCCCGGTCGGCAAGGCCTATTCGGGCATCACCGACGACGAGCTGAAGTGGCTCGACAAGTACGTGCGCAACCACACCGTCAACCGCTTCGGGCCGGTGCGCGAGACCGAGCGCGGCCTCGTGCTGGAGGTGGCATTCGATTCGATCCACGCCAGCAAGCGCCACAAGTCGGGCGTCGCCATGCGATTTCCGCGCATCCATCGCATCCGGTACGACAAGCCCGCGCACGAGGCGGATCGGCTGGACACGCTGAAGGGCATGATCCGCGATTGATCGCGATCAAGGATGCGAGCGCGCCCTTACGATAGCCTTGCGTATGTCCAGACAGAAATCCCCCCGCCTGTGACCGAACGAGCTGCCACGCGTCCCGCCACGCCGTTCGACCGACTGGGCGGTCATGCGACGATGCAGGCGATCTGCAATCGCTTCTACGACCTCATGGAGCAGGACCCCGCCTATGCGGAGTTGCGCGCCATGCATGCGGCCGACCTGGCACCAATGCGCAAGTCGCTGCCGCTGTTCCTTGCCGGCTGGGCGGGCGGCCCGCGAGACTGGTTCGAGGCCAATCCCGGCCGCTGCATGATGAGCATGCACAAACCCTTCGCCATCGGTGCCGACGTCGCCGCGCAGTGGGCCGAGGCGATGCGCCGCGCGATCGCGGACGTGGCGCCGGAGCCGGCGGATATGGCTCAGGCCATGGCCGGGGTACTGGCGGACATGGCGCTCGGCATGGGTCGCGGCTGAGAAATACCCCGCCCGCTACTTCCCGCAACCGCCCTGGGCCGCCGCGCAGCTCTTGTCGCGGGTGGCGCGGAATTCGTCGCCCTCGCGCCAGTTCGGCCATGTGGTGCCGTCAGCCAGGTCGCGGCCCATCGCGTAGATCAAGTCCGCGTCCTCCAAGATGCCCGACCAGTCCCAGTCCTGTGAATATTCGTCGCTGGGCTGGTGATAGCGGTTGTCGTTGTAGTCCTGCCGCGCCGCTTCGCCGGCCGCCAATCCGCCATCGAACAGATCGTTGCCCCGGCCTATGTCGACCATCGGCACCCCCCGCTTGGCGAGGCTGAAGTGATCGGAGCGGTAATAGCTGCCGCGTTCGGAGTGTACCTCGGGCGTCTCGGTCAGGCCGCGCGCGGCCAGTTCCTTGCGGACGATGTCGCTCAGCTCCGACTTGTCGCCCCCGGTGATCGCATAATTGCGCGCCCGGCCGATGGGCTTGAGCGCATCCATGTTCACGCCGCCCACCGTGTGATCGAGCGGGAACACCGGATGCCGGGCATAATACTCCGAGCCGAGCAGCCCTGATTCCTCCAGCGTCACCGCCAGGAACACCTGAGAACGCGCAGCCGGCCCGGCTTCGGCGTTCGCCTTGGCAAGCGCGGTCAGCACGGCGACTCCGGTGGCGTTGTCGACGGCGCCGTTGCAGATGTCGTCGCCGGTCTTGTCGGGCGTGCAGCGGCCGAGGTGATCCCAGTGTGCGGAATACAGCACGTAGTCGTCCGGCTTGGCCTTGCCGGGCAGCACGCCGATGACGTTGTGCGAAGTCGATCTCCGGATCGCGTTGTCGAACGAGAGGCTGGCCGTCAGGCCCAGCGGCACCGGCTTGAACCCGCGTGTCTGGGCGGCCTTGGTCAGCGTTGCCAGATCCTTTCCGGCAGCCGCGAGGATCTTCTCGGCGACGTCCTTTTGCACCCAGGCGTTGACCTGTGTCTGGTCCATGTCGTTGTTGGCCGCCTGCACGCGGTATTGCGCGCCGGTCCAGCTGGAGTTGACGACATTCCAGCCATAGGCGGCCGGGAAGGTGTCGTGGACGACGATCGCTCCCGCCGCACCCTGCCGCGCCGCTTCCTCGAATTTGTAGGTCCAGCGGCCGTAGTAGGTCATCCGTCGGCCCTTGAAGAGGCCCTGCTCGCCTTCGGTCGCATAGTCGGGGTCGTTGACGAGGATGACGGCGGTCTTCCCCTTCATGTCGATCCCGGCGTAGTCGTTCCAGCCCAGCTCGGGCGCGACGATGCCGTAGCCGACGAACACCAGCGGGCTGTCCTTGAGCCGGGTATGCGGCACCGGACGATAACTTGCCCCCACCCACTGGTCGCCGAAGGTGAAGGACAGCGGTGCCTTCCCGCCCGCGACCGTCAGCGGGCTCTGGTGCGAGGCGGCGATTTCGACCGTGGGCACTTCCTGCAGCCAGCCTTGGGGGCCGGGCTGCAGTCCGGCCGCCTTGAACTGGGCGACGATATAGTCGAGCACCTTGGGTTCCGCCGCCGTGCTCGGCGCGCGACCCTCCAGATCGTCGGCCGAGAGGCGCTGCGTCACCTGCTTCATCAGATCGACCGAGATGTGCGGTCCGTTGGCCTTGCCGTTGCCGGAGCCGTCCTCCTCCGGGTCGTTGGCCGGCGCGTCGCTGGGCGGGGGGAGGGCGGTGCCCGGCTTGAACAGCGGTCTGGCATCCGCGCCCGGCGCCGCCAGCACCACCGCGAGGAGACAGGAAAGGAGCGGCTTTCTAGCGCGATAGGGTGCATTCATGAGGCAATTGGTGCCAGAGCCATCGGGGCCGCACAAGCGCGACTTGTGTATGGGTACTTGAGCCGCGCCGCGCCTCCGCCCATGCACCGTTACGATGAGTGAGCATCCCGACTGGACCGGCGCCCTGGCTCGCGCCCGCGCCCATGCGCCCTATCTCGCGCGCGGCCTCGACCTTCTGCCGGAGCTGGCGGACCTGCTTGCCGCCGGCCGGGGCGACGCGGCGCTCGGCTGGGCGAGGGCGGCGGCAAGCGACGCCCCCGATACGGCGACGGCGCTCCGGCGCGAGAAGCGGGCGCTGGCGCTGGCGCTGGCGATCGGGGACCTCGCCGGTGCCTTCCCGCTGCTGCGTGTCACAGGGGAACTGTCCGCCTTCGCCGACCGCGCCCTCGATGCCGCGATCGTCGCCGGGATACGCCGCCGGGCGCCGGACTTCGATCCCGCCACACAGCGCTCGGGCTTCCTGGCACTGGCTCTGGGCAAGCACGGCGCCGGCGAGCTGAACTACAGTTCGGACATCGATCCCATCCTGCTCTACGATCCCGCACTGCTTCCGCGGCGCGAGCGCGACGAACCCGGCGAGGCCGCCCAGCGCGTCGCCCGCGCGGTGGTGGAGACGCTCTCCAACGTCACCGATCAAGGCTACGTCTTCCGTGTGGACCTGCGGCTGCGTCCCGCATCCGAAGTCAGCCCGCTGGCGATCTCGATCGACGCGGCGCTGACGCACTACGAGACTTCGGCTCTTGCGTGGGAGCGTGCCGCCTTCATCCGCGCGCGTGCCTGCGCCGGCGACACCGAGGCCGGGCGCGGCTTCCTGGCGGCGATCCGGCCGTTCGTCTGGCGCCGCAGCCTCGATTTCGGCGCCATCGCCGAGATCGGTCGACTGACGCTGCAGATCCGCGCCAGCTCGCGGGGGAGGCCTGAGGCCGGGCCGGGTTTCGATCTCAAGAAAGGGCGCGGCGGCATCCGCGAGGTGGAGTTCTACGCACAAGTCCACCAGCTCATCCACGGTGGCCGCAACCCGGCGCTGCGGCTGCGCGGCACGCGCGAGACACTCGACGCGCTCGCCTCGGCCGGCCTGATCCCGGCGTCGGAAGCACAACTGCTGGGCGAGAGCTATGACCGCCTGCGCACGATCGAGCATCGCCTGCAGATGGTGCAGGACCAGCAGACGCACATGCTGCCGATCGCGCCCGAAGCGCTCGACAACGTGGCCCGGCTCGACGGCCTGGCGGACGGCGCGGCGCTGGTCGCCGAAGTGGCCGCGATCACGGCGCGGGTGGGCGAGCTTTACGACACGCTGGTGCGCGCCACTCCGTCCGCCACGAACCAGGCTACGGCACCGTCCGAGCCGCTGGCGACTACGCTTGGCCGTCTCGGCTTCGCCGATCCGGAAGCGACCGCCGCCCGGATCGAGGGCTGGTCTTCGGGCACGATGCGGGCGCTGCGCAGCGATGCCGCCCGCGCCGCGTTCGAGGCGATCCGCCCCGACCTGCTTGCCGCGCTCGCCACCTCGCCCGAACCCGAGCGGGCCATCGCGCGCTGGGAGCAGCTGCTCGGCAATCTGCCGAGTGCAATCAACTTGTTCCGGTTGCTGGAGGCGCGGCCCGGTCTCACCGTCCGGCTCGCGCACATTCTCGGCCTCGCGCCGCCGCTCGCCGACGCCCTGGCGCGGCGCGCGGACCTGCTCGACCCGCTGATCGACGCGAGCGCACTGGAACTGCCGGGCGATGTGGACGCGCTGGTCTCGCAGCTGTCGCGATTCGAGGCGGACGACGATTACCAACGCGTCCTCGGCGCGGTACGGCGCAAGGTGGGTGAGTGGCGCTTCGCGCTGGGCGTGCAACTGATCGAGGGCACGCGCGACCCGCTGGAAATCGGCGCGGCACTGGCACGGATCGCAGAGGCGGCCGTCTGCGTGCTCACCGATGCCTCGCTCGCCGATTTTCGCAAGGTGCATGGGCGGATCGCGGGCAGCGAGTTCGTGATCCTCGGCCTCGGCCGGTTCGGCGGCGGCGTGCTCACCCATGCCTCGGACCTCGATCTCGTGTTTCTCTTCACCGGGGACTTCGCTGGCGAATCCGACGGCAAGCGGCCGATCGGCGCCACCCTCTACTACAATCGCCTGGGCCAGCGGGTGACTGCCGCGCTTACCGTGCCGACGGCGGAGGGAGCGTTGTTCGAAGTGGATACGCGCCTGCGCCCGTCCGGCACGCAGGGGCCGCCGGCCGCCAGCCTCGACAGCTTCGCACGCTATCAGCACGAGCAGGCCTGGACCTGGGAGCATATGGCCCTCGCGCGTGCGCGGCCGGTCTATGGGTCGAAGGCGGCGAGGCGGGCGGTGAGCACGATCGTGCGCGAGGTGCTCGCCACCCCCCGCGACCGCGAGAAGCTGCGGGCCGAGGTGCTGGAGATGCGCGCCACCATGGCACAGCACAAGCCGCCGAAGGGGCCGCTCGATGTGAAGCTGGCACGCGGAGGGCTGGTCGATCTGGAGTTCGTCACGCACTACCTGCAACTGCGTGAGCAGGCGGGGCTGGATCCCGATCTCGGCCGCGCCGTCGCCGCTCTTGCGCAGGCGGGCCTGGTGTCGGTGGATCTTTTGGCGGCGCAGCAGGCCCTGACCCGGTTCCTGGTTGCCGCGCGTCTGCTCGCCCCCGATTCGCAGTTGCCTCCGCCCGCCGCGCGGGAGGCCCTTGCACGCGCGTGCGGATGCGGCGATTGGAGCGGGGTCGAGAGCGGGCTGGCCCGCGCCCGCTCGGTCGTGGCGGCCGCCTGGCGGGGCGCTTTCGACGAGCAACTGGAGATCGAGGCATGAGCAGCAGCATTGGCGCAGGCGCCCCCTTTCCCGACATCGCGCTGGAAACGCCGGAGGGCGGCACCGTGAAGCCGTCCGATTTCGCCGGCAAGCCGCTCGTGGTGTTCTTCTACCCCAAGGACGACACCCCCGGTTGCACCACCGAAAACCTCGACTTCACCGCGCTCCGGCCCGAGTTCGAAAAGGCGGGCGTCGCGCTGCTGGGCGTCAGCAAGGATCCGCCGGCAAAGCATTCCAAGTTCATCGCCAAGCACGCTCTGGCGGTTCCGCTCGCCTCGGACGCGGCCGAGGGCGGGCTGTCCGATGCGCTCGGCATCTGGACGGAGAAGCAGAACTACGGCCGCACCTACATGGGCATGGTGCGCACCACTTACCTGATCGGCGCCGACGGCACGATCGCACGGGTATGGGACAAGGTGAAGGTCAAGGGACACGCGCAGGCTGTGCTCGACGCGGCTCGGGAGCTTGGCGGCGCCCACTGATGCGCTCGGCCGCCACCGCCATCCGCGAGGCGCTGCTGGAAGCCGAACCGCGCGCGAAAGTCATGGCTGCGCGCCGGGTCGCGCGCGACTGGCGGCTGGGTCGGCTGAGTCCCGCGTTCGACGTGGCGATGCCCGAGGCGCCGGGTCGCCCCGAAGCGCCCCTTCTGCTGCCGCCCAATCGTATGCCCAAGCGCGGCAAGGCGCAGTCGGAGCGCGGACGCGTCGCGCTGTGGCATGCGCTGGCGCACATCGAGTTCGTCGCCATCGATCTCGCGCTCGACATGGCCGGCCGCTTCGGCGGTGCGATGGGCGCGTCGTTCGTCCAGGATTTCCTTGCTGTCGCAGCCGACGAGGCGATGCACTTCGCCTTGCTGGACAGGCACTTGCGCGCGATGGGGAGCCATTATGGGGCGCTTCCCGCCCACAGCGGTCTGTGGGACGCGGCCGACGAGACTCGCCATGATGTCGGCGCCCGGCTCGCGGTGGTTCCGATGGTACTGGAGGCCCGCGGGCTGGATGTGACGCCGGCCATGCTGGATAGGGTGCGGGCTTCGGGCGACCATGCCGGCAGCGCGATCCTCCAACGAATCCTTGACGACGAGATTCGCCACGTCGCCATCGGCGTAAAGCATTTCGTCGCCGTGGCGGCCAATCGACACCACGCACCTCGATCTCTCTGGAAATCCTTGGTTAGCCGCCATTTTCGCGGTGTCCTTAAGCCGCCGTTCAACGACTCGGCGCGTCGATCAGCCGGTTTGCCGCTCGATTGGTACGCAGGGGTTGTCCCGGAAATCTCTTCCGGCATAACCCGTTCCAGCGAGACGGCGGGGGGTTCCGACCATCTCCAATAAAATTTCCGCGGGCGTTTTGCCGCTGCGCGGAGCGATGAAACACGCCGGCGCTTCGCGGTGATCGGCGGTCCATAAGGTATTGCGAGTGGTCGTAACGCATACTTTCGCCAAGCTTCGCGCCGCCGCTGGCGCACTGGCAGCAGCAGCATCCGTTTTCATTGCCGCGCATCCGGCGCTCGCCAATGCCAGCGCCAGCACCGACATCGCGGCTCCCCTGCGTGCCGCGCAGTCCCCTGAGAAAAGCGTGAGCGGCGGCGAGGACGAGCAGTTCCGCAAGCTCTTCAGCTCCTGGCAGAACTTCGAGGAGACCGGCAGCGCCGCGCTTGCCGCCTCTGCCGGACGGTCGCCTCTTTCCGCCGCGGCCCGCGCTGCTGCCGGGATCGCCGGTCCGGTCTCGATCCCGTCGCGCACCCCGCTTGCCGGGCTGACGATGACCAGCAACTTCGGCATGCGCGTTCACCCGGTTCTTGGCGGTATGCGCGCCCACAAGGGTGTGGACCTCGCCGCGCCGGTCGGCACCCCGATCTACGCGACCGCCGATGGTGTCGTCGGCAAGGCGGCCTGGTTCGGCGGCTACGGCCTCTACGTCCAGCTGGAGCACGGCAACGACCTGGAGACCCGCTACGGCCATATGTCACGGCTGAACGTGGCCGAGGGTCAGACCGTCCACAAGGGCGATATCCTGGGCTACGTCGGCACCACCGGCCGCTCCACCGGCCCGCACCTGCACTATGAAGTGCGCGTGGACGGCGTCGCGGTGAACCCGATCCCCTATATGCAGCCTGAGCGTGTCACGCTTGCCGCCAAAGGCGATTGAGCTGGCGATACGCGGCTGCCGGGCCTGTGTTTAGAAGGCCTGGTGTACAAAGTTGGAGAGGAAAAGGGCGGCGCGAGCCGCCCTTTCTTATATGCGTCCGGCCCGGTCGGGAACGCGGGCGTCGTGGCGGACCACGGAGGATCCGGCCGCGCCGGCGTGCGCCGTCAGAATTCGCTCCAGTCCTCGGTCGACATCGCGGCGACGGCGGAGCCCCTGCCGCCTTCGAGACGGCGGGAGCCCGACCTCGCGGCCTGCTTTCGCGCGGGGATGGGCGCCATGCTCTTCGTCGCGCGGTCGAGCTGAAAGCACCCCACCATCGCATCCAGCTCCTGCGCTTCGCCGGCAAGACTGCGCGAAGCGGCGGTGGTCTGCTCGACCATGGCGGCGTTGTGCTGGGTCATCTGGTCCATCTCGCGCACTGCCAGATTGACCTGTTGAAGGCTGGAGGATTGCGCGCGCGACAGCTCCGAAATGCGGGAGGCCTGGACCGCGATCTCGCCGACGCGTCCGGCGATCCGGGTGAAGGCGTCCCCGGAACGGCCGACCAGTTCGACACCGCGGTCCACTTCCTCGACGCTCCCGGTGACCAGGTCCTTGATCTCGCGCGCCGCTTCGGCCGAGCGCTGGGCGAGCGCGCGCACTTCGTTGGCGACCACGGCAAAGCCCTTGCCGGCGTCGCCGGCGCGAACCGCCTCGACGCCCGCATTCAGAGCGACGAGATTGGTCTGGAATGCAATGCCGTCGATCAGCTCGATGATCTTGGAGATCTCCTGCGCGGATCGCTGGATCGCCACCATCGCCCCGACGGCCTGGCGGGCGACATCTTCGCCCAGCCCTGCCTCTCGGCTTGCCTCGCCCACCGAAGCGGTCACTTCCTCTGCGCCGCGTGCCGCGTTTTCGACTCCGCTGGTGATCTGCTCCATCCGAGCGGACGTCTCCTCCAGGCTGGCCGCCTGCTGCTGGGTGCGCATCGCCAGATCGTCGGACGCGGCGCGAATTTCCGAAGCGCCTGTGTTGATGCCGCTGACGGAATGGGCGACGCCGGTCATCGTCTTGCTGACGTTGTCGCGCATCAGTTCGAAGTCGCTGGCAATCTTGGCGAAGCCTTCGGGAAGCCCTTCCAGTCGGACGGTGAAGTCGTTGTTCGCCACCGCCGCGAGCGCGCTGCCGATCTGGACGACGGCCTCCAGCCGCGCGCGCTCTTCGGCCTCGATCCGCCTCAGCGTTTCGTTCAGCTGCACGATCACGGACTCGCGCTCGGCCTTCTCGGCGGTGAAGTAGGCGGACAGCGCCAGGTCCATGTCGAGCATCGCGACCTTGACCAGAGTGGCCACCGCGCGGGCGCTGGCGCCGCGGTCGAGTATCGCGGGCGGTGCCTTGGCCAGCATCGCGACGACCATGTCCTCGAGCACCGAGGCATAGCCTCCGATGTACCATGTCGGCTCCAGTCCGATCTCCGCGTGGATCCGCCCGATCTTGGTGGCCTGATCGAAGTAGGGCTGGTTGGGATAGCCGGAGAAGAGTTGCTGCCAGTGGGCAAGCTGCGCATTGCGCGCGTGATCGATGCGGCTGGGCCCGCCGAACAGCGAGGAGAGCGCGGGGTTCGCGCCGATGCGGTCGTAAAGGCGGTTCAGCGCGGCCGGTACGTACCGGCGCAGCGCCGCCGCAATGCGGGGAAAGCGGCGGATGTGGGCATCGTCCAGCGCGAAAAACCGGAGGCGCTGGTCCATGGTGATTTCGCTGCGTTCGCTTGCCATTCGCGTGTTTCCCTGAGGCTCCGCCGTTCTCCTAGGCGGGTGTGGATAGGGAAGGGTGAAGGGCGGGCTAGGCACTTTGCCGAGGCGGTCGCAAAGCCGGCCGGAGCCGCGCTCCGACGGCAGGCAAAAAAAGAGGCGGCCGTAAAAACGGCCGCCAGGCAATCGGAGAAGCGAGAAGAAGGCGGCAGTGGGACCGCCTTCGACCGACAACCGCACCATGGCCCATGTTCCGGTGGCGCGCTTTGATCGCGGTCAAATCAAGATGGAAAATACGCCCTGCGTCGGGCCGCTGCATTGCGCCGCGGGCCCTCAGCCCGCCTCCGCGACGAGCGCATCGTAGTCGCGCACGATGACGTCGCGCCGCGACGGCAGCTCGACGATGCCTTGCGAGCGCAGGCGCGTGAACTGGCGGCTGACCGTCTCGATCGTGAGGCCCAGGACATCGGCGATCTGCTGGCGCGAGAACAGCAGCGCGATGGTGCGGCGATTGGGGTCGGTGAAATCGGACTTGCAACCGGCTTCGCCCATGCGATCGGCCATCTCGAGCAGAAAGCTGGCGATCTTCTCGGACGCCGATTTGCGTCCCAGCAGCAGCATCCAGCGCCGCGTCCGGTCGAGCTCGCCCAGCGTGCGCTCCAACAGCTTGTGTTCGAGCCCCGGGTGTTCGCGCGCGAAGGCATCGAAGTCTCGGCGGGAGAACACGCAGACTCGCGCATCCGTCAGCGCGGTGACACCATGGCCCGCGGTCCCACCGAAGGGTCTGCCGATGAAGTCCGACGGGTAGACCACGCCGACGATCTGCTCGCGCCCGTCCTCGGTGTTGGTCGACAGCTTCAGCACGCCCTCGATCACGTTGGCGACGAGCACCGAGTCTTCGCCTTCCCAGATCAGCGACTCGCCAGCTCCGACGGTGCGGGTGCGGCCGATGGCATTCAGCGCATGAAGCTCCTCGCTGTTGAGCGAGGAACAGATGGCGCGATTGCGCACGACACATGTATCACAGGTGGACATCGTTTCCGTCTCGCTCTCGAGCCGCGCGCCGCGGCCACCTTGTAGCGCTTATGATAACGGGTCCTGCCGCGCATTTCCGTAATATACCGGGGGTGCCTTCGTGCCGGTCAGACCCGCGCGCCTGACAGCATCTGCAGCGAAGCGGAAAAGTAATCGGCATCGAGCTGGAACGGTGCGGGTGTACCGGTCAGCCGGGCGATGATTGCCAGACCGCCGCTGGACACGGGATAAGGTGCCTCCTCGCCCGTCACCACGTCGATCCAGGCGGGGATCGGCCGGCGCTGCGCCATGACCGCGCGCCACCACGCCACGGCATCTGCGGCCAGTGCATTGCGACGGCCGAGCGTGGCGTAGAGCGGAACGCGGATAGCGTCGTATCCGAAGCGCGGCGGCTTGTCGCGGGCGGGAGCGACGGTGGTACCGCCACTCACCGCGAGCCAGTCGCACGGCAGGTGGAGCGGGCCGAAGCGAGCCTGGCGCAAGAGCTGCTCGCCCGCGCTGATCAGCCGCTTCCAGGGCGCGCCGTCCAGCCTGGCGAAGGCATCGAGCGCCGGCCACACATAATACGAGGGGTTCACGGTGACTTCCGAGCCGTTCACGAAGCCCATTCGTCCCGGCAGCAGCAACGGGCGTCCGGCGCTCGAAGCCACGCATTCGCGCAGGATCGCCGCGCGCAGTTCCGCGGAACGATCGAGATAGCGCGGCTCGTGCCAGCGCCGGCCGGCGATCGAAAGCGCCCAGGCGATCAGGATGTCGCCGTCGGTCGCGTTGTTCGGATCGTTGACCGGATAGGGCGATCTCGGATCGAAGCGCCAGGCGAACAGGCCTGTGTCGGCCTGCGCCAGCGTCGCGTCGGCCCAGCGCGCCATCGCCGCGAAGGCATCGCGGTCCTCCGACAGCACGGCGAACAGCATCCCGTAGCCCTGGCCTTCGGAGTGGCTGATGCCGCCGTTGCCGGTATCGACGATGCGCCCGGAGGCATCGAGGAAGCGCTGGCGATAGATCCGCCACCATCCGCCGGCGGGTTCCTGCGCCCGGCTGGGCGCTCCCTTGGTGCAGGCGGCAGTCAAGGCGAGGATCAGGCCGAGCGAGAAATTCCGTCTATCAACGTCCATGTCGCAGTTCGACCGTGTCACCCTTCCATTCGGCTGTCGTGTTGAGAGCAGGGCCGCTGCCGAGTTTGCGGAACCAGCAATCGTAAGCGCCTTCCAGCACGGCGAGGAGCATCCCGAGCCAGGGGCCGGTGGGCGCATCCGTGCCCGGCAGCGGCGGATCAAAATGCCTTACGACGATCGCCTCACGCTCGAGCGCGATCTCCGCCTGGCCCCATCCCATCAGCTTCCAGAACGCGTTGACCCGCTCGTTGAGCGCGGCAACGTCGCTCACACCGTCAAGCGCTTCGACCGCGGCCATACGGCGACCGACCGCGAGGTAGAAGCCGCGGCGCTGTGCAGCCGGCACGGCCTCGCCCAGCTCCGCCACGAACATCTCCGCGAAAAGCGAAAACGAGGACGGTTCGTACGGGGGCGGCGAGGCTGGCTCGGGGTCGGGCTCCGGTCTCGCCGATAGCTGATGGAATGGATCGAACTTCATTTTGATCGTCCGAAATTCTGACGCAGACCGATCAACGAACGGAATTCGTCATAGCTGCCGAAAGTGTTGTAGCTGGCCTCTCCGCCGATGCGGGTGTTGCCCCCGACCTTATAGTACGCCGAGCCCGAGGCCGAAACCGCAAAGCCGGTCTTGCTGACGCTGTCGTAGTACGAACGCACGTCGGTGTTGAGCGCCTTGAGCTTGTCGAGGTTGGCCTGGCCTGTCGCGTCCGTCGGATACAGGTCGGTCTGGTCCTGGTTGTAGCTCTGGAAGCCCGGAACCAGCGAGCCGCGCACTTCGAGCGAGTCGGTGTCGAGGCTGTAGTTGATCGGGAAGCTGACGCTGACGAAGTCCTTGGGGCTGAAGTAGCCGCCGTGGCCGTAGGTGAAGTAGTTCTGGCTGTTGTCGTACGACTGATAGTTCACGTTCACGCCTGCGGTCATGCTGGAGTGCTCGCCCTTCATCAGGCGCAGATAGCCGCCGACGTTTGCCTCGATATTGTGGTTGTCGCGGACGTTCTCGCCCTTGTAGCTGTTATAGCGGCCCTCGGCGTAGAAGCCGTTGCCGTCCTCGTCGTAGGAGTAGCCCGCGCCGCCGCCCGTCCGTATCACGCGGCCCCAGCGCTCGCCGCTCACCGGGTCGGTCGTGCCGGCATAGGAGATTACGCTGTCGGCCACGGGCGCGCGCTCGAACCATGCCTTCACGCGCGAACTCTTGCCGATCTTGGGCGAGATGGCGGCGTGCCACGTGGCCTTGACCTTGCCCATGCCGACCGGCGTGGTGCCGACCTCGGCCTGCACCAGATCGCTTTCGTAGCCGACCGCGAATGCCGCACCCTTGTTCTGCTGGGTCTCCGCCTGGACCAGCGGTGACGGCTCCTTGTTAACGATGGCCTGAGCTTCGGGCGTGGCATTGCGGCCGAAGCGCGCGAGCCCCGAGCCGGTCGGCCGGCCCGAATCGATCACCACCGCCTCGGCTTTCGCATAGGCACGGCCGCCGGCGACGCCGGTGGAGAGCTTGGCGGCACCCTTGATCTCGTTGAGCTTGCCGAGGCCCTGCTCGCCCGAGCGCGAGCGGAACGAGGTGTTGAATTCGATCCGCGGGCCGCTCTCCTGCGAGAGGTTCGAAATGTCGGACTGGATCTGGGCCAGCACCGGATCGGAAGAATAGCCGCCCGAACCGGCCGGGCGCCCCGGAGCCGGAACGGCCCACGCGGCCGGAACCGGCTGCTGCTGTGCCGGCGGCGCCTGGTAAGTCGCGGGCGCGCTCTGGAAGGGGTTTACCTGTTGCGGATAGCCCTGCTGCTGGGGATAGCCCTGCTGTTGATAGGCGGGCTGCGGTTGCTGGTACGCCGGCTGCTGCGGGTACTGCTGCTGGGGATAGCCTTGCGCAGGGTACTGCTGCTGCGGGTAGCTCTGCTGCGGGTAACCCTGCGCCGGATACTGCTGCTGGGGATACTGCTGCTGCTGCTGCTGCGGATAGGCCGGATAGCCTTGGCCCGGCCAGGCGACGCGCTGCAGCGTGGCCTGCTGTTGCGGTTCGGCGGCATCGTAGGTCGCCAGGAGGCTCTTTGCCGGATCGCCAGGTGCCGAGTCCCACTGACCGGCGTGGAACAGCGCGTTTTCCTTTGCCGTGTCGCTCACCACGAAAGTCGCCGGGTTCAGCAGCGCACCGCCGTTGCCGCCGCTGTAGCTCTGCTGCATCAGCGGCAGGCGGGTGCCGTCGCCCAGCGCGAAGGGATTGACCGGGGTGAGAGCCGGCGCCGGGCCCTGCATGGGCTGGTTGCGGAAGGGATTGGCGTCCAGCGTCGGCCCGGTGGGTGCGAAGGGATTGCTTGCCATGTTCTTGGCGCTGCCGCGCGTGTAGAGCGAGCGCGCCTCCTTCAGCAACTTGATCGCTGCGCCCTCGTCGCCCCGCGCGCGCTCGACATCGGCGAGTGCGAGACGAACCTGGTAGTCCTGGGGATATGCGTGGAGCACGGCGTTCTGAGCCTTTTCCGAGAGAGATTTGTCGCCGGCCTGCTGCGCGGTCTGCGCAAGGCCTAGCAGCGCGTCGCGATTGCGCGGATCGCGCGCGAGCACGAGCTGGTAGGTCTGTGCGGCGCGGGACGGCATGTTGCCCGACTGGTAGAGGCGGGCGAGCGCGCCCATCACTTCGGGATTGTCCGGCGCGGCGGCATAGGCCGACTGCAGCATGTCGAAGGCATCCGCGAACTGGCCCGCGAGACGCGCGCGGTCGGCCTGCGCGACGGTAAGGCCGGCACCCATTTTGGCGAACGTCTGCTGAGCCTGCGGATTGTCACCCACGAGCTGCGAAGCCCGCTGCATCGCTGCCTGTGCCATATCTTCGCGTCCGACGCGCATCAGCACGCCGACGATGCCCGAGTAGCCCTGAAGGTCGAGCGCCCCGGAATCCATTGCCGACTGCGCGACCCCGACCGCCCCTGCGGCATCCCCCATGTTGGCGAGCGCATCGGCGATGGCGGCCAGCTTGTAGCCCGGCACCGTGTTCATCTGGCCGAGCTGGCGCAGCACGTTGACCGCCTGCTGCTGCTGGCCAGAGGCTGCGAGCGCCTTGGTGCGATTGATCGCCGCGTCGATCTTCACGCCGATCGCGAAGCTGCGCATCGGGTTCGTCAGTTGTGCGTCCGGGATCGTCGCGATCATGCGCTCGGCGTCGGTGGGACGGCCCAGATCGTTGCTCAGCAGCGCGGCGGC
>Ga0068862_100002802_pt1 | contig 15276 bp, 9 predicted proteins | sample KBSSwiS52_FD_66598 | JGI IMG/M metagenome (GOLD analysis project Ga0068862, IMG submission 66598) | Switchgrass rhizosphere microbial communities from Kellogg Biological Station, Michigan, USA - KBS Switchgrass S5-2 | ecosystem: Host-associated > Plants > Roots > Rhizosphere > Soil ... | reverse complement strand
GACGAGACCGAGCGCGAACCGGCGCGGCGCGAGGCTCGACCCGATCACGTCATCGAGGGTTCGCACATCGCGGATCGCGAGCGTCGGGTCCGCGCTCTTCACGGCCCTCCGCAGTACCGGCGTCGCGCTCGCCGGGTCGCCCGACGTGCGGATCACGACCGCGAGCGAGCGCTCCCACGTCTCACGGCGATGATTCGCGAACAGCGTCGGCGGAACCGGCACGGCGAATCCTTCCGCGCGAATGTCGCCGACGACTCCGACGATCGTCATCGGCTCGCCGTTGGGATCCGGGCCGATGCGAATGCGTCGGCCTAACGCGTCGCCCCGGGGAAAGAAGCGTCGCTCCGCCGCCTCGTTGATGAGAACGGTTTTCGGTCCATCGGCCGCGTCCGATGCGTCGAACTCGCGCCCGGCCTTGAGCGGAATGCGCAGGGCCTTGAAGAAATCCCGCCGCACCGCGAGGTAGCGGATCTCGGGAATGTTTGCCTCGTCGACGGGCTCGCCCTCGACTCGCACGCTACTGCCCACGCTCCCGCGCGTTGGCAGAATCGTCACCGCACCGGCCGCGGCGACGCCCGGCCCGTGGGCGATCTCATCGAGCACGCGATCATAGAACCGGTTCACCGCGTCCGGCGAATCGTATCGCTCGCCGCCCGCCCGGAGTTGCGCCGTGAGCACACGGTCCGGATCGAAGCCGAGCTGGACGCGCGTCAGCTCGCGAAAACTTCGCACGAGCAGCCCCGCGCCGATCAGCAGCATCACCGCCAGCCCCACCTGGGCAACGACGAGCACTCGCCGCACGCGCTCGCCGCCACGGCCCTGACTCGTTCCCCGCTCCCCTTCCTTGAGCGACTCCTGTGGATCGACCCGCGCGACGTGCAACGCCGGCACGAGCCCCATCAGGAGCCCGATGCCAACCGTCAGCACGAGGCTGAACAGCAACACGCCGCCGTCGACGGTGGCGGTGAACATCGACGGCAGCGTGTCCGGGTTCAGTGCGAGCAGCGTTCGCGTAGCGACGACGGCCACGCCCACGCCAATCACACCACCCGCGAACGCAAGCACCAGCGACTCGGCGAGCAGCTGCCGCGCGAGCCGTGCGCGCCCCGCGCCGAGTGCGGCACGGACCGCCATCTCACGACGACGACCCATCGTTCGGGAAAGCGTGAGATTCGCGATGTTCGCGCACGCGATGAGCAGAACGATCGCCGCCGCACCCTGCAGGAGCAGCAGCGCGGGACGCAGCTTGCCGGTCATGGATTCGTGGAGCGGGACGGCGAGGGCGTCGAGACCTGTGTTCGCTTCGGGGTACTGCGCCGCGAGCCGGCGAGCGATGGCGCTGACATCGGCGCCGGCGCGTTCCAGCGTCGTGCGCGTGTCGATCCGCGCGATGGCACGCAGGTAATGCTGCTTGCGCGAGCGCACGGCGTCGGCCATGGCCTCGCTCAGGTCCATTGGCACCCACAGGTCCTCGTTCGTGCCGAGCGTGAAGCCACGCGGCATGACACCGACGACGTCGTACGTGCGGCCGCTGAGCGTCATCCTCGTGCCCACCACCGCGGGATTGCCGCCGAGCGCACGCTCCCAGAATCCGTACGAGAGGACCACCTGGCGGTCCTTGCCGGGGGCATCGTCACCGGCGGCGAACGTGCGGCCGTGCAATGCGCGTACGCCGAGCACGTCGAACATGTTCGCCGTGACGGAGGACGCGAACAGGAACTGCGGGTCGCCGTTGTCCGGGAGCCAGGTGAATGGCGCGCCGTTGTAGGCGGCGATGCCTGTGAACGACCGCTGCTGTGCGCGAAAGTCGAAGAAGTTCGCCGGGGACAGCTGATAGCGTTCCGACGGGCTCGTGGCGCGAGTCTCGTGGAGCGCGACGAGCGACTCCGGACGTCCGTAGGGGAGCGGCTCGAGCAGCACACTGTGAGCGACGCTGAAGATCGCGGTGTTCGCGCCTAACGCCAGCGCCAGTGTGAGCAGCGAGGCCGCGGCGAAGCCGGCGCTGCGGCGCAGCGTGCGGATGGCGTAGCGAAGATCCTGGCGCCAGTCCGCCACGTGGTCCGAGATGCGTGCGGTGCGGTCGGTGCTCTCGTCCATGGTCCGGCAGTAGGCACGGGTGAGCTCGAGGTCGCCGAACTCCTCACGCGCTCGGCGCGCCGCATCGGCGGCGCTCATGCCCTGCGCGATGAGCTCGGCGACGCGCATCTCGAGGTGAAAGCTCAGCTCGATGTCGATGTCGCGGGCGATGCGCGCACGCGACCGCCATGGCAGCTGCAGGAAGCGCGGTCCCTTGAGCGGCACGTCAGTTCGGGCGAAGAACTTTGAATACGGCTTCCGCATAGCTCGTCCACGTGGCCGATTCCGTGCGGAGCTGTGCGTGCCCGGCGGACGTGAGTGTGTAGTACTTCGCCTTGCGATTGTTCTCGGACAATCCCCACGACGACGTGACCCACTTGCGGCGCGCGAGGCGGTGGAGCGCCTGGTACAGCGCGGCGCCGTCGACCGTGAGCACGCCGTCGCTGCGCGCGGCGAGCCAGCGCGAGATGGCGTAGCCGTGCATCGAGTCCCACGCGAGCGCGCGCAGGACGAGGATGTCGACGGTGCCCTGCAGCATCTCGGGCGGCGTGGGCTTCATGGCCTTCCAGTCATCTGGTGAGTGGAACGATGGAGCATTGCACTCCATTCCGCAAGACGCTCAGCGTCCTCAGGACCACGAGCGGACTTAACAGTGCGCTGTCGAAGCGCATTCAACCTTGGTACAATGAGCCCGGGCTAGGCTGGAAATTTGCCGAGTGGGCACGACACCAGGCTCGACGCGTCGCCGGCACGCGACCGCAGGGCCGAGGACCGAGAGGAATACCCATGACACGAAGAGCCACATCGAATGGTGGCCGGGACACGGCCGTCTCGGCCGAGATGGCCGACAGCGTCATGCCGGCTCCGATCACGCCCGGCGGCGAGCCGACGGACGACATCTTCGCCGAGCCCTCGACCCGCCCGACAGACTTCGCGTTCGACGCGACCACGGTGCGCGTGTTCGACAACATGGTCAGCCGCTCGGTGCCGTTCTACGGCGAGATCCAGCGAATGACCGCGGAGCTGGCCGAGGAATTCGCCGTGCCTCAGTCGACCGTCTACGACCTCGGGTGCGCGACCGGGACGACACTCATGGCCCTCGAGGCGCGCCTCGACCCATCCATCGCGTTCATGGGTTACGACAACGCGCCCAATATGGTGGAGCGCGCGCAGCAACGACTCGCGACGCTGCCGTCGCCGCGGCGCCGCGAGGTTCGGCTCGCCGACCTGCACCTCCCGTTCACGATCGAGAACGCGTCCGTCACCGTGATGCTGTTCACGCTGCAGTTCGTTCGGCCGCTGCACCGGGACCGCGTCATCCGCACCATCGCCGAAGGCACGCGCAACCAGGGGGCGATCATCATCGCCGAGAAGGTCATCGAGAGCGACACGCTGTTCAACCGCCTCTTCATCGACAACTACTACGACATGAAGCGGCGCCACGGATATTCCGACATGGAGATCGCGCGGAAGCGTGAAGCGCTGGAAAACGTGCTGATCCCGTACCGCATCGAGGAGAACCGGGACCTCCTGCTCGAATGCGGATTCACGAAGTTCCAGGAGTTTTTCCGCTGGTACAACTTCGCCGGGATGATCGCCGTCAAATGACCGTGCCTGTCACAACGACCGACAGGCCAGAACGACCCCTGCTCGTCCGCTACGGCAACTTTCTGTTCCGGTACCGCGACGCCGTGTTCCCCGCCACGCTGGTCGCGCTGTTCCTGCTGACCCGGCCCGAGTGGCCGCGTGGCCGCGACGACTACGACACGGCGCTCGACCTCACCGGCGTCGGCGTCGCCCTGCTGGGACAGGCGCTGCGTGTGGCCGTCATTGGCTACGCCTATATCATTCGCGGCGGCCGGAACAAGCAGGTGTACGCCGAGGAGCTCGTGACCCGCGGGTTCTTCAACCACTCGCGCAACCCGCTCTACGTCGGCAATCTCCTCATCCTGTTCGGCCTCCTGCTGCTCTGGAATGCGCCGGCGGCGTATCTCGTCGGGGGCACGTTCTTCGTGGTGGGCTACGTCGCGATCGTCGCTGCCGAAGAGGCGTTCCTGCGAGGGAAGTTCGGTGCCCAGTATGAGGCGTACGCCGCACGCGTGCCGCGCTGGCGAGTGCGGCTCCGCGGCTTCCGCGCGTCCATGGAAGGCATGGTGTTCAACTGGCGTCGGGTGGTCCTCAAGGAGTATGGCAGCGCGGCGTACTGGATCGCCGGTGCATTCGCGCTGATGCTGGCGGATTCGCTGCGGTACCAGGACTGGGACACACACCCGCGCCGGCACGCAATGCTCGTCCTCGGAGTCGCGGCCGTCGCGACGTTGTGGACGTGGGCGCGCTGGCTCAAGAAGACGAAGCGGCTCCGCTCGCCCGACAGTTGACTCACCGACCTTGGAGGTCGTCCCATGCGCGGCACCGCCATCGCCCTCGTTGCCGCCCTGCTCACGCTGACCGCCGCCGCCGCGCCTAACGTCCTCGTCCAGCGTCCGCCGGTGCCGGAGACTCGGCCGTCAGCGCCGGGCCGCTACGACGATCTCGCCGCGCTGTTCACGGCCTGGCGCGCGTTCCAGCAGCCGAAGCTCGTGAACGGCGTACCCGACTACTCAGCGGCCGCCATGGCCGCGCAGCACCGCGAGCTCGCCACCTACCAGCGCCGCCTCGTCGCGCTCGACACGACCGGCTGGCCAACGCCCGCGCAGGTCGACTACCACATCGTGCGCGCCGAGATGAACGGCCTCGACTTCGATCATCGGGTGGTCCGGCCGTGGGCGAACAATCCGGCGTTCTACGTGACCGTCTTCGCCGACCAGAGCGATCAGCCGGCGCGCGAAGGCCCGCACGCCGCCGGTGCGGTCGAGCTGTGGAGCTACACGTTCCCGCTGTCCGACCGCGACGCAGCGCAGGTGAGCACCGGCCTGCGCGCGATACCGCGCCTCCTGGCGCAGGCGCGGACGGTGCTCACGGGCAACGGCCGCGACTTGTGGACGCGGAGCGCCGGCGACGTTCGGGAGCAGAGTGCCGCGCTTGCCGATCTCGAGACCAGGCTTGGCCGCACGGCGCCAGCAGCAATGCTCGCCGACGTGAGGCGCGCGAAAGCCGCCACGGACAGCTTCGCGACGTGGCTGGCGGCGAAGATCCCATCGAAGACGGGTCGGTCGGGCATCGGCGTCGCGAACTACGACTGGTACCTGAAACACGTGCAGCTCCTGCCGTATACCTGGCAGGACGAGGTGCGATTGATGGAGCGCGAGCTGGCGCGAGCGCGATCGTCCCTCGCGCTCGCCGAGGAGCGCAACCGCGACCTGCCGCCGCTCGCGCCCATTGCGAGCGCCGAGGAGCACGCGCGGCGGTTTCCTGCCGCGGTCGACGAGTACATGGCGTTCCTCCGCGATCGAAACATCCTCACCGTGAAGCCGTGGATGGGACCCGCGCTGCAGGCGCGCGTCGGCCGTTTCTCGCCGGGACCGCGGGAGTTCTTCACCGAAGTGGATTACCGGGATCCCGAGGTGATGCGAACGCACGGCTACCACTGGTTCGATCTCGCCCGAATGACGAACGAGCCGCACCCGAGCCCGATCCGCCGTGGCCCGCTGCTCTACAACATCTTCGACACGCGCACGGAGGGACACGCGACCGGATGGGAAGAGATGATGCTCAACGCGGGGATGTTCGATGCGCGCCCGCGAACGCGGGAGCTCATCTACATCCTGCTCGCCCAGCGCGCAGCGCGGGCGTTAGGCGACCTGCGCATGCACAGCAACGAGCTCACGCTCGAGCAGGCGGCCGAATTCGCGTCCGCGAACACGCCGCGGGGCTGGCTCCGCCTCGACGCACGCACGGTGCGCGGGGAGCAGCATCTCTACCTGCAGCAGCCCGCGTATGGAACGAGCTACGTGATCGGCAAGATCGAGGTCGAGCGGCTGATGAGCGACCGCGCCCACGAGCTCGCAGACAGATTCTCGATGCGCGAGTTCATGGACGCGTTCGACGCCGTCGGCCTGATCCCGGTGACGCTCGTTCGCTGGGAGGTGATGGGCCGGCTCGATGATGCAATCCGGCGCGTGGTTCGCCCGTCGCAGACCGGCTCCGCGTCGCCCGCGACGAGGCCGCGCTAGGCTTCACTCGCCGTACGGCACCCAGATGTTCTTGACCTGTGTCGCCTCGCGCAGGAACTCGCGTCCTTCGCCGTGGCGCGCGTCGAGCCAGTCGCGGCGGTGCCACGTGGCCCACGTCCGTTTCATGTTCACCGCCGACGCCTCCTCGACCATCTTCACGCCGGCGCCGCCGCCGAAATACCACACCGCCTCCACGTCATCGTGCTCGGCGAGCACACGCGTGAGCGCGTCCTTCGCGCCGGTGACGATGTTGACGACGCCAGCCGGCACGTCCGAGGTCTCGAGGACGCTGTAGAAATCCGTGGCGGACAGCGGATGCAATTCCGACGGGACCACGACCGTCGTGTTCCCCATCGCGATCGCCGGGGCGACGAGTGAAACGAGGCCCAGCAGCGGACGCTCCGATGGACAGGCGATGCCCATGATGCCGATCGGCTCGTTCATCGCGAGCGCGACCCCGCGGATGGGCACGTTGTGCACCGCGCCGTCGTATTTGTCGGCCCACGCGGCGTACGTGAAGAGCCGCGAGATCGAGGCGTCGACTTCGCGTCCCGCGTCGCCCTCGCCGCACTTCGTCTGGGCGTCGATGCGACGCGCGAACTCGTCGGCGCGCGCCGCGAGGTTTTCGCCGATGTAGTAGAGGATCTGGCCGCGCGTGTGTCCGGTGGCCTTGCTCCATCCCGTCCATGCCGAATGCGCCGCCTCGACGGCATTGCGGATGTCCTTGCGGTTCCCCTCGCCAACCTCGCCGACGTGCGCCCCGTTAGGTGCCTGAACGCCGCGCACGTATCCCTGATCCGGGCGCGTCTGCTTGCCGCCGATGAACAGCTTGGGGGTCCGGTTGATGGGCGGGACGTGCCCCGCACGTCGCCCATCGGCGCCTCGCTCGTGAGACCCGGCCGAGCCGCGGCCGAGGTGTCCGGAGTTCAAGGCGGTGTGCGCTACACTGCTGCGGGCGCCGGACTCCCCGTTCCCGTGCCCCGCGTCTCCGGTCCCCACGCGTTCCGGCTTCACGTACTCCCACATCCCCTCGCGTCCGCCCTCGCGACCGAAACCGCTTTCCCGGTAGCCGCCGAAGCCGCTCGACGCGTCGAACAGGTTCGTGGAGTTGATCCAGACGACGCCTGCCTTGATCTTGGGCGCGATGTCGAGCGCGAGGTTGATGCTCTCGGTCCAGATGCTCGCGGCGAGCCCGAACGGCGTGTTGTTCGCGAGCGCGACCGACTCCTCCGGCGTGCGGAACGTCATCGTCACCAGCACGGGGCCGAAGATCTCCACCTGCGCGATCGTCGACGACGGCTGCACGTCGGTGAAGAGCGTCGGCGGATAGAAGTAGCCATCGGTTGGACAGGCCCACGACGGCTGCCACATCGTGGCCCCGTCGTCGACGCCGCGCTGCACGAGCCCACGGATGCGATCGAGCTGCACGGGTGCCACGATCGCGCCCATGTCGATCGCCTTGTCGAGCGGCTTGCCGATGCGAAGCTTCTCCATGCGCACGCGCAGCTTCGCGACGAGACGATCGGCGATCCCCTCCTGCACGAGCAGACGCGAGCCGGCGCAGCACACCTGCCCCTGGTTGAACCAGATCGCATCCACGACGCCCTCGACGACGCTATCGAGATCGGCGTCGTCGTAGACGATGAAGGGGCTCTTCCCCCCGAGCTCGAGCGACAGCTTCTTGCCGCTCCCCGCCGTCGCGCGACGGATGATGCGGCCGACCTCCGTCGACCCCGTGAAGGCAATCTTGTCCACGTCCGGGTGATCGACGATGAGCTTTCCGGTCTCGCCGTCACCAGTCACGACATTGAGCACGCCGGGAGGAATTCCCGCTTCGGCGGCGATCTCGGCGAAGAGGAGCGCGGTGAGTGGCGTGAATTCCGCCGGTTTGAGCACGACCGTGTTTCCCGCGGCGAGCGCCGGCGCGACCTTCCACGCCAGCATGAGGAGCGGGAAGTTCCACGGAATGATTTGACCGATGACGCCGACGGCCGTGTAGCCGGTGAACTCGGTCTCGAACAGCTGCGCCCACCCGGCGTGGTGGTAGAAGTGCCGCGCGACGAGCGGGATGTCGAGGTCGCGCGTCTCACGGATGGACTTGCCGTTGTCCATGCTCTCGATGACGGCGAAGAGCCGCGAGTGCTTCTGGATCTCGCGAGCGAGCGCATACAGGTGCCGCGCGCGTCCGTGTCCGGAAAGTCCCTTCCAGGCGTGCAACGCTGCGCGCGCCGCCGCGACGGCGGCGTCGACTTCGGACTTCGTGCCCTGCGACACGCGCGCGATCACCGCGGCGGTGGACGGGTCGATGACGTCGAACGTCTTGCCCGGGTGGGTCCAGACTCCGTCGATGAACTGTCCGAACTGCTGCTCGCGATGCGACGCGAGCCAGCGGCGAGCCTCCGCGTCGGACTCGGGCGCGGGACCGTACTCCATGGTCTGGAAGATCTCAGCGACAGTCATCGAACGCTCATGATGGTGGTCACTCGAGGAACTACGCTGGTTACTGTTAGCTGGAACTGGTTGCTGCGGGGTTACACCCTGCAGTTAACAGCAACCAGTGAGTAGCGTGCTGTCTCATGGCATTGGCATTCGATACGCTGCTGCATACCGACCCGTCACGAAGTGTTCGAGCTGCCGCTCGATGTCCGTGAGCAGCGCGCTGGCGCCGAAGCGGAACAGGTCGGCACGAAGCCAGCGGTCGCCGAGCTCCTCCTTCATCAGGTACAGGTACTCGAGCGCCGTCTTCGCCGAGCGGATACCGCCGGCGGGCTTGAAGCCGATCGCGTAGCCAGTCCGCTCGTGGTAGTCGCGGATCATGCGGCACATGACGAGCGCGAACGGCAGCGTCGCGTTCACGCCCTCCTTCCCCGTCGACGTCTTGATGAAGTCCGCCCCGGCCTGAATGGCCACCATGCTGGCGCGAGCGACGTTGCCTAACGTCGCCAGCTCACCGGTGGCGAGGATTGCCTTCATGTGCACATCTCCGCACGCCTCGCGGAACTGCCGCACCTCGTCGTACAGCGCCTGGTAGTTGCCGGTGAGCACGTGGGCACGCGTGATGACGATGTCGATCTCCCGCGCGCCCGCCGCCACCGACGCGCGGATCTCGGCGATGCGCTCCTCGAGCGGGCTCAGTCCCGCGGGGAAGCCGGTGGAGACCGCGGCCACCGGAATGTCGGTACCGGCGAGCGCCTCGACGGCCGTCGGCACCATGGCGTGGTACACGCACACCGCGCCGACCGTGAGCCCGAGCTCCTCGACGCCTAACGCGCGAACGAGGTCGTCGCGCAGGGGCCGGCGTGCCTTCGCGCACAGCCGGCGCACCGTGCCCGGCGTGTCGTCGCCCGAGAGGGTGGTCAGGTCCATGAGCGTGATCGCGCGCAGCAGCCACGCGGCCTGCCACTCCTTCTTCACAGTGCGGCGCGTCGGGATCGTCGCCGCGCGCCGCTCGACGGCGCTCCGGTTCACGCGGATCGCGCGCACGATGTCGAGGTCCAGCGGGATCCCGGGGTTGCGCTCGACGTGACGCGGGGGCTCCTCGGAGTGGGCACGGCGCTCTCGCCCGTCGCCCCGCACCACCTCGACCGGTTGCTCGCGCGGCGCTTCCCGTAGCGCTTCGCGGGGCACTTCCCGGGTCTGCTCGCGTAGCGCCGCCGGCGGGGCGCTCCCCAGGCGCGGGCCGTTGTCCGTTGCGGATGACGGGGGCTCCGGAGCGCCCGCCGCCGCGGACGCGTCAGGCTCTATGAACCGCTCGAGGGACATGACAGCCACCATGGAACTGCGAGGAGGGCCCGCGTGGCCCCGAGAGACGCGCTACGTCTAAGGTAGAGGCGCGGAAGCGCCCGGTGGAGGGGGCGCGTACGCCGACGCCGGTACCGCTCCGGGTCAGGCTGCCGCGGATGTGCGCACGTACTCGTAGACGAGGGCGAGCAGCGCCGCCGTCTCGAACGGCTTGCGGAGGTAGCCGTGCGACCCGGATCTCCCCTGGAGCTCTCCCGACGGAATCTCGTCCAGCGCCGTGATGAAAATGATCGGAGCGGTTCTGCCGTTTGCGTAGAGGCGATCCTTGAGCTCGAAGCCGCTCATTCCTCCGAGCTGGACGTCCAGCACGAGGCAGCGCGGCTCATCGTCGGAGCAGAAGCTCAGGAAGTCTTCCGCGGAGGCGAATGTCCGGGCGGAGATACCGTTGATCCGGAAGATGCGGGCGAGTGAACGTCGAATCGATTCGTCGTCGTCGACGATCGCGACCCACCCCTCGGCGGTCGAGTTGGAAGAAGTAGTCATGTCTCCCTACGAATCACGGCACAACAGGCGCCGGTAAACATATGGCGACCTTCGATTTCGGGTTGTTGGACCAAAGTTCAACACCTAAGGTCGCGTCCGCTGCCGCGACATCATCGTCGCAACATCTGTTCGCAGTGGTTGGTAATCGTCAGCAAGCGTTTTGCCACTGCGAACGCATCGCCCGTTCGGTTGGGCCGCCAAACACCACTTCGCGATCGGAGTCGGGACACCATACCCCCCGACTCCCCACTTGTTACGCAGTGCATCGGAGCCGTAGGCCAGTGCGACGTGACGCATCCCGCCGCCACGTTACGGGACGATCTGCGGCTTCCCGATCTGATATTCCTTCGGCGGCTCCGCGCCCTGCAGGTTCTTCACGAAGTAGTCCCACCGGCGACGCATGACGTAGTTGTTGTCCACGCCGTATCCGTGCTTCGCGTGCGGCAGCATCAGCAGGTCGAAATCCTTCCCTGCCTTCACCAGCGCGTCCACCACCAGCTGCGTGTTGTACGGCGGCACGTTGTCGTCCATCTCGCCGTGCACGAGCATCAGCTTGCCCTTGAGGTTCTTCGCGTACGTCTGGTTCGCGGCGCTCGTGTAGTTGTCCGTCGTGCCGTCCTTCTGCAGCAGCCCCTGATAGCGCTCGCCCCAGTCGTCCTCGTAGTTCCGGTTGTCGTGATTGCCCGACTCGGCGATGCCCACGTCGAAAAAGTCCGTGAACTTGAACATCGCGCTCGCCGTCGCGAAGCCGCCGCCCGAGTGACCCCAGATCCCGACCTTGTCTACGTCGATGAACGAGTACTGCTTCGCGAGCTCCTTGATCCCCGCGACCTGATCGGGAATCGTGTTGTCGCCCATGTCGCCGTAGTACGTATCGGCGAACGCCTTCGAGCGACCCGGCGTCCCCATGCCGTCGATGGCCACCACGACGAAGCCGAGCTCCGCGAGTGCCTGATGATCGCCGCGCGCCGGGGAGAACGTGCGAGGACCGACGCTTCCGCTCTGCGGACCGGGATAGATGTAGTCGATGATCGGGTACTTCTTCGTCGAGTCGAGATTCGACGGCGTGAACATGAGGCCGTAGATGTCGGTCTTCCCGTCACGTGCCTTCATCGTGACCTGCTTCGGCGGACGCCAGCCCGTCGCGAGCAGGCGCGCGATGTCCGCCTTCTCCAGCGTCTGCACGAGACGGCCACCGGCGTCACGCAACACCGTGACGGGCGCCGTCGCCGGCGTCGAATACGTGTCGACGAAATAGCGCCCGTCGGGCGACATCGTCACGACGTGGCTCGCGTTCTCCGGCGTCAGCAGCGTCTGTCCCTTGCCGTCGAACCCGATCCGGTAGAGGTGCTGGTAGTACGGATCGCGCCCCGCCTCCTTGCCCTGCCCTAGAAACAAGATCGTCCGCGCCTTCTCATCCACGCGGACGACCTCCTCCACGTTTCCGTCGCCGGTCGTGATGCGGTTCTTGAGCTTCCCCGTCGTCAGGTCGTAGAGGTACAGGTGAGTCCAGTTGTCACGCTGTGACCACCAGATCAGCTCCTTCGATGCCGGCAATACGCGCCACAGATTCTCCGTCAGCGACGCATCGCCCACCTGCGTGGCCGACGTCTCCTCGAACAGCGTCTTGACCTCGCCGGTGCTGGCATCGGCGACACGGAACCACGCCGTCTTGTGATCGCGTGAGCTCGAGATGAACGCGAGGTGCGAGCCGTCGGGATACCACTGCGCGTCGCAGATCACGCCGCCGCAGTTCACATGGTCGGACACCGTGGACCGGTGCGCGTCGGGGGGCATCTGAAGACGGAGGACGTGGGCTCCGCCGTTAGGCAGCAGATGAACGATCACCCGGCTGATGCGGAAGATCACGCTGTCCCCGGGCATCGGATACTTCCACGCGTCGAGCTTCGGCGGGCCGACGTTCGTCGACACGAGGAACATGTCTCGGACGCCCCGGCCATCGTGCTGGAAGGTTGCGATCTGCCTGGAATCCGGCGACCACGTGAGCACGGGGCGATCGCTGTGCGCCCAGCCCGCATTGTCCGTCGCGTAGCCGAAATCCTTGATGCCGTCCGTCGTGAGCTGCGACTCCTTGCCGGTCGCGAGGTCTCGGAGCCACAGGTTGTAGTCCTTGATGTACGCCGTCAGCTTGCCGTCGGGCGACACGCTCGAGTTCTGCGGCGCCCGAGCATTTGCCGGCGACGAGTCTGCCGACGCGCACGTGTACTGCTGCAGGTCGCACTTCCAGCGACGGCTCTGCAGCGGCACCGTGATCGACCGGTTGTCCTTCGACAGCTCGAACGAGACGAAGGGGAGCCGGTTTCCCTCCACGCGACCGCCCGATGCGGCCGCGAGCGCCGCCGCGAGCCGAGTCTGGTCGAAGATCGGCTCGCGCGTCTTCCTGACCGGGTCGACCACGATGAACGCGCTGCCGTTCGCGACCGTGGTGCGATACCAGAACCGCCCGTCGTCGAGCCACGATGGCCGGCCAACTGACCCACTGACGAGCGCCGCCGTGGTCGTCCCGAGGTTCTTCTCGGCGCGGGCGTAGTCCTCGGCGGTGAGCTTGCGGGGCTCCTGCGACTGGGCGGCAGCCACAGGCGCCGCGAGGACGAGGACGGCGGTGAGAGAGGAGCGCATAGGTCTCGGAGGAACGGGGTGATGGCGCGTGACTCGTCGATCGAGCTCGACGGCGGCGCGCTATCGAAAAAGCTAGCGAGAAGCTATCCCGGTGGTAGAACCGCGGAAGACGCGGGTCGCCAAACCATACCGCTCTCCTCGATGGGAGAGGACCGCGAATGACCCGCCCACCTGTCCCGCGTGTATTACGCGCTCCGGGAACCTCGACGGCCACCTGAACAAGCTCCATACTCCCAAATAGTTGGAACTCCCCAATGGTCGGAGACCCTTCGAGGGTCGGGAGGAGAGCAGTGGCTGAACGAGCGAACGGCTTCGGAGACTCGCGCGCCCCACGCGCGACGGCCGGCGAGCGGGTCACGCGCGACCCGCTGCACGAGCGAATCGAAAAGCTGGAGGCGCGCCTCGCTGACACATCGTCGACCGGCGACGCGCACGTCGCGGCACTGTACTCCGGGATGCGCGCGCTCGTCGCGGAGCTCATCCGGCGACGGCGTCAGGCGGAGGAGACCTGCGAGACACTTACACGGGTGCTCGAAGCCACGAGCGATGGCTTCGTCGCGCTCGACGCGGACTGGCGATACACCTACGTGAACGCGCATGCGGGCCGGATGTTCGGCCGCGAGCCCGCGTCGCTCATCGGAAAGCACATCTGGACCGAGTTTCCCGAGGGCGTCGGCCAGCCGTTCCACCGCGCGTACGATCGCGCGGTCTCCGAGGGATCGCCACAGCAGGTCGAGGCCTACTATCCGCCGTACGACCGGTGGTTCGAGAACCGGATTTACCCATACGCGGGCGGGCTCGCGATCTTCTTCCAGGACGTCACCGAGCGGCGCAGAGCGGAGGATCGATTGCGCGAGAGCGAGCAGCGGTATCGATCGCTGTTCGATCATCACCCGGATGCGATCTACTCGTTCGACGCGCAGGGTCGATTCGTCAGCGCGAACGCGGCGTGCGAAGCGCTCACGGGCTATCGCCTCGACGAGATCGTCGGCAAGTCCTACCTGCCACTGGTCGTGCCCGAGGATCGGGCTCGCGCAACCGGGCAATTCCAGGCCGCGATGGCGGGATCAGCGCACAGCTACGAGGAGTCCATCATCCACAAGAGTGGCCGTCGTGTGGACATCGCGATCACCAAGCTGCCCATCGTGGTCGATGGCGACATCGTCGGTATCTACGGGATCGCGAAGGATCTCACGGCCCAGCGCGCGCTCGAGAACCGGCTCAAGCAGGCCGAGAAGATGGAAGCCGTCGGCCGTCTCGCGACTGGCATCGCCCACGACTTCAACAACCTGCTGACGATCATCCAGGGCTGCGCCAACCTCCTGACGGACGAGATGCCCAGGCAGGGGAACCTCCACAGCGATGTCGCGGAGATTCAGAATGCTGCGCGCCACGCCAGTGAGCTCACCCAACAGCTGCTCGCCTTCGGTCGAAAGCAGCATCTGCTGCCGCGGGTGCTCGACGTCAATCACCACGTGGCGACGTTCGTGGCGACGCTCCGCCGAGTGACGGGCGAGAGCATCGCGATCGAGACACAGCTCTCGGCCGACGCCTGGCCGATCTTCGCCGACCCGATCCAGCTCGAGCGCGTATTGATGAACCTCGGCGTCAACGCGCGCGACGCGATGCCTAACGGCGGTACGCTGCGCGTCCGGACGGAGAACGTCGTGTTCGAGACGTCAGTCCTCGATGAACCGCAGCTCGCTCCCGGCGCCTACGTCGCGCTCGTGGTCGAGGACACCGGAACCGGTATCGACCCCGCCATCCTGCCGCACATCTTCGAGCCGTTCGTCACCACGAAGCCGCAAGGACTCGGCACAGGTCTCGGCCTCGCGACGGTGTACGGCATCATCGAGCAGACAGGCGGCACGATTCAGGTCGACAGCACGCCTGGCCGCGGGACGCGGTTCGTTGTGTATCTTCCCCGCGCCACCGATAGCAAGGCGACGGACGCCAACGCGGCAGCCGCCTGACTGCCGGACCTAACGCTCAGCCCATCGGAGTATGCGTCTCTACCGTCTCCTCCCCCGCCGTCCCGTCGTCGCGGTCGCCGTCGTAACGCTCGCTGCGGTTGGGCTCCCGGAGCGCGGTCGCGCGCAGGTCGCCGGGCTGTCCGGGACACTCGTCGTGACGAACAAGGCCCCCGCGACCGCCACGATCATCG
>Ga0068862_100002799_pt1 | contig 15279 bp, 12 predicted proteins | sample KBSSwiS52_FD_66598 | JGI IMG/M metagenome (GOLD analysis project Ga0068862, IMG submission 66598) | Switchgrass rhizosphere microbial communities from Kellogg Biological Station, Michigan, USA - KBS Switchgrass S5-2 | ecosystem: Host-associated > Plants > Roots > Rhizosphere > Soil ... | reverse complement strand
TCCTCGAGATGGAGTTCGGCGGCGCGGCGATTGCCCCATTCGTCGATCTGCGCGCGCCCGGCGATCCAGAGCTGGCGATGCGGTCCGGCGCCAAGCAGCGCCTGGCCGAGCGCGCTGTCGACGGCGCGGAAGGCGATCGTCTTGATGCTGCGCCCGTCGGCGCCGGAGACGACGGCGCGGACATGGCCGGTGCCGACGACATCGGCCTTCACCACCCGCACCGGCCCGGCGGCGACGCGCGGCGCAGGCCAGCCGGCGCCGTAAGGGCCGGCGGCATCCAGTGCGTCGACCAGCGAAGCGCCGACCCCGCCGGGGGCGACGACCACATCGAGCAGCAACGCGCGGTCCTCCCGCGCGCGGGCGACGTCGTTACGCAGGCGCTCGTCGAGGAACGCTGCCAGTTCGGCAATGCGATCGGCCGCGACGGTCAGCCCTGCCGCCATCGCATGGCCGCCGCCGGCGACCAGCAGGCCAGCATCCATGGCGGCGAGCACCGCTGCGCCGAGATCGACCCCGCCGATCGAGCGGCCGCTGCCCTTGCCGAGACCGTCCGCATCGGTGGCGATGACGATCGCCGGGCGGCCGCAGCGCTCCTTGATGCGGCCGGCGACAATGCCGATCACCCCGGGGTGCCAGCCGGCGCCGGCGACGACGATTACCGCCCTGTCGTCCTGCGCCCGCGCCGCCGCCTCGGCCGCCTCGGTCACTACGGCCTCGATCGCACGGCGCTCCTCGTTCAGCCGGTCGAGTTCCTCGGCGATGGCGCGGGCCTCGTCGGGATCCTCGCTGGTGAGCAGGCGGACGCCGAGATCCGACTTGCCGACCCGCCCACCGGCGTTGATCCGCGGCCCAAGCGCAAAGCCCAGGTCTCGGCAGACCGGCGCCCGGGTCAGCCGCGCGACCTCGACCAGCATGGCGAGGCCGAGATTGCGGCGCTCGGCCATCACCTTCAGCCCTTGGGTGACGAAGGCGCGGTTGAGGCCGCGGAGTTGGGCGACATCGGCGACGGTGCCGAGTGCGACGAGATCAAGCAGCTCGATCAGCCGCGGCTCGGCGCGACCGCCGGTAAAGCGGCCGCGATTGCGCAGCGTACGGACGGTCGCGACGCCGAGAAGGAAGGCCATGCCGACAGCGGCGAGATGGCCGTGCGCGGCGCCCTCGCCTTCGTCGAGGCGGTTGGGATTGACGATCGCATAGGCCTCGGGGAGAGCGGCCGAGCATTTGTGATGGTCGACGACGACGACGTCGACGGCGGCGGCGCGGGCCATCGCCAGCGCTTCGAAGGCCTGCGCGCCGCAGTCGACGGTGACGATCAGCCGCGCACCCTCCGCGGCGAGCCGGACCAGCGCCTCGCCCGACGGGCCATAGCCCTCCATCAGCCGGTCGGGGATGTAGGCGCGCGCCGACACGCCCAGGCCGCGCAGCAGGCGGATCAGCAGGGCGGCCGAGGTGGCGCCGTCGACATCGTAATCGCCGAAGACGGTGATCGCCTCTCCACGCTCGACCGCGTCGGCGAGGCGTTCGGCGGCGCGGTCCATGTCGCGGAAGATCGATGGATCGGGCAGGAAGGCGCGGATCGTCGGCGTCCGGTGTGCCTCGACCGCATCCTCCGGGCAGCCACGCGCCATCAGCAGGTCGCGGGTGAGGTCGTCGCCGACGAAGCCGGAGCCGAGCGCCTCGCCCGACCGCCCGCGCCATCGCCAGGGCTGGCCGAGGATCGAGGAGGTCACGCCGCAGACGCTGTAGCCGGTCATGGCGTTACCCTAGACCGGATCGGCCGACATGAGAATCCCGCGCCGTCAGGGAACGCGGGAGCCGCGGTCAGCCAGCCGGAGCGGCAACCCGGCGACGACGAGCTGCACTTCGGTGACGGCGGCCGCGACCGCCTGGTTCAACCGCCCCGCCTCGTCGCGGAAGCGGCGGGCGAGGGCGTTGTCGGGGACGATGCCCCAGCCGACCTCGTTGGCGACGAGGATCACCGGGCCGGTCGCCGCCGTGACCGCGGCGATCAGCGCACCGGTGGCGGCGGGGATGTCGCGGTCGGCCAGCATCAGGTTCGAGGTCCACAGCGTCAGGCAATCGACCAGCAGGACCGCGTCCGGCGCGGCATGGGCGGCGAGCGTGCCGGGCAGGTCGAGCGGCGCCTCGGCCGTCGCCCAGTCGCTGCCCCGGTCGGCACGGTGGCGGGCGATGCGATCGTGCATCTCGTCGTCGAAGGCCTGCGCCGTCGCGATGAAGATCGGGCGCAGGCCGGTCGCCTCGGCCCGCGCCTGCGCGTAGCGGCTCTTGCCCGATCGCGCACCGCCGAGGACGAGCAGGCTGCTCATGCCGCGAGCGCGATCAGGCCGGGCATGTCGAGATGGGCCTCCAATACGGCGGCGATCTCGTCGAGCGCGGCGTCGACGCGCGCGCGATGGTCGCCGCCCTCGGCCACGACACCCAGCCGGGCGAGGAGCGCGCCGCGCAGCTCCGCGCGGGCCAGCAGGCCGTGGACGTAGCTCCCCATTACCTGCCCCGAGGCGCTGATCGCGCCATCGCTGCGGCCATCGTCGAACCGCGCGAAAGGCCGCGCGGCGTCGGCGCCGCCGGTCTCGCCCATGTGCATCTCATAGCCGTCGAAACGAGCGCCCAGCGCGGTGCCCGCGACCTGCCGCAAGGTCTTCGCCCCGGTCAGCCGGGTCGCGACGTCGAGCAGGCCGAGGCCCTCGGCCTCTCCGGGCGGTCCTTCGCGGCCGTCGGGGTCGCTCACCCGCCGCCCGAGCATTTGATACCCGCCGCACAGGCCGATGATCTGGCCGCCGCGGCGATGATGCGCGAGGATGTCGATGTCCCAGCCTTCGCCGCGCAGCGCCGCGAGATCGGCAATCGTCGCCTTCGATCCGGGGAGGACCACCAGCGCCGCCGCCGCGGGGATCGGCCGGCCGGGCGGGACCATGACGAGGTCGACGCCGGGCTCCGCCTTGAGCGGATCGAGATCGTCGAAGTTCGAGATCCGCGGCAGGATCGGGCAGGCGATCACGACGCGGCCCGCGCCCGGCCCGGCCGGCCGTTCGAGCACCACCGCATCCTCGCTGGGCAGCCGCGCCGCCGCCGCCAGCCAGGGGACGAGGCCATAGCCGCGCCAGCCGGACAGGCTCTCGATCTGGGCATAGCCGTCTTCGAACAACGCCGGATCGCCGCGGAACTTGTTGACGATGAAGCCGGCGATCATCGCCGCGTCGGCGGGGTCGATCACCGTGCGGGTGCCGACGATCGCCGCGATCACCCCGCCACGGTCGATATCGCCGACCAGCACCACCGGCACGCCGGCGGCGCGCGCGAAGCCCATATTGGCGATGTCGCCGGCGCGCAGGTTGATCTCGGCGGGCGACCCGGCGCCCTCGACGACGACGATGTCGCAGGCGGCGCGCAGTCGACCGTAGCTGGCCATGACCTCGGCGAGGAGCGGGCGGCGGGCGTTGCGGAAGTCGCCGGTGCCGAGCGTGCCGCGCACTCGGCCGTGGACGACGAGCTGCGCGGTGCGGTCGGCCTGCGGCTTCAGCAGCACCGGGTTCATGTCGGTGTGCGGATCGACCCGGCAGGCGAGCGCCTGCAGCGCCTGGGCGCGGCCGATCTCACCGCCATCGACGGTGACCGCGGCGTTGTTCGACATGTTCTGCGGCTTGAACGGCAGCACGCGGAGGCCGCGATTGGCGAGCGCGCGGCAGAGCCCGGCGACCAGCACCGACTTGCCGACGTCGGAGCCAGTCCCCTGCAGCATCAGCGCACCCATGCCCAGCCTCCCGCGATCGCCCAGAGGATCAGGCAGGCGCGCACATACACGCCCAGCGCCCGGTCGATATCCCGCGCATCGGCCGTCGGCCGGCCGGCGCCGATCCACGGCTTATCCTGCACCGCGCCCTCATAGGCGATCGGCCCGGCGAGGCGCAGCCCCAGCGCGCCGGCCATCGCCGCCTCCGGCCAACCTGCATTGGGCGAGGCATGGCGGCGGGCGTCACGCCACATCGTCCGCCACCCGCTCCCGCCGGCGAGGCAGATGACGATGCCGGCGAGACGCGCGGGGGCAAGGTTGAGCAGGTCGTCGCTGCGCGCCGCCGCCCAGCCGAAGGCGCGCCAGCGCGGCTCGCGGTGCCCGATCAGGCTGTCGGCGGTGTTGATCGCCTTGTAGGCCCAGGCGCCGGGCAGGCCGAGCAGCAGCAGCCAGAACAGCGGCGCCACGACGCCGTCGCAGAAGCTTTCGGCCAGGCTCTCGATCGCCGCGCGGGCGATACCGGCCGCGTCGAGATCGCGCGTATCGCGGCCGACGATCATCGCCACCGCCGCGCGGGCGCCGCCAAGATCGCCTGCCGCCAGCGCGGCGGCGACCGGCCGGACATGGTCGAACAGGCTGCGCTGGGCGAGCGCGGGAAAGGCGAACAGCGCGACCAGCGGCCAGGCGGCGGGGCCGGCGAGGCGCAGCACGATCGCCTGCACGGCCAGCCCGCCACCACCTGCCACGGCCAGCAGCAGGAGCACCGTCGCCGCGCCCAGCGCACGCCGCCGGTCCGCGCCACGATCCGGCCGATTCCAGCATCCTTCGCAAGACGCGATGATCCGCGCAAAGCCGCCGACGGGGTGGCCGATGCGCGCATAGAGTGCCCCCGGCCAGCCGATCCCGGCGTCAAGCGCGAGCGCCAGCAGCGCGACCGGCTCAGCCACGGCCGAGCGCCGCGGCCAGGCGCGCCGCGGCATCGGCATCTGGCGGCAGGCCGATCCGCAACCGGTGCGTATCCCCGGCGAACGGCCGGGTCAGGATCGATGCCCGCGCCAGCCGGTCGAACAGAGCGGCCGCGTCCCCGGTCTCGATCAGGCGGAACAGCGGGCAGGCGCCGCGCGGCCGGAAGCCGGCATCGCAGAGGAGCGCATCGAGCGACGCTGCCTCGACGCGCAGCCGCGTGCGCATCGCGTCGATCCAGCCACGATCGCGATAGGCAGCAGTGCCGATCGCGATCGCCGCCGCAGCGACCGGCCACGCGCCGAGCGTGCGCCGCACCTCGTCGAGCAGCGCCGGCGGGCCGATCACGAAGCCGAGGCGGACTCCGGCCAGCCCGAAGAACTTGCCGAACGAGCGGAAGACGATCAGCCGGCGGTCGGCCGCGACTGCATCCGCGAGGCTGATCGCGGGATCGCAATCGGCGAACGCCTCGTCGACCAGCAGCCACCCGTCTCCCCGGCGCGCGAGCAGGTCCAGGAGATGGTCTCGACCGAAGACGTGTCCGTCCGGATTGCCGGGATTGGCGAGGATGAGGGTGGCGCCGTCAGCCTCGCCGGGCGTCGCCACCGCGCGGCTGCCGGCCAGCATTTCGGCATGGGTGCGGTAGCCTGGCACCAGATGGCAGGCTTGCCCCGCGAGCACCCCGCCGACCAGCCGGAGCCCGATCTCGCTGCCGGGCACCGCGCAGACATGGCCGGCCGCGGCGCCGAAATGCGCGGCGGCCGCTGCCTCCAGCGCGGCGAGATCGTGCTCGTCGGGCAGACGTGCCCAGTCGATGTCCAGCGGCGGGACCGGCCAGCCATGCGGGTTGATGCCGGTCGAAAGGTCGAGCCACTCCGCCCCGCCGAAGCGCGCCTGCGCCGCGCGCAGGCCGCCGCCATGCCAGGTCCAGCGCGTGCTCACGCTGGACCTGCCGCCATCGTGACGGCGAGCAGCAGACCGCTCTCGACCAGCTCGATCCCGGCGCCATGGCCGTCGCCGGAAATGCCGCCCATGCGCCGGCGCAGCCATGTTGCCCAGAGGAGGATCAGCGGCGGTGCCGCGATCAGCCCGGGAACCCGCCATGCCGCTGCGAGCAGCAACAGCGCCCAGACGAACAGGTCACGGCGCCGCACTGCGTGCCCGAAGCGCGAGGCCAGCCCCTCGTGCAGGTTCGGCAGCCGGGTCCAGACGAGCGGCCCGATCCGCGCCGCGAAGGGCACGAGGATCAGCGCCGCGTAGGCGCCGCGTTCGGCCGCCGCGTGGATCAGCACCAGCTTGGCGACAAGCTGGAGCCCGATCACCACCGCCCCGAAGCTGCCGACATGCGGATCGGCCAGCACTGCCAGCAGCCGATCGCGCCCCTTATGCGCGGCGCCGACCGCATCGGCGATGTCGCCGAGTCCGTCGAGGTGCAGCGCGCCGGTGACCGCCACCCAGACGAGGAGCGCGAGCAGTGCCGCCACCCAGGGGTCGACCATGAGGCCCACCCGCACCGCGGCGGCGACCAGCCCGCCGACGATCAGCCCGACGGCCGGGAACCACCGCATCGACCGGGTGAAGTCGGCATCGGAGACGCTCAGCCGGGGCACGGGCAGCCGGGTGAGAAAGCCGATCGCGACGATCAGCCCCTTCACGGCCAGAGCCCGACAATCTGCGCCGAGGGGTTCGGACCCGGCCAGAGCTTCAGCGACAGCAGGCCTGCATAGGCAAGGTCGAAGGCCCAGAGCTGCGGCTGGGCGAAGGCGCACAGATGGGCGAGCGCGGCGCGCATCGCCCCGCCATGGGTGACGACGAGCACCGGACCCGCGCCACAATCGCCGATCGCCGCCGCGACCCGTGCGACGAGCGACGACCAGCGTTCGCCGGCGGGCGGCGGGTTCGCGTCGGGATCGTCCCAGAAACGCGCCATTGCCTCCGCCGGCACCGCCGCGGGGGTAAGCCCGTTCCAGTCGCCGAAATCGAGCTCGCGCCAGCGGGGGTCGGGCGTCACCGCCAGCCCGCGGTCGCGGCCGATTGCCGCGGCCGCAAGCCGGGCGCGGGCGAGGTCGGAAGCGACGATCGCCGCGACCTCCAGACCCGCGACCTGCTCGCGGCAGGCGTCGATCCCCGCCGGCGTCGGCGCGGCATCGTCATGGCCGAGCAGCAGGCCGGCGGTCTCCGGTTCGCCGTGGCGCAGCAGGTGGAGCAGGACCGGCGTCATCCCGCTGCGGACACGCCCGCCTCGGCAAAGGTCGCCATGCCGGCATGGGCCGCGAGCGCGGCGCGGACGATCTGCGCCGCCACCGCCGCGCCGCTGCCCTCGCCAAGCCTCATGCCGAGGCGCAGCAGCGGGTCGAGCCCGAGCCGTTCGAGTAGCCGGCCATGGCCAGGCTCGGCCGAGCAATGCCCGGCGAGGCAATGCATGGTGACGTCCGGCACTGCCGCCGCGAGCGGGGCAACCGCCGCCGAGCAGATGAAGCCATCCAGCAGCACGGGCACGCGAAGCTGCCGGGCGCGCAGCACCGCGCCGGCGATCGCCGCGATTTCGCGCCCGCCGACATGGCGGAGCGTGGTGAAGGGATCGCGCGGCGCCCCGGCATGGCGGGCGAGTGCGGCATCGACGGCCGCGATCTTGCGGGCGATGCCATCATCGTCGAGCCCCGTGCCCGGCCCGACCCAGTCGGCGGCCGTGCCGCCGAAGCTGCGCGCGGCGAGCGCCGCCGCCGCGGTCGAATTGCCGATCCCCATCTCGCCGAGGACGAGGAGGTCGAGGCCAGGCTCGACCGCCGCCGCGCCCGCCTCCAGCGCGGCGAGGCAGTCCGCTTCGCTCATCGCCGGTGCGCGCGTGAAATCCGCGGTCGGCCGGTCGAGATCGAGCGGGACGATCCGGAGGTCTAGTCCCGCGGCAGCGGCGAGCGCGTTGATCGCGGCGCCGCCTGCCCTGAAATTCGCGACCATCTGGGCGGTGACCGCAGCGGGAAAGGCGCTGACGCCATGCGCCGTCACGCCGTGATTGCCGGCGAAGACCACCGCCCGCCCGCGCGCGATCGCCGGCCGTTCGCGGCCCTGCCAGCCGGCGAAAAAGATCGCGATCTCCTCCAGCCGGGCGAGCGACCCCGCCGGCTTGGTGAGCTGCGCCTGGCGCGCGCGGGCGGCGGCGACGGCGGCGGGATCGGGCGCCGACAGCGCCGCGAGAGCGGCGTCGAAGGCCGCGGTCGTCGGGAAGATCATGCCGCGACGAAGCCGGCCGGCGGAGAGCGGGTGATGAAATGGCCCTTCACCCCCTCTGGCCAGTCGGCGAAGGGAACGCGACCATGCGCGCTGGCATGGTAATGCACCGCGTAGTCGAGGATCGCGCGCGCCGCCGCTTCGCCAGGCACGAACCGGCCGAGCACGTAGCTGACCTTGCCCGGCGCGCGGAGATGGACGGTGCAATGGTCCTTGCAGGCGAACAGGCAGGGCATGTCCTGCACGTCCACCTGATCGTAGCGCGGGTCCGCTACCTTCGCCGCGCGCAGCGCCGCGAGCAGCAGCGCCCCGCCGCGACGGCCGGCGCCATCCTCGCGGGCATCGGCGGTGAGACGGCAGGTGCTGCAGGCGACGACCGCGGTGCCGTGGCCGACGGGGGTCAGCATGGCAGCAGCCCCTTCCGGGCTCGCTCGAATTCAGGGGAGGGGCGAGAGGAGCCCCGCACATCTCGACTGACAGACCACAACACGGGCACAACGGGCATCGGGCGACGCTCCACGGCAATGGCCGCGCCCGCGAACGGACACGGTCGGGACTTGCCGCCACCCGGGTTCACCCCCGTCCGCCCGGCACACCCTGTCCGCGCGAAGGACGACCGCGACGGGCAGGTCTCCTGGCTCGCGGGTCGACGCCGGTTCTGGCCGCCTTCTCGGGATCTCGCGATCCCAATGGCATCTGGCCGATGGCTCACCGCTTACAGTTGCAGGGGCAGCCGGGGCATCGCACCCCGTTCCCTTTCAATCCCCGTCGCCGGGGAACCTGTCGCGGCACCGGCGATAATCGGGCGTCCCCGGCCCGTCAATCGCGCCGCGGCGCGCGGTCGAGCGCGACGACGATCGGCCGTTCCGCGCTCAGGTCGACATGGCCGGCGATCCCGTAGACGTCGCGCAGCCGATCGACGGTGAGCACATCGGCCGGGGGGCCGTCGGCGACCAGCCGGCCGCCGTCGATCAGGAGCAGGCGGTCGCAATAGCGTGCCGCCATGGTGAGATCGTGCAGCACCGCGATCACCAGCGCACCCGCCCGCGCCTCCCGCGCGAGGAGGTCCATGACGTCGATCTGATGGCCGGGGTCGAGCGCCGCGAGCGGCTCGTCCACCGCCAGCCCGCCGGCACCGACCGCGAGCGCGCGGGCGAGCATGACGCGGGCGCGCTCGCCGCCCGACAGCTCGGTGGCGATGCGGCCAGCGAGATGGATCACGTCGGCGCGGCGCATCGCCGCCTCGATCGCGGCGCGGTCGGCGGTGCCCAGCCGCGACATCGGGCCGAGATGCGGCAACCGGCCGAGCGCCACCAGCCGCTCGACCGCCAGCGGCCAGTGCAGGATCTGGCCCTGCGGCAGATAGGCGAGCGTCCGCGCCATGTCCCGCGGCGGCAGCCGGGCGATGTCGCAGCCGTTGATCGTGACGGTGCCGTGGAACGGCGGGACGAGGCCGAGGATCGCCCGCAACAGGGTCGATTTGCCGGCCCCGTTCGGCCCGATCACGCCGATCAGCGCACCGGGCTGCAACGTCGCGCTGACCTCGTGGAGGACGGCGGTGCAACCGAAGCCGGCCGACAGCCGGTCTATCGCGATCGTCACCACAGCCGCCGCTCCCGCAGGAGATGGACGATGAAGACCGGTACGCCCAGGAAGGCGGTGACCACGCCCAGCTTCAGCTCGTTGGCTGTCGGGATCAGGCGGACGAGGATGTCGGCGGCGGTCAGCAGGATCGCGCCGCCGAGCAGCGAGGGCAGCAGCACCGCCGAGGGGCTGCGATCGGTGAATGGCCGGATCAGATGCGGCACGATCAGCCCGACGAAGCCGATCGACCCCGACACCGCGACCGCCCCGCCGACGCCGATGGCGAGGCCGAACAGCAGGCGCCGGCGGGTGCGCGCCAGGTCGACGCCCAGCGAGCGCGCGCCATCCTCGCCGAGCGACAAGGCGTCCAGCGCGCGGGCGTCGACCAGCAGCAGCGCCGCCCCGATCGCGACGCAGGGCAGCGCGATCCAGACATGGCTCATCGCCCGGTTCTCGATCGAGCCGAGCAGCCAGGCCATGATCTCCATCGCCGCGAAGGGATTGCTCGACAGGTTGAGCGCGAGGCTGATCCCGGCGCCGGCCAGCGTAGAGACGGCGATGCCGGCGAGGATCAGGGTCAGCGGGCTTTCCGCCTGCCCCGCGAGCGCGAACAGCAGCACCAGCGCGATCAGCCCGGCGGCGATGGCGAGCAGCGGCAGCAGCGCGACATGCCACTCCGCAATCCCGAAATAGATCGCCGCGACCGCGCCCAGCGCCGCGGCGTTGGACGCGCCGAGCACCGAGGGCTCGGCGAGCGGGTTGCGCAGATAGCCCTGCAGCACCGCGCCGGCGAGGCCTAGCATCCCGCCGACCAGCAGGCCGATGATCGTCCGCGGCACGCGGAGCTCGTAGAGGATGGCCCCGGCAATGCGGTCGCCATGGCCGGCAAGCGCAGCGAGGACGCGGTCGGCCGACAACGGCACCGGTCCCAGCCCCAGCGACGCGACCGCCGCGATCAGCACGCCCGCGATCAGAACCGGCAGCAGCGCCGGGTGCCGGGGCGGTAACACTCTGTCTGGCACGAAAACCTCGTCTTCGATCGGTTCCCCGCCACGCTTGTGTCGCGGGGTCGTGTTGGTAAGGGGGCGGGCGATGGCGTTATCCGATCTCCGCCGCTCCCGGCGCATTGTCCAGTCCGGCCTGCTCGTGGCGATGGCCTGCGTCCTCGCCGGCGCGGCGCCGGCCGATCGCCCGCCCTCGCCTCCGGCCCCGAAGCGCATCGTCTCGCTGAACCTCTGCGCCGACCAGCTCGTCCTCGCCCTCGCCGATCGCAGCCAGATCGCCGGGCTGACCCGCAACGCCCGCGATCCGCAGATGTCCGCCGCCGCCGATGCTGCCCGCGGCCTGCGCCTGCTCGGCGGATCGGCCGAAGAGGTGCTCGCCGTCGACCCCGATCTGGTCATCGGCATGCCGGCGCGGCGCAGCCCGGCGATCGCGGTGCTCAAGGCGCAGAACTACCGTGCGCTCGACCTCACCAGTGCCGAAAGCTACGCCGATATCGTCGCTTCGATCCGATCGGTCGCCGCAGCGGTCGGTCATCCCGCCCGCGGCGCGGCGCTGATCGCGCGGATGAACGCCGCGCTCGCCGGCCTGCCCCGCGCGCGGCACCGGCCGGTGATCGCCTATTACCAGCGGCGCGGCTTCGTGACTGGCACCGGCACGCTGGTCGACGAGTTGATGACCCGCGCCGGCGCGGTCAACCTTGCCGGGCGGCTCGGCAAGCCCGCGCTCGCCCAGGTCAGCCTCGAGGAGATGACCGCGGCCCGCCCCGACTTCCTGCTCGTGGACAAGGCGACCGAGCGGGTGACCGACCAGGGCACCGAGATGCTCCACCACCCGGTCCTCGACGGCATCCCGCGGATCGTCCTTCCGCAGGCGTGGACGGTCTGCGGCGGCCCGGCCTATGTCGACGCGGCCCGCGCGATCTCGGCGGCGGTCGCGGGGCGGTAGCGGCCCTCCGGGAGAAGCCGTGCTCCTGCGAACGCAGGAGGCCAGGGGCGTTTCGACGCCGGTCTTCAAAACTCGATCCCCGGCTGCGCCTTCACCCCGGCGCGGAACGGGTGCTTGACCAGGGCCATCTCGGTGACGAGGTCGGCCGCCTCGATCAGCGCCTCGGGTGCGTTGCGGCCGGTGACGACGACATGCTTCATCGCCGGCCGGGCGGTCAGCACGGCGAGGACCTCGTCGACCGGCAGGTAATCGTAGCGCAGGACGATGTTGAGCTCGTCGGCCAGCACCATGTCGTAGCCGGGGTCGGCGATCATCCGCGCCACCTCGTCCCACGCCGTGCGCGCGGTGGCGATGTCGCGGGCGCGGTCCTGCGTGTCCCAGGTGAAGCCCTCGCCCATCGGCTTGAATTCGACATGGTCGGGGAAGGCGTCGAACACCGCCTTCTCGCCGGTGGCCATCGCGCCCTTGACGAACTGGACGACGCCGACCTTCCTGCCATGGCCGATCGCGCGCACCACCATGCCGAGCGCGGCAGTGGTCTTGCCCTTGCCCTTGCCGGTGTGGACGATCAGCAGTCCCTTCTCGATGGTCTTGGCGGCGACGATGCGGTCATGCGCGGCCTGCTTCCGGCGCATTTTCTCGGCGTGCTGCTCCTCGGTGCGTTCGGCCATCATGCTGCTCCTGCAAGGCGCGCGAGCACGTCGCCCGCGCTGTTGGACTTCGGTTTCCACAGGCCGCGTTCCAGCGCCTCGCCGAGCCGCGCCGCAGTCTCGCGCAGGGCCGCGGGGTTCGCCCCCGCCATGAAGGTACGGACGGAGTCGTCGGCGATGAAGGCGGCGTAGACCGCGTCGAAATGGTGGTCCTTCACCGCATCGGTGGTGGCGGCGAAGGCGAAGAGATAGTCGACCGAGGCGGCGATCTCGAACGCGCCATTGTAGCCGTGGCGCATGACGCCGGCGATCCATTTCGGGTTGGTGACGCGGGCGCGGACCACCCGGCCGATCTCATCGTCGAGGGTGCGGATCACCGGCCGCTCGGGGCGGCTATGGTCATTGTGGTAGGAGAGCGGCTTCGTGCCGCGAAGGTGCTCGACGGCAGCGGCGATGCCGCCTTCGAACTGGTAGTAATCGTCGCTGTCGAGCAAATCGTGCTCGCGATTGTCCTGGTTCTGGACGATCGCGTCGGTGGCGGCGAGGCGACTGGCGAACAGGTCGCGCTCGGCCTCGCCGGCAATTCCAGCGCCATAGGCGAAGCCGCCCCAGCCGAGATAGACGTCGGCGAGATCTGCGCGGTCGTGCCACAGCCGCTCGTCGATCATCGCCTGCAGCCCAGCGCCATAGGCCCCCGGCTTCGATCCGAAGACGCGGACGCCGGCCCGCCGGGCGGCATCGGCCGGCACCGTGCCGGCGGCGGCGAGTGCTGCGGTCTCGGCACGGTGGCGCGCGGCGGCAGGATTGTCGGCCGCGTCCTCGTCCAGCGCCATCACCGCGCGGGCCGCGGAATCGATCAGGTCGATCTGCTCGGGAAAGGCGTCGCGGAAGAAGCCCGAGATGCGCAGGGTCACGTCGACCCGCGGGCGCCCGAGCTCGGCAAGGGAGATCACCTCGAAGCCGATTACCCGGCCCGAACTCCACTCCCAGCGCGGCCGCACCCCCATCAGCGCCAGCGCCTGGGCGATGTCGTCGCCGCCGGTGCGCATATTGGCGGTGCCCCAGGCCGAAAGGGTGATCGCCTGCGGGTATGCGCCCTCGCGCTGGAAATAGTCGGTGACGAGCAACGCCGCCGACCGCTGGCCGAGATCCCAGGCGATCGCGGTCGGCACTGCGCGGGTATCGACCGAGTAGAAATTGCGGCCGGTGGGCAGCACGTCGGGGCGGCCCCTTGTGGGGGCGCCGGATGGGCCGGGTGTGACGAAGCGGCCGGCGAGCGCGGCGAGGAGGGCGGCCTTCTCCGCATCGCCGCAAGCGTCGACGCGCGGGGCCAAGTCGTCGCGGATGGAGTCCATGACGGCGGTCGTCGCCGGCAGATCCTCCCCGGCACGGGGAGGGGGACCATCCGAAGGATGGTGGAGGGGGGCCTCCACGAGCGATTCCCCTGTGGAGCCCCCCCTCTGCCACCACTTCGCGGCGGTCCCCCTCCCCGTTCCCTGGAGGAGTTGGTGCGCCAGAGCCTCCAGCCGCTCGACGGTATCCCCGACCGTCCGCCACGGCTCCGCCGAGACCCCCGTCAGCATCACCGGACGCGGCCCCTCCCACCGGTCGCCCATCCGGCAGTCGAGCGGATCGAAGCCCAGCCCGAGATCGTCCGCCATCGCCCGCAGCAGGGACCGCTGCCCCGGATCGTCGTGACCTCGCGGCGTCCGCGCCAGCGCCACCAGCAGGTCGTCGCGCAACCGACCGTCGGGCGAGCGGGTGAAGACATGCAGGCCGTCGCGGATCTGCATCTCCTTCAGTTCGCACAGGTAGTTGTCGAGCGCCGCCAGCGCGTCGTCGCCATCGCCGACCATCCCGGCATCGGCATCCAGCCCGACCGACCGGGCAAGGTCGACGATCTCGACGCGCAGCCGGTCGAGCCGCCGCGGATCCATGCCGGCGGCGAGGTAATATTCGTCGACCAGCGCCTCGAGCTGCTTGAGCGGACCGTAGCTTTCGGCACGGGTCAGCGGCGGGGTGAGGTGGTCGACGATCGTGGCGCCGATCCGCCGCTTGGCCTGCGTCCCTTCGCCGGGATCGTTGACGATGAACGGATAGACCTGCGGCACCGGCCCGGCGCAGATCTCGGGCCAGCAGGTCGCGGACAAGGCGAGCGCCTTGCCGGGCAGCCATTCCAGATTGCCGTGCTTGCCGACATGGACGACGGCATCGGCGGCAAAGGCGCGGTTCAGCCAGAAGTGGAAGGCGAGGTAGCCGTGCGGCGGGACCAGAGCCGGGTCGTGATAGGTGGCTTTCGGGTCGATATTGTAGCCGCGCGCCGGCTGTACCGCGACGACGACATTGCCGAAGCGGTGCACCGGCAGGTGGAAGGCGCCACCCCGGAAGAACGGGTCGGCTTCCGGTGCGCCCCAGCGGGCGAGGAGGTCGGCGCGGGCGGCCGCCGGGAGGGTGGCGAGGGCGCTTTCGTGATCGGCGAGGGACAGTGCAACCGTCTCCCCCTCCCGCCTGCGGGAGGGGGCTGAAGGGTGAGCGCCCGCCATCAGCGTCCGCAAGGTCCCGGCCGGGCGCCCAGCCCCGGCCCCTCCCGCAAGCGGGAGGGGAGAAGGAAGTGACCCCGGATCGTTCGTCACGCCCGACAGCATCAGCGCCATCAGCGCCGCGCCATCCTCCGGCGCTTCCCCGACATCGTACCCCGCCTCACCCAGTGCCGCCAGGATCGCCGCCGCGCTCGCCGGCGTGTCCAGTCCGACGCCATTGCCGATCCGCCCGTCACGGTTGGGATAGTTCGCCAGTACCAGCGCCACCCGGCGCGATGCGGCCGGCGTACAGCGCAGCCGCGCCCAGTTGGCCGCAAGGTCGGCGACGAAGGCGACGCGGTCGGGGATCACCTTCGGCACCACGATCCCGCATTCGGTACGCTGGTCGAAGCGCTCGGCCGCCTTGAAGGCGACGGCGCGGGTGAACAGGCGGCCGTCGACCTCGGGCAGAGCGACATTCATTGCGAGATCGCGAGGGCCGAGGCCGCGCGCCGCCTCCGCCCAGTTTTCCTGCTCTACCCCGGCAAAGGCGACCTGCAGGATCGGGCAGTCGGCGCGTTCGAGCACGCCTGGCCGGCGATCGTCGCCCGGCGTCGAGGCGGCGAAGGCGGTG
>Ga0068862_100002797_pt1 | contig 15285 bp, 10 predicted proteins | sample KBSSwiS52_FD_66598 | JGI IMG/M metagenome (GOLD analysis project Ga0068862, IMG submission 66598) | Switchgrass rhizosphere microbial communities from Kellogg Biological Station, Michigan, USA - KBS Switchgrass S5-2 | ecosystem: Host-associated > Plants > Roots > Rhizosphere > Soil ... | reverse complement strand
AGAGTCATCTGGGCCGCGTTGGCGGCAACGGCGGCGATCGGCCTGGCGGCTTGCGAGAAGCAAGGTCCGGTCGAGCGCGCCGGCGAAGAAGTCGACGAAGCGGTCGACACGATCAAGAACGGCGGCGAGGAGTCCACGGCGAACAAAGTGGACGATGCGCTGGACGAAGCGCGCGAAGCGGTCGAAGACAAAGACAAGAAGAATTGAGACCGATCCATGCCGCGGGTCTGCACTCCGCCGCGTCGCATGGCGCGGTAGGGTCGGGTGCGCGCATCCTGGTCGTGGAGGACGACGGCGTCCTCGCTCTGAACCTGGCTGACACGCTCGATGAGCTCGGCTACACGGTCGCAGGCACGGCGACGCGCGGTGAAGAAGCCATCGATCTCGCGCGACGTCTGCATCCGCAGCTGATCCTGATGGACGTCGGCCTCGCCGGCCAGATCGACGGCATCGCTGCCGCCGAGGCCATTCGCGACGAGCACGACGTACCGGTCGTGTTCCTGACGTCGCATGCGGACGAAGACACGCTGCAGCGTGCAACGCATGCGGATCCCTCCGCGTATCTGGTCAAGCCATTCAAGGCGCCGGACCTGCGCTGTGTCATCGAGATCGCGCTTCACAAGCATGCGATCGACCTGCGGCTGCGCGAGAACGAACGATGGCTGGAGCTGACGTTGCAGCAACGCACGGCGGCGCTGGAAGCGGCGAACAGCGAGCTCGAAGCGTTCAACTATTCGGTCGCGCACGATCTGCGCGCGCCGCTGCGCGGGATCGACAGCTTCAGCCAGCTCTTGATCGACAAACATTCGCAGCAGTTGGACGAGGAGGGGCTGGCATACCTCGATCGCGTGCGTGGCGCGGCGGCGCGCATGTCCCAGCTCATCGACGCTCTCCTGACATTGGCGCAGGTCGGACGCGGCGAGTTGCAGCCCATCGAGCTGGACTTCTCGTACCTGGTGCAGGCGGTTGCCAGCGAGATCGCGGCGGCAAATTCGGAGCGCAGCGTGCGCGTCGCTGTCGCGCCGGGGATGCGTGCTTATGGCGACCCACGGCTGGTGCGCATCGTCGTCGGCAACTTGCTCGAGAACGCGTGGAAATTCACGGGGCGTCGCAAGCGGCCGGCCATCGAGGTGGGGCCGGTTCAGAACACGACGCAGCCGACGTATTACGTGCGCGATAACGGGGCGGGGTTCGATCCGGCGTATGCGTCGCGGCTGTTCGCGGCGTTCCAGCGGCTGCATGCGGATCGGGAATTTCCGGGGACGGGGATCGGGCTGGCGATCGTGCACCGGGTGATCAGTCGGCACGGCGGGAAGGTGTGGGCGGATTCGAGGCCGGAGCACGGCGCGACGTTTTATTTCAGCCTGCCGGGGAAGTCGGGCTAAAGCCCGACCTACAGGCCGACACGATAGAATCGGGGCCATGAAACGCCCTCTCGAACGCTACGCTGAAAAGCGAGCGTTCACGCGCACACCCGAGCCCGCGCCGAAGCTTCCGACCAACCGGAGCGGGCCGCTGCTGTTCGTGATCCAGAAGCACGCGGCGCGACGTCTGCACTACGACTTCCGACTGGAGTGCGATGGCGTGCTCATGTCCTGGGCCGTGCCCAAGGGCCCGTCGCTCGAATACGGCGAGAAGCGGCTCGCGGTCCATGTCGAAGATCACCCGTTCGATTACGGCTCGTTCGAGGGCGTGATCCCTGCGAAGGAATACGGGGCGGGCAACGTCATCGTCTGGGATTGCGGCGTGTACTCGCCGGACGAGGACGGCCGCTACTCGTTCGGCAATCGCGAGGAGGCCCAGGAGCGCATCCGCAGCGAATTTGCCGAGGGCAAGATCAACTTCTTCCTGCGCGGCGAGAAGCTGAAGGGGTCGTTCGCGCTGGTGCGAACGTCGTCGGACAAGCAGTGGCTGCTGTTGAAGCACAAGGATCGATTCGTAACCAGCGCCGGCAGCGATGTCCTCGCGCGCAGTCGTTCGGTGTTGAGTGGGCGCTCGCTCGACGAGCTTGCCACGAGCGGCGGCGTGCAACGGCTCGACGCCGCGGTACTGGGCCCGACCGGACCGACCGAGGCGATACCGAAGAAGCTCGAGCCGATGCTGGCTGAAAGCGACGAGACGGCCAGCTCCGATCCGCAGTGGCTGTACGAACCGAAGGTCGACGGCTATCGCGTGATCGCCTTCCTGCACGACGGCCAGGTGCGTCTACAGTCGCGACGGGGCATCGATCTCACGGTCGCCTTCCCGGAAATCGTCGCCGACCTCCAGACCCAGGCCGTCGATTCCATGATCCTCGACGGCGAGATCGTCGCGCTCGACGCCACGACCGGGCGTCCTTCGTTCAACCATCTGCAGAACCGACGCGAGCTGAAGACGCCGACGGAAGTCGCGGCCGCTCAGCGTGAGGCGCCGGTCGTGATGTTGTGCTTCGACCTGCTGCATTTCGCGGGGATCAACCTGCGCGGCGCGCCTTACACCGACCGGCGTCGGTATCTGTCGCAATGCTTGCTGACCACGCCTCATCTGCAGCTGGTGCACGCGTTGGACAACGCAGAGAAGCTGTACGCCGCATCGCTCGCCGCCGGTTTCGAAGGCATCGTCGCCAAGCGCAAGGACAGCACCTATCAGCCCGGCAAGCGCAGCAACGCCTGGCTCAAGATCAAGGCGACGCAGACGGCGGAGTTCGTCGTCGGCGGCTACACGAAAGGGAAGGGCGCACGCGAAGCGCTGGGCTCATTGCTGCTCGGCTACTGGAGCGGCAGCAAGCTGCACTTTGCCGGTCACGTCGGCTCCGGCCTCGACGATCGGGTGATCGCAGAGCTCGGCAAGCGCTTCGGCAAGCTCGAACGCAAGGCGCTGCCGTTCGTCGAGAAGCCGCCGCTGCAACGGCCGACCACCTGGCTCGATCCCGAACTGGTCGTCGAGGTGAGCTTCGCCGAATGGACGCCGGATGGCATGTTGCGCGCGCCGGTGTTCCAGCGCGTGCGCGACGACATCGAGTCTCGCAGCATTAAAGGTGGACCGAAGGCGAAGCGGGCGAAGCCGGCACGGCTCGCGACGCCGCCGGATGAAGTCGGTGAGGTGCTGCAGCAGCTGGAGAACAAAGCGAAGAGCTTCGACCTGGTGGTCAGCGGCGCGAAGCTCCGGCTCACGAATCTCGACCGGGTCTACTGGCCGGCGAATCCGGAGCGGCAGCAGCCCGCGATCACGAAGCGCGACCTGGTCCGCTATCTCGCAGGCGTGTCGCGCTACATGCTGCCGCATTTGCGCGATCGGCCGCTCACGATGATCCGCATGCCCGAGGGCATCACCGGCGAGCGCTTTTATCAGAAGCACTGGGAGCAGGCACGTCCCGACTTCGTGCAGATGGTGAGCGTGTACTCCGGGCACAAGGACGAGAAGCATCAGTACGTCGTCGCCAACAATCTGCCGACGCTGCTGTGGCTCGGCCAGAGCGGCACGCTCGAGTTCCACGTGTGGCACTCGCGCGCGAACGTCGCAGCCGACGCGGCGAACAAGAAGACCGACTACGACAGCTCCGAGGAATCCCTGTCGGACTCGGTGCTGAACTACCCGGACTACCTGGTGTTCGATATCGACCCTTATATCTATTCCGGCAAGGAAGCAGCGGGCGAGGAACCGGAGTTCAACAAGAAGGGTTTCGAGGGCGGCCGGCGTGTCGCCTTCTGGCTGCACGCACTGTTGAAGCAGATGTCGCTCGAAGCGGTCGTGAAGACTTCGGGCAAGACCGGCCTGCACGTGTTCGTGCCGATCAATCGCACGCTGACGTTCGACGGCGCCCGGCAGATCACCGAGATGGTCGGGCGGCACCTGCTCAAGGAACACCCGAAGGAGATCACGATGGAGTGGGCGACCGGCAAGCGCACCGGCAAGATTTTCATCGACCACAACATGAACGTGCGCGGCAAGACGCTGCGGGTCGCCTATTCGCCTTGCGGCTCGCCGGGCGCGACGGTTTCGATGCCTTTGAGCTGGGAGGAGCTGGAAGCCGCCGACCCTACGGACTTCACCATTAATAATGTGCTGCCGCGATTGGAAAAGTCGGGGGACCGGTGGCATGATGCGCTCTCGTCAAAACAGAGCCTTGCAGACGCTTTTGGAAGTAAATAGTTGGGTAACGCGAACCAAATAGGCACTCTATGGCCGCACCACGCTCTATCGGCTCACTGACGGTTTCGTTCGGGCTCGTTGCGATCCCGGTGAAGCTGTTCACCGCCACGCAATCGCAGAACGCGATCTCCTTCAACATGCTGCACAAGACCTGCGGCTCGCGCCTCAAGCAGCAGTACATCTGCATCAAGGAAGGCGTGATCGTCGAGCGCGACGAGACGGTGAAGGGCTACGAGTTCGCCAAGGACCAGTACGTGCAGTTCAAGCCGGAGGAGATCAAGGCGCTCGAAGAGGCCGGCTCCCATGCGGTGGAGATCTCCGAGTTCGTGCCGGTCGAGTCGATAGACCCGGTGTACTTCGACAAGACGTACTACCTCTCGCCTGACAAGCACGCGAACAAGCCCTATGCACTGCTGATCGAAGCGATGAAGGAAGCGAAGCTCGCAGCTGTCGGCCGCTGGGCAACGCGCGGCAAGGCTTACATCGTACTGATCCGTCCGATCAACGACGTGCTCACGATGCAGCAACTCCACTTCGCAGCGGACGTGCGGCCGTCGACCGAAGTGGAAGTGCCGAAGACCGAAGTGAAAGCGGCCGAGCTCAAGCTGGCTAAGCAGCTCATCGAGCAGCAAACGTCGGCAAAGTTCGACCCGACCGCGTACACCGACGAGCACCGTGGCCGCATCCAGGCCGAAATCCAGAAGAAAGTCGAAGGACAGGAGATTTCCGTGGCTGAGATCGAACCCGAGAGCACCGGCAAGGTCATCGACCTGATGGAGGCGCTGCGCGCCAGCCTGGAGCGCACCGAGTCGGCGAAAGAATCCGCCGCCAAGCTCGGTCCTCGCAAAGAGGCCAAACGCGTCGAGCAACCTGCGAAGCCCGCACGCAAAGTCAGTCGTCGGTAACGCTCGCCGAGGCGCCCGATGCAAACGTACAGCGTGCGGGACATCGAACGAGTCCTGCATCTGTCTCGCAGCACCATTCGAGGTCTCATCGACGTCGGCTTCGTCACGCCGACGCGCGGCCCGCGCCGCGAGTATCGTTTCTCGTTTCAGGATCTGATCGTGCTGCGCGCGGCGCGCGCGCTCATCCAGGCGAAGGTCTCGCGACGGCGCATCCGCCGCTCGCTCGAAGACTTGCGCAAGAGTCTCCCAGAGACCATGCCGTTGTCGGGGCTCAGCATCTGCGCTGTCGGCGACCAGGTGGTCGTGCGCGACGGCAATAGTCAGTACCAGGTCGACAGCGGCCAATACGTGCTCGGGCTCGACGTGACGGTCGAAGACGGCGTGCTGCGCGTGGTCGAAAGAGAGTTCGGGGCGCAGCCCAGCGAGGGTGCCGACCCGCCGCGAACTGCCGAGGATTGGTTCGACGACGCGCTGGATTTCGAAGAGAACGGCGACATCGACGCGGCCATCGATGCCTATCAGCACACCGTCGCGCTCGACGGGCAAAACGTCGCCGCGTGGATCAACTGGGGCCGGCTGCTGCACGATCGCGGCAACAAGCGCGATGCGGAGGCGGTCTATCTCCGCGCGCTCGAGCAGTGCGGTCCGGACGCGGTGCTGATGTTCAACCTCGGCGTCCTGCTCGAAGACCTGGGACGCACGCAAGCTGCGCTGGAGGCCTATCAATCCGCCGTCGTCGAGGATCCTGCGCTCGCCGACGGACACTACAACCTGGCGCGGCTCTACGAGTCGCTCGGCCAGCCGCAGCACGCGATCCGTCACCTCGGCCAATATCGCCGCCTGTTGAACAGCGAGACGCGCTGAGATGGGCTTGTGGGTCGGGACGTCCGGCTATGCCTACCCGGAGTGGCGCGGCAGCTTCTATCCGGAAAAGATGCAGACGGCGAAGATGCTGCCGTATTACGCCGAGCGCTTCGCGACCGTCGAGATCAACAACACGTTCTACCGCATGCCGAATGCGAAGCTCCTGGAAGGCTGGAGCGCGCAGACGCCGGAAAACTTCAAGCTGACGCTGAAGGCGCCGCAGCGAATCACGCATCAGAAGCGGCTGCGGGACTGCGCCGACGAGGTCAAATACTTCCTGGAAGTCGCCACCACTCTGGGCCCGAAGCTCGGTGCGATCCTGTTTCAGACCCCACCGTACCTGCGCATGAGCCTGGAGGTCCTCGATGGCTTCCTCGCGATGTTGCCGGACGGCCTGTGCGCCGCCTTCGAATTCCGCCACAAGTCCTGGCTGGAGGCGGAGGTCTTCAGTCGCCTGCAGGCCAAAGGCCTGGCGCTGTGTGTCGCAGATAGCGAAAACTTCTCGACGCCGGTCGAAATCACCGCCGGCTATGCATACTTCCGCCTGCGCGACGAGGGTTACCAGCCTGCCGACATCGAGCGCTGGGCCCAGGTGATTCGCGAGAAGACGGCCGGCTGCAGCGAAGTCTTCGTGTATTTCAAACATGAAGAGGCGGGGATCGGCACCGAGTTCGCCAGGCAGCTGATCAAGAATTTGTCAGGCTGAAGCCTGGCTCACAGGGGGAAGATTCATGCGTTCCGCATCGCTGGCCGGACTCATCGCCATTGTGTTGCTCGTTGCGTGCAGCAAGGAGCCGGCGCCTGCTGCCGCGCCGCCTGCGCCGAAGGCAGCTTATGGCAGTTTCGGTGTCGACCTCGCGCAGATGGACACGAGCGTGCAGCCGGGCGATGACTTCTATCGCTATGTCAACGGCAAGTGGCTCGACAGTTTTCCAATGCCGGCGGACCGCGCCAGCTACGGCACCGGCACGGTCGTGTTCGAAAAGACCGAGGCCGACCTGCACGCAATCCTCGATGAGCTCGCGGCAACGAAGCCAGCCCAGGGCAGCGTGGACCAGAAGGTGGCCGACATTTACGCCAGCTGGATGGACGAAGCCGGGATCGAGGCACGCGGGCTCGAGCCGCTGCAGCCCTACCTGTCGCGCATCGCTGCGGCCAAGGACAAGGCCGGCCTGATGCAGCTCGTGGGCTCGATCGATTTTCAGGCGCCGTTCGCCGTGGGCATCAGCCCCGACACGGTCGATCCGACGCGGTACGCGGTGTGGGTCGGTCAGTCGGGTCTGGGCATGCCGAACCGCGACTACTACCTCAAGAAGGGCGAGAAGTTCGACGCTTACCGCGCGGCGTACGCGACGTACGTCGCGAAGATCTTCGAGCTGCTCGGCAACAAGGATCCCTCCGGCTCGGCGAAGCGGGTGATCGGCATCGAGAACAAGATCGCCGCGGTCGCCTGGGCGCCGGAGCGCCAGCGAAAAGTCAGCGAAGCCATCAATCCGATGGATCTGGGCGGACTCAAGAGGCTCGCGCCGAACGTCGATTGGCCGCTGGTGCTCGGTGGCGTCGGCCTCGGCGACTCGCAGCATTTCGTCGTGCAGGAGACGACCGCGATTCGCGACGGCGCAAAGCTGCTCGACAGCGAGCCGCTCGGTGCCTGGAAGGACTACATGACCTTCCACTTCGTCAACTCGTATGCGACCGACCTGCCGAAAGCGTTCGACGAGGCGCAGTTCGCGTTCAACTCGAAGGCACTGCGCGGTGTGGAGAAGCAGCGCGATCGATGGAAGCGCGGCCTTACGGTGGTGGATGGCGCCATCGGCGAAGGGCTCGGCCAGATCTACGTGCGCAAGCATTTCCCGCCCGAGACCAAAGCCAAGATGGACAGCCTGGTGGCGAATCTGCGCGCCGCGCTCAAGCAGCGGCTCGCAACGCTTGCCTGGATGGACGACACGACGCGCGCGGAAGCGGTGAAGAAGCTCGATGCCTTCGAGCCGCGCATCGGCTACCCGAACAAGTGGCGCGACTACTCGGCGCTCAGCGTCGAGCGCGGCAAGCAGTTCGAGAACTCACGCAATGCGCGGGTGTTCGACTGGGAGCGTCGGGTCAAGCGCCTGCACGAGCCGGTCGATCGCAGCGAATGGTTCATGACCCCGCAGACGGTCGATGCCTACTACGATCCGTCGACGAATCAGATCACCTTCCCCGCGGGCATCCTGCAGCCGCCGTTCTTCGATCCGAACGCCGACCCGGCAGTCAACTACGGCGCGATCGGCGCGGTCATCGGCCACGAGATCGGTCACGGCTTCGACGACCAGGGCCGCGAGTTCGACGGCTCCGGCAAGGTACGCAACTGGTGGACGCCGCAGACCAACACACGATTCGTCGAGGCGACCAAGAAGCTCGGCGCCCTGTACGCGACGCATTGCCCGCTCGAAGGCGCATGCGTGAACGGCGACCTGACGATGGGCGAGAACATCGGCGATCTCGGCGGCCTCGAGATGGCCTATACCGCTTACAAGCTTTCGCTCGATGGCAAGGAAGCGCCGGTCCTCGACAACTTCACTGGCGATCAGCGCTTCTTCCTGTCGTTCGCGCAAGCCTGGCGCGGCAAGACGCGCGACGACGCTCTACGAGCGCAGATGCTCACGGATCCGCACTCGCCGCGCGACGCGCGCGGCTCGTTCCCTGAGCGGAACATGGATGCGTGGTACGCAGCCTTCGACGTGCAGCCCGGCGCCAAGCTCTACCTCGACCCCAAAGACCGCGTCAGGATCTGGTAGCCACAAACTCCAGCAGGTCCTTATTCAACCGCTCCGCATGGGTCAGAAACACCCCGTGCGGAGCCCCCTCGTAGATCTTCACCGTCGCATGCGGCATCAGCGCCGCCGTCTTTCTTCCCGTGATCGCCAGCGGCGCGGACACGTCGCGATCGCCGTGCACGATCAGCGTCGGCACCTCGATCTTCGCGAGGTCCGCCCGGAAATCCGTCGCAGTCAGCGCGCGGTTGCATTCGACCAGCGCCTTCATCGAACAACGCAACATCAGGCTGGCGATCCAATCGAGCATCGCGTCCGACGTCTCGGCGACACCGAAGGGCCGCATGTTGTCGCGCAGGGCTTTCGGAAAGTCGCGGAGCACGACGTTGCGGCGCGCGTTGTCGAAGACAGCCGGGTCGATGCCATCCGGGTTGTCCGCCGTCTTGGTGAGGAAGGGCAGCGTGGCTGCTACCAGCGCGAGCCGCGCGACACGTTTCGAGCCGTGCCGCGACAGGTATCGGACCGCTTCGCCGCCAGCCATCGAATGCGTGACGAGCGTGACGTTCTTCAGATCCAGCGCGTCGAGCACCGCGCCGAGATCGTCGGCGAGCGTGTCGGCGTCGAAGCCGCGACCGGGATCGCTCGAACGGCCGTGACCGCGGCGATCATAGGCGATGCAGCGCAGGCCGCTGTCCGAGAGCGGCGCCATCTGGTAGCCCCAGCAATCTGATGTGAGAGCCCAGCCACTCATGAACACGACCGGTGTTCCGGTACCCCAGTCGCGATAGAACAGCTGCGTACCGTCGCGCGTTTCCACGAATGGACCGGCCACTCGCGCAGGCGTGTTCGAAGCACGCGCTCGTTGGTCTGCGACTGCGGTGTCTGCGCCCAGCAACGCTGCGCCACCGATCGCTGCACCGGCACCCTTCAGCAGATCCCGTCGATACATCGCCGCTCTCCTCATGACTCCCGATGAACCCGGTGGGAATCATGCGAGCGGCGGGCGGTCCCGGCGATTACCTGGGAGGTAAGGATTGCACTTGATGCAGCGAGAACGACGGCCGGATGACGGTGAGACGCGCACGCATGCTCGGGCTGGAGCGTCCGGCCGCAGCGCCGTTCTCGCGCCACGCGTCCGCGACGCGCTGCCCAGCTCCGGTACGGCTGGCCTCTGCACTCAAATGGGTCGCGATGGCTTCCGCCATGGTCACGAAACTTCCCTTGAACATGCTTACCCCGGACGGTGGTCTTGACTACTGATACCTAAAGACGCGCGGCACGTCTGCGATACGACAACTGCCGCGGGTTTTTAGTTCGTATTTCAGGACTTGGAATCGGCCTTTGGTGCCTCGGCCTGCGCCTTCGGCGGGCCGTTGAACTCCGACTCGATGATGACGGCGACCTGATCGCCGACCCCCATGTTGCTGGCCGCTTGTGGAATGCCGCCGGAGATCCCGAAGTCGGAGCGGCGCAGAACGCCGTGTGCGGAGAAACCGACGCGGGCCTGCGGATCCATCGGGTGACCAGCGTAGCCGCCGTTGTAAGTCGCTTCGAGCACGATCGGCCTGGTCACGCCATGCAAGGTCAACTCGCCGTGCACGCGCAGCGCCTGGTTGCCGAGGTCCTCGACCTGGGTGGTGCGAAAAGCGATTTCCGGGAACTTCTTGGCGTCGAGGAAATTCTCGCCGGCGAGCTCGGCATTGAAGTTGTACTTCGGATCCGGGTAATCGGTCTCGATCGAGCGCGGGTCGATCGTCGCAGTCAGTTGCGTCGCCGTGAGGTTGCGCGGATCGAACTGCAGCTTCGCGTCGAAGCGACGAAACCGCGACGTGTAATGCGAGAAACCCATGTGGCTGAGGCGGAAGATGAGCGTGGAGTGCGCGTGGTCCATCTTGTATTCGCCCGCAGGAACATCTGCGGCGAATGCGGCCGTCCGGGACGGCTCACCTGCCGGCTCGGCGGGTTCGGCAGGCGTCGCGGGTGCGGGCGCGGACGCCGCCGGAGCAGGCTCGTTCTGTGCCTGCGGAGGGGCATCCTTCTGCGTGCAGCCAGCAAGTGCAGCGAGAACGAGTAACAGTACGAAGCGATTCATCGTGAGTCTCCAGATTGAAGGGTCATTTCTTATCCATTAGGACGAACGCCTCGGGGCGAGGCCGACATTGAACCCGATAAAAATGTCAGGAGATGTCAGGCTAAGGCCGGACGCACTCAATTAATCGAGCAACTGCAGCTCACGGGCGCGGGCGATGGCGCCGGTCCGGGTGCTGACGTCGAGCTTCGCGAACACGTTCTTCAGGTGCCACTTCGCCGTCGAGACGGCGATGCGTGAGCGTGCCCCGATCTCCGGATTGCTGAGGCCGCGCGCCACCAGCTTGAGGATCTCGATCTCGCGGTCCGTCAGCGGCTCGAGGGGCAGCGTCGGCTTGCGGCGCGGCGTGGCCGGAGCCGGGTGCTCGCGGAACACGTCGCCGAACTTGCAGAAGTAACGGCTCGGCAGCAAATGCCGCAGCTTTCGCGATTCGACCGCGGCGGCGATGATTTGCGTCAGCGCCGGCGTGTCGTCGAATACGCCGCGCGTGAAACCGTAGCCGCGCGTCAATGCGAAGCCGCGATTCAGCGCCTGGAATGCCGCCTCCTGGTCGCCCGCCTGCCATTCGCATTCGGACAGAGCAGCTTCCAATGCGACTTCCCGGTACACGAAGCCGGCCGCGCGGGCGCTATCGCGCAGCACAGTCAGGATGGCGCGAGCCTCGTCCGTGCGCTTGCGATGCAGGAGCAGCAGCGTGTATGCAAAGCCGAAGCGCTCCCACTCTTCGTCGTACGGCCGCACTTGCTGCCAGGTGCCCGCTTCGGCACGGCGTTCGAGGCCCAGCTCGATCGCAATCGCCAGTGCGCGCGGTGCGTTGTTTTGCAGCAGATGCAATCGCATCTTCTCCCGGCACACTTGCGCGAGGAACCGCTGGTGGCAACCGCTCTCCAGGACACTGTGCACGTAGTCGAGCAGCTGAAAGGCTTCGCTGAAGCGCTCGTTGATCGCCTTGATGCGCGCCAGCGTGATGTGGACGATCGTGAAGTTCTCGACCGTCGATGCGACCGAGAGCAGGGGCAGGGCCTCGCGGCACAGCGTTTCCGCCTCGGCGAGCCGATTCTCCTCGTAGCGCACGCAGGCGAGCGCGGTCGCTGCGTTAACCCAGGCGGGAGTGCGCCGACCCCGCCGCACTGACGCGAACATCCGTTCGCAGCGCTCCGCGGCCGATTTCATGTCGCCTTGCGCGCGCTCGGCGAGCGACGCGACCACGTCCGCGTAACCGAAACCGTAGACGCTGACATTCTCGAGGGCATCGCGCGCCCGCATCGACAGGCGCCAGGCGAGATCGAACTGATTCCGGCGCAACAGCGCGTACGCCTGCAGCGTCAGCACGGTCGCGCTCAGGAAACCATCCGCGCCTTCGAGGCGTGCGTTGTCGGCAACGGCGATGTTCACGTGGCAATCGCTGTCGGCCAGGATCGTGAGCATCGCGTGCAGCAGCGGCAGATGGATGGGCCCGGCGACGCGACCAGCTGCGACGCTTGCTTCCACTTCGCGCAGCGCTATCGCAGCGTCGTCGAAACGGCGGCAAAGGATCAACGCGGAGATGTAGGCAGTGCTGATGCTCGCGTGCGTCAGGATTTCGGCGCGCGACAAGCGCTCGCTCCAGCGCAGCACGTCGCCGATCTCGCCTTCCTGCAGCCACGAGGCGAGGCAGCGCGCGACCAGCTCGATCCGCCATTGCCGATCGTTGGCCAGGAACGCGTGATGCAGGGCTTCCTCATAGAGCTGATGCTCCGCGAGCCAGCGGCTGGCGCGTTCATGCAATTGCGGGATGCGAGCAGCGTCGCGACGCAGAACGCTGCGCAGGAAATCCAGGAACAGCGTGTGATATCGATACCAATGACCGTGACTGTCGAGCGGCTGAATGAACAGCTGCGAGCGCTCCAGGCGCTCGAGCAATGACTGGCTGTGCGAGATGCCGAGCAGGGCATTGCACAGCTCGCCCGTCATGCGATCGACGATGCTGCTCGCGACCAGGAACTCGCGCATCTCCGCGCTCTGCTCATGCAGGACCGAGGCGCCGAGATAGCGCGCCACTTCGGAATGCGAGCCCGCGAACTCCTGCAATGTATCGGCTGGTGCGGCTGGCCCGGCTGCTGCCGCAAGCAGCGCCAGCTTGGTGCCGGCAACCCAGCCCTCCGTGCGCGCCTTGATACCGGCAGCCTCTTCTTGCGACAGAGCGCGGCGGCACAGCTTGCGACTGAGCTGCACGATCATGCCGTCGTCGAAGTTCAGATCCGCGGCATCGATGGTCGACAGCTGGTCGGCCAGGCGCAGCTGGCTCAGGCTGATCTCCGGCATGCAGCGGCCCGAGATGATCCAGTGCACAGTGTCGGGCGCGCGATATAGCAGGAAGTCGACGGTGCGGATCAACGACGGCGCAGTGATCCACTGGAAGTCGTCGAGCACGATCGTCAGTTCCTGGTCGACCCGGTCGAGACTCTCGCTGAACAGTGCAGCGCCCGGATCGACCGGCGCGATGTACGCATCGAATCCCGGCACTGTGCCGTGCACGGCGCCGATCAGATAAGAAAAGAAGCGGACCGGATCGTTGTCGCGCTCATCCAGCGACAGCCACGCAACTGCGTGCGTCGGCGCCGCGCGTCGATACCACTGTGCGAGCAATGTCGTCTTGCCTGAGCCGATCGGCGCGGTCAGAAGCACGAGCTTGCGCCGAAACACGCTGTCGAGGCGCGTAAGCAGCGCGCGCCGTTCGATGCATGCCGCAGCACGCAGCGGCGGTTTCAGCTTGGAGTTGATGAGGTGCTGCGGGCCGATAGCACTCGCGCCCGCTGCCGCACGGGCCAGGAGCTGCGGCGGTTCTATGGCACCATCGGCGGCGCCTTCGCCGGCGAGCAGATTGTGCACGGTCGATCCCCTAAAAGCTCGTGCGCCCGTCCCATCGGAGGGGCCGACCGATTATGCCCACCGCCACCTGCAACGTCATCCGCTGTTGTCGCCCGCGGGCAATGCCCAGCAGGCAATACATCGTGTAATGCATTTACAATGGGCGCCCGGCACATAATCAAACAGTCGACTGCCGCAGCGGAGAAATACGTGATGAGGAACGTTTCAGGGCTCGCGGCACTGCTGTGCCTCGGCATGTCGAGCAGCATCGCGTGGGCGGATGAGCCCGCCGCCGCTGATACTGCCGGATGGAAGACGATACCCGGCGGCCACGGCACGGGCTGCGCGACCGACGCAACACCTTACGAGTTCTACGTTCACGAAGGCGACCCGCACCGGCTCGCGATCTATTTCCAGGGCGGCGGCGGCTGCTGGAACAGCCGCAACTGCGGCCTGGACGGTCAGAAGACGTTCGAGAACGCCGTAGACGATGGCGATCGGCCCTGGCTGAACAAGGCAGTGGCGGGCGGCATCCTCGACGCCAGCAACCCGGCCAATCCGTTGCGCGAGTTCACGATCGTGTTCGCGCCGTACTGCACGGCCGACGTTCATCTCGGCGTGCGCACCGAGCGCTTCGAAACCAGTGACGGCAAGTCACTCAGCATCGCGTATCGCGGCCTCGCCAACGCGCAGCGCGTGATGGACTGGATGACGCATCAGTACGCCGAGCCGAAGCAGGTCTTCGTGAGCGGCGGCAGCGCGGGCGCGATTCCATCGCCGATCTTCGCGTCTCAGCTCGCGCGTCACTACCCGAAGGCGCAAGTCGTGCAGCTGGGCGATGGCGCCGGCGCCTATCGCACCAATCGCCTCGCGCCGCAGCTCGAGCTGTGGGGCGCGACGCGGGCCCTGAAGCACGACCCTTTGTATGGCGATCTCGACGTCGAGACTGCGAACTTCGAGGACTTCTACCAGCGCGCGGCGGCCGTGCCCAACCTGCAGCTGGGGCAGATCAACAGCATCGAGGATCGGATCCAGCTGTTCTTCCTGGCGCAGCTGGGCCACGAGGTGAAGTCGCTGGCGCCGCTGTTGAGCGCCGACATTGCCGACCTGCGCAAGTCGAACCGGAAACTGCGCACGTACACGATGCCCGGCGGCGTCCACACCGTGCTGACGCGGCCGGACTTCTATACTGCGAAGGTCGACGATGTGGCGCTGACGAAGTGGCTCGACGACTACGTGAACGGCCGCAAGACCGCCAACGTGGGGGATTCGCTGTTCGTCGCCGGTGCGGACCGACTGCAATGAAGAGAGGAAAAACTGTGAGACTCGAACGCCTGGGTGCTGCACTGTTGTCTGGCTTGCTCTTGCTCGGCATCGCGACTGCGTCACGCGCCGACGAAGACGCCGCTCTCATGCACGCGCGCAAGTTGCTGCAGTCGACGATTCTCGTCGACGGTCACAACGACCTGCCGTGGGCAGTCCGCACGAACAAGGAGGCGCCGGGCGACGTCAAGGCCTACGACCTGCGCAAGCCGACGAGCGGCCAGACCGACTTCGCTCGCCTCAAGCTGGGCGGCGTCGGGGCGCAGTTCTGGTCCGTGTACATCCCTGGCGAGGCTGCCGGCGGCTTCGCGCGCACGCAGCTCGAGCAGATCGACATCGCGCGGCGGATCATCGCGCAGTATCCGGATCG
>Ga0068862_100002791_pt1 | contig 15306 bp, 19 predicted proteins | sample KBSSwiS52_FD_66598 | JGI IMG/M metagenome (GOLD analysis project Ga0068862, IMG submission 66598) | Switchgrass rhizosphere microbial communities from Kellogg Biological Station, Michigan, USA - KBS Switchgrass S5-2 | ecosystem: Host-associated > Plants > Roots > Rhizosphere > Soil ... | reverse complement strand
CGCTGGTCGCGCCGCCGGGTCACGGGCGATCGCGCGCAGGATCACACGTTCGACCGCCGGGTCCATGTCCTTGATTAACTCGGAGGGCGTCGGCGGCATTTCCTGCGCCTTCCGCACCCGCAATTCCTCGAAGGAACCGGCGCTGTAAGCGCGTTTGCCGGTGTACAGCTCATGAAGCACGAGCCCCAATGCATAGATGTCGCTGCGGACCGACGCACCTTTGCCGGCCAGCTGTTCGGGCGCCATGTAGGCTGGCGTGCCCGACATGTCTGCTTCGAGCCCCACCGCGTCCGACGCCACAGCAAGGCCGAAATCGGTGATGCGAACACGTCCACGGCCGTCGAGCATCACGTTGGCGGGCTTGAGGTCGCGGTGCAGGACGCCGCGGTCGTGCGCCGCAGCCAGCCCCGCGCAGATCTGACGTGCGATATCGAGCGCCTTGTCCGACGGCAGCCGTCCGATTCGCAGCAGCAGCGACGCGAGGTCCTCGCCGTCCACGTACTCCATCGCGAGAAAGTGGTGCCCTCCGTCCGTCCCGCTTTCCACGATGTCGAACACTCGGCAGACGTTCGGGTGCGCAACTTGCCGTGCGATGCGAACTTCCGACAGGAAGCGCTCTCGCCGCAGCGGATCGTCGGCGACCGACCGCGGCAGAAACTTCAACGCGACCGGTGTGCCCAGCTTGACGTCGTCGGCTCGGTAGACCTCGCCCATGCCACCGCGCCCGAGCAGTCCGATGACGCGGTACCGGCCCGCCAGCACGGTTCCAGGCGTGAAGCCCCGGTTCGATTCGTTCGGGAGTATCCGTGCGACGGGAGTGACCGCCGGCAGCGGCGCATCGCGGCGCAGAGCCCCGGTTGTCGTGGGGAGTTGGGACGGCGTCGAACGACGTTCGGAATCCACGGCGTTCTCGACTGCGCCGTCATTCTACGCCGTTGTCAGACGGCGGGCTTGATCACGCGGGAACCGACCGCTTCGAGCGCCGGGCGCAGGGCCGCCAGGGTCGCTTCGTTCGGGTATGTCCCGATAATCGCCCCGCCGGACCCGGCGAAGTTCGCGCTGGCGCCGCATGCCCGTGCGGCGTCCACCATCTTCACCTGCCAGTCCGGCAGGTTGAAGATCGAACGGCGGACGTCGAAGTTTTCGTCGACGAGCCGCGAAAGCGCCCCGACGTCACCATCGAGAAGCGCCTGACGCGCCGACGCCGCTAGATCCGCCACGCGGCGCATGCCGTTCACGACGTCGGCATCGCCGCGGCGGAACCGCTCCTGCGCGTCGTTGTGAAACACCTCGGTGGGCTCGCTGAAGCCGTGATGGTAGGCGAGATAGAGTGGCGGCAGCAGCGCGGGATCGAGCGGTTCGTACTGGTAGTAGCGCAACTTGTGGAGCTGGCGCTCGTGCTCCGCGCCGAAATCCATGTACACCAGCCCCTCGTATGTCTGTGCGACGCGATCCTGCAGCCCCGCCGCCACGCGCAACTCGTCGCGCTCGACCGACAGCACCAGCGATGGCTGGATCACCAGCGGCACCTCCACGGCGTAGAACTCCATCAGACAACGCAGCGTGGCGGTGATGATCGCGCTCGAGCCCGCCAGGCCGACCTGGCGCGGGATGTTGGTGTGATAGCGGATCGTGAAATTCTGATCGTGCAGCCTGACGCCGGCCGTGCGGCAGTAGTCGACGAATCGTTTGACCGTGGCCTTGATCAGCCGGATGCCGCCGTAATACCCGTGCAGCGACACGTCGAGCGCCAGATCGTGGACGCTGCGAAAGCGCGCGCGATCTTCTTCGGTCAGCATGATCTCGACGGTGTCCCACTCGTAGAGCACGACTTCCGCCGAGAAGTTGCGAACCACGAGCGAGAGGGTCCGGCCGCCATAGCCGTCGGAGGGATTGCCGACCAGCGCCGCCCGCGCGTAGGCGCGCTTGCGGATGATGTTCATCGCACGAGGCGCTCGACGAACGCGCGCAGCGCTGGGCCGTGCTTCGGATCGGCCAGCGCAAATTCGACGAACGCGCGAAAGTACGCGTCGAAGTTGCCGATGTCGAAGCGCCGCTCGTCGGGCCCGAGCACCACGCCGTACGCCCGGCCGCCGTCGCGAATCAGCCGGCGGATTGCGTCCGTCAACTGGATTTCGCCGCCGACCCCGGGCTGCGTCGCATCGAGCGCCTGGAAGATGGCGGGCGACAGCACGTAGCGCGCGGCGATGGCCAGCGTGCTCGGCGCGTCGGCGGAGCTCGGCTTCTCGACGAGATCCGCGAGCTCGACGAGACCGCCCTGCGTTCGCAGCGGCTGCGCGATGCCGTAGTGCCGCACCTCGTCGCGCGGCACCTCCTCGAGCGCAATCACCGCGACGGCCTGCTTTTCCTCGAACACCTCGCGCATGCGGCGCACGATATCGCTGTGCCGATCGAGGCCGATGATCGAGTCGCCAAGCGCGACGACGAACGGCTCCTGCGCCACGAACGCACGCGCCGCCAGCACGGCGTGGCCCAGACCCAGCGCCTGCCGCTGACGCGTGTAGAAGTACTGCACCTCGGCGCGCTCGAACTCCAGAGAGGTCAGCAGTTCTTCCTTGCCGTTTTCGCGAAGCAACTGCACCAGCTCTTCGTTCACGTCGAAATGATTTTCGAGCGACGTCTTGCCGGGGCCGGTGATGAACAGAATGCGGCGCAACCCATCGCGGGCCAGCTCTTCGCACACGTACTGAACCACCGGCTTGCGGCCGACGGGAAGCATCTCTTTCGGCTGAGATTTGGTCGCCGGCAGGAGCCGCGTCCCAAGCCCGGCGACCGGGACCACTGCGATGTCGATGCTCATGATCGGGGGCGAATCATAACAGGCGGTTCACTGCGGAGGAGCTGTGGCAAAACTGCGACTGTAGCATGACGTTTTTCGGTACCTCGTTTGCTCATGCTAGCAACAACGGCCAAAAACAGGAGGGTGTGTATCCCCCTGTGGCAATGGTGGGTAATTGAGGGTCCGAATTAAAGTCACGCCAAGGGAGCACGAAATCGACGGCGTCCGGCTCGACACGTTCAAGCGCGGTTCAGTTCGCGAGGTATCGTCGAGCATCGGCTCCTGGCTCATCGCTGAAGGGTATGCCGTTCCGGAAATGCGGAACGCCCCGCGCGAGGACTGGGATTTTTCAGGTCCTAGGCCTGCTCGCGACTCGGCTGCTGACACTCCGCGCCGCCGCTCGACCGATCGCTGAGCATCTTCAGGTACTCCTCTTCCGTATCGATGTCCCTGAAGGCCCCCTCGTCAGCGATCGCGATGTCGCCAGCTGCTGTCGCGTGCGCGCGGATGACCGGCTTCGCGCCCGCGGCGGGATCAGCGGCGCGCAGCTCGGCGAACAGCGATCGATCGACGAGCATTGGATGGCCGTGCCGGCTGCCTGACGTGGGACGCACCACCGTCGCGTGCGTGCGGCGGTAACACGCGATCACCGCGCGGACCGTGTCTGCCGTCACCAGAGGCACGTCCACCAGCGTCATCAACGTGGCCGACACGCCGGGACGATCGACCACGCCAAGCCCCGCGACCAGCGACGACCACTGTCCACGGTCGTAGTCGTGATTGACCACGAAGCGCGCCGGCAATCCACTCGCTGAGAACGACGACACGATCGCGTCCGCTTCGTGTCCCACCACGACGACGACGTCGTCCACACCCGCCTCCAGAAACGTGCGGACGATGCGCGTGAGAAACGTGTCGGTGTCGTCGAGCGGCAGCGTCGCTTTCGCGCGACCCATGCGGGACGAACGTCCAGCGGCGAGCACGACGGCGGGAATCACCGGCCCAATGTTATAGAATCGCGCGCATGGCCGAGGGCGATCTTCAGATTCGCTGCATGCGTTGCGGCGCTCAGATGGACATGCGCGATCCGGGGCCGGGCATGCCGTGGACGCCCGACCAGTTCTGGGTGTGCCCGCGTTGCGGCCGGCACTTCTGGACGACGTATCCGCCGCCCAATCGCGACAAGGTCAAGCCTGCCACCGAGCCCGCCTCGTAAGGACTCCGGACAGTGAACCTCGCGACGTTCGAAGACAAATTGGACGACGACCTCGACGACGATCCCAACGATCCCGACGAAGACGACGAGTTCGACGAGGACGACGACGGGGACGACGAGGATGAAGAGGACGACGAGGACGTCGAAACCTGGCAAGTGTCCGAACCGATACCGTTCCCCTAAAGTACGGCCTGTCCTTGACTTCGGGCACCGATCTGCCTAGACTCCCCGCATTCCCAGCTCAGCCTGGGGGTCGCGAGCATCGGCGAACGGAGGCGGCGTTTATGCCAACCGGGACAATTGCAAGGCTCCTCATCGACAAGGGATTCGGTTTCATCCGCGACGAGGGTGGGATCGAGCACTTTTTCCACCGCAGCTCGGTCCGCGGAGCCGTCTTCGAGCTGTTGCGGGAGGGTCAGCGGGTGGAATTCACGCCTGAGGACTCGCAAAAGGGGCCGCGGGCGGGTGACGTTCGCCTGATCGAAGGGTAGCATTTCGGATTGCGGATATCGGATTGCGGATTCCGAAATCCGCAATCCAAAATCCGAAATGGTGGCGGAAGCGCCTGGGAGTCGAACCCAGCCTCCCCGCGTGAGCGGGGAGCGACCGATTTTGAAGACCGGGAGGGCCGCCGGGCCCCGTTCACTTCCGTCGGAAGTCAGTGTACCTGCGGTCTCTTACTTTCCGAAAATCGACCGCACGACCGACCCGGTATCGCTCAAATCCTCGAACACGACATCCGCACCGGCCGCGCGCAGCTGATCGACGCTGTGATTGCCGGTTGCGACCGCGATCAATCGCGCGCCGCCGGCCTTCGCGCACGCCACGTCGAGCGGCGTATCGCCAATGACGACGGCCTCCGAGGACGCGAACGCCGGACCACCACACGCGGCGACACGCGCCAGCGCCTTCGGCACGAGACCGTTGCGATCGGCGGCGCCGTCGCCGAACGCGCCGCACCGGAAGTAGCGCCACAGATCGAAGTGTTCCAGCTTCAGTCGCGCGCCCATTTCGTAGTTGCCCGTGAGCAGCGCGAGGTGGGCATCAGGGTGATCGCTCAGCGTTTCGAGCAGCGTGCGGATCCCCGGCATGACGCCGTACCGTGCGCCGGAAAATGCGTTCGTCCCGCGCTTCTCGCTGGCCGCGATTTCGTCGGCGAGATACCTCACGTAAACGTCGGGGAAGCGCGCGAGGTCCGCGGAGTCAGAGGGAATTCCGTGCGCAGCCGCGGCATCCGACAGGATCCACGCGTCGGTGCGCCCGGCCATCGGAATGTCGTGGAACGCGTTGGCGATCGAGAAGAGCTCCTCGAACGCAGACGTCATGGCCCGCCCGCCGGCGCCGCCGGTGAGTACAAGGGTACCGTCGATGTCGAACAGAATCAGTGTGGGAACGTTCAGCGATCAGCCTTCGCTGCGAACGTTGCCGGCGCGGGGCCCCTTGGCTGACGGCTCCTCATCGAAGCTGACGCGCTGACCTTCGTTGAGCTGGTCGAAGCTGCCCTGGACCGCACTTCGATGAAAGAACCACTCCTGGCCGCCATCGTCGCGAATGAACCCGAACCCTCTGTCCCGAACGAGTCGTTTGATCGTGCCGCTCGACATCCGAGTCTCCTTGGGCAGGTCGCTGCCCAAGGTAGGAATATCAAGTTCCGTTCCACAGAATGCGCCACGATTTTTGGCGCAAATATGGTTCAGCCCGCAAGCTCATCTGGCCTGCGGGTGTCGGGATTGGAGACAATCTCCAATCCCGCCGATCCCGAAGTCGTAATCCGGATTCCTATTTCACCGTCACCGTGATCATCTGGCACGTGCCGGCGATGGTGTTGTGCAGGTCGTCGCCGATCTGCAGCGCCAGCCTGTGACGGCCGGGTGTCAGCTGCATGTCGATGTCCGACTTGCCGTCGCCGAAGTGCACCCAGGACGGCGTTCCCTTGACGATGGTCTTTCCGGTCGGAAGACAGCTGACGCCGACGCCGATGTGATAGTGACCGATGCCCGGTCGCGCGGTCGTCACGTCGCCGGGCGGTACGGCGGCGATTTCGATCCCTTCGGATCCGAATTTCATGTGGACCGGACTCGTGACCTGCGCACCGTTCTTCGGCTCGATGAAGAACACGCGCGGCTTCTTCTTGGCCTGCGCTCCCGCCGACACACTCAATGCACCGATGATTGCGACAACGAGCAGCGCGAGCTGCTTCCGACTATGCATGGCGATTCTCCTCTGGGCAGACATTCTAGCCGAGCAGGCGCCGAAACCATCGGCCCGTCCCCAGCTCGGCCAACTGCCCGGTTGCCGCTTGCCATTTCAGGATCCGGTCCGCGACCGCGCGCCCGAACGCCTCGTCGTGGGTGGCCGCCACAATCGCCGTCCCGCGCCGGCGGGCGATGCCGCGGATATCGGCGCCCAGCGCGGCGGCTTCTTCAACCGGCAAGCCGGCGCTGGCATGTTCCAGGATCAACACGTGTGGATCGAGCGCGAGGGCCCGTCCCAGCCGCAGACGCACACGCGATCCCGGAGACAGCGCCGCGGTCGGCTGCTCCCAGATCGATTCGGGCAGTCCGACTTCGAGCGCCAGCCCGCTCGCCTGCCGTTTGACCTCGTCCGGCGGCGGTTCGATCTCGAGCGTGAACGGCATCGCGAGATTCTGCAGAACGGTGAGCTGATCGAGCAGCACCGCGCGCTCGCTGACGATGCCGAAGCGATCGACCGTGGCGAGCCAGTCGTCGCTGTCGGCGATGGCCGATGTCGGCCGGCCGAACACACGGATGTCGCCAGTCTCCGGCAGAATCGCCCCGGTGACGAGGTTCGTGAACACTTCGGCGGCAATCTGATCGAGACCCACGAGGGCGACGTGCTCGCCGTGCTGCACGCTGAGGGCGGCGATCCTCAGAGGACGCAGGGCCCGGTAGTCTTTGACGACGCCCGAGAGCTCGAGGACCGCCGTGGTCACGACTTGATCTGGCGATTGACCTCGTCGACGACGCCGCTGGAAATGGACAGCGCGGAGAGCTCGGTTTTCAGCGCGGCGACGTTGCACGCGATCGCCCCGTAAGCGAGCATCGCATGCACAATCGGCGGCAGCACGCGCGTGTCGACGCTCGCCCCGAGAATCGCCGCCACCATCGTCGCCGCCATCGCGAGCGTCGCGATGGAAAAGACCGGTTTGCGGGCGGACGCAATGCGGCGGTAGTAGTCGCCTGCGACCTGGTGCTCGGCCATCGCGTCCTTCACGGCTTTGCCCTTCCCGATCAGATAGAACATCATCATCGAATGGGCGAGCAGCGTGATCATCGTCGAAAAGATCCCGACGGAGATGTGGCGCGCGACGTCGGTGCCCTGCAACCCGAAGACGACGGCCACGACCTGCCCGGCGAGACCGATGAACACGGCGGTCACGAGCGCTTGAGCCATGAATCACGCGATCATATGTCAAGCGTGGCTCCGGCTCCCCGAGCCGCCGAGGGTGCGAAGGCGGCGCCGTTCATCACCGAGTGGATTGCGCGGCTGGCGCCGCCAAGCGGCACAGACGCGTCAGCGCTGGACGTCGCGATGGGACGCGGACGCCATGCGGTCGCCTTGGCGAGCGCGGGGTTCCGCGTGTTCGGCGTGGACGTGCGATTCGACGCGGTGCGCGAGGCGACGCAGCGTGTGAACGCAACCGGCTTTCGCGTGCACGGCTGGTGCGCCGACCTGACGCAACATCCCCTGCCGTCGTCGCGATTCGACGTGATCGTCGTCACGCGCTACCTCCAGCGGAATCTGTTTCACGCGTTGAAAGGGGCCGTCCGTCCGGGCGGCGTCGTGCTCTACGAGACGTTCACGACGGCGCAACGTGCGCTGGGCACGGGGCCGACGTCGCCGGATCACCTGCTCGAACCGGGCGAGCTTCTCCGGGCGTTCGACGGGTTCGAGGTGTTGTTCTACGAGGAAGTCGCCGCGCCAGAGGCGGTGGCGAGGATCGCGGCGCGGTCGCTCGGCTAAAGCCGTCGCGCTCCAGGCACTAAGACAACCGAATGGTGTGCGAAGGCTTCAGCCGAGCGGTGCCCGATCGCGCTTCAAACCGAGCAACCGTTCGTACTCTTCGCGCGGCAACGACACGCTTCCGGGCTGTCCCGATCCGTGCGACTCGTCGCCGTGAAAGTCCGACCCTCCGGAGACCGCAAGTCCCAGGCGGGCCGCCTCGTTCCGGTAATGCGCCGTCGCCGTCGCGTCGTGATTGGTGTGGTAGACCTCGAGCGCGTCGAGCCCGGCGGCCGCAAATTCCGGCAGCCAGTCATCCCGCTTGACCAGTCCCGGATGCGCCAGCGACGCGATGCCGCCCGATGCGTGGATGCGATCGAACACCTCGGCGGGCGACGCGGCAAGCCTGGGGATGAACGCGGGCCGTCCGCGCGCCAACCACTTCTCGAACGCCTCGCTCACGCTGGGCACGTAACGGCCAGCCACCAGCGCCCGCGCGACCCACGGCCGCCCCGCAGCCTTGCCGCCATCGTCGAGGCCGGGCTTGACGATCGCGTCGGCGTCCAGATGAATGCCGAACGTGGCCAGCCGCTCGACGATCTGCCGCACCCGATCGAGGCGGCGGCGGCGCTGTTCCACGAGGAAGGTGTCGAGCTCCTGTGAATGTCGATCGACGAAATAGCCCAGGACGTGCACGTCCATGCCGTCACGGACCGCGGTGATTTCGATGCCCGAGACGAATGCGATGCCCGCGGCGGCGCAGGCGTCGGCGGCGGCGTCGCCACCGGCCACCGTGTCGTGGTCGGTCACGGCGAGCACCGTGACGCCGGCAGCTGACGCGCGCGCGACGAGCTCCGCCGGCGTGCAGCGGCCGTCGGACGCCGTCGTGTGGGTGTGGAGATCGATCACCGGGCGGACGCCCGGCCCGGACGTGCGGCGCGCCGTCGTGGTCGCCGCTGCCGTTCGCGTAGCGCACGATACTCGCGCACGAGCAGCTCGTGGTGCGCCCGCTCTTCGTCCGCGAACTCGAGGAACACCTGTTTACCTTCGGAATCCTCGAAGCGTTCGCCGTAGCGCTTGAAGAACTCGTGCGAGCCGCGCTCGCACCGGATGCCGATGAGCAGCGCCTGCTGGTCGTTCACCCCTTTTGTGAGTTCCTGGGCTCCCTCGGCGAAGAGGCCGCTGGCGGCGCCCTTGAAGAAGAGGAAGGTCGGACGCGACTCGAGCTGCGGATCGCTCGCGGCGAGCGCCGCGTAGCGCTTCTGCAGCGTGCCGAGATGCTCCCGCTCCTCGGCGGCGAGCTTCTGGAACACGGCGCGGCCGCGGCGATCCTTGGTCAGCGAAGCGGCGCGCGTATAGAACTCGAGGCCGCTGCGCTCGGTCGCAATCGCCATCCGCAGCGCGTCGCGCGCGAACACGCGATCGGTCGTCGTGCCGTCAATCGCCGGCGACTCCCTGCCGGTCCGGCACTCCTCGCAGGTGCCGACGATCTGCACCACCGACTGCGCCGGCGAGAAATTCCGCGCCGCCGCGATCTCCTCCATCAGCGCCTCGACGTCCGAGCTCAGGAACTCCGACGAGCGATGGCAGGTCGTGCAGACGAGATGAAAGTGCCGCGGGTGGCGGAACGACGCCTCGAAGCGCGAGCGCCCCTCGCCGAAGTCGACTTTCCGGGCGATGCCGGCGCCGACCATCCACTGCAAGGTGCGGTAGACCGTCGCGCGGCCGATGCCGCGGTCTTCGCGGCGGACGTGTTCGAAGAGATCGTCGGCGCTGAGATGGCCCTCCTGACGGAGGAACACGCTCACGATCCGATCGCGCTTGGAGGAATGTTTACCGCCAGGGGGGACGGTCGAAATCGGTGAATCAGGGAATTGGCGAACTGGTGAATCCTGGTTCTTCAATTCAACCAACTCACCAATTCACCAACTCGCCAATTGCGGGTTAGTCGACAGAGAATGAGGATCCGCAGCCGCAGGTCGACGTCGCGTTCGGATTCTTGATCGTGAAGCCGCCGCCCGTGATGGTATCGACGAAATCGACTTCGGCGCCATTCAGATAGCGGATGCTGATCGGATCGATGAACAGCTTCACGCCGTGCGACTCGAACACCTGGTCGCCCGAACCCTGGCCGTTTTCCTCGATCATCAGGCCGTACTGGAAGCCCGAGCAGCCGCCGCCCTGCACGAACACGCGAAGACCGCTGCCAGCCTTGTTTTCTTCGGTCAGCAGCTCGTTGATCTTCGAGGCCGCCGTTTCTGAGACGTTGATCATGCGCCCATTATAGCAAGAAGGCCGATTGGTATACTGCACAGCCCGCCCATGCCGCACGTCCTGATTCCTGTGATTTCGCGCCAGAATCAGGCCGATCTGGCCGAACAGCGCTGGCGCGGCGTGCTGGCCGCCCGCCCGGACCTCGCCCCGGCGCTCGACCTGCAGCGGCGGCTCCTCCGCCTCGTCTCGGACCTCGCCGCGACGCTGGAAGCCGGCCGCCTGCCGCGGCTGTCGCTGCCGCCCAAATACCTGGCCGCGAAGCTCGCGCGGGGCGTGCCGGTGCTGGCCGGCGAGCCCATTCCCCTCCCCGTGGCGGTCCTCAGACCGGCGCTGGGACAGCTCTGCGAGGCGCTGGCGGAGGGAGGGGCCGGCGAGGCCGCGACCCACATTGGCGACGCCATTGCGAACGGGAGCATCGAATGCGGGTCGCTGCTGACCGCGTCGCTCGCGCGCAATCAGGCGGCGATTCGCACCGGCGCCTCGCACCGCGGCCTGGCGCCCGATCTGGTCTGGCTCGTCGCCGAACTGGCCGTCAGCCCGTTCGTCCACACGCTGCAGCGGACGCTCTTCGGCCAGGCCGGCGATGACTTGCAGCGGGCGCTCGACGCCTGGAACCGTGGGTATTGCCCGGCCTGCGGATCGTGGCCGGCGCTTGCGGAGGTCGTGGGCGGCCATCGCACGCTCCGCTGCTCGTTCTGCTCCGGCGCGTGGGAGCTGTCGACCTACGCCTGCATCTACTGCGAAGAAAGCGGCGAGAAGTTCGTCACGGCCGCGCCGGACGAAGAACGCAAGGATCGCCGGCTCGAGGTCTGCAGCACGTGCGGGGGGTACCTCAAGACCATCGACCTGCCCGAGCTGTCGCCTTTCCCGCTGCTGTCAATCTCCGACATCGAAACCACCGATCTCGACGTCGCCGCGATGGAGCACGGATACCAGCGGCCCCCGCTGAAAGACTTTACACAACGACGTTGAGCCTTGAGCCTTGAGCCTTGAGAGTTGAGACTTGAGAGTTGTTCAGGCGCCGAGCGTCGCGAGGTGCTGCCCCGATTCCTGCTCAACGTCCTTGTGGAGCGAGTTCCCGTGCGCGTCCATCGTGACGATCGCCGGGAAGTCTTCGACGGTGAGATGCCACATCGCTTCCGGTGTGCCGAACTCGAGCAACGATACGCCATCCACCCGCTTGATCGATCGCGCGTAAAACTGCGCGGCGCCGCCGATGGCGTTCAGATAGACCGCGCCGTGTTCCTTGAGGGCCGCCAGCGTCCTGGCGCCCATGCCTCCCTTGCCGATCACGGCGCGGATGCCGTAACGCCGGATGATTTCTCCCTGATACGGTTCTTCGCGGATGCTCGTCGTCGGACCGGCGGCGGTGACACGCCAGCCGTCGCCTTCCTTCACGACGACCGGTCCGCAGTGGTAGAGAACCGATCCCCGCAGATCGACCGGCGGCTCGTGCTTCATCAGATGCGAGTGGACGGCATCACGGCCGGTGAACATCCGGCCGGAGACCATCACGACGTCGCCGACCTTCAGCGCGCGGACGGCAACTTCAGTCAACGGCGCGTGCAGGCTGATCTCGCGCCCGGTCCGCGTGAAGCCGGCCTGGTCGAGCATCGGGATGATCGGATGTGACGGGTCGCGATACAGCCAGTGGTCGATCGCGCCGGTAGACGCATTCAGCACGACGCCGAGACGACGGAACGCCCAGCAATCGTAGGCGACCGACACGAAGAAACTGGCCGGCAGACGGTTGAGCGCCCCGATCTTGCACCCGATGAGCGTCACTTTGCCGCCGAAGCCCATCGTGCCGATCTCCAGGCTGTTCACCGTCGACATGACGGACGCTTCGATGTCAGCGAGCCGCTGGTCCGGGTTCACGTCGTCGAGCGTGCGGAACAACTGCTCCTTGGCGTGCGTGTAGCCCGACGTGCGATCGCCGCCGACGCACACTCCGACGGCGCCCGGCGCGCAACCCTTGCCCTGCGCCTGCCAGACCGCGTGCAGAATGCATTTCCTGACACCGTCGAGCGTGCGATCGGCGCGGCCGAGATGCGGCAGTTCGACCGGCAGCGCGTACTGGGCGTTGGTGTTTTCACAGCCGCCGCCTTTCAGGATCAGTTTGATTTCGATCTCGTCGCGCTCCCATTGATCGAAGTGGATGATCGGCGTTCCCGGACCGAGGTTGTCGCCCGAGTTCTCGCCGGTGATCGAATCGACCGAATTGGGCCGCAGCTTGCCTCGACGCGTCGCCTCGGCCACCGCCTGCCGAATCTGCTGCCGCATCCAGATCTGATTGGCGCCGACCGGCGTCTTGACCTCGAAGGTCGGCATCCCGGTGTCCTGGCAGATCGCGCCCTCGGTGTCGACCGCGAGGTCGATGTTCTGCGCGATGATCGTCAGCGCTTGCGACGAGCGTGTGCCACCCGGCTCCGCGCCCAGGGACGACTTCATCGCCGCCCGCACATCCGGCGGCAAATCGGTTGACGTCCTGACGATGAGTTGGAGCACGCTGTCGAAGAATGAGGGCAGCATCAGGGCAGTATACTGACAGGGGACGTATCCCCCATGCGTTTCCGCACAGAGCGCGATCCACTCGGTGAGTTGAACGTCCCGGAAGACGCGTACTACGGTGTGCAGACCGCGCGCGCCGTCGAAAACTTTCCCATCAGCGGCCTGCGCGCGCCCGCCGATCTCGTCATCGCGACCATCCTCGTCAAGAAAGCGGCGGCCGAGGCCAACGCCGCGCTCGAACGGCTGCCGCGCGACGTGGCCGACGCCATTCTCGCGGCGGCGGACGAGATCCTCGCCGGCGAGCGGCGCGATCAATTCGTCGTCGATGTGTACCAGGCCGGTGCCGGCACCTCGCACAACATGAACGCGAACGAGGTGCTGGCGAATCGCGCCGGCGAACGGCTGGGCGATCCCCGAGGCAGCTATCGTCGCGTCCACCCGAACGATCACGTCAACATGGGTCAGTCGACGAACGACGTGTTCCCGACGGCCACGCGTCTGGCGCTGCTCCTCGGGACCGCCCCGCTGGCGGCCGCCGCCCGCACCCTGGCCGACAGCCTCGCGCGCAAGGCGGTCGAATTCGCCGATGTCCTCAAGACCGGCCGCACCCACCTGCAGGACGCCGTGCCGATCACGCTCGGCCAGGAATTCAGCGGCTACGCGGAATGCGTCCGCCGGGGAGCCGACGACGTCGCGGCGGCGTCCGAACAGTTGTACGAAATGAACATCGGCGCCACCGCGGTTGGAACGGGCCTCAACGCCGGCGACGACTACCGGCGGCTCGTCGTCGCCAACCTCGCGCGATACACGAACCTCCCACTGCGATCCGCCGCAAATCTCTTTCGCGTCACACAGAGCATGGGCGACGTCCTCGCCTACTCGGGCGCCATGCGCCGGCTGGCGGTGGAAGTCAGCAAGGTGGCAAGCGATCTCCGTCTGCTGAGCATGGGGCCGCGGGCCGGGATTGCCGAGATCGCGCTGCCCGCCGTGCAACCGGGTTCGTCGATCATGCCGGGCAAGGTGAATCCATCGGTTCCTGAAATGGTCAACCAGGTGTGCTTCCAGGTGATGGGCTGCGATACGACGGTCGCGATGGCCAGTGAAGCCGGCCAGCTGGAACTGAACGTGATGATGCCGGTCATCGCGTGGAACGCCCTGCACGCGTCGACGATTCTCCGCGAGGCGATGAAGGTGTTCCGGCTGCGGTGTGTCGATGGCATCGCCGCGAACGACGCGCGCGCCCGCGAGCTGCTCGACCGCAGCACGGCGACGGCCACCGCGCTGAGTCCGTACATCGGGTACGCAGCGACGGCGGAAATCGCCAAGGAGTCGGTGAAGACGGGCCGTTCGATCCGCGACCTCGTCCTCGAACGCGGGCTGGTCGAGCCGGCGCGCCTGGATCAGATTCTCTCGGTTGATGCGATGACTCGGGGAGGAATCACGGGTGGGTCAGGTGGGTCGGGTGGGGCAGGAACGGCGGGAGGGGCGGGAAAGGCGGGACCATCGTGAAGCGCGCGCTCGTGTTCACGTTGTTGCTGCTGACCAACAGTTCGGTTCTTCCAGCCCTTCCTGCCCTTCCTGCCTCTCCAGCCCAACCCGCCCAATCGAGTCCGCCCAAGCGCAAGCTCTTCGAGCCCAACGATCTGGGCCTGCTCGACGCTCCCGATCGCGATCAGTGGCAGAAACCCGAGCAGATCATGGATACGCTCGGCATCGCGGACGGATCGGTCGTCGCCGATCTTGGAGCAGGCGGCGCCTGGTTCACGCTTCACATCGCGCGGCGCGTCGGACCCAACGGCATCGTGTACGCCGAAGACATTCAGCCCGCGATGCTGCAGGTCATCCGCCAACGGATGCAGGTCGAAAATCTGTTGAACGTCCGTGCCATCCTCGGCACGCCGAGCGATCCGCGGCTGCCGAAAGGGCTCGACGCCGCCATCATCGTCGACTCGTACCACGAGATGGACGATCCGTCGAATCCCAACCTGGTGATCACGCTCCTCAGAAACATCGCGCGGTCGTTGAAGCCGCAGGGCCGGCTGGGCATCGTCGACTTCAAGCCGGGAGGGGGAGGACCGGGTCCGGCGCCGGATCAGCGCGTGGATCCGCAAACCGTCATCAAGGCAGCCAATGCGGCTGGGCTCGAGCTGATCTCGAGAGAAGAGATTCCGCCGTTCCTGTTTCTGCTGGTGTTCGGGCCGAAGTAGCGAGACGGCTACTTCCCGCGCGCGTGCGTCAGCCACCAGAGACTGGGCATCACGGCCGCGGCGAGCAGCAGCTTCCCGAAATCGGCGGCGATGAACGGATAGAAGCCTTCGGCGAGCGCAGCATTGAGGCCGCGCGCCTGCACGAAGGCGGCGAGCCAGAAGACGCCGCCCGCGAAGATGACCGCGAGCCCGCAGGCCATCGCCACGACGGCAGTCAGGTAACGGCGGTCGAATCCACGTTCCGCGAGCGCCCCGGCCACGAACGCCGCGAGCGGATAACTCATCAGGTAGCCGCCGGTCGGCCCGAGAAGACGCGCCGCGCCCGGTGCAAGCAC
>Ga0068862_100002790_pt1 | contig 15308 bp, 15 predicted proteins | sample KBSSwiS52_FD_66598 | JGI IMG/M metagenome (GOLD analysis project Ga0068862, IMG submission 66598) | Switchgrass rhizosphere microbial communities from Kellogg Biological Station, Michigan, USA - KBS Switchgrass S5-2 | ecosystem: Host-associated > Plants > Roots > Rhizosphere > Soil ... | reverse complement strand
CAGCGCCAGCAGCACCGGCCAATACCAGATGAACGCCATGCCCATGCCGATGAAGCACATGATCGGCCACAGGACGCTGACTTTCCCGTCGGGGCCAGGCATCGCCGAACCCGCCGCCAGGAACAGCGCCGAAACGCCGGTGATTGCCGAGCCGATGCCGATCTTGGCAATGTCGCTCGGTTCGCGCCCGCGCCGCGCCAGCCACGCCCATAGCGCGACCAACGGCGGGACCACGGCAATGCTCGAAAAGCTGTCGATCGAATTGAACCACGATGCGGGGACGTGGCCGAACGGGCTGGCGAGGCTGACGTTCGCGTCGATCCACACCAGGCCGACATTCCAGATCATCGGGTAGGCGACGTTGGGCAACACGGTGAGTGCGATCGCGACGACGATCAGCACCGATTGCTTGCGCTCGGCGGCAGTCATCGGGGGCAAGGCCTCACCCGTCTGGGTTCGCGTCGGCAACTTTCCGGGCAGATGCGGTTGCCCGATGAGATAGATGCACAGGGCCAGGATCATGAGCCCCGCCGCGAGCGCGAATCCGGCGTGCCAGCCATAGATTGCGGCAACCGCGCCGCAGCCCAGCGGCCCCATGACCGCGCCGATGTTGATGGCCGCGGAAAAGATCGTGAAGCCACCCGTGCGCCGGGTCTCTTCGTCCGCCGGATAGAGTTGGCCGACCTGCGCCGAAATATTGCCCTTGAGGCAGCCCGAACCGATGATCAGCAGCAGCAAAGCAATGAGGAAGCTCTGGTCGAGGCTCATGGCGAGATGGCCGGCGCTCATCAGGAGGGCCCCGGCGACCACCGTCGCCTTGGTTCCGAGCCAGCGGTCGGCGATCCAGCCGCCCAGGACCGGGGTGAAATAAACGAGGCCGCTGTACCAACCGAAAATCAGCGATGCGAACGCTGCGTTCGACATCGGTCCGCGGGCTTCGAAGAACTGCCGCAGTCCGCCGAGACCCAGCACATGCTCCGCATGGCCGGGCGTGAGCAGCTGGCTCGTCATGTACAGCACGAGCAGCGCGGTCATTCCGTAATAGGAAAACCGCTCCCACATTTCGGTGAAGGCGAGGTAGGCGAGGCCGCGCGGATGGCCGAGGAACGTGCGGTCGTCAGGCTCGGCCGCAGTGCCGAGAGCCGTTGCGGCTGTGGACATCGTCGCCGCTCTCCCTCGGCTGCTGAACGGAATTCAGGCTAGTCTCATTCCTCCGGCGCGGTACCCTGCGCGGCTTGCTCGTTCCGTTCGCGGCGGGCCTGGTTGATGACCTGGGTCAGGCAACCGGTGTAGCCGCCCGGACCGACCGGCGAGCAGCTGAACGTCCCGGTCGCGCCGACCGTCTCGAACTGGCGAGCTTTGTTGGCCCAGGCGTCGCGGGTCTGGCGCGGGCCGCCACTGCGCAGCTTCTCCGGGATGCGATAGCGTTCGGCTTCCGGCTTGCGCGCGCAGATCACGACCTTGTCGTCGGTCGAGCGCGGGCACGGGTCGGTGCCGTAAACGATGATCTCGCTGATATTCCCGCCCTCCTGCGCGACCGCTGTCGACGGCATGGCGGCCAGGCCGCCGGCCACTAAAGCGGCGCCCGCGAGGGTGATGGTCAGCCTGGTCATCGTCTCAGTCCTTTCACTGCCGTACTAGCGGGCGAGCCCGTCCTTCGGTTCCTCAAATGCGCTTCGACAGCCCAATTGCAACCCTGCATCCGGCACGGATCGCCGCGGTCAGGATCGGATAGCCGACCGCCTCGGCCGCGCCCGCGGCTCGGGCCGTGTCGCGATGCTCAAGCTCCTCGGCGCGAAACTCGGCGATATCCGCCGAAAACTCCGGATCGTCGTCGCCCAACTCATCGAGCTGCTGCTGGTAATGGCGGTCGATTTCGGTCTCGACCGCATCGGTGCAGGCCAGCGCCGCTTTCTCCGACATCAGCGCGGTCGCGGCGCCAAGCGCGAAGCCGGCGATATTCCAGAACGGCTGAAGCACGGTCGGGCGAACGCGGCGCTCGGCCATCAGCGCGTCGAAGCGCTTGAGGTGGCGCTGCTCCTGCGCCGCCATCCGCGCGATCAACTTTGCTTCGGGGCTATTGCTGCGGAGGACCGCGAGCTGGCCCGCGTAAATCCGGGTGGCGCCATATTCGCCGGCCTGGTCGACACGCAGCATCGAGGCGCGATCGGCCCGCGGCTCGCCGGGACGCCAGCCGCTCACCGGCGCGCGGCCTTGAGGGTCATGAATGCAATCACGGCCGCTCCGCCGAGCGACAGGATCGCGTTCCACCCGGCCATCGAAATGCCGAGGAACGACCATTGCACCTGGTCGCAGCGGACCAAAGGCGCCGATACGATCGACTTGAGCAGTTCGTCGGTGGTCGCGCCACTGGCGGTCGAGGTGCAGGTGGTGAAGCCCTCGAAAATCTTCAGCTCAACCCCGGCGTGATAGACCCCGATCGCACCCGAAACGGCGATGGCGAGCGCGGCGAGGACGACCAGCATCCGCGACCGCGGCGACGTCGCTGGTCCGGTGAAGGCGAGCGCTGCGGGGACCAGCGCAGCGAAATGCGCGTAGCGTTGCCACCAGCACATCTCGCACGGCGTCAGGCCGCCGAGATATTGCGAGCCCATTGCCCCCGCGAGCAATGCGGCCGGGAGGAGCAAGGCGAGCCACCGGGCCGTGGCCGCACTCGCCAATGGCGGCGCGACCTTTGGAGCTTCGGCAACCGCCTCGTTCATGCCGGTCTTAGCGCCCCTTCTTCTGGGCGATGGTCGGCAGCGGCGCGATCGGCGCGGTGATCCGCTTGATCGTGTTCAGCGCATAATAGAGCTGGAAGTCCTTGATGCCCTTCTTCTCGAGCTCCGCCGCGGATGCTGAGAAGCGCGGATCGGCCGTGCTGTCGCTCTCCAGCAACTTGTCGTCGACCTTGGCCTGGTTGAGCAGGTGCCGGCGAAGATCGGCTTCGCGGGTTACCGGCCGGACCTTGTAATCGGGGTCCGACAGCTGCGGGACGTTGATGTCGGGATCGATCCCGCCTTCCTGCACCGAATGGCCCGACGGCGTGTAGTAACGCGCCGTGGTCAGCCGCAGCGCGGTGCGGTCGCCGAGCATGGCGATCGACTGGACCGAGCCCTTGCCGAAGGTACGCTCGCCGAGCACCAGCGCGCGGCGGTGATCCTGCAATGCACCGGCAACGATTTCCGACGCCGATGCGCTGCCGACGTCGGTCAGCACGACCACCGGCAGGCCGTGGGTCATGTCGCCCGGCTTGGCGTAATAGCGCTGGATGTCATCCTTATCGCGGCCGCGCTGCGAGACGATCTCGCCGCTGTCGAGGAAGGCGTCGCTGACCTGGATGGCCTCATCGAGCGAGCCCCCCGGGTTGGAGCGCAGGTCGACGACATAGCCGAGCGGCTTGCCGCCGGTGGCCTTGTCGATGGCCGCGATCGCCGCCTCGGTCGCCTCGCCGGTGCCGGCGGCGAACTGGTTGATGTTGATGTAGCCGATGTTCTCCTTGACCTCCCACTTGACCGGGCGGAGCTTGATCTCCTCGCGGACGAGCGTGACGTCGAATGGCTTGTCGCGGCCCTTGCGCACCAGCGTCAGCTTGATCCCGCTGCCCGGCTTGCCGCGCATCTTCTCGACCGCTTCATCGAGCGAGAAGCCGTAGATCAGCTCGCCATTGATGTGGGTGATGTAATCGCCGGCCTTTATGCCGGCCTTCCACGCCGGCGTGTCCTCGGTCGGGGTGATCACCTTGACGGTGCCGTCTTCCATTCCGACGGACAGGCCGAGCCCGCCGTAGCTGCCCTCGATCAGGGTCTTGAGCGCGTCATATTCGGCACCCTCGGCATAAGAGGAATGCGGATCGAGCGACGACAGCATGCCGTCGATGGCGCCCTTGATCAGGGTGTGGTCGTCGACAGGGACGACATAATTCTGCTTCACCTGCTGATAGACGCTCATGAACTTCTCGAGCTCTTGGTAATTGGTCGTGTCCGCCGCGGCGAAGGAGCTGGCGGTGACCGGCACGAGTGCGAGCGCGCTGACCAGCGCGACCGGGGGCAGAAGCTTACGGATTGTGTTCATTGGGAATCGTCCTGTTTCGGCGACCACGCGTTTAACTGCCTTTCCCGTCATTTGACAGGGTTTGAGATGAACCTGCGATGAGAGCGGGAGAGACTCGCCGCCCATTTTGGGACAGTTCCACCCCGAGCGGCCCCAGGGCTCGCCCGAGCGGGTCGCCAAGCTTGACCCGATCGCCCGCCTTCAACGGCGAAGCGACCCCGACGATCAGGCTCATCCACCCCTTGCCGTGATCGATGATCACCACCCCGTCGTGGTTGCGGAACGGGCCGGAAAATTTGACCACGCCCGACGCCGGGACCGCGACCGGCGCGCCGCGAACCGTCGCCAGGGTCAAGCCGCGGGCGCGGACGCCATGGGCGTTCACCGAACCCAACCCCTCGGTCACCGCGGCGACCGCCGGCAGCCGGTAGGGGAACGGCGAAGCGGCACGGCCTTCGGGACCAAGCGGGCGTGCCGGGGCTGCATCGATCTCCGCGAGTTCACTCGCAATCGCGAAGGCAGCGCGGCTGCCGGCCGCCGAACCGCGCAATTGTTCGACATTCTCGCCCGCGGCGAGGGCGACGTCGCCCGCGGCGAGCGCTTGTCCTTGCGCGGATTCGAACGATTTCAGCGCTTGGGCCTCGAGCGTCGCGAATTGCTGGCGCCGGGACAACAGATCCTGGCGGCTGCGTTGCAGTTCCTGCTTGGCGGCCAGGGCATCGCTTTCGAGCCGGCGCCCTTCGGCGAGCTGGCCGGATAACGCAGCGGTGCGGCTGCGGATAACCGGCAAGGTCGAATCGAGCAGCACGCGGACCTTGACCAGATCGTCGGTGCCGCCGCGGTCGGCAATGGCGAGGAGGGGCGGGCGCTGGGCCATCATCGCTAGACCGGAAAGCAGCGAGGCGATCGGCTGCTGCTCGCGCCGCAGCTGCGCACTCTGCCGGTCGGCAGCGGCCGAGATGATCCGCAGCTGGGCGTCGGCGGCCGATATTCGCGCCTCGGCCGCCTCGACCGCATTGGCGGCAGCGGCCGAGCGGGCCTGGAGCCGCGCGGCTTCGCTCTTGGCGCCGTTGGCGATTTGCTCGAACTTCCTGGTCGCCGCATCGGCCGTTGCCTGTTCGGCGCGGGCGCGTTGCAAGGCAGCATCGAGCGGCTCAGCCGGCGGCGACACGGGCGCGCTCGCCGCCAGCAGCAGCGGCGTCAGCAACAGCAAGGGCGCCAGGCGCGTCACGCGCTAACCTTCGCGATGATAGGGGTGGTTCGCAAGGATTGATGTCGCCCGGAACAGTTGCTCGGCGAGCATCGCCCGAACCAGCAGGTGAGGCCAGGTCGCTTCGCCGAACGACAGGAGCAAGTCGGCAGACTTCCGCTGCTGCTCGTCATGGCCGTCGGCCGCGCCGATCAGGAAGCGCGCTTCGCGCTTGCCGCCGTCGCGCCACGTTTCGAGCTTCTTCGCGAGCGCCATCGATGACAACGCCATGCCGCGCTCATCAAGGACGATCGTAACGCTGTTGGTTGACGGCTCCGGGACACTGCCGCCCCGGTCGGGCAGCTCGGTGACCTTGGTCGGCCACTGGATGCGCTTCAGATAACGGTCAACCAGCTCGGCTTCGGATGACCGGCCGATCTTTCCACGCGCGACGATGTGGAGCAGCACTATTGGGCGGTGAGGATGCCCGGCAGCGGCCAGGTGAGGACCCGGGTGAAGCCATCGTAAATGGCGCGCGCCGCCTCGGCGATGGTCCGCGGCCGGTTGGTGCCGCCGCGGGCAAACACCGCGACCGCGATGCGGCGGCCGTCGGGCAAAGTGATGAAGCCGACGTCGTCGGTCAGGCCGTTGAGGGTCCCGGTCTTGTGCTCAACCGGCGTCCCCTGGGGCAACAGTGCCTTCATGCGGTTTTTCCCGGTCTCGCACTGGGCCATCAGGTCGAGCAGGTAATTGCGGCTCTGCGGCTTGATCAATTCGGCGCGGTAGATGCGGCGCAGCAGCTCGACCATCGCCTGCGGCGTGCTCGAATCACGGTGATCCCACAGGTCGCGCTTGTCGCTCAGCAATTGGGCGATCGTGCGGTCGACCCGCAGGCCGTAGATCCGGTTCTGCTGGAGCCAGTCGTGCAGCGACCGCGGGCCGCCGAGGTCATTCAGCAGGATGTCGGTCGCGCGATTGTCGCTGCGGATTAGCATGCGCGCCATCAAGCTGCGCGCCGATTGCCCATTGATGGTGTCATCGAGCGAGCGGCGCCCGTGGTCGACCTGCGACAGGTATAGCGCCGCGACCGCGACCTTGACCGTGCTGGCCATCGGGAACGGGACGTCGCCGCGAATGCTGACGGTCTCACCGGTGCGCAGGTCGAGTGCGGCAATGCCGACGTCTGAGTTCGCGCTGCCGACCATCGCATGCAGTTGCTGTTCGAGGCTGGTCAGGCTTGGACTTGAGGCTGCACTCGCCGGCTGCGCGGCCAACGCGAGTAACGACAGCAGGATAACCCAAAATCGCATATGCCTCACCCGCGAGCGGTTGCGCTTGCGCCAGAATCATCGCCAAACGCCCACATTCGTTCCAAATTGTAAAAACTTCTTACTTCGGGACGAAAAATATGAACGATTACGTCGTCGGCGTCGATCAGAACCCAGTCCGCCGCGGGTAGACCTTCGATCCTGACGTTTTTCTTAAGCTGCGCCTTGATTCGGTCGGCGAGCTTGGCCGCCATTGATGCGACCTGCCGGGTCGACCGACCCGAGGCAATCACCATATGATCGGCGATGTTCGATTTTCCCGTCAGCGGGATGGTCACCACATCGACGGCCTGGTCGTCGTCGAGCGATTGCAGCACGATGCGGTGGAGGTCTTGCACGTCGACGGGGGATTGAGCGGCGGTGCCGGTCTCAGCGGGACGTTCGGTCAAGGGGTCTCCTGGCGGATAATGGCATTGTCATACGGGGGAGGCGGCGGACGTCCGCTTGCTCCCGGCGATGCCAATCTGGGTCGTGCGCGCGGATAGCGGTTGCGGACGTGGGGTCTCGCGGCAGGCGAAGCAAAAATATCGCCGGTGCACTCCACTCCGTCCAACAAGTCGCCTGGTTCGGGGGTCGGACGAACCTCCCGAGCCAGCCCATCGCGCGCACCGCGAGGGCATGGTGATCATAGCCGGGCCGGGGAATCACCGCAATCGGCACTTCACGGGCTAACCCCCTCCAATCGCGCCATTTGTGAAAATTTGGCAGGGTGTCGCTTCCAAGCAACCAAATGAACTGGTCGGCGGGATAGCGGCGCTTGAGCAGTTTTACCGTGTCGATGGTGTAGCGCGTGCCCTCGCGTTGCTCGAAATCGCTGACCCGGATCCGCGCCCGCCTGGCCTGGCGCTGCGCCGACCTCAGCCGCGCGTCGAAGCTCGCCATGTCCTTGGCACCTTCTTTCAGCGGATTGCCGGGCGATACCAGCCACCACACTTCGTCGAGGTCGAGCGCGTGCATCGCGCCAAGGCTGATCGCCCGATGCGCCGCGTGCGCCGGGTTGAACGATCCGCCGAGAAGACCGATGCGGGCCATGCTCTACCGCTAGCATGAGCGAGGAAGCCCGCATAATGTGGTCGCGAAGGGGGTGCGCATGGTCGGTGAATTGGAAGCGATTGGCGATGCCATCACCGGCGCGGTCGTCGGTCGCGCGGTCGAACCCAAGGCCGGGGAGGCCGATGACGGCCATACCCACGAGACCAAATGCCTCAATTGTGGCACCGATCTGATCGGGACGCACTGCCACGCCTGCGGCCAGCACGCCCATGTTCACCGCACCCTCACCGCTTTCTTCCACGACTTTCTTCACGGCGTGCTGCATTTCGAAGGCAAGATCTGGCGCACCCTGCCGCTGCTGGCGTGGAAGCCGGGGGAGTTGACCCGGCGCTACGTCGATGGCCAGCGCGCCAGCTTCATTTCGCCGATCGCCTTGTTCCTGTTCTGCGTGTTCCTGATGTTCGCCGCCGTCAGCCTGCTCGGCGGAATGGCTGAATTCTCCGCCGACGCGAAGAAAGACCTCGCGAGCGAACTGGCCAAGGACAGGCAGGCCCTCGCAGTCCTGGAAAAGCAGCGGGCCGGCCTGACCGGGCCGGTCGGGGCCGAACTCGACGAGAAAATCGCTGACCTGAGGGTCGAGATCAAAGCCGTGGAAGCCGTTCAGCGGGGCAAAATCTCGCCAGCCACGCTCGACATCGACCCGTCCGGTCTGGCGCCGTCACTGTCCGACGCGGTCAAGAAGGCGCGCGATAACCCTGAGCTCGTCGCCTACAAGCTAAAAACCAACGCCTACAAGTTCAGCTGGCTCATCATCCCCTTGTCGGTGCCGTTCGTGTGGCTGCTATTCCCGTTCAGCCGCCGCTTCCGGCTCTACGACCACACCGTCTTCGTCACTTATTCCCTGTGCTTCATGACCCTGCTGGTGGTCGCGGGTGTGGCCTTCCAGTCGGTCGGCCTGACCTCGATCGCCGGCCTCCTGTGGCTACTCCCGCCGTTCCATATGTACCGGCAGCTGAAGGGTACCTACGGCCTCACCCGATGGGGAGCGATCTGGCGCGCGAGCTTGCTGACCATGTTTGCTTTGATCGTGGTCAGCATGTTCGCGGCCTTGCTGGTCGGCGTCGGGACGTTCGAATAAGCTAGTCGCCGCGCTCGCGCTCGCTCAGGAACGCATCGATCGCCGCCACCGCTTCCGGCTCGTTGAGGTCGGGCGCGTGGCCGACGCCGGCGACCACCGCCGACTTCATGGCCGGTGCCGCCGCGTGCATTTTCTCCAGCGTTTCGGCCGAAAGCAGGTCGCTCTTGGCGCCGCGGATGACCAGCAGCGGCTTCTGCGCCAGCGCGGAGAACAGCGGCCACATGTCGAATTGGGGCGTCGGCGCATCGCTGTTGAACGGCTGCGCGATCGCCTGATCGTAGTCGAAGACGATCTCGCCATTTTCCTCGCGGCAATTGCGCTGCGCCATCCGCAGCCAATTCTCGTGCGTGTAATTGTCGAAGGCATGGGCGTTGTTGGTGGCGACCGTTTCGGCGGCCTCGTCCCAGCTGGCGAAGCGGATGCCCTTGCCGACATAGGTCTTGATGCGGTCGACGCCGGTGCCGTCGACCTCCGGCCCGATGTCGTTGAGGATCGACGCCGCGACCCGCTGCGGCGCCATCACCGCCATGAGCATTGTCACTAGCCCGCCGAGCGACGTCCCGACGAAGATCGCCTGCGGAATCACCAATTGGTCGAGCAGCTCGATCACGTCCTGGGCATAGGTCGGTGGTAAATAGCGTGCGGGGACGGGATCGTAGTCGCTCATTCCCCGGCCGCGGAACTCGAGCGCGATTACCCGGAAACGCGGGCTGATGTGCTCGGCAAGCTCGGCGAAATCCTTGGCGTTGCGGGTCAGGCCCGGCAGGCACAGGATCGGTGGCCTGTCCGCGCTCCCCGGATAATCGCGATAGTGAAGCTTCAGCCCGTCGCGGACGGTGAAATAGCGATCATCGTAAGGTCGCGTGGCAGTGTCGTTGTTCATACGCCGAGGCCCCTGCGCAGCAAGCGGTTGGTGACGTCGGCCACATGCTTGGCATCGGCACTGTCCCAGACCGAATAGCGCAGGCCGAGGAACACGTTCGCCCCCATCGATGCCCAGGCCAAAATGTCGAGATCACCGTCGGTCAGGTCCTGGGCGATTTCGCCCTTGTCGCGCCCCGCCTTGAACCGCGCGGCAATGCGCTTTGCGGTGGTCTCATAATGTTCGCGATAGGCGGTCGGTTCGACGAACTCGGCCTCGTCGATGATCCGGTACACGTCGCGATGCTCGCGCGCGAAATTGAGGAACCATTCGAGCGCCCGCCGCTCGCCGTCGAGGGCGTCGGTGGCGTCCTTGAACGCCGGGGCAACCCGGTCGCGAACTTGCACCGACATGTCGCGCACGACGGCGCCGAACACCGCCTCTTTCGAGTCGAAATAGGTATAGAAGGTGCCAAGAGCGACGCCGGCGCGCTGGGTGATCCCGACGATCGAGGTCTCGCCGAATCCGCGTTCGCCGAACTCTTCCTGGGCGGCGTCGAGGATTTTGCGCAGCGTGCGTTCGCCGCGCGCAGTGCGCGGTGCCTTGCCGTCGCTCGCCCGGCTCACTTGCACCACTTCGTCCACGGATTCCCCCATGCAGCCGCGATAGCTTTCTAGCGCGAATATTCGCAAGTTGAAAGCTGGTTCAACTTTCACTATGACACATGCATGACGCCGGCGGCCAAGGGTCCGACGGTCAGGGGGAGAAAATCAGAATGCGCGCCATCCATGCCCGCGCCGCGTTGCTCGGCACTATCGCCGTCGCGGCCCTCATCGCCACTCCAGCCATCGCCCAGGACGCTCCTGCGACTCAGCCACCGGCTACCTCTGCACCCGACGCGAATGCGCAAACCCAGGACCAGGCATCGACCGCCAACGATCAGGACATCGTCGTCACCGCCAGGCGGCGCAGCGAGCTGCTGCTCAACGTTCCAGTCGCGGTCACCGCTTATTCGGGCGAGCAGCTCAATCGCCAGGGCGCTCTCGACATCACCGACATCAGCGACACGACGCCAAACGTGAATCTCGAGACCTCGCGCGGCACCAACACGACTCTGACGGCCTTCATTCGAGGCGTCGGCCAGCAGGACCCGGTCGCCGGGTTCGAGCAGGGCGTCGGTCTCTACCTCGATGATGTCTATCTCAACCGTCCGCAGGGTGCGCTGCTCGATATCTACAATGTCGAACGGATCGAAATCCTGCGCGGCCCGCAGGGTACTCTCTATGGCCGCAACACCATCGGCGGTGCGATCAAATATGTGACCAAGCGCATCCCGAGCGACGGACCGCATGCGAGCCTTCGCGCCAATATTGGCACCTATCGCCAGCTTGATGTCGTTGGCACGATTTCGACTCCGATTGCGGATGGTCTTCGCGTCGGCGCGTCCGCTGCCCGGCTCACTCGCCAAGGCTTCGGCGACAACCTCACTACCGGCAAAGAGAACTACAACAAGGACATCTGGGCGGCGCGGGGAACCATCGAGCTTGAGCCGTCGGATACGGCCTTTTTCCGGTTTTCGGCTGACAAGACCTGGGACAACGGCAACACCCGCGGAGGGCATCGCCTGATCCCCGGCCTGTTGAGCGGCGCACCGGTGCTTGACGACGAGTTCGACAGCGAAGGGGCGCTCATCGATCCCGAGCAGAAAGTCCGCGCCTGGGGGCTCGCCTTTCAGGGTGAAATTGGGCTCACCGACTGGCTCAAGTTCAAGTCGATTACGGCGTACCGCAAGGACCGCACGCAGACCCCGATCGACTTCGATGCGTTGCCCTCGGTCGATGTTGACGTCCCGGCCATCTACAAGAACCACCAGTTCAGCCAGGAATTCCAGCTGGTCGTCGACAAGGGGCCGCTGCAGGGCGTCGCTGGCTTCTATTATCTCGACGCGAGCGCGTTCAACGTGTTCGATGTCCGGCTCTACACGACCGGCCCGTTGATCCTCTTGCCCGGTCTGACCGCGACGACGCGCGGCGACGTCGACACCAAGACCTGGGCAGTGTTCGGCGACTTCACCTACGATTTCTCCGAGCAGTGGAGCGTGTCGCTCGGCGGCCGCTTTACCAACGACAAGCGCCACGCGAGGGTGTTCCGCGCGAACCTGTTCAATGGCGGCGCCCCCGAGCTCGGCGGCTCGCCGCCGTTTGATCAGACGGGTACGCAAGTCGGGGCTCCGACGTCGAACTTTGACGGCAGCCGCAAGGACACCGCGTTCACGCCGCGGGCCTCGATCAGCTTCAAGCCTGACAAGAACAACAACCTTTACCTCAGCTACTCGCGCGGCTTCAAAGGCGGTGGCTTCGACCCGCGCGGTCTGACTACGGCGACCCCACGGAGCAACCCGGCGGTCCCGCCGACCGCCGCGGAAATCTACGACTTCATGGCGTTCGAGCCGGAAACGGTCGACAGCTTTGAAGCCGGCTGGAAGGCCGCTTTGTTCGACCGCCGGCTGCAATTTGCGCTCGCCGTATTCCAGGCCAATTACAAGGACGTGCAGGTTCCCGGCTCGGCCGGCGGTGTCACGGCGGGTGGCATTCCGACCTTTGTCGGCATCACGACCAACGCCGGCAAGGCGCGCTTCCGCGGCGTCGAACTCGAAACCAACTGGCGCATGGCCAACGACCTCGCCACGCCCGGCGATCGCCTGACCTGGGCCGGGACGCTCGGCTATCTCGACGCCAAATATCTCGAGTTCATCACCGTGGTTGGGTTTGATCAGGTGACCGGGCTGCCCGTTGCGCCCCACGAAGTAGACGTCGCCGATTTCCGCAAAGTGCAGAACACGCCGAAGTGGACGCTGAGTGGCTCGCTCGATTACGACACGCCGGCGTTCGGCGGCAGGCTGAATGCGAACACAACGCTATCGTATCGCAGCAAGAGCCAGCAGTTCGAGCTGCACATTCCCGGGCTCGACCAAAAGGGCTTTGCGCTGCTTGACGCCAACCTCATCTGGCGCTCGTCTGGCAACCGGTTTGAAATCGGCGTCCACGGCAAGAACCTGCTGGACAAGAGATACATCGTGTCGGGCTATAACTTCCTCCGGCAGAACCCCTTCACCGGCGAGTTCATCAATACCGCCGGCGCTCCGGCGCTAAGTCCGGCGCTCGGCCGCGAAGGCGTACTGTCCGCCTTCTATGGCGCGCCGCGGCAGGTGTGGTTGTCGCTCGGCGTGAACTTCTAAAGTGGGGCGGCGGGGCTTGCCGCCCCGCCGCTGCCGTGCCAGCGTTAGCGCGATGACCGCCTCCAGCGCTTCAATGCGTCAGCCGCGCGCCGGGGTGATCCTCGGCCTCCTGCTGCTCGCCTACATTTTCAACTTCCTCGACCGGACGATCCTGAGCATCCTCGGGGGGCCGATTATCGCCGAGCTCAAGCTCAGCGATTGGGAGTTTGGAATTCTCAGCGGGCCGCCGTTCGCCATCCTTTATTCCGTGCTCGCGATTCCTTTTGCCTTCCTGGCGGATCGCACCAGCCGCAGCCGGGTGATCGCCACCGCCGTTGCGGTGTGGAGCGGATTCACCGCGCTCTGCGCTACTGCCACCTCGTTCCTTCATCTGTTCCTGTTCCGGATGGGGGTCGGCATTGGTGAGGCGGGCGGGGTCGCGCCGTCTTATGCGCTGATCGCCGATTACTTCCCGCCCGCACGGCGCGCTCGTGCGCTGGCTATCTTCTCGCTCGGGATTCCACTCGGGCTCGCTGCCGGCACTTTGATCGGCGCGTACCTCGCCTCGTGGATCAACTGGCGCGCAGCGTTCCTGGTCATGGGCATTGCCGGCCTGGTGCTGGCGCCGATCATGCTGATCTTTGTGCGCGATCTTCCGCGGGCAGCGCCCTCGGCGGCCGAGGCTGTACCGGCCGGCCGCGTGTTTTCGATTCTGGCGCGCAAGCCGACCTTCTGGCTCATGGCATTCGCCGCGTCGTGCAGCTCGCTCGCCGGCTACGGCCTGCTAGCGTGGACTCCGACCGTTCTCGAACGCAGCTTTGGTTTCGGCCTGGTCGAACGGGGACAATTCCTGGCGTCGATCTTCCTGATCGGCGGCACCGCCGGGGTGTTCGCCGGGGGCTGGCTCGCGGACCGGCTCGGACAGAGCGATCGCCGCTGGTATGCGCGCCTGCCGGTGATCGCCTGGCTGATCACCGCACCCACCTTTGCGCTTGGCCTGCTGGCGCCCGACCCGTGGGCAGCCTGGCCGCTCCTGCTGATCCCCAACGCGCTCAACATCTTGTGGCTTGGTCCGATCACCACGGCGGTCCAGCACCTCGTCCCGCGGCCGATGCGCGCGACCGCTTCAGCCAGCTTCCTGCTCATCAACAACCTCATCGGGCTTGGCGTCGGACCGGTGCTGATCGGCGCGATGTCGGAGATCTACAGGGCGCGCTTCGGTTCGGAGGCGTTGCGCTTTGCGGCCGTCAGCGTGGTTGGTTTCTATGTCCTCGCGGCCTTGATCATGCTGCTCGCGGTCAGGCGGCTGCGCACCGACTGGATCGAAGACGCCTAACCCCGCGGACTTGACTTTCGGCACCCTATCCGCTTGAGGCGGCACGTCCGGCGGGCCACAGGCTCGCCGTTGCTTTTTGGGATAAAGGGCGGCTCCCTCAAGTCCGCCTGGCCGGAGCTACCTGATACGGGCTCCTGACGAACGGAGACGACCCATGCGCCATCGTGTTGGCCATCGTAAACTTCAGCGCACCTCGAGCCACCGCACCGCCTTGTTCCGCAACATGGCCGCCGCGCTGATCAAGCACGAGCAGATCACCACCACCCTGGCCAAGGCGAAGGAGCTTCGCCCCTACGTCGAGAAGCTGGTGACGCTGGCAAAGAAGGGCGGCCTGTCCAACCGCCGCCTCGCCCAATCGCGGCTGATGGACGAGACCCAGCTGGCTAAATTGTTCGACGTCATCGCGACGCGTTATGCGAAGCGCAGCGGCGGCTACACCCGCGTGGTCAAGGCTGGCATCCGCGCCTCGGATGCGGCGCCAATCGCGATCATCGAATTCGTCGACCGCGACCAATCGGCCAAGGGCCAGGATTCGGGCCCGGTGATGGTCGAGGACGAACTCGAAGACGCCTAAAAAGGCGTCTATTTGCCTGTCCCATTCTGGCACAGTCCTGGTAATCTGATTGCGCTTGCCAATTGTTTAACCGGCGTTAGCTTCCGCGACTCGACTCCGGGGCCCGGTGACACTTGGCTGTCTTATTGAATCGGTAGTCCCCTGAGAGCGCACAGCCGGCTGGTCGGCCGGATCAACGAGGGGAACAGCTATGCCTATCGATGGGACTCCGGACGACGATTTCTTGTCGGGCACGCCAGGCGACGACATCATCAACGGTTTTGCCGGCAACGACACTGAGCGGGGCCGTGCAGGCAACGACACGCTGAACGGCGATGACGACCATGATTTCCTGATCGGCGGCGACGACAATGACACGCTCAACGGCGGCAATGGCGACGATTATTTGCGCGGCGGCGAGGGCGACGACCTGATCAACGGCGGCGGCGGCTTCGACCGCGCCGCGTTCACGGTCCTGACCAATGCTCCAGAAATCGGCGAGACCGGCGTGCAGGTTGGCGCGACCGTCGATCTGAATATCGTTGGCATTGCTCAGGACACCGGACACGGCATGGACACGCTGACCGGGATCGAGAACGTCTCGGGCACCGCCTACGCCGACACGCTGATCGGCGATGC
>Ga0068862_100002787_pt1 | contig 15321 bp, 16 predicted proteins | sample KBSSwiS52_FD_66598 | JGI IMG/M metagenome (GOLD analysis project Ga0068862, IMG submission 66598) | Switchgrass rhizosphere microbial communities from Kellogg Biological Station, Michigan, USA - KBS Switchgrass S5-2 | ecosystem: Host-associated > Plants > Roots > Rhizosphere > Soil ... | reverse complement strand
GGGCGCGGCGAGAGTGGTCATGCCGACAGCCGCTCGGGCAGGCGGGCGTCGATGCCGCACAGCCTCAGGAAGTTCGCCAGCATGGCATGGCCATGTTCGGTGGCGATGCTCTCGGGATGGAATTGCACACCGTGGATCGGCAGCGAAACATGGCGGAAGCCCATGACGTGACCGTCGTCAGACCGCGCATTCACGCTCAGGGTCTCGGGAATGTCCTCGACGATGAGCGAGTGATAACGTGTGGCGGTGAAAGGCGAGGGAATGCCCTGGAATACGCCCGTATCGTCGTGAGTGACGGGCGAGGTCTTGCCGTGCATCAATCCGCCGCGCACCACCTTGCCGCCAAAGTACTGCCCGATCGATTGGTGTCCCAGGCACACGCCCAGCAGCGGCAGCCCGGCGTTGGCAGCCTCACCCACGAGGTCGAGGCTGATCCCGGCTTCGTTCGGAGTGCAGGGACCGGGCGAGATCAGGAACCCCTGTGCGCCGCTGGTGATCGCCTGTCCGGCCGACAGCGCATCGTTGCGCACGACTTCCACCACGGCTCCCAGTTCCATGAGGTAATGGACCAGGTTCCAGGTGAAGCTGTCGTAGTTGTCGATGACCAGGATCATGGCTGCGCCTTCGGCCTTTTTCGGGCAGGGATCAAGGGGGAGCGCCGCTCTCGGGCAGTCGACTGCGGTGGCCCAGACGTGTGTTCTTAAAGGGCGGCAGGGTGGACCCTACTGGCCAAAGCCGGGCTCGCCCGCGACGCGGATCGCTTCACGCGCGGCGGCAAAGAGGGCGCCCGACTTCGCCTCGCACTCACGCTGTTCATAGGCGGGATCGCTGTCGGCGACGATGCCCGCGCCGGCCTGGACGTGGAGCACGCCGTCCTTGAGAACGCCGGTGCGCAGGACGATGCAACTGTCGACGGATCCGTCGGGCGCGAAGTAGCCCACGCCCCCGGCGTAGGCGCCGCGTGTCTCCGGCTCCAGTTCGGCGATCACCTCGCAGGCGCGGACCTTGGGCGCGCCCGATACAGTGCCGGCCGGAAACCCGGCGAAGACCGCGTCGACCGCATCGTGTTTCGCGGTATCGAGTTTGCCGACCACGTTGGAGACGATGTGCATGACGTGGCTGTAGCGCTCGATGGTGTAGCTGTCGGTTACCTCGACGCTGCCCGCCGTTGCGACCCGACCGACGTCGTTGCGGCCGAGATCGAGCAGCATGAGGTGCTCGGCGCGTTCCTTAGGATCGGCGAGCAGGCTGGCCTCATTGGCCTTGTCCGCGACCGGCGTGGCGCCGCGCGGGCGCGTGCCCGCGATCGGGCGGATGGTCACCTCGCCGTCACGCACCCGGACCAGGATTTCGGGGCTCGACCCGACCAGAGCGAAACCCGGCAGGTCCAGGAAATAGAGGAACGGCGACGGATTGATCCGGCGCAGCGCGCGATAGAGGGCGAGCGGCGGCAGCGGGAAGTCGCACGTAAAGCGTTGGGCGAGCACAACCTGGAAGATGTCGCCTGCCTCGATGTAGTCCTTGGCGCGCAGGACCATCGCCTTATAGTTCTCGGCCGGCATCACCGGGTGGCGGTCGGGTTCCGCGTGATCGGCGAGCAGGGGCGCAGCGGGAACGGGAAGCGCGAGGCGGCGCAGCGCCTCGTCTATGCGTTCTTCCGCGCTCGCGACCGCTCCATCGCCGGCCTCCGGCCAAACCGGGGCGACGCAGAACAGCTCGTCGCCAAGCCGGTCGAACACGAGGATCAGCGAGGGGCGCACGAACAGCATGTCCGGCAGGTCCAGCGCGCTCTGTGGCGCGCGGGGTAGCTTCTCGACCAGACCGATGGTCTCGTACCCGAAGTAGCCGACGATGCAGGCGAGCGCGGAGGGCAGCTCCTCGGGCACGTCGATCCGGCAAGCGGCGACCAGCGCGCGCAACTGGCTCAGGCTTTCCGAGCCGAGGTCCACGAAGGCGTCGCGATCGGTGCGCCAGTTGCGATTGATAGCGCACCCATCGGGTCCGGCGCGAAAGATCAGGTCGGGGTCGAGCCCGACAAGGCTGTAGCGCCCGCGTGTCTCGCCACCCTCGACGGACTCGAGCAGGAAGTCGCCCCGCTCTGGCTCGAACAGCTTCAGGGCGGCACCGACAGGGGTCTCCGTGTCGGCGACAAGGCGGCGCCAGATTACTCCCGGGCGTCCATCCGCAAGCGCTTTGGCGGCACGTGCGCGCTGTTCGCCGCTCTCCATGAAGGTTGCGCCGACCGGAGGTGCAGACATCACTCGGCCGCGCCGCCGCCGGAGAATTCTTCCCCGACCGCCTTGATAGCGGCTTCATTGCGCTTGACGCTCACGCTGTTGCGGATCGCCTTGCGCAGTGCGTCGGAGTACTCGGTGCCCGCGATCTTCCCGAGCTCGCGCTGGGCGGCAGCGATGGCAGGATCGTTGGCATCGACCTTGCCCGGCTCGATCCCGTCGAGCACGACCACGAACCAGCCCCGCTGCTGCGGCGCCTCCTGCACCTTCGCGGTGCCGGTCGCCATCGCGAACAGCAGCCGGATCGGCGGCGGAACCTGGCGACCCGCCTGCTGCATGCGGCTTAGATCAGGCCGGGTCATGCCGACCTTCTGGATCGCAGGCAGCTTCTTGCCGATCCTGGCGTAGATTGCGTCCAGCTTCTCGCCCTTGCGCAGCGCGGCCTGGATCTGGATCGCCTCCGCCTTGGCGGCCTGGGAGCCCTTCTCCAGCGCATAAACGACCTTCACGTCGCCGACGATCTGATTGAACGGTGCGGGGGCGGAGACGGCGATGTCGCTGACATCGTAGATCACGAAGGTCTTGCCCGGCTCCGCCTCGGCGACTTGCGGCTGCCCCTCGTCCATGGTGAACGCGGTCTTGAGCACCGGCTTGAGCACGGGGGGCACCGGCGTATTCGGTTGCGCGTAGACAAGGCCGTCGGCCGTGATCGGAGGGGTAGTCTGGATCTGCAGGCCAAGGCTCTTGGCAACCTCGGGCAGATTGGCGCCGTTCTCGAACTGCTCCTCGATCTTGGCGAGGAAATCGGTAACCGCGGCGCGCCGCTTCTCGACCGCGAGAGCGGCGGAAATCTCGGCCTTCGCCTGATCCAGAGAGCGTCCGGGCCGCTGATCGATCGCCTCGACGCGGATCACATACCAGCCGATCGCGCCTTTGGCAGGGGCTGCCAGCTTGCCCGCCGGCGTCGTGAAAGCGGCTTGCGCGGCTGCGGGCGACGTCTGGGCGGCAAGATCGTCCTGGCCGAGCGGGCCGAGCTTGGACGCGGCGAGCCCCTTTTCGGCGGCGGCTGCTTCCAGCGACTTGCCGCCCTGGACCTCGGCCGCAAGCGCCTTCGCGGCGGCTTCGGTCGGGACGACGACTTGCGAGATAGTGCGCTGTTCCAGCGCCGCATACTGCGCCTTGTTCGCGGCGTAGCGCTGCGCGATTTCGGCATCGGTGGGCGCGGGCACGTTCTTTACCGCATCTTCGCCAAAGCTGGCGAAGCGCAGAACGCGTCGCTCAGGGCGGATGAAGTTGCTTGTGTGCGCCTTGTAGAAGGCGGCGAGTTCGGCATTGCTGGGCGGATTTTGCGGCGCGAAGCTGAGCGAGGGCAGGATCAGAATCGACCCGGTCCGACGCTCGGCCAGAAGCCCGGCATAGCGCTGGGCCATCTCACGCGGCAAAGTGGCGCCCAGTTCGGCCGGCGCAAGCAGCTGACGTGCAACGAGGCGCTCGGCCACCGAACTGCGCGGGATCGAACCCGGCGCCGCGCCGGCCCGCTGAATCTCGCTGTCGATCAGCCGGTCGCCGGCGCGCACGCCGTGCTCTTCGCCGAAGACGTGAAGGCTCGCGAGATCGATCAAGTCGTTGAGGATGATCGGAATGCCGCCCCGGTCGACGAGCATCTTCATCGTCGCGTTCGGAACGCTTTGCCTCATGCGCTGGAGCGTGTCGCCTGCTTCACGCCTCAAGTCGGCGGTGGTGACGCTCTCGCCGCCGACCTTGGCAAGGGTGCCGTCCGCGCTGCCGCCGCCCATTCCGGCGAGGCTCTTGATGTCTCCGGCCGCGAACGAGAGAGCGATCGCCGCCAGCACGGCGATGCCGACTAGTGCGCCGACCTTGGACTTCAGGATGGAGCGAAACAACTGGAGCATGCGCGCGACGCCGTTCAGCAAAGAGGGCCAGCGGGAACCGGATGTCCCCGCTTGAGCGGCGCCGCTTTAAGAGGCAAACCGACATCCTGCAATGCCGGGCCACAATCTTGCGGGCAGTCTTGGCCAGGCCGGTGAATATGTGGATTTGGATGGGCTTGGCGCTTTGACAAGGCAACCGCCCCTGGCCTAGCTGCCCGGAAGATTGGGGGCTGCGAACCCGGATTCGCACCATGGAAGGGCTTTAAATGGCGACTTTGCCTTACATCGTCGGCAACTGGAAAATGAACGGCACGCGCGCAATGCTCAACGAGGCCCGGGCGATCGACCGGGCTGCGGGGCGCCTGCACAAGGTGCAGGTTGCAGTCGCTCCGCCGGCCACGCTGATCTGGCGCGTGCGCGAGGCGGTCGAACTGATCGGCGTCGGCGGGCAGGACTGCCACGTCAAGGAAAGCGGCGCCTACACCGGCGACATCTCGGCGCCGATGCTCAAGGACGCGGGGGCCGACTTCACCATCGTCGGGCACTCCGAACGGCGCACCCTGCATGGCGAGACCGACTCGATCGTGCGCGCCAAGGCCGAGAGCGCGCTGTCATCGGGACTGAGCGTCATCGTCTGCGTCGGTGAAACCGAGGCCGAACGTGACGCTGGCAGCGCCGAGGATGTCGTCGGCGGCCAGATCGAGGGTTCGGTTCCGCAAACCGAGGGTGCGGTCGAAAAGCTGTCCGTCGCCTACGAGCCGGTCTGGGCCATCGGCACCGGACGGGTTCCTTCGAACGACGACGTGGCCGCGATGCACAAGTCGATCCGCGCCAAGCTGGTGGCGATCTACGGCGAGGCCGGTGCGCAGGTGCGGATCCTCTATGGTGGTTCCGTGAAAGGAGACAATGCGGCCGAGCTGCTGGCGATCCCGGACGTGGGTGGCGCTCTCGTCGGCGGGGCGAGCCTCACCGCGGAGGCGTTCCTGGCGATCGTCGGAGCTGCCGCAGCGCTGGACGACTGACCGGCGCGCGACCCGCCGCGCGCGGGTTGCGCAACGGGACGGGACGGCCTATCTGCGCCGCTTGGTGGTGAGGGCAGGACGTGCCCTCGCGTACAGTATTTTCGGGGTTTCCATGTCGCTGTTTCTGTTCCTGACCGTCGTTCAGGCGATCATCGCCACGCTGCTGGTCGGGATAATTCTCGTCCAGAAGTCGGAAGGCGGCGGGCTTGGCACCGGCGGCGGCAATCCTTCCGGACTGATGTCCGCGCGTGGTGCGGCCGATTTCTTGACGCGGACCACCGCGATCCTGGCGACGCTCTTCGTGGTCCTCAGCATTGTTCTGGCCGCGCTGGCGGTGGACGTCAGCACCGGTCGCCAGCTCGACACCTCGCTTCAGCGCAATGCGCCGGTGGGTCCTCAGCAGCAGGCGCCGATCGACCCGCTGGCTGGAGCGGCAAACCCGGGCGCGGCTCCCACTCCGGCGCAGCCCGCAGGTTCGGCGCCCGCCGATCCGCTCGCCGGGTCCGCCGCGAAGTAATCGCGCGAGGAATACGGGCCGCTCCGGGTAGGGGTGGCTCACCGAACCTGTAGCTCATCTGTGGATTGAGGCGCTGGGTGCTTGCCCTGGTGCCCCGATGCGTTTTAAGGCCCAACTCCCATGGCGCGGCATATTTTCATCACCGGCGGCGTGGTCTCCTCACTGGGCAAAGGCCTGATGGCCGCCAGCCTCGCAGCGCTGCTTCAGGCGCGCGGGTTCAAGGTCCGCATCCGCAAGTTCGACCCGTATCTCAACGTCGATCCGGGCACGATGAGCCCGTATCAGCACGGCGAGGTCTACGTTACCGACGACGGCGCCGAGACCGATCTCGACCTTGGCCACTACGAGCGCTTCACCGGCGTTTCGGCTCATCAAGGCGACAACATCACCTCCGGCCGCATCTACCGCGACATCATCGCCAAGGAGCGCCGTGGCGATTACCTCGGCGCGACCGTTCAGGTGATCCCGCACGTCACCGATGCGATCAAGCAGTTCGCGCAGGCCGATACCGAGGACCTCGACTTCGTGTTGTGCGAGATCGGCGGTACCGTCGGCGACATCGAGAGCTTGCCCTTCATCGAGGCGTTGCGTCAGCTCAGGAACGAACTGGGCCGGGAAAGCACCTGCTTCGTTCATGTCACGCTGGTTCCCTACATCGCCGCGGCGGGCGAACTGAAGACCAAGCCGACGCAGCACTCGGTGCGCGAGCTGACCGGGCTCGGCATTCAGCCCGACATTCTCCTGTGCCGCTGCGACCGCCCGTTACCCGAAAACGAGCGCGCCAAGATCGCGCTGTTCTGCAACGTGCGCCGCGAAGCGGTGATCCCCGCGCTCGATGCGCCCAACATCTACGCGGTCCCGCTGCAGTATCACGCCGAAGGGCTGGACGCCGAGGTGCTCCACCACTTCGGGCTATCCACCCCGGCGCCGGCGCTGACGCGGTGGAGCGAGATCGTCGATCGCTACCAGAACCCCGAGGGCGAAGTGACGATCGGCGTCGTCGGCAAGTATGTCGGACTGCCTGACGCTTACAAGTCGCTCAACGAGGCGCTGGTCCACGGCGGTATCGCCAACAAGGTGAAGGTCCACATCAACTGGATCGACGCGGAGATTTTCGAGCGCGAGGACGGCGAGATCGCCGCGCTGCTCGAGCCGATGCACGGCATCCTGGTTCCCGGCGGCTTCGGCGAGCGCGGGACGGAGGGCAAGATCGCCAGCGTCCGCTTCGCACGTGAGCGCAACGTGCCGTTCTTCGGCATCTGCCTCGGCATGCAGATGGCCTGCATCGAAGGCGCCCGTGCCGCCGGCATCGCCGGTGCCTCCTCGACCGAATTCGGCCCGACCGACGAGCCGGTGGTCGGGATCATCACCGAATGGATGAGCAAGGACGGCCTCCAGCAGCGCGCGGAAGGCGGCGACTTGGGCGGCACGATGCGGCTCGGCGCCTACCCGGCCAGGCTCTCCGCCAACAGCCACGCTGCCGCCCTCTACGGCGCCAGCGAGATCTCGGAACGCCATCGCCATCGCTACGAGGTTAACGGCACCTATCGCGAGGCGCTGGAAGGCAACGGCCTGATCTTCTCAGGGATGTCGCCCGACGGGCTGCTGCCGGAAATCGTCGAGCGCCCCGATCATCCTTGGTTCGTCGGCGTCCAGTTCCATCCCGAACTGAAGAGCAAGCCGTTCGATCCGCACCCGCTCTTTGCCGGCTTCATCGGCGCAGCGGTGAGACAAGCGCGACTGGTTTGATCGCAACCTCATCCCTGACTTGATCCGGGATCGAGCGCGCCACTTCACGGGATCTCGGCGCGTCGCGAGCGAGCTCGCATTCTGAAACCGCTCTTGGGTCGAGCCCGGGACGATGCTGCGCAGGCTTGCCTCCCGCCTCCAGTCACGCCAACACGCGCCCATGCGCATCGCCCTGTTCGAACCCGAAATCGCCGGCAACGTCGGCGCGGTCCTGCGTCTCTGCGCGTGCTTCGGGACACCAGTCGACCTGATCGAGCCGATGGGCTTCACCTGGGACGACCGCCGCGTCCGCCGCGCCGCGATGGACTACATTGATCACGTCACGGTCAGCCGGCATCCAAGTTTCGACGCGTTCCGATCGAGTATCGGTGGGAGCAGGCTGGTGCTGTTCACGACCAAAGGCTCCAGCTCAGCCTATGAATTCGCTTTTCGAGCAGATGATGTCCTTTTATTTGGCAAGGAGAGTGCGGGCGTTCCGACGACGGTAGCCCAAGCCGCCCACGCGAAGCTGCGCATACCGATGCAGCCGCAAGTCCGCTCTATGAACCTCGCGACCTCCGCTGCCCTGGCGCTGGGCGAGGCTCTGCGCCAGACAGGAACGCTGCCGCCATCTTCGTAGGGCTGCTTATGCCGGATGCCGTTGAAAAGTCGCGTCGTCCGCGAGGCGAGGGTGCTGAACGAAGCGGACGAGCACAGATGCCGGATCTCATGTCATCGCCGCCTGTCTGGCGATGCTGAGCTTGGCAAAAGCGCGCATTCGGCTGTCGCCTGATCGGCCTCGCACAATGACATAAAGTGGGCCGATTGCGGAATGTCGGCTCCACCGCGGGACAAGGATAGCCGCCCTTCAAGAACACGTCGTCCCTGATGATTTGCCGATCTCTCACGTCAATATATGCCACATCGCTGGCAGGGCTCTTCGGAAGAAAAGTAGCCGAGTCCCGCGAAGAGACCCGGCATAGTGATTATGCTATGAAACTGATGAGATCGTTGCTCAGCCTGCTTGGCGCTGTCGCAAACAGGCCATGCGGTTCCCCATCATATTCAATGAGCTGCGCGCCCGGGATGCCGGCGGCTGCGGCCCTGCCGGCAGGCTCAATAGGGACCGTTTTGTCCGAAGTGCCATGAATGATCAGCGTAGGAATGGTAAAGGAGGCAAGGTCTGGGCGGAAGTCCGTCGTGCCGAAAGCGTCGATACAATCGACCGTAGCTTTGGGGCTTGCCATTGAGCCGAGGAGGAAACTCCAGTCGAGAATGCCTTGACTGACTGGGCTGGAGATAAAGCCGACGCCGTAAAACTGCTTGGCAAAATCTTGCAGGAAAGCGAACCGGTCCTCACGCACCTGAGCTTTCATCGTCTCGAAAACACTTTCGTCTACACCATGGGGATTGTCGTCACCCTTGAGTAGATACGGCACCACGCTGCTGACCAACGCTGCCTTTGCAATGCGGGCGGATCCATGGCGTGTCAAATAGCGTGCGATCTCGCCCCCGCCCATCGAGAACCCTACCAACGTGACGCCGTTGAGATCGAGCTTGTCAAGGACCGCAGCGAGGTCGTCGGCAAACGTCTCATAGTCATACCCGCTGGCGCCATGTCCCGACTGACCAAAGCCGCGTCGGTCATAGGTGATGACGCGATATCCGGCTTCAAGGAGAGCAAGAGTCTGGTATTCGAACATGTCACCCGTCAGGGGCCAGCCATGAATAAGGACGACGGGCTTTCCGTGCCCATGTCCTTGACATGCAAACTGGTGCCGTCGTTCGCTTCGATAAATGCCATACATCATACTCCAGGGCGTAGATCGCCTGGACTTGTAACCGTCGATCGGGCGGATCGTTCGGCATGCATGCCCGTTACCGCTGCTGAGCGTTCATCAAGGGCGACCAGATGCCTTCAGACGGGCCGGCTGCAGCCTGTCTACTTTGGGCGCATAAGCAAAAGGGCGGCCCGGATCACCCGGACCGCCCCGATCATTTCGCCTTGGCAGAGCGTGCTTACGCAGCCGCTGCCTCGTCGTCCTTGTGCCCTTCGACCACGCTCAGCGTGTTACCGCCGATCGCGATCTTCTTGGGCTTCATCGCCTCGGGCACTTCGCGCACGAGGTCGATGGTGAGCAGGCCGTCCGCGAGGTCGGCGTTCTGGACCCGCACGTAATCGGCCAGTTCGAACCGACGCTCGAACCCGCGCTGCGCGATGCCGACGTGGAGATACTCGCCCTCGGCGGTTTCCTCGGGTTTGTTACCCTTGACGATCAGCAGGTTGGCATGTGCGGTGATGTCGATGTCGGCCGGCTTGAAGCCCGCCACCGCCAGTGTGATGCGATAGGCATCGGCACCTCGGCGCTCGATGTTGAAGGGGGGGTACTTGTCCCCGCCCTGCACACGACCCTGGTTCTCGATCATGTCGAACAGGCGGTCGAACCCGACCATGGTGCGGCGATAGGGCGAAAAGTCGATACGGTTCATGACAAAAATCCTCCGATGAGCAATCTTCGTGGTGTCGAGGCCCGGGAACCCGGCGCCTCGGTGGTGAGTCATCCCCTGGCGGGCCATGGCTCGCCACCCCAGATATGATAGCCGCTCCCGCTTTCAAGGGTGCTGGCGCAACGAAAGGACACGCCTCCCAATGGCCGCAGCAAAGGTCGAAATCTACACCAAGTGGGGCTGCCCCTATTGCTCCGCCGCCAAGGCGCTGCTCGACAGCAAGGGCGTCGCTTACGAAGAGTACGACGTGACCATGGGTGGCCCGAAGAAGGCCGAGATGGTGCAGCGCGTGCCCGGGGCGCGAACGGTGCCGCAGGTGCTGGTGAACGACGAGGCTCTGGGTGGCTTCGACGACATCAGCGCGCTCGACGCAGAGGGCAAGCTCGATCCGATTCTGGGCCTCTGAGTGGCATGACCCGTGCCGCACTGTTGCAGATGACGACCGGCATCGACCCCGCCGCAAACGCGGCGGCGATCGTCGGTGCCGTGGCCGAGGCGAAGGCGGGCGGGGCGGCGATGCTGTTCACGCCCGAGATGTCGGGCCTGCTCGACCGTGATCGCTCGCGCGCCGCCGCCAACATTGTGCCGGAGGAAGCGGACCCCGTGCTCGCTGCCGTACGCGACGCAGCGGCGCGCGAGGGCATCTGGGTGGCGCTGGGTTCGCTGGCGGTAGCGCGCAACGACGGGCGGTGGGCAAACCGCGCCTTCGTGATCGACGGCGGGGGCGAGATCGTCGCGCGCTATGACAAGATCCACATGTTCGATGTCGATCTGGCGACGGGAGAAAGCTGGCGCGAGTCGAGCGCCTACGTGCCGGGCGAGGCGGTTGTGACGGTGGAGACGCCGCTTGGCCGATTGGGACTGTCGATCTGCTACGACATCCGCTTTCCGGCGCTCTACGAAGCGCTCGGGCAGGCGAAATGCGATCTTCTCGCCATTCCCGCGGCCTTTACGGCCCCTACCGGCGCGGCGCACTGGCACGTCCTCCAGCGCGCAAGGGCGATAGAGGCGAGCGCCTATGTCGTCTCCGCCGCGCAAGTCGGCCGGCACGAGGATGGGCGCACGACCTACGGACACAGCCTCGTCGTCGATCCATGGGGCGAGGTCACGCTGGATCTGGGCGGCGAGACCGTTGGCGTCGGCTTTGCCGAGATCGACCCCTCCCGCATCGCTGCCGTCCGCGCGCAGCTTCCCAGCCTTGCCAACCGCCGTGCGATTGCCAATTAGGCGCGACATCGCCAATTAGGCTCCTGTCATGATTGTCTACGATCTGGAATGCCGTGCCGTGGGGCACCGGTTCGAGGGGTGGTTCGGCTCTTCCGACGATTTCGCGCGCCAGCAGGAACGTGGGCTGGTCTCATGCCCGCACTGCGGCTCTTCCGATGTCGGCAAGGCCCTGATGGCTCCGCGCCTCGCCCGCAAAGGAAACCAGATCGCGACGTCGCCGCCTCCCGCCGCGCGTCCGGCCGAGCCCGAACCCGCGGCCGCGCCCACATCCCAGCCGTCGGCGCAGATGGCGTCCGCTCCGCTGCCGCCCGAGGCCGTGGCGCTGATGCACAAGCTTGCGAAGATGCAGGCCGAGGCGCTCAAAGGCTCGCGCTTCGTGGGCGGAACATTCGCCGAGGAAGCACGTGCCATGCACTACGGAGAGCGCGAGGCTGAGACGATCCACGGCCAGGCCACTCTCGCCGAGGCGAAGGACCTGCTCGAGGAAGGCATCGCCGTGGCGCCGCTGCCGTTCCCGGTGGTTCCGCCCGAGCAGGCGAACTGATTGCCATCAGCCACGCCGCCTCGTAAGAGGCTGCGCGAGTGCGCCCGTAGCTCAGCAGGATAGAGCACCAGATTCCTAATCTGGGGGCCACAGGTTCGAATCCTGTCGGGCGCACCACTTTACAGTTCCGGCGGGCAGACCGGGTTTGGAGCGGGGGCCGGCCTTGAACGTCTATCATGTCCATCGGCGGGTGCTGCTCGCCAGCCTCGTCGGCACGGCCGTCGAATTCTACGACTTCTACATCTACGCGACCGCCGCTGCGCTCGTGTTCGGGCCTCTGTTCTTCCCGGCGACGTCTCCCTCGGCCCAACTCATGCTCGCCTACGCCAGCTTGGGCATCGCGTTCGTGGCGAGGCCGGTGGGCGCGGCCTTGTTCGGGCATTTCGGAGACCGGGTAGGCCGAAAATCCACGCTCGTCGCGTCGTTGCTGCTGATGGGCGGAGCGACGGTGCTGATCGGCTTCCTACCGACATATGCCAGCGCCGGCTGGGCCGCGCCGCTGCTGTTGTGCCTGCTGCGCTTCTCGCAAGGACTGGGCCTGGGCGGCGAGTGGGGAGGCGCAGCGCTGCTGGCGGTGGAGAACGCGCCCGCGGGCTATCGTGCGCGGTTCGGCATGTTCCCGCAACTGGGCGCTCCGGTCGGCTTCATCGCCGCCAACGGGCTGTTCCTGATCCTGAGCAGCACGTTCAGCGACGCTGACTTCCTGGCCTGGGGATGGCGCATTCCGTTCGTGCTGAGCGCCGTGCTGGTCGGGCTGGGCCTTTGGGTCCGCACCAAGCTGGCGGACACCCCTGCCTTCGCCGCACTCTCGCACGAGGCACCACAGGCGGCGATCCCGCTGGTGGAGCTGTTCCGCACCAGCCTGCGCCAGACGCTGGCGGGCACTTGCGCGGTGATCGTATGCTTCGCGATCTATTACCTGACCACCGCCTTCGCTCTGGGCTATGGCACCAAGACGCTGGGCTTCGCCTCGCGCGATTTCCTGAGCGTGCAGTTGATCGCGATCCTGTTCATGGCGGCGGGCATCGTCATGTCCGGCTATGCCGCCGACAAGTGGAGCTCGCGCGCGGTCCTGATGGGCGGAAGCGTCGGCGCGATCCTCGTCGGCATCGCCATGGGGCCTGCCTTCCATTCCGGCTCGCTCGCAACGATCGGGCTGTTCCTGTCCTTTGGGCTGCTGACCATGGGCTTCGTCTACGGCCCGCTTGCCGAACTGCTGCCCCAGCTCTTCACGCCGGAGGTGCGCTATACCGGCGCCTCGATCGCGTTCAATGTCGGCGGCATCATTGGGGGCGGCTTCGCGCCCGGGGTGGCGCAGGCGCTGGTGGACCGAGGGGGCGTGCTCTATGTTGGCGCCTATATCGCGGCTGCGGCGGTGCTGACGCTGGTGGGCCTACTGTCCATCAGCCGTTCCCCGGCGCGCTGACGTACTTCGTTTCCAGGAACCGGCCGCGGACGGCCAGCGCATCGAGATCGTTGCGTGAGAGATCGAGCGACATCGCCTCGATTTCGTTCGCGATCACGTGGAGTCCATGCGTGACTTGATCGGCTGGCGTCGATCCTGCGTGCTCCTGCCTCCGCAGCGAGGACGGGATACGGGTGTAGCTGTTGACCAACCCCGGCAGATGCTCGGCCAGCAGCTTGCGCACTTCGCGCGCGGCAGGAGCGGCCGGGTCGAGCGTTTCGAGCTGTGGGGATAGCTGCTCCAGCCGCACGCCGATCATATCGACCGCGTCGAGCGCGGGCGGGGGCAGAGCCGCGCGGCGGCTTTCCAGCCATAGTTCGGCGCAGGCCGCCAGTTCCGTCAGGTCCGCATCGGCAATGTCTTCGGATCGAGGCTTGGGGGTGGCCGGGTAGATGCACAGCACCAGGAAGCTCACCAGCGCGAACGCCATGCTCAGCAGCCAGAAGTTGTCCGGCAATCCGCCCAGGCCGATGCTGGCGGCAATCGCGGCGAGGGCGATCACACCCGTTGCCAGGACCGCGCGGCGAAACCGGCGCAGGCGAAATTCCCATTGGCGCCGCCGCGCGCGCCGCAGCCGCCAGGCGCGCTGCTTGCGCGCCTCGCGCAGCATCGCGAGCGGAACCGGCCGTCTGACGGCGGGCAGGCTAGGATCGGGCGCCATTGCGGATCAGTCCAGCGCTTCCAGCAGCCCCTTACCCTGCGGGCCTTTCAGTTCGCCGGTGGCTTCTGCCTGTCCCTGCGCGCGGGCGATGTAAGCCTTGGACTTGCCCACTTCGCCTTCCAGGGCGGTGACCGTCTGCTTCATGCTGTCGAGCGCCTTGAGCTTGAAGGTGTCGATCGAATCCATCGTATCGTAGATGTTCTGGAAGGCGCGGCTCAGCGTCTCCAGCGGGATCGTCGCCCCGGCCGCCTGAGCGTGGATTCGCGCGGTGTTGTCCTTCAACATCTGGCCGGTGGCGTCGATGATGTTGGCGGTCGTGGCGTTGAGCGCGGTGATCTGGTCGAGCACCAGCTTCTGGCTGGTCATCGCCTGCGCCACCGTCACCGCCGTCCGCAGGGCGCCGACCGTGGTCGTGCTGGCGCGGTCGACGCCCTTGATCAGTTCGACGTTGTTCATCTTGACGAGGTCCAGTGCGAGGTAGCCCTGCACCGAGACTGCCATCTGCGTCAGCAGGTCCTGCGTGCGTTGGCGTACGTAGAACAGCGCCGTCTCGCGCACCGCCTTGGCCTTTGCCGGATCGGTGTGGTCGAGGTCTGCGGCACGCTGCTCCAGCTCTGAGTCGAGCGCCTTCGACATGAAGATCATCTGTTCCAGCTTGCCGAGCGCCTTCCACAAGTTCTGGCGCTCGACATCGATGGCGGCGTTGTCCATCAACAACTCGTCCTTGCCGCCCTGCAAGCGCGCCAGGATCGCGCTGATGTGGCTCTGCGCGCTCTTGTAGCTGTCGAAGTAGTTCTTCAGCTTTCCGCCGAACGGGATCACGCCGAACAGCTTTCTGGGCGCCAGCAGGTTGCCCTTGCGCGAAGGATCGAGATCTTCGACCGTGCGGCGCAGTTCGGCGAGATCGGCGCCGACGCCGCTGGTCCCGTCCATTGCGCGCACCGGGCGATCCAGGAAGCGGTTCGACTGGCCGGCCGCTTCCGAAATTTCGCGCCGCCCCATGGCGGTGATCTGGTCGACGCGTTTACCGAATTCCGGCGAATTGGCATCCTGCGCAACGAGGTCGTCGACGAATTCGGTGACGCGCACCTCCAACCTGGATTTCTGCGCGTCGTCCACCGGAACCAGCCCGGCGGCGCGCTCGGGCGCGACGGGGGGAACCGGGTCGGGAGGCGTCAGCCTGAGTTCGTCCGCCGTGGCGGTGTTCTGGTCGCTGGATGCTGACATCGTAAGGTTCGCTCCGCCTCGCCTTTGGCCCGCCCGGAATCTAGGCGCGGCGCCGCAAATCACAAGCGGAAGGGCTTGCCTTGCGCCTTTCGCCTGATCGCCAGGAATTCGATCAGCTCCGTTCCACTGCCGACGTGCGTCTTTCGGGTGGCACGACGACCAACTATCCACAGTCATGGTGCCACCGAAGCAAGAATTACGAGCCTTGGCGGGCTGCGGAATTTCGAAATGAGGCGTACAAATAGGTGCTTGAACCTGCAGAGACTTTGTGATTCATTCACCACGATGAGAACGAT
>Ga0068862_100002777_pt1 | contig 15340 bp, 12 predicted proteins | sample KBSSwiS52_FD_66598 | JGI IMG/M metagenome (GOLD analysis project Ga0068862, IMG submission 66598) | Switchgrass rhizosphere microbial communities from Kellogg Biological Station, Michigan, USA - KBS Switchgrass S5-2 | ecosystem: Host-associated > Plants > Roots > Rhizosphere > Soil ... | reverse complement strand
GCCAGGTCGTTGAGCGTCCGCGGCCAGCTCTTGCCACGCAAATAGTAGTCCGTCGCTCCGACACCCACTATCGCGCACTTGTCCTGATGGCTCCAGCTCACATCGCCTCCCTGCAAAACATAACCGATGATCAACAACACCCCTCAACCACACGGGTGAGAGGTGCAGAGCTTGCAACGGCCATCTCTCTGATGAATCGTATCTAACGGTCGATTGGTGACTAACAAGGCTCGCCCGGCAGTGCAACTGAGAGTTGATCCTCTCGCCCAAGCCGCACCCAGGCTTTTTGGCGGGCAAGTCATTGCGAACGAAATTTTGACGGCAATCACAACGCCCATTTTCCGGCGGCCGGGCACCGTCACCAGGGTGAAGTGACGCGATAGGGATTCGCGGTGGTCGATCTGTTCCGTCGCGACAACCCACCACCGCTACGGCTACGACACTGACAGGTTTTACAGTGCAGTGTCCCGCAGCAGCTTCTCGATCTTGCCCGGATGCAATTGAGATCGGCTGCGGGACACTGCTCATATTCTATTTGCGTGACGGTGTTCTACTCTGGGCGATCATGTGGCAACAGATAGACCCAGGCGACCGTCGCACATCCATCGTGCAACGCCATCCCGCTTCAGCGGGGCGGCTAACAAACGCCGACGTGGGCTACCGCTTAAGGAAGCTTGCCGGAGTAGCGCTTCTATCGCTCAAAAACATTGAGCCATAATTCCACCGTCGATCGTGATGGTATCGCCGGTGTGATACGCGGACAGATCACTCGCCAGATAGATAACGATGCCATTCAGATCTTCGCCTCTGCCTACCCGACCTATGGGGGTCTTTTGCAAGAGGGCTGCGACCAGCGGTGAATCCGCGTCACCAAGATCCGAGACAAAGTAACCCGGGCAAATCATGTTGACGCGCACGCCGTATGGAGCAAGTTCCACGGCCAATCCCTTGGACATGGAATTCAGTCCGCCCTTCGCAGTGGCATAGTGCTCCATGCCAGGGACGCCCGCAAAAACGGCAAGGCTACCATTCAGGATGATGGAGCCACCCGGATCCCCCGCTTCAGCCCGTTCCTTCATGTGGCGAGCCGCCTCGCGGCATACATAGAACGCGCCGTGCAGATTGATGGCGAGCAGTCCGTGCCAAATCGAGCTCGTCATCTCCACGAACGGCGTCATTCCGCCGACGCCGGCGTTAGGGATAACGCAGTCGAGCCGGCCGAATTCGGCGATCGCAGCCGCCACGCCGTCTATGACGCTCTGTTCGTCTGCCACATCGACCTGGCGGTGGGACACGCGACCGCCGTGGCGGCGGACAATCTCGGCCGCCTCGGCATTGCGATCTTCACGCCGCCCCCAAATCACCACGTCGGCGCCGGCGCTGGCGAGGCCGTTCGCCATCGCCAAGCCGAGGCCGGCGTTGGCGCCGGTTACGAGTGCGACCTTGCCTGTCAGGTCGAAAAGGTTCCCCGCCATATCATTTCACCTCGGGGCGTACTTCGGGGAAACGCTCGAAGTAGAAGGAGAAGCGCTCACGCAATTCGCCGGGATCGATACCGAAATCGCCCTTCAGATCGTACGTGAGTTGACCATGCTTGCCCCGCTGATTGGCTTCAACAGCCTTTTGCATAGCGGCGCGGGTCACGTCATCGAAGGGCAGCCCAGCCTTGGTGTAAATCGCTTCCATTTCGCCCATCGGATCGGCCATGAGTTTGTGGAAGTAGAGATCGTATGCGCGGTCCGGGGCGAGAAGGTCACGATCTTCCACGCAGCGGCGCAGCAGCCGCTCGTAACGATCGATCCAGTATGTCGCGATCTGATCCAGATCGAGCGTGTTCTGCGTGAACCGCGCGGAGTAGCCCATCATCGCAATGCCGGACTGAATCGAGGCGACCGGATCGCGGTGGTTGATGACGAGGAACGCGCCGGGGAACGCCTTCGCGACCGCCGCCAGCTGCTCCATATGCTGCGGACATTTGCCCACCCAGCGGCTCGGCCCGTTCTGATAGACCAGAGCCTTGATCGCGCGGCGCAGATAGTTCAGCGAAGGCGCCGGATCATTGGCATACTGGTAATCGCGCCACGCCGGAATGTTCGCGAACCACTCGAAGTAATAGCCCCCGAAATCGGCTCCGGTGAGTTCGATATCCTCGGTGATGTGCTCGGGCGTGAATTCATGCGACAGCTTGGCGACCGGGGAGATTGCATCAGTCTGCTCCCACTCGGCCTGGGCCAGGTCATACCGGATATCCCGGCCATCCTTGATATAGGGGTCGGCGATGGGCCGCAGGCCCTCCCAGTGCTGAAGGGAGCGCAAGCGCGGATCGGCCGCGAGCAGCTGAAGCGTGTAGGTCGTGCCCGAACGCGGAAGGCCGGCATCGATGATCGGCGCGTCCAGGGCGACATCTTCGATCTCGGGATGCTTGCGGATGAAATCCTCAAGCTCAAGCCGCGCGCGCATGAAGCGGACGGCAAGCCCGAAGAAACCGGCCCGCCCCGCGGGTGCGAGGTTCTTATCGGCGTCGGCGGCGGACATGATCACTTCAAGGCGGGGCAGGAAGCTCTCGTCGCCCATATACGAGAGGCCGGTTTGCGCCTTTGCGGCTTCGATGACGGCGCTCGCACTCAGCGTGACGGGGTTGGCGGTCGTGTATTCGACGAGTTGGCGCTGAATCTCGGTCAACACCGGCGTCTTCATGTCAGGTATGCGTACTTTTTCGGTGATCATGGCAAATCCAGTCCCTGATTGTTGTCTTTCAATTCGCTGTCGTTGCAGCCGGGTCGAGCACTTGACGTGCCGCTTGCATCCGGCCCTCCAGCCATCCCAGCAGATCGAAGATCTTCCCTTCTGTCAGGTCGGCAAGTGCATCCAGAATGGCCAGCTCCGCCTCGCGGACCGAAAGCTCGTCCGGCGCGACCGCGACGGCCATTTCTATCAGGTGCAGTGCCTCCTCGGGCTTACCGGCCTTCAGCTTCGCTTGCGCCTTGCTGGCGACGGCCGCAGGTCCGCCCATCGCGTCGACCACGTCGGGCCAGATGGCGCTTGCCGGTGTCGCGCACAGTTCGCTCGTGCGCTCATGCCGGAACCAGCCTGCGTATTCCTCGTGTACGGCGCGCACGATCCAGTGCGGAGGGCACCGCCCAGCGCGGGGAGTCAAATGCTCGGGAAGCTTGATCGTTCGGATCAGCTCAGACAGCGGCGTTCCGGCTTCCATACCCTGGACGGTCGTATCATGAAGGAACTGCACCGCATCGTGAACCTTGATCAGGTCGGCTCGGATCTGATCGTACCCGACGATGGGCTGCTCGTGCCCGGTAATCAGCAGTTCGGGGTGCTGTGCGAGAATGTCCTCGCACTGCTGCAGCCATCCTGGGATCGACCGCTGCCGATCTCCTCGCGCGGTGTAGAAGTTGGGCAGGGCGCCATGGATCGCGCCGGCCCAGTTACCCGTAAAGACGGTATGTTCCTCGGGAAGCCACACCGCGATCGAATCGAGCGTCTCGCCCGCCCACAGGCGCTTCAGGACGAAATGCCGGCCGCCCTGGCTGAAGCTGAACTCGTGATCGAACGTGGTCATCGTATCGGGCAGGACTTCGGGAGTGCCGACCTGCTTGTTCGCGCCGGTCATCATAGATGAGATGACATTCCAATACCGGCGAGAGAAGAAGTTGGACAGCATCCGACGTTCGTCGATTAGCTGACGGGTCATCGCCTGGGCGATGACCTCCGTCCCTGGATCGACGAAAGCCTTGAAGCCACCGACATGATCCGTGTGGTTCTGGGTGAAGATCAGCTTGCGGACATCGAGCGGGCGACCAACCAACTCCTCGAACTTCTCGCGAATACGCGAGCCTTGCTGCTCCGTCCCGGAGTTTATGACCACATCCCCGTCGTCCGTCGTAACGAGGTAGGCGTTCGAAATCGCGTGGACCATCGCGATATGATCATTGATCCACTCTGCCGGGCGCTGCGGATCCCAACTGATCATGGGGATGACCGGATGGTCGAGCGTTCTGTACTTGGTCATACTCTCAAACCTTGTTTCGAATGATACGTCGGGATGATGGCGGAAAATTCGGCGTAGTAAGCCGGTTCATACCAGACATGCTCGAGCCAGATGCCAAGCGTCGCGCGCTCATCGGTGTATATGAACCGGACATTCGGACCTGAGTCTCCGGTGTAGTCGATCGGGTTGCGGCTCGCCAAATTCGCGAGGTATTCGTCCCAAGACTCGATCCCACCCTCGATCCTGACACAGACATGGTGGAAAACGTTCGCATGGCTGCCATCGGCAGGCAAAGCCTCCCGGTAAATTCGAGCGATGCCTCCGCCAATAGGCTGGATCAACTCAACTTGCATGTTGTCGATGTTTGCCAACGCCAGGCGTATATGCATCTCGCCTTCTTCACCGAATAGACGAGCAGGAAAAGCTATTTCCGTCGAAAAGAACTCGGAAATTGAATACTTTTCAGCAAACTGATCCATCGCTCGGTTCAGATCGGGGGTAACCCAGGCGACCTGCATGAGGTTGGCGAGCCCGACATCGTTAGGCAACATCATCACAATCCTCTCCTAAGACGCCTTATTCCTGCTGTCCGGCAAAAGAAGATGCCGGATCAAGCAAGTTGGCGTACATGTGTTTATCGTTGAATTATTTTCTCGAAACACCACGTAATGGAGGCCAGATTTCGCGTCAATGCCAGCGGCAAGCATCGGTGCAACGTACGGCATGCCGGGGCGAAAGCGCGTCTCCATCAGGCTGTTGTAAGTTCGGCGCATGCGCTACAAGTGACAGCGCACACAAGAGCCCCCAATTCCTGCCGGTGCGCCAAAGCCGCAGTAATGCTGGGAATGTAGTCGAATCACGGCGCTCGGGCGGCGCAAGCCAAGGCGAAATATCCGCTGGGTGATTTTTGCTTACCGGTCCGAAGCACGGCTCGTTACAGGATGGCCCTCTCAGCAACGCGCGCCTCAATCTTCGAGCAAAGCGCGCCGGCCGGGTGTCTTGTTCCAGAACTGCTCTCGCCTTCGCGATATGGAACTAACGATAGAGGAATCGACCGTGCGCTGCCATCCGGTAGCGGGACGTCCGGAGCCGTGAGTTCCACGCTCCGATCGAACTTGAACCGTATGACATCCATGTCGTAGACGAGTTCCGGTATCGAGAATCGACGCGGTAATTTCAAGAGCCTTTTGAGAAGCCACTCTTTCCTCAGCGAGGTGTGGCCAGTAACCAAACACCTGCGGCGCAACTTGATAACGACGCTGCCCACAGCAAACACGTCACGGGAGACGAGCATTGGCAAACCCATCGACCTACAAAGCCGCGATCTATCGGGGCATCGGCGCTATCGATCTTGTGGACCTGCCCTATCCCGCGTGCGGGGACGACGACATCATCGTCCGCAATTTGCTGACGGGTGTTTGCGGTTCGGACGTGTCCGCGTTTTTCCATGGCGGTGACGACAGCATGATCTGGCGGGATCACGAATTCGGCCATGAAGCGATCAGCGAAGTCGTGGAGATCGGCAGGAACGTGACGGGCCTTGAAATAGGCGATCACGTTTTTCCGAATTATGAAAAGGCGCTGCGCGATCCGATGCGCATGGCCACGGTCGGCGGTTTTTCTGAGTATATCCGGATACCGCAGTGCGAAGTCGGTTACAGCGTGCTCAAGATCGACAACGACATCCCGCTCACAACGGCGGTGTTGTTCGAGCCGTTTGTCATCGGAACGCGCGGAGCAAAGAGCGTCAACCCAGCGCCGGGTAACACCGCGATCGTCTTCGGGGCGGGCATCATCGGCATGTCGGCTGCTATCATGCTGAAGTGGTTTGGGTGCGAGAAGGTGATGATCGTCGATATCTCCGACTGGCGCCTCGAAAAGGCGGCCAAATTCGGACTCGTCACCTGCAATCCCGCCAAGGAGGATTTCAAGGAAAAGGCGTTCGCGGAGTTCGGTTCGACAGCGACCTTCCTTGGTGAGCGCTGCAACGCGCACCTCTATATCGATGCCATCGGGAAGAAGGCCGCAATCGATAATTTCGCGGCGGTCGCAGGCTTCCAAGCCTCGCTGGCCGTGGTGGGCGTGCATCATGCTCCGGTCGAAGTGGATTTCAACACGTTGTGCTTCGCGAACTGGCACGTAGGCGGCTGCGGCAATCTCGCTACCGAGGAGGCGATGGTAGACATCTTGGCCATGATGCGATCGGGCCGCTTCGATCTCACCCCCCTTGTTACCCATCAATATCGAGTTGATGAAATCAAAGATGCCATCGTCATGGCTGGCGACGCCTCGGCCGCCCAAAAGGTGTGTATCGCGTTTTAAATACCTGGTTGCCATTTAAGCGCCTGGCTTTCGGACCACGAGTTCTCACAGTGGTCGAGCCAGGTGTGGCAACATGGTAGATATCCAGGAATGGTCACGTATGCCTCTTTATAGCCCGGCTAATGGGAATCTGTTCGGCTAGACTTCAATTTCGGCAGTATCTGCCTGGACGTCATTCGTCTCGAGATGGAACCGCGGTACCGCTGCCTTGGTACGCTGGAATCGACGAAGGCTGCCAGATCCACGGGCCGCTGGTAGCCCAGACAAGCATCTTGATCGGTGTGTCGGCAACCGCGTTCCACAGACAGCATTCGCCCTCGCCATTTAAGCGATGCGCTCCCGAGGGCTGCTCCTCTCCGTCGACTTGGGCCGTTGTGTGAGCTTGGCCCGCTTTGTCGCTGTGGCGTAGGGCGGCAGGCCGGGCCAGCGTTGATACTCCGAGGAACTTTCAGATACCGAACCGAATCTCACTTGCGGTTTTGCAGAGCAGATGAGATGACGGGATCGTTCAATTCGGCCTCCTCTGAAGAGAATGATATATGATCGATAATATAATGGAGAGGGTTCCTACCCACGTTCCCCAGTCGCTGGTTCTTCAAGACAACCCCTGGCATAACGACAGCATCCAACCCCACGAATGGATGCGTCGTGTCGTCGGAGACGGCGGCTTTCGCTATTCCCCCTACAGCCCGCTTCCGCAACGGGAGGAGGGATGCTGGATCGCCGTGGGCGCAAAGGAAATCCGCGCCGTCCTGATCGACAACCGCACGTTCATCAGCCGGGATTCTACGGGTGTCGCGCAACTGATCGGCGAAGATCTGGTGCTTGCGCCCCTGGAATCCGACGCGCCGGATCATCAGCGGCTGCGTGGTATCCTGCAGCCGATGTTTCAGCCTGCTGCGGTCAAGAAGCTTCAGTCCCGCATTCGCGCACTGACGATGGAACTGATCGAGGGGATCGGTAGGCAAAACAGGAGCGAGTTCATACAGGACTTCGCGGTCAAGCTACCGACGACGATGTTCCTTGAGATCATGGGACTCCCGCTCTCCGACCTCCCGATCTTCTTGAAGTGGGAAGATATCGTCATGGGGCGTCAGGGGCCGGAGGGCATGGCCGAGGCATGGCTGCAGATCCGTGCCTACCTGCAGGCCGCGATCGAGGAACGGCGCCGCACGCCCAGGGACGACGTGCTTGGGCGCATCGTTTCGGGCACGGCGGAGCAAGGCGTCAACCCCGAGAGCGAAGCGCTGGGCATGGCGATGATCCTGTTCGTTGCCGGTCTCGACACCGTGGTCACGGCGCTGGGTTGGCATTTCAAATATCTAGCCGAGCACCCCGCGGAACAGGAGCGGCTGCGGCAGGATCCTTCCAAGATCCCAGCCGCAGTCGACGAGTTGCTGCGCGCCTTTTCCTTTACGACGCTGACGCGGACGGCCGTTCGCGACGTCGAGGTGTGCGGCGTTTCCATGAAGGCGGGCGATCGCGTCGTCTGTCCTGGTGCGCTCGGCTCACGCGATCCCCAGGATTACGCCGAAGCGGAAAAGGTCGATTTCGATCGCGGAGCGCTGCGTCACCTCGCCTTCGGTTTCGGGCAGCACATCTGCCTGGGGATGCACCTGGCGAAACTGGAACTAATCACCGCGATCGAATGCTGGTTGACCAATCTGCCGGCGTTTCGGTTGGCGCAGGACTTTAGCCCGTCGTGGCACGGCGGCATCAGCCTTGGATTGGACGTGCTGGAACTTGAATGGTGAGCCGCTATACGTGGCAGCGGCTGCCAGATCTGACCTGATTGACGGCTCCGACCAGTTGCCAACATGATATATGTGTCGGCTGAGAGGGGGGCGACCTCGATCAGTCTCCATATTCAGAGAGCTGCAACGACGATTGCGCCTGCTGGTTCAAGATCGGTTTTACAACAGCACGAACACATTGCGATGAGCCAATCCATCGAGGTGATATGCCAATGAAGATGACCGGCGAGGAGCGGATTGCCGCACCGATCGAGGCGGTTTGGAGCGCTCTGAACGATCCCGACGTGTTGCGAGCGTCGATCCCCGGATGTCAGTCCTTGGAGCCGGACGGCGATAACGGCTTCCGGGCCGCCGTCACCATCAAGGTCGGGCCGATCAGCGCGCGCTTTGGCGGCGCCGTCCAGCTCTTCGACTTGAATCCGCCGCGCAGCTACACCATCAGCGGCGAGGGCAGTGGCGGCGCGGCCGGCTCTGCCAAGGGCAAGGCCCACGTCCTCCTCATCGAGGACGGTGACGGCACGCTGTTGCAGTACGACGTGTCTGCCGACGTCAACGGCCGTCTGGCGCAGCTCGGCGGCAAGTTGATCGACGTGACTGCCAAGCAGTTGGCCGGCGTCTTCTTCACTCGTTTCGGCAATGAAGTGGTGAAGCGGCAGGCCGAGAGTGGCACCGGCACCGATCGTGTTTCGCGACCGCAAGCGATCGCCGGCAACGCGGCATCACCGCCGCCCCCACCTGCATCCCCGGTATATCAACCCCAAGCCGCAACGACCTCGACGCCGATCACGGTCTGGCTGTTGCTCGTGCTGGCGGCACTTACCGTTGGGTTCATTCTGGGACGTACCTCGCTTGGCTGGGATGGCACGGGCGCCCTGGCCGGGGCCGCGATCGGCCTGCTGATCGTGCAGGTCGGTGCGATGGCGCTCTTGCTGGGGCAGCGGATGGCACGACCGCAGGCGGCCGTCAGCCTTGAGCCGGAGACGATCGCTCGGCTCGCCGCGGCGCTGTCCGGACAGCAAAAGTGAAGGCGGCGCCTTTCGACTATCTGGAGGCGGGCAGCGCGAACGAAGCGGTGCACTTGATGGCCGAGGCAGGGTCGGATGGCGTGATCCTGGCAGGCGGCCAGACCTTGATGCCGCTTCTGGCGTTGCGCATGGCGATGCCCTCTGTCCTCATCGACATCAATTCCGCCACTGACATGGCGGGCGTGACGGCGAACGAGAATGGCTTTCGGATCGGAGCGCGCACGCGCCAGGCCGAGGCGCTGATCGATCCGCTTGTCGGTCGGCATTTGCCGATGCTGCCCAAGGCGCTTGCTCATGTCGGGCATTACCAGACCCGCGCGCAGGGCACGGTGGGCGGATCGATCGCACTGGGCGAACCGGCCGCGGAGCTTCCCGCATCGGCGGTCGCGATGGGGGCGCTTGTCGAACTGCGGTCCCGTCGCGGCACACGGATGGTGCCGGCTCGCGAGTTCTACATCGGGCCGTACATGACGGTCCGTGCCGACGACGAAGTTCTGATCGCCGTCCACTATCCGCATTGGCATGATGGCACGCAACTGATCTTCCACGAGGTCGCACGCCGCGCGGGAGACTTCGCGCTCGTCGGGCTCGTCATGCTGCTGGACGTCCGCGCCGGGCGCGTGGAGCGCGCTGGAGTCGCTTGGTTCGGCATGGGTCCGACACCGATCGCCGCGGTGAGCGTCGAAAGGGCGCTGACCGGTTGCTCGCTGGACACGCTCGACCCGCGCGAATTGGCGCAGATCGCGTTGACGGAAGTGGAGCCCGCGGACGATCTTCATGCCTCTGCGCACTACCGCAGGACCGTGGCTGCGCGCATTTTCGCACGAAGGCTGGGCATGCTTGCTGGAGAGATGGTCGCATGAGCCTGCATTTCATCGAATTCGAGCTGAACGGACGGACCGTAGAAGGCACTTGCGAGGCGCGTCGCACCTTGCTGGACTACTTGCGGAGCGACGCCGGGTGCACCGGCCCCCATGCGGGCTGCGAGCATGGCGTATGCGGCGCCTGCACGGTGATCGTCGATGGCAAGGCCGTGCGCTCTTGTCTGATGCTGGCGGTGCAGGCCAATGGCAAAGCGGTCGAGACCGTGGAAGGTCTGACGGACAACGAGCAGAACCTGCATCCCATCCAGAAGATGTTCCGCGAGGAATTCGCGCTGCAATGCGGGTTCTGCACACCCGGCTTCCTGATGACGCTGGTAGCGCTGGATCGCACCGAGCCACGGCCGAATGCGGCCGAAATGCGCGCGGCGCTTTCCGGCCACTTGTGCCGCTGCACAGGCTACCAGGGCATCCTGCGCGTCGTCGACCGGCTCGCGGAGGAAACGCGGTGAGCGATCGGCCCCCGGCACCCGGTGCCCGCTTCATCGGCAAGCGGGTCCAGCGCAAGGAAGACGGCCGGCTTATCACCGGGCGAGGGACTTATGTGGACGACGTGGTGGTGGCGGGCATGCTTCATGCGGCCTTCGTGCGTAGCAACGTCGCGCGCGGGAAGATCACCAGCCTGGAGGCGGCTCAGGCCCGCGCGCTGCCCGGCGTGGTCGCGGTCTACACCGCGGCGGAGATCGATCGACTGAACGGCCGGTATTCCAACGCGATCTTTGACACTCCCGACAGCCCATACCCCGATAGTGGCCTGCTGGCCCGCTCGGATGTCCGTTTCGTGGGCGATCCGGTAGCGATCGTGGTGGCCGAGACGCGCGCGCTGGCGGAGGATGCAGCGGCGCTGGTCGAAGTGGAGTATCTGGTCGAGACGCCGGTTGTCGGCATCGATGCGGCAAGGACGATGCCGCCGGTCCATCCCGAACATGCCGATAATCTCGTCAACACGCAGAACAGCGGCGAAGACGCGGAGATCGAGGCGATTTTCGCAGGCGCTGCGTTCTGCGTCGAGGACACTATCGCCAATTGCCGGCAAACACAGTTGCCGATGGAGCCGCGCGGGTTGGTCGTCTCGCCGCATGGAGCGGGCGAAGTGACGATCCACCTGGCCTGCCAGAGCCCGCACATTGCGGCCTTGCACATTTCCCGCGTCTTCGGCCTTCCCGAGCAGCAGGTCCGGGTGATCGCCAAGGACGTCGGCGGCGCGTTCGGGCTGAAAGTGACGTCGCAACGCGATGAGCTGGCGGTGATCGCCGCAGCCATGTTGCTGGGGCGGCCGGTCAAGTGGATCGAGGATCGGCTGGAAAACCTGACTGCGGGAGGTCAATGCCGCGACGATCGGATGCATGTGCGCCTCGCTTTCGACGCGGATCATCGCCTGCTCGCCGCCGATATCGTCTACGACTTCGATTTCGGGGCCTACCCGCATGGGACGCAACCCAGTTCCAGTCTGGTGACGGTGATGTTTCCGGGGCCGTACCGGCTCCCGCGCTATCGTTGGAAAGCCTTCGGCTGGTATACCAACACGGCCGGCATGGTGCCTTATCGTGGCCCTTGGATGATGGAGATGTTCAGCCGCGAAGTGCTGTTCGACATCGCTGCCCGCCACATGGGAATCGACCCCATCGAATTGCGGCGCAAGAACATCATCGACACCGGCGATCAGCCGTTTCCGACTGCCGCCGGTGTGGTGCTGACCGATCTTAGTTGTCGCGAGACGATGGAGGTGACCGTCGAGGCGATCGATGTCGCGGCGTTTCGCAGGGAGCAGGCGAAGGCGCGCGAAGAGGGCCGCTACATCGGCCTGGGGATCGCAAACGGCATCGAACCCACTACGGTATCATTCGGATATTACAGCTCGGATGTGGCGCATATCCGTGTCGAACCGGGTGGTCGCGTGACCGCCACGACCAGTACTTTCTCGCAAGGGCACGGTACTGTTACGGCGCTCGCGCAGATCATTGCCGATCGCCTCGGCGTGCGGTTCGAGGATGTGACGGTGGTGGACGGAGACAGTGCGACAACGGGTTTTGGTGGGGGCGCAGGCGGTAGCCGGCAAGCCGTGGCGGGCGGCGGCGCGGCCATCGTTGCTTCGGACATGTTGCGCGAAAAGATAAACCGCATCGCCGCCCATGCCTACAACGCCAACCCGGAATCGGTCCGCATCGAAAATGGCGTGGTTACGATCGACGGATCGCCCGAGGTGCGCTCCACGGTCGCCGAAATTTCGGAGATGGCCTATCTCAACACGGATCGTCTCCCTCCCGACATGGAAGCGGGGCTCGAGATGCAGTATCGGCATCGCCCTCCACCGATGGTCTTTGCCAACGCCACCCATGCCTGCATCTGCGAAGTGGACGTCGAAACCGGCATGGTTTCCATCTTGCGGTGGGTTGCCGGCGGCGATTGCGGCCAGATTATCAACCCCTCCCTCGTCGAGGGGCAGATCGCCGGCGGCGTTGTCCAAGGGATTGCCGGAGTGCTTTTCGAGCATATCCAGTATGACGAGAACGGTCAGCCGCGTGCCGTGACCCTCAAGGATTACCTGGTCCCCACCGCGCTGGATGTGCCGCGCATCGAATTTCGCCACATGTGTACGCCCTCATCGACGCCGGGCGGGTTCAAGGGCGTCGGAGAAGGAGGCGCCATGATTTCCCCTCCGGCCCTCGTCAACGCAATCTCGGACGCGCTCGCGCCGTTCGGCAAGCGGTGGCTGGAAATGCCGCTGTCCCCCGACAGGATCGTCTGCGGTCTGGAAGGGTGATCCACGGCGGGGCGAACGAGCCAACAAGATGTTGATTGTACGCCAACTTTGAACTTAAGCACCGCTCCCGCACATCACGAGCACGAAACCGTGCCTTGGTCACGAGACCAAAGGCTATCGTGGCTGGGGCACGAGGATCATCCGCCGATACCGGGAGACGCACATGCTAAGAAACGAAAAGATACTCTTGACCGGCGCGTCGGGCACCTTGGGTTCCATGATCGCGCGCGCACTGGCTCCCCATAACGAGGTGTGGGGGCTCGCCCGCTACAGCGATCCCACTGCCGTCGAGGCTGCCAAGGGCATGGGGATCACGCCGGTGGCGGTCGACCTGGAGCAGCCCGACTTTTCCAAGGTTCCGCAGGATTTCACCCGCCTTCTTCACTTCGCTCACACCCGGCGCGGGGCAGAGGCGTTTCCTGAATCGATCCAGATCAACGCTGTCGGTCCCGGCCTGCTGATGCAGCACTGCCGCTCCGTGACGTCCGCGCTGATCGTCTCGTCGACGGCGGTATATACCCCGCTGGAGGACGTGTGGCACCGCCTGGACGAGCGTGACCCGACGGGCGGAGCTTTCGCGCCGTGGGCGCCGACCAGCCCGGTATCGAAGGTCAGCCTGGAGGCGACGGCGCGCCTGGCTGCGGAGGCCTTCGGGATTCGAACCACGATCGCCAGGCTCAATGCAACGTATGGCCCAGGACGTGGCATGAAAGGCGGAGGGATGCCGATCGCGGACATGGAAGCGGTGGCGAGCGGCGATGTCGTCCGCACTTTTGCCGATCCCTACCCGCATTCTCCCATTCACTTCGCGGACATGGTCGACCAGTTGGAGGCCTTGCTGGATGCAGCCTCCGTCCCCGCGACAGTCGTGAACTGGTGCGGCGACGAAGTCGTCACGCAGCGGCAATGGTGCGAACTGGCCGCCTCGCTTTCAGGACAGACGGCGCGGATCGAGGTCCATCCCATCCCCGGCGCACCGTGCGGCAACAGCGCCGATCCCACGCGACGCCAGGCGATCACCGGGCCATGCAAGCACCTGTTCGAGCCATCCTTCAAGGAATTGTACGAGGCATTCGTGGCGGACCCCGCCGCGTGAGGGGCGGGGCGGTCCACTCTTAGCCCGAGCACGGGCCGCCGCGTTATCGCACGTAGCGGTCCGTGTAGAAGGCGAAACGCCGGCGCAGTTCGTCCATCGAAATACCCAGCGCCTCAAAGTCGATCTTGCCGTAGGACTGGCGCTCCTCGTTCTGTACCGCCCACCAGGCGCGCATGTTCTGTTCGGCCTGCTCGGTCAGCGGTTCGCCCAGCCAATCGTAGAACCGCCGCACTTCGCGTAGTGGATCGCTTTGAAAATCCGCAAAGTCGATGTCGAAGAAACGATGCTCATTTCCGGCGTCGCGGAACGCCACGAGACGGCGCAAAGCCTCTTCCCAGAAATCCACCATATGCCGCGCCATGGTTTCAAGATCCTGCTTGTCGCTGAACGCCTGTGACAAGCTGAGCACGAACGTCATGTTCGACGGCATGATTTTGGTCACGTCGCGGTGGGTCATCACGAACGATGCGTCCGGATAGACGGCGTCGAGCGCGGGCAGGAACGGGCTGTGCGCAGGTGTCCGTAGGAACCAGCGATTGGGCGGGCAGCGCCACTGGAGCAGTTGCAAAACCTGCTTGTGGAATCGGTAGGCGGGCACCTGATCGCTATGCAGCAGCCAGTCGTTGTAGCTGCTGAGCCGGCCGAACGCTTCGAACTCCTTCGAACGGAAGTCCATGGCGGTGATAATCAGGCACTCGGTCGCCGCGTCCGGGGACATCGGTATCATCGCCGCGAGCGCGGGATCGGAGGCCTTCAGGGCGTCGAGCCCAGCCTTCGAGACAGCGATGCGCGGATCGGTGAATTGTGTCGCGGTCTCGGGCGGCGGGCAGGGCCGGCGAGCTTCCCAGGTGCGCAGCACGCGACGGTCCGGGTCCTGGCCCAGCATCACGCCAAGCGCCGTCGAAGCTGTGCGCGGCAGCCCCAGGCCAAAGACGGGCCGGTCGATCTTCTCGTCCTTGATCTCGGGATGGCGTCGCAGCCAATCCTCAATCTGGAGCCGGTTGACGAGCTTGTCCACCAGAAGGGCTTTGACATGCTCTTCGCCGAAACTGTTGAGGCTGGCATTCTCGTTGAAGGCGGTGACGAGGCGATCCAGTCCCTCGCGCCAGTAGATTCCCTCCGGCTCGGGTAGCTTGGTCTGATCCTTGGCAGCCTCGACGATGGCGATTGATTGCAGCACCTGCCTCTCCCTGGTTTACGGTTGTTATGGTCCATTTCTGTATCGTGGAAATAGACGATAGGGCACTGATTTCGTGCCACTACGGCCTTCCTTTCACATAGCTGTCGGGCCGTCCGACAGCCGGGTCGGCCGACGTGACGGTCCGACCCGGGCTGACCGTCCGCAGGAGGCGCGCCCGGGCTTCTTTCATCCGGTGAATGCAGCATCCGATCCGCTCTGGCCGCCACCAAAGCATCGGAGCGATGGGAGCGTCCCGCCTAACCGCCGGAGGTGTGATGGCCGCAAGCCATCAAGCGAGCGCCGCTTTCCGCG
>Ga0068862_100002772_pt1 | contig 15347 bp, 15 predicted proteins | sample KBSSwiS52_FD_66598 | JGI IMG/M metagenome (GOLD analysis project Ga0068862, IMG submission 66598) | Switchgrass rhizosphere microbial communities from Kellogg Biological Station, Michigan, USA - KBS Switchgrass S5-2 | ecosystem: Host-associated > Plants > Roots > Rhizosphere > Soil ... | reverse complement strand
CCGAAGTCCTGGTCCCGCGGCGATTCGCCGTGCCCCGCCCCGGGCCGGGCGAAGTGCTGGTGAAGGTCACCTTCGCCGGAGTGAACCGGCCCGACGCGCTTCAGCGCCAGGGTGCGTATCCTCCGCCGCGCGACGCTTCGCCGCTGCCGGGACTCGAAGTCGCCGGCACCGTGGCGCTGATGGGCCCGGGAGTCGATTCGCTCGTCGATGGAGAGCGCATCTGCGCGCTGGTGGCGGGCGGCGGCTATGCCGAATACTGTCTGGCCGACGCCGCGCTGTGCCTGCCGGTGCCGGACGGGCTGCCCCTGGCCGAAGCCGCCGCGCTGCCCGAGACGCTGTTCACCGTCTGGCACAACGTGTTCGAGCGGGGCTGGGCGACCGGGGGCGAAACTCTCCTCGTCCACGGCGGCACGAGCGGCATCGGCACGATGGCGATCCTCCTCGGCAAGCTGTTCGGCCTGACCGTGATCGTCACCTGCGGCAGCGCAGCGAAGTGCGCGCGCGCGCAGGAGATCGGCGCCGACCATGCAATCGACTACAAGGCGCAGGACTTCGTCGAAGAAGTCGCCCGGATCACCGCAGGCAAGGGCGTCGACCTCGTGCTCGACATGATCTCCGGAGACTATGTGCCCCGCAATCTCAAGTGCCTTGCCGAGGATGGCCGCCACGTCACCATCGCGGCGCTGGGTGGTCCCACGGCGACGCTCAACATGGCGGCGATCATGACTCGCCGCCTCACCCTGACCGGATCCACGCTGCGGCCGCGCTCCACCACCTTCAAGCGCCTCCTCGCGCAGGAGATCGCCGCCGAGATCTGGCCCTTCGTCGAACGCGGCGAATTGCGCCCGGTGATGGACACGACGTTCCCGCTGGCCCAGGCGAGCGAGGCCCACCGCCGCATGGAAGCGGGCGACCACGTCGGCAAGATCGTGCTCGAGGTATGACGAACGCGGAAGCCCACCGCGATCGCTTCAGCCCTGGGCGCCGAGCCGCATGGCCTCGTCCATGAAATCCTTCCAGGCGGCATCCATCCGATAATCCGGCGTCGATCCCCATACCCGGTCGACAAGCCGGGCGCGACGTTCCTCGTCCCAACCAAGTCGCAAGGCCGCATAGCAGGCGTAGAACGCGGTGACGCGAAAGTTCGCCTGGCAATGGATCAGCGTCCTTCGCCCCGCCGTCCGGTCCATCGCACCGACGAAGGCGATGAAGTGCTCCAATCGGGGGGCCGTCCAGGGCACCGGGATGTGGACATATTCCATGCCCATGGACCGCAGCAGGGCGTCCTCGTCCGGCAAGGAACTGTCCAGGCCGTCGGGCGCAAGGTTGATGACCACCTCGTAGCCCGCCTCCCTTACCTCGGCAAACTGCTCAGCGGTTGGCTGGCCGCCGGTCGCCACTGCGTCGTCGATCCGGATGAAGTTGCGAATGGCCTCGATCGGCATGCGGGTCTCCTCCCCTTCGCTCGACACCCTAGCCGAAGGTTTGCTGCGTGTAATCGGCGCGGGCTGGTGTCTGCCGATCATCTAGCGCGGCTCTGGATGGATAGGTGTTCCGCTGGGGGAGCTTAGGCCCTACGCTCGCCCGAACACCGAGGGTACGAAATGGAACACCTGACGCTTCACGAGGACCCACGCAGCGGCAACTGCTACAAGATCGTGCTCACCGCCGCACTGCTCGGCCTGCCGCTGCGGCGGCGGCAGTACGACATCTTGCGCGGCGAGACGCGCAGCGCCGAGTTCCTCCAGACGGTGAACGCCAGCGGGCGCATCCCCGTGCTGCAGATCGGCAAGCGCTTCCTGCCCGAGAGCAACGCTGCCTGCTGGTATCTGGCCGAAGGCTCCAGGCTGATCCCCACCGATCGCTTCGACCGCGCGGACGTGCTGCGCTGGATGTTCTTCGAACAGGGCAGCCACGAACCGAACGTCGCGACTTTGCGCTTCTGGCTGAGATTCATCGGGGAGGCCAACCTGTCCGCATTCCAGCGCGACCAGATCATGGCCAAGCGCGCGGGCGGCGAAGCGGCGCTGGGCGTGATGAACGAGCACCTGACCGGGCGCGACTGGTTCGTGGGGGACAAGGTGAGCCTGGCCGACATCGCGCTCTACGCCTACACGCATGTCAGCGAGGCGGGAGGCTTTCGGCTTCACGACTATCCGGCGGTTTGCCGGTGGCTGGACCGCGTCGCGAAGCTGCCCGGCTACGCCCCGATGAACTGAACCCGCGCTCGTCTTCGCGACCTGCGGGCTCGCTCCGGGACCGGTTGCGCAACGGCGCGCATCATTGCAAGCTTGCCGAATACGCCCCGTTCGCCTAGATCGACCCGGTACGGCCGCTCCGCGAAGGGGCGGCCCTTGTTGTTTTTGGATCAGGAAACATGAGCCAGCCCACTCCGCTGATGCCGCACGCGACCGCCTCGTGGCTGGTCGACAACACCGGCCTCACCTTCGATCAGATCGCCGAGTTCTGCGGCCTGCACATCCTGGAAGTCCAGGCCATGGCGGACGATCTCGCCTCCAGCAAGTACACCGGCCGCGATCCTGTGCGCTCGGGCGAGCTGACCATGGAGGAGATCGAGAAGGGGCAAGCAGACCCCGCCTACAAGCTGAAGATGCACAAGGCGCCGGTCACGGTCAGCCGCACCAAGGGGCCACGCTATACCCCGGTGTCCAAGCGTCAGGACAAGCCGGATGGCATCGCCTGGATCCTGCGCAACCACCCCGAGGTGTCGGACGCGCAGATCGGCAAGCTGATCGGCACGACCCGCAACACCATCGCCGCGATCCGCGACCGCAGCCACTGGAACATCGGCAACATCACGCCGAAGGATCCGGTCACGCTGGGCCTGTGCTCGCAGCGCGAGCTGGACTCGATCGTGGCTAAGGCCGCGAAGAAGGCCGGCATCGAGGATGATGGTCGCGACGACGAGCGCCTGCTCGACGATCGCGAGGCGCTGCTGGAGGAACTGCGCCAGGAGCGCGAGGACGCCGCCCGTGCCGCCAGCGAAGCCGCACAGGAAGCCGAAGTCGCCGCCTGGCTCGAAGCCAAGCGCGCCGCCGAGGCCGAGGGGCAGTAAGGCAGCAAGGCCTTCGATCCGGGAGTGCCGTCAGCCCTGCGCGCTCATTGGCGCGGGCTGACCCCGCCGGCTTGCCCGGAAGTGCGGGAAGCGCATTTCCGGAGCTGCCGAGCCGGGAGCGCAGAAGAAGGAAACCCGCCTTCGCGGGGATGACGGACCCTCGGCCGATGGACGGGGTCAGGCGCCAACCGAGCCTGATTGCGGGCCGGAGCCGACCCCGGAAACTCAGCCCTTGTCGGGCGCCGCCAGGATCAGCCGCGCCTCGTTCGCCTCGGACACCCGTGCCGGTCCCTGCGCGCCGCGCGGGGTAAGGCGTCCGTCGAGCTGGGCGCCCTGCTCGATCGTCAGCGCATCGTAGGCGATATCGCCCCGGATCCGCGCCGATTTCAGGATCACCACCTCGCGCGCGGTCACGGTGCCTTCCACCCTGCCGGCGATGCGTACCGATTCCGCCTCGACATTGCCGGCGATCTCGCTCCCTTCGCCCTGCACCAGGGCGTTGCAGGCGATGTCGCCCTCGATCCGGCCGTCGACGTGCAGGTCGGTGGAGGCATTGACGTTGCCGGCGATATTGGTGTCGCTGCCCAGGATCGAAAAGGCCGATCCTCCACCGATCGGTCGGTGGCTGTGGCGCTGGCTGCTGAGGGGTCTAGGCATGGTCTGGAACTTCTTGAGCATGGCCGGCAGCCTCGAGGAAGGGCCTCGGGTTCACGGGCCGGTCGTTGATGCGCACTTCGAAGTGCAGGTGGGGGCCGGTCGAGCGGCCGGTGCTGCCCATGGCAGCGATGCGGTCCCCGGCCGCGACCTTCTGGCCGACATGGGCGCCGAAGCCCGACAAGTGCGCGTAGCGGGTCAGCAGGCCGTTGCCGTGGCTGATCTCGATGCAGTTGCCATACCCCTGCTTCTGCCCGACGAAGGTGACCGTTCCTTGGGCAGCGGCGTAGATCGGCGAGCCCATGGGGCCGGGAAAGTCGAGGCCGGCGTGAAACGCGGCTCCGCCGTTGAACGGGTCGGCGCGATAGCCGTAGCTGGACGAGACATAGGCGACGTGCGCGGGCTGCACCTGCGGGATGCTGGCAAGGCCGGTGACCAGTGCGTCCATCCGCGCCAGGCTGAAGCCGAGGCGCTGGAAGCGCGGATCGAGCGAGCCGTCGTGCGAAGTGGACAGGCGCAGCAGCGGACCGCCCTCCGCGCGGCGTGATCCGGCAGAGGCCAGCATCATGCGGGGATTGAGGCCCAGCCGCCGGATCGAATCGGCGGCGCGGCCGGATCGGCGGTCGGCATAGCGGGTCAGTCGCTCGACGAATGCGAGCTGCTCGGCCTCGATCCTGGCCAGCGCCGCCGCCTCGGGCACCGCCATGCTGACCTTGCGGACGGTCGCTGCCGCTTCGCCACTGCTGTCGGACACGGTCTCGCCGGCCTGCCGGTCGTCGGGCAAGTCGCCCAGGTGCGCCTCGACCATGCGCTGGATGAAGTCCTGGCGCCGGGCGAGATCGGATGCGACCGAGTTGACGTCGCGCCGGTAGGCATCGACGCGGCTCTGCGCGCTGGCGACCCGCGCCTCGCGGTCGAGCAGGTCGGCACGGTCGCGGCTGGCGGACCATTGCGAAACGGTCACCGTGGCCATCGCCGCGAGCCAGGCGCCGAGCAGCACGACCACGCCCAGCGCGCCAAGCGCCTGCATGCGCGTCGTCAGCTTGATGAAGCGGACCTGCCCGTGCGACCGCATGAAGAACTCGCGGTCGGGGAATACGGTCCGCAGGCGCGCCATGAGCACGCCGGCGGTTGGCAATTTCAAGTCGACCCCGCTTCTTTCCCGACAACCCTTCGATCGGCGCGGCACTACCGGCGCCTGACCCGAAAGGCGAATCGGCCTGACGCAAGGCTCTGCGGAATCAGGGCGAGCGGAGCGGTGAGCGCGATGAACCGACAAAAGCTCGGGAACGGTTGTGTGTCACACTCGGATCGCCGCTCGCGAATCACGCTTCGGCGCAATGGCGCGTGCGTGACACCACCGTGCCAGTTTGGTAGGCCGCAGCCATGAACATGGAGACATCGATCACGGAATCGCCCGAGACGCTGGTGCAGCGGCTCGCGGTCGCCGGCCGTGCCGCGCAACGCCAGCTCGCTTTGCTGACGTCCGACCAGAAGGCGCGCGCCCTGCGCGCCGCCGCCGAGGCGCTCCGCGCGGACGGGCCGGCGATCCTGGCCGCCAATGCGCAGGACATCGCCGCAGGCGAAGCCAAGGGCTTGTCGGGTGCCATGCTCGATCGCCTGCGGCTCGACGCCGGACGCCTCGCCGGCATCGCCGATGCTGTCGATCAGGTCGCGTCGCTGCCCGATCCGGTGGGCCAGACCATCGACAGCACCGAACGGCCCAATGGCCTGCGCCTTTCCCGCGTGCGCGTGCCGATCGGCCTGATCGGCATCATTTACGAAAGCCGTCCCAACGTCACCGCCGATGCCGCCGCGCTATGCCTGCGCTCCGGCAACGCGGTCCTGCTGCGCGGCGGCAGCGAGGCGATGCACTCCAACCGCGCCATCCATGCGGCGCTGGCGCGCGGCCTGGCGCAGGCAGGAGTTCCGGCAGACGCGGTCCAGCTCGTCCCGACGCAGGATCGCGCGGCGGTCGGCGCCATGCTCACCGCCGCCGGGCTGATCGACATGATCGTGCCGCGCGGGGGCAAGAGCCTGGTCGCGCGGGTGCAAGCCGATGCCCGCGTGCCTGTGCTCGCCCACCTGGACGGCATCTGCCACACGTATGTCCACGCCTCGGCCGATCCGGCGATGGCGCGCGCGCTCGTGCTCAACGCCAAGATGCGCCGCACCGGGATCTGCGGCGCGATGGAGACCCTGCTGCTCGACGCGCAGTTTCCCGAGAGCGTGGCGCTGGTGCGCGACCTGCTCGACGCCGGCTGCGAGTTGCGCGGCGATGCCCGCGCCCGGGCGCTCGACCCGCGCGTGCTGGCCGCCAGCGACGAGGATTGGGACACCGAGTATCTCGACGCGATCGTCTCGGTCGCGGTGGTCGACGGGCTCGACGCCGCGCTGGACCACATCGCCCGCCACTCCTCGCACCACACCGACGCGATCGTCACCGCCGACGATGCCGTGGCCGAGCGGTTCCTGGCCGAAGTCGACAGCGCGATCGTCATGGTCAACGCCTCCAGCCAGTTCGCCGACGGTGGCGAGTTCGGGCTTGGCGCCGAGATCGGCATCGCCACCGGCCGCCTCCACGCGCGCGGCCCGGTCGCGCTGGAAGGCCTCACCACCTACAAGTGGCAAGTGCGCGGGACCGGCCAGACCCGGCCGTAGGGGTCCGGCGCCCGGTGCTCACCGGCCTTCTGGGTGGCAGCTTCAACCCGGCGCACGGCGGGCACCGGCGGATCTCGCTGGCGTCGGCCGAGGCGCTGGGGCTCGACGAGGTGTGGTGGCTGGTCTCGCCCGGCAACCCGCTCAAGCCCGCCGCAGGCATGGCTCCGCTCGGCGCGCGCTATGCCTCGGCACGGCGACAGGCGCGGCGCGCGCCGATCCGGATCACCGCGATCGAGCGTGAGCTCGGCACCCGGTATACCGTCGATACGCTGCGCAAGCTGATCCACCGCTATCCGAAGCGACGCTTCGTATGGCTGATGGGAGCCGACAATCTCGCCCAATTCCACCGCTGGCGCGACTGGCGGAGCATTGCCCGGCTCATGCCGATTGCGGTGATTGCCCGACCGGGCTATGATGGGGTCGCCCTCGCGAGCCCCGCGATGGCCTGGCTGGGCCGGTTCCGGAAGCCGTCCGCCAGTTCGAGCTTCCGGGAGAGGTGGAGCGCCCCGGCGCTGGTGACCTTGCGATTCGATCCCGACCCGCGTTCGGCCACGGTCTTGCGCCGCGCCGACCCGGACTGGGCGGACTCCTTGCCGCGCAAGAGCTTGCGCGACATGGTCACGCACATGCCGATCCCCGGAGACGCCGCGTGAGTGGGCCGGTTGCCCAGATCAGTCGCAGCCCTTACTTCCTGAACCATGAACACCGCACACGCTTTCCGGAAGCGGCCAACACGTCATCCCGACGATGGCCGCCGCGTTCCACAGAGAGGAGCTGACAACACCTAAGATGCCACAGGCACACCTGCAGCCGGTCCAGACCGGCACCACGACCCCAGCCCGGACTCCCGTCCCGGCCGGCACGGACGATCCGCTTCTGGCGCTCGCCCTGCAATCCCTCGACGACGACCAGGCCCAGGACGTCGTGACGATCGACCTCGAGGGCAAATCGAGCATCGCCGATCATATGGTGATCGCCTCCGGCCGCTCCAGCCGGCAGGTGGCCGCGATCGCGCAGAAACTCGCCGAGCGCCTGAAGAAAGAAGGCTTCGGCAATGCCCGGATCGAGGGCCTGCCGGCCGCGGATTGGGTGCTGGTCGATGCCGGCGGCGTGGTCGTCCACTTGTTCCGCCCCGAAGTGCGCAGCTTCTACAACCTGGAGCGGATGTGGGGCTTCGGCGAAGGCAGCGCCGGAGCGGCCTGACCGGCCTCGTCTGATCTTGTTCTCCGCCGGGCGCGATGAAGGCGCCCGGCCCATGACCGGGGGGAATGCGCAGGTCCGCATCGGGGCAGCGCGGCAGTCATGCTCTTGCACATCGTCGCCAGGGGAAAGATCGCCCGCTCGCCCGAGGCCGAGATGGTGGATCGCTATGCCAAGCGCCTCACTTGGCCATTCCGCCACACCGAACTGCCCGATACGGGCGGTCGCATCCCGCCTCCCGCGCATACGCCAGTGCGCGAAGTGCTGCTGGACGAGCGCGGCAAGGTCATGTCCTCCGAAGCCTTTGCCGAGCTGCTCGGCCGCTGGCGCGACGAAGGTGTGCGCGAGGCGCGGTTCCTGATCGGCGCGGCCGACGGCCATGGCGAGACGGCGCGCGCGGGGGCCGACCTCCTGCTCGGCTTCGGGGCGATGACGTGGCCGCACCTGATGGTCCGCGCGATGCTCGCCGAGCAGCTCTGGCGGGCGACCAGCATTCTTGCCGGCCACCCCTATCACCGGGCCGGGTAGCCATGCGCCGGGGCATCGCAGCGGTCCGGGCCAAGGCGCGCCGGTCGTGCCCACAAACGCGGGCAAGCCGCCCAGGGTCCATGCCGTGACGCCAGGGCAGAAGATCGACTCCCGCGTGCTCGGTAATGTCGATGAAGAAGCACGGGCCTACGAAAGAGCATGGCGCGGCCGCCCGGCGCACTTGCTGCTGGCGGTCGGGATAGCCGCCACCGCCCTCTGCGCGGTCCTCGTCGCCTCCGCGCAGGAAGCACCGCCTCCGCTGCCCGCGGACGTCGCGCAGACGCAACGCGACCTTGCGTCGGCGCGGGCCGCCGGCCTCGTCGCGCGCCGACGGGCGGAGACGCTGGAAGCGCAGGCGCGCACCGTCACCGAACAGGCCGACCGGACTGCACGGGAAGCCGCCGCACTCGCCGCACGTGTCCAGCAGGCCGAAGCGCTGATCGCCACGCAGGAGGCCCAGGCCCGTCTGATCGCCTCCGCCCGCGAGCGGCTGCGCGCGCGGTTGGCCGAGCGGCAGGCGCCGCTGGCCCGCCTCACCGCCTCGCTCCAGCGCCTCTCGCGTCGCCCACCGATTCTTGCGCTGCTGCGTCCGGGCTCGCTGCGCGACGCGGTCTACCTGCGCGCGCTGCTGGAAACGATGCTGCCCGAAGTACAGCGCCGCACCGCCGACTTGCGTGGCGAGATCGCCAAGGGCCGCACGCTGGAACAGCGGGCGACGAGCACCGCGGCCGACTTGCGCCAGAGCGAGCAGAAGCTGAACGAGCGGCGCGGCCAACTCGCCACCGTCGAGGCGCGCCAGCGCCTGGCGAGCCGCGCCGCCAGCGGCATCGCCAGCCGCGAGAGCGACCGCGCGCTGGCGCTTGCCGAGCAGGCGCGCGACCTCGGTGACCTCATCGGACGGATCGGCCGCGAGGGCGAGTTGCGCGACGCGCTGGCGCGCCTGCCCGGCCCGATCATGCGCCCGCCCCGGCCCGAGGAATCGCGCGTCGTCGCTTCGGACAGCTTCGCGCCGCCGCCGGAGGGCCTTCCCACCTGGATCCTGCCACTCACGGGGCGGCTGCTGACAGGCTTCGGCGAAGGGGCGCAGGGGCAACCGCGATCGCGCGGCCTCGTCCTCGCCACCCGGCCGAACGCGCAGGCGGTGGCGCCAGCGCCGGGCCGGATCGCCTTTGCGGGACCCTATCGCGGCTACAGCCAGATCGCGATCGTCGAACATGCGGGCGGCTGGGCTACGCTCGTCACCGGCCTTGCCCGGCTGAACGTCGGCGTCGGCGACGCGGTGGTCGCCGGGTCGCCGCTGGGCGAGACCGGCCCCGGCGCGCCGCACGTCGGCATCGAGCTGCGCCGACAGGGCGAGCCGGTCAATCCGCTGCAATACCTGCGCACACTGTGAACCTGCGCGCGCCATAACGCCGGGGTCGCGATGCCGCGAGGCTGGTCAAGGCTGTCCGGCGTCACTAGACTAGGCAAACAGGGCCGTTTTTTTCGGCCGACTGGAACGAGAGGCCCGGTAAGCCCGATGAAATTCGCCCCCCTCCTGCGCGCCTCGCTGTTGGTGAGCGCGGTCGCCCTGATCCCCGCCAGCACCGCCGGCCTCGCTGCGGTGGACGGACGCAGCGGACCGCAATTCGGCAAGCTGCTGGCGATCTACCAGCTGGTGAAGGAGAACTACGTCGACCCGGTCGACGACGACAAGCTGCTGAAGGGAGCGATCGACGGTATGCTCGCCAGCCTCGACCCGCATTCGACCTATCTCGACGGTCCCTCGCTGCAGCGGATCGAGACGATGATCGACGGCAACTACACCGGCCTCGGCCTCTCGGTGGTCGAGGAGGACGGCGCGGTGAAGGTCGTCTCGCCGTTCAAGGGCAGCCCCGCCGAGAAAGCGGGCATCAAGGCGGGCGACTTCATCACTCACCTCGACGGCGTGCTCTATTTCGAGCGTGACCTCGACGAGGCGGTGGCCAAGATGCGCGGCGCGGCCGGCACCTCGATCCGCCTGACGGTGTTTCGTCCCGGGCGCGACGGTCCGTTCGACGTGACGGTGACGCGCGGGGTGATCGAGTTGGAGCCGGTGACTTCGGAGCTGAAGGGCGACGTCGGTGTGATCTCGGTCAACGAGTTCTCGCGCGATGTCGGCAAGGACGTGAACCTCGCCATCGCCGACCTCAAGCGGCAGGTCGCCAAGACCCCGCAGGGCAAGCTCGCCGGCCTGGTGCTCGACCTGCGTTCGAACCCCGGCGGCTCGCTGGACGAAGCGGTGGCTTTGTCCGACTTGTTCCTGGACAAGGGCGACATCGTCTCGCAGCGCGGCCGGATCGCCAGCGAGAACCAGTTCTACCGCGCCGAAAGCGTGTTCAAGGGCGACACGATCAAGGGCATGCCGATGATCGTGCTGATCGACGCGGGCAGCGCCTCCGCTTCCGAGATCGTCGCCGGCGCATTGCAGGACCAGCACCGCGCGGTGATCATGGGCGAGCGCAGCTTCGGCAAGGGCAGCGTGCAATCGCTGATCGGCCTCGACCGCACCAGCGCGGTTAAGCTGACGACTGCGCGCTACTACACGCCCTCCGGCCACTCGGTGCAGGAAGGTGGCATCGATCCCGATATCGCCGTGCCGCAGCTCACCGATCCCGACGCCAAGAACCGCGCCGAGCGCGCCGTGCGCGAATCCGACTTGCGCGGCCATCTGATCAACGAGGCCTCGCTGGACGACAAGCAGCTGGAGACCGACAAGCAGGACGATCCGCGCTTTTCGATGACTGCCGAGCAGCTGGAAAAGGAAGGCATCAAGGACTTCCAGCTGCACTACGCGATCCAGACGCTCGATCGCACCGCCGGGCGCCCAGCGCTCGCCCGTCGAAACTGAGGCATCCGAGAATGGCGACGTCCCGTTCTGTGGCGCATTCCCGGTCCGTTCGTTGCGGCCGAACCCCGGCAGTCCGGCGCCGCATGAGCTGCACCGGGCCGCTTCGCCGCCGCCACGCCTCCTCGATGACCGACGCGTGAGATGGCTGTGACGGCGACGAGCGAACCGCTGCGCGCGGCACGGTGGCTGGCCTTGCTGACACCCGCGGCGCTGCTGGGCGGGGCCTACATCAGCCAGTACGGCTTCGGCCTGCACCCTTGCGAGATGTGCTGGTGGCAGCGCTATCCGCATTTCGTGGCGCTGTTGCTGGCGCTGCTCGCCTTCGTATTGCCTCCCCGGACCCCGGTGATGCTGGCGGCACTCGCGATCGCGGTCTCAGGCCTGATCGGTGGCTTTCACGCGGGCGTCGAATACGGCTGGTGGCATGGCGTCACGGCCTGCACCGCCAGCCCGGTCGCCGGCGGCGGAAATGCGCTCGATGCGATCCTCAACGCACCGCTGATCCGCTGCGACGTGGCGCCCTGGTCGCTGTTCGGCGTGTCGCTGGCGGGATGGAACTTCCTGTTCTCGCTGGCGGCGGCACTGGCCATCCTCATTCTCGCCGCCCGCAGGAGCGCGCGATGACGAACGACCGATCGGCGCGGATGCTGCGGGTGGATCAGGCGGGAGAGTATGGCGCCACGCGCATCTACGCCGGGCAAATGGCGGTGATGGGCAACCGCGCCCCGCATTCCGGCGAAATCGCCGGGATGGCCGCGCAGGAAGCCGCCCACCGCGAGACGTTCGATGCGATGATCGCCGCGCGCGGCGTGCGTCCCACCGCGCTGCAGCCGCTGTGGGACGCGGCCGGCTTCGCCCTCGGCGCGGCGACGGCGCTGATGGGGCCGGAAGCGGCGATGGCCTGCACTGCCGCGATCGAGACCGAGATCGACCGCCACTACACCCAGCAGCTCGACGAGTTGGGCGACGATGATCCCGAGCTGTCCGCACGCATCCGCGCCTTCCGCGACGACGAGCGCGAACACCGCGACGCCGCGCTGGCGGCAGGAGCCGAGAAGGCGCCGGCCTATCCGCTGCTCTCGGGCGCGATCCGGCTGGGCTGCAGGCTTGCGATCCGCCTTTCCGAACGCATCTGAGAGCGCGCGCGGGAACCAATCCGCGCCGCTTCAGCTATCATTCAATGCGTGCCGCCCCTATATCCGGGCAGGCACTCGCGCCCCGCCCGACTGGAGCCTCGATCCATGTTCCGCATCTTCACCGCCGCGCTGCTTCCCACTGCTCTTTTCGCCATGGCAACGCCGGTCCTCGCGCAGGACGACGGCGAGTCGGGCGGCGAGAAGGTCAATCAGGTCATCGTCTATGGCGACGATGCCTGCCCGGTGTCGCAAGGCGACGAGATCACCGTTTGCGCGCGCAAGCCGGAGGCCGAGCGGTTCCGCATTCCCGAGCCGCTGCGCGGGGTGGACAGGCCCCAGTCGCAAGCCTGGACCAACCGGGTGACCGCATACGAGACGGTGGGCAAGTTCGGCACCAACAGTTGCTCGCCGGTCGGCGCGGGCGGCTTTACCGGCTGCACCAACAAGCTCATCCAGCAGGCCGCAGCCGAGCGCAAGAACGGCACCGACGTGAAGTTCGGCGAACTGATCCAGAAGGAGCGCGAGAAGCGCCTCTCCACCATCGACAAGACCGCCGCCGAGGAACAGGCGCAAGTCGAGGACGAGGAACAGGCCTACGAGGCACGGCAGAAGGCGGAGGCCTCGGCCACCCAGGCGACACCCGCGCCCGCTCCGGTTCCTGCCCCAGCTCCCTGAGCCAGCTTCTGGTCTTATCTCCGCTGGCTCAGGCGCCGCGCTGCGGCGCACCCGAAACCGACGCACCGCACCCCGCGTGCGGCGAGTTGCCGCCAGCTTGCAACTGTTGCGGTGCAACATCGTTCGATAAGGCATGATCGACCTTATCGAGCGGTTCACCCACGGACTGCCGGGCTGGTCCCAGCAAGTCCTCGTCGCCCTGATCGCCGGCCTGATCGGCGCGCTGATCGCGTTGATCGCGCACGCGGTGCTGTTCCGCATCTTCAGCCGCATCGCTCACGCCAGCCGCAGCCAGGCCGACGACATCCTGGTCCATCGACTGGAGCGTCCCACCCGATGGTCGTTCGTGGCCCTCGGCATCGTGCTCGCCGCGCGGCAGACGCCGGCGCTGGAAGGCTTCTGGGACAAAGTGTCCGGCTTCGTCATGCCGCTGCTGGTGGGATGGATCGCGCTGGCGATCCTGCATTCGTTCGTCGAGACGATGTACCTGCGCTACGACATCTCGGTCGAGGATAACCGCAACGCCCGGCGGCGGCGGACGCGGCTGGGCATCATCAGCCGCATCGTCAGCTTCGCCATCGTGTTCCTGACGGTGAGCTTGATGCTGCTCTCGATCCCCGGCGTCGCCAAGATCGGCGTCACGCTGATGGCCTCTGCCGGCCTCGCCGCGCTGGCGGTGGGCGCCGCCGCGCAGCCGGCCCTCAAGGCGCTGATCTCCGGATTCCAACTGGCGCTGACCGAGCCGATCAGCATCGACGACGTGGTCATCCTCGACAACGAGTGGGGCCGTGTCGAGGACATCCGCACCACATACGTGGTCGTCCGGCTTTGGGACGATCGCCGTCTGGTGGTACCGACGACGCGATTCCTGGAGGACACCTTCCAGAACTGGACCAAGAGCACCTCGCAGTTGCTCGGCTATGTGATGATCTATCTCGACCCTTCCGCCGACATCGGCCCGATCCGCGAGGAGTACACACGCCAGATCACCACCCACCGCTTGTGGGACAAGCGGGCGCAGATCCTGCAGGTGACCGACCACTCGCACGAGGCGATGGAAGTGCGCCTGCTGCTGAGTGCCCGCGACGGACCGACGCTGTTCGACCTGCGCTGCGAAATCCGCGAGTCGATGCTCGACTGGATTCGCCGCAACCATCCCGAAGCGCTACCCCGCCGGCGCAACCTGGCGGTGGAGCCGGTTCAGCTCACCCCTACCGCCGAACTCGCGCACGTCATCGAGGCCGGCGGCAACGCAAGGGCTCAGTCCCTTTCCTGAGCGCCAAGGACGATCGTCGCTTCGATGCCGATAGCCGCCAGGAAGGCGGGGTCGTGACTGACGCACAGAACGGCACCGTCGTAACCGCTCAAGGCGCTCTCCAGCAGCTCGACCGTCGCGAAATCGAGGTGGTTGGTCGGCTCGTCGAGGATCAGCAGCCACGGCGGCTCCGCGCCCGAGAAAAGGCCGGCCAGCGCCAGCCGAACGCGCTCGCCGCCCGACAGGCCCACCACCTCGCGCCCTGCCCAGCGGTTGCGAAAGCCGAACGCGGCCAGCGCCGCATGGGCCTCGTGCTCGCTCATGCCGGGGTTCAGCGCGCGCACCGCGTCGAGCGCGGTGGTCCTTGGGAGCAAGGCCAGATCCTGATCGAGCAGTGCAATCCGATGGGTGCGCTGCCGCACCTGCCCTGACGAAGGCTCCTGCAGGCCGGCGACGATGCGCAGCAGCGTGCTCTTGCCCGTGCCGTTGGCGCCGCCGACGGCGATGCGGCGGGGGCCGGTGATCGCAAGGTCGAGCGGGCCGAACAGGCGCCTGCCGCCATGTTCGCAAGTCAGCCCGTCGGCGCGCAGCACCGTATGCCCCGCCGGCAACCCGCAGGGGGGCAGCGTCACCCGCACCGGATCGAGCACGTCCACCCGGTCGCGCGCCTGCGCGAAGGCGTCTGCCGCCTGCGCGACGAGGTCTTCGCCCAACCGGTACCGGCGTCCGGTAGTGGCCTCGGCCCGGCGCTTCTGGGCGCCGAGCAGGATCTTGGGCGCACTGCCGGATTGCGCGATACGGCGTCCCCGCCCGGCACGGCGCTCCTGCTTCTCGCGCTCGGCCTGCGCCTCGCGCCGGGCCTGCCGCAGCCGTGCCTCGCTGGTTTCCAGAGTTGTCGCGGCTCGCTGACGTTCGTCTTCGCGCCTCTGGACGAACACGTCCCAGCCGCCGCCGACGGTGTGGACGCCGCTGCCGGTCAGTTCGACGATCGCGTCCATCCCGGACAGTAACCCGCGATCGTGGCTGGCGACGATCGCTCCGCCCTTCCACTCGGCCAGCAGGCGCGTCACCGCCGCACGGCCGTCTGCGTCGAGGTTGTTGGTAGGCTCGTCCATCAGCAACACCTCGGGTTCGTCGAGCAGTAGCCGCGCCAGCATCAGACGCGTGCGTTCGCCGCCGCTCAGCGTGCCAAGGCGCCGCCGCGGATCGAAGACCAGCCCGGCACGACCGGCGGCGCTTTCCAGCCGCGCGGGAAGCGTCCAGTCGGCCTCGTCCCAGTCGTGGGGCAGCGGC
>Ga0068862_100002767_pt1 | contig 15368 bp, 16 predicted proteins | sample KBSSwiS52_FD_66598 | JGI IMG/M metagenome (GOLD analysis project Ga0068862, IMG submission 66598) | Switchgrass rhizosphere microbial communities from Kellogg Biological Station, Michigan, USA - KBS Switchgrass S5-2 | ecosystem: Host-associated > Plants > Roots > Rhizosphere > Soil ... | reverse complement strand
TCGAGCGCGGCGTGCAGCTGCGTGCCGGCCTGCGCTTGCGCCAGCAGATCAGGCGGACCCGGGTCGTCGCTCGCCGCGTCGGCGGGCTCAGCCTCGGCGCCGTGGCCGCGCAGTTGGCGCTGGCGCAGCAGGTCGAGCGCGCGCGTGCGCACGATCGTCAACAGCCAGGCCATGGCGCTGCCACGCGCGGCGTCAAAGCGCGCCGCGTCGCGCCAAGCCTGGAAAAACGCGTCGGCCAGCACGTCGTCGAGCTCGGCATCACGCAGGATGCGCCGTGCGAGCGTGCGCGCGTGCACGACGCTGGCGTCGTAAAAAGCCGCGAATGCCTGCGCGTCGCCGGCCGCGCTGCGCTGCAACAACGCCGCCAAGCGCTCGTCGCGCGCCCGGCGTTGCGGATCGACGGCGGGCTCGGGCATGGCGGCAGCGGCGTTGGCGGCTTCGGGCATGGCGCTCGTGCGCGCCGCAGTGGCGCGCGACGGCCGCGACCATACCAGAGGCCGCCTGGAGGCGTGCCCGATGGCTGGGGGCGCGAGTGAGGACGCGGTCGGGTGCATGCGAGGCGCAGATCGGTTGCGGGTGCCAGAAGGACTACGCTGCATCCGAGCTCGCAGATTCGGCCGACCGCGCACCAATGCACGAGATGCAGCGCCTCGGTGCCCACACCACGTCGCGCTTTGCAAACCTTTACCCTGAGCGGCTGTCCACCGGGCATGCTGGTTGCGCCGTTGTCGCACCATGGACGCACTCATGACCAGACCCGTGCTACGCCCGCTCGTCGCCTTTGCCGCCGCTGCTGTGTTGCTCGCCGGCTGCGCCGGACCACCCCGGCATGCCGCGCCGCCGCCACCGGTGGCGGCGCCGCAGCCGACCATGTATTTCTACCCCGAGCTGTCGCAGGACGACAGCCGCCAGGACCGCGACCGCTACGAGTGCTACCGCTGGGCGGTGCGCGAGAGCGGGGTCGACCCCGGCATGACGCCGGTGCGCCACGTGCCCCCGCCGCGCGGCACGGTGCGCGACGGCGGCGAGGTGGTGGCTGGTGCGGCCACCGGCGCGATCGTCGGCGCGGTGGTGTCGTCGCCACGCCGCACTGGCGAGGGCATGGTGCTGGGCGCGATCTTCGGCTCGTTGATCGGCGCCGCCGCGCAGGAGAACCGCGTGCAGGCAGCTGAAGCCGCACAGGCGCGCCGACTCGCATATCAACAGGCGCCGATGGACAATTTCCGCCGCGCCATGGGCGCCTGCATGAGCGGGCGCGGCTACCGCGTCGGATGAGGAGCCAACATGAGACCCCAACACTCACTTTCTTGGCTGCGGCCGGCGCTTCGCGCCATCGCCTGGCGCGCCGCGCTGCTGGCTTGCGCCGCCTTCACGCTGGCCTTGCCCGCTCATGCCGACGAGCGCCAGCATCCCGGCCCGCCGCGGCTGAGCAACCACCTGCCGCCAGCGCCACCCGGGCACGCACCGCGGCCGGGCCAGTGGTACGACGGTGCGCACGGCCACAGCCGCTACTACCCCGTGACCGGCTGGCGCGTACCCGCGCCGCCGCCGCACGTGCATTGGGTGCCGTGGCGCGGCGCGCGCTACGGCTACTACAACGGCGTGTGGTATCAGCCGTACGGCGCCGCCTATGTCGTGGCGCGTCCGCCGGTGGGCATTGTGGTCAGCGGGATGCCGGCATTCGCCACCGTGGTGGCGATCGGTGGCGTGAGCTACCTCTACGCCAACGGCGTGTACTACCGAGACCGCGGCGAAGACAACTACGAGGTGGTGCCGTCTCCGGTGGTGGTGAGCACGGGCAACGACGGGGGCCCGATGCGCACCTTCGTCTACCCCAAGCTCGGCCAGTCGGCCGAGAAGCAGGCGAGCGACGAGTACGAGTGTCACCGCTGGGCAGTGAACCAGACCGGCTTCGATCCGAGCGCGGCCGCAGCCGGGCAGGGCACCGGGCCGGCGCAACGCTCGGACTACGCACGCGCGCAAAACGCCTGCCTTGAAGGGCGCGGCTACACGGTGCGTTGAGGAACCAGTGGAGACTGCGCTGCGTGTTACGACGCGCAGCGACTTTCTTCAGTGAAGCAGCTTTTCGCGCAGCGCCTCGACGCGCGCGCGATTGACACCGAAGTCCTTGCGCCCGAGGCGTGACGCCGAGCGCACCTGGATCGCCTGCGCGGCCGGGTCGTACCAGAACTCGGCGTCGTCGACGAAGCGCAGCCACTGGGTCTCGAAGCGCGCGTAGAGATAGTCGTCGCGCTGTTCGACCACGCTGGCGCCGGGCCAGCGCTCGATCACGCCGCTCAGGCGAGCGATCGATGCCTGCGCGCCACCACTGGCCGGCAACGGTGCGATGCGCGCGTAGTCGCGCATCGGATGATCGGCGAACAGATCAGCCTGGCTCGTCACGCTGTTGGGCGTGCCCGACGGGCCTTTCAAGCGCCCGCCGTTGACGCCCAAGTCCGACGGCGCCTTGCCGTGCAACAAGCCCATCTGTCCCGCCGCGACGGCGAGCGCCACCAGCGCGGCCAGCGCGATCACGATGCCGATCAGCCAGTTCATGTTGTTCCCTCCGCGGCCAAGCCAGCGCCGCCGCGATTGTCGTCGCTATATTCCGCGCGTGATCAAGCGGATCGTGTCGATGGCGTGCGCGCGGCCGTGGCTGTCGGGCGTGGCGCTGGTCGGTTGTGCGGCCGCGCCGGTCGCGCCGCCGGCGCAGGAGCCGCGGTTGCCGTCCGCGGTGGCAGAGCCGCAGTTGCCCTATTCGGCGGCAGTCGCCGCGCGTTTCGCGGCGCCTCGCGTCAGCTACGACACGCCCGGTCTGCGCGACGGGCGCGAACAGTTCACCGCCAACGAAGAGCTGGAGGCCTGGCACGACGAGCTGCTGCGCCAGGGCGCGCGCAACGGCACGCGCATCGAACGCATCGCGCTCGGCCGCTCGCAGCGCGACGCACCGCTGCAAGCCCTGCGCTTCACGCGCGGCGAGGGCCGCCCCGCGGTGCTGCTGATCGGCCAGCAGCATGGCGACGAGCCAGCCGGCGCCGAGGCGCTGATGGTGGTGGCGCAGCAGCTCGCGCGCGAGCGGCTCGGACACGTGCTCGATCGCATCGACGTGCTGCTGCTGGTGCGGGCCAACCCCGACGGTGCAGCGTGGAACACGCGCGTCGCAGCCGACGGCCACGACATCAATCGCGATCATCTGCTGCTGCGCACGCCCGAGGCGCAGGCGCAGGCGCAGTTGACGCGCCGTTTCAATCCGGTGGTGGTGGTCGATCTGCACGAGCACACCGTCGTCGGCCGCTACTTGGAGAAGTTCAACGCCGTGCAGCGCAATGACCTGCTGCTGCAGTACGCGACCACCGCCAACTATCCAGCGGCGCTCAGCGAGGCCAGCGAGCGCTGGTTCATGCAGCCGCTGCAACAGGCACTGGCGCGTGAGGGCCTGACGCACGAGTGGTACTACACCAACCCCACGACACCGGGCGACCTGCGCCTGAACATGGGCGGCATGCAACCCGACACCGGGCGCAACGTGCACGGGCTCAAGCAGGCGGTGAGCTTGCTGCTCGAATCGCGCGGTGTCGGCATCGGCCGGCTGCACCTGCAGCGGCGCGTGCACTCACACGTGGTGGCGGTTGGCAGCGTGCTCCAAAGTGCCGCTGCCAACGCGAACGCACTGGTCGACCAGCAGCGCCGCTTGGGCACCGAGTTGAGCGCACAAGCCTGCCGCGGCGAGGTGGCGGTGCTGGCCGGTGCCACCACGATGCAGCGCGACGTCGTGATGCTCGATCCGCAGACGGGTGCCGACAAGCCGGTGTCGGTGCAGTGGGCGTCATCTCTGCATCCACGCGTGCTGCGCGCGCGTGCCCGCCCGTGCGGCTACTGGATCGCCACCGACCAGACCGATGCGGTGAACAAGCTGCGCGAGCTCGGCGTGCGCGTGTGGCGGCTCACGGCCGATGCGCCGCTGCAGGCCGAAGCGTGGCGCGAGCGGTCGCGCAGCGAGAGCGCGCGGCCCGACGTGCGCGGCAAGGTGGCCGACGCGGCGCCGACGATGATCGCGGTGCAGGTCGAGCTGGCGCCGCTGCAGTCGCTGCCGGCGCCGGCGGGCAGCTGGTACGTGCCGCTCGACCAGCCGCTGGCACACCTGGTGGTGGCTGCGCTCGAACCCGACACGCCGAACAGCTACTTCGCCAACCGCATCGTGCCGACACTCGAGGCGGTGTTGCGTGTGCGCGCACCGCCGACGGGGGCGCTGGCGCGGCGCTAGTCGATTAGCGTCGCCGGCCGCCGCCGAGGATGCTGCCCAGCACGCCGCGAATGATTTCGCGGCCGACCGTCGATCCGATCGAGCGCATCGCCGAGCGCGCGGCCGATTCGGCCAGGCCCTCGTGCTTGCCGCCGCGCGGTCCGGTGGAGCCGAAGAGCACGTCCTTCAGGCCGCCGAGCATGCCGCCGTCTTCGGCCGGCGCCGGCGCGCCCCCGGGCACGGGGCCGCGCGGCGTGCCGGTGGTCGCGCTGCTGCCCGTGTTGTTGCCTGTGCTGGCGCTCGCCACCGCGCGGCCCTTCAAGCGCTCGTAGGCCGATTCGCGGTCGGCCAGCTTCTCGTAGACGCCGGCAACGAGCGAGCCGCTGATCAGGATCTTGCGTTGCTCCGGTGTGATGGGCCCGATCTGGCTGCCCGGCGGCAGCACGAACACGCGCTCGGTGACGCTGGGGCGGCCCTTCTCGTCGAGAAAGCTGACCAGCGCCTCGCCGACGGCGAGCTCGGTGATTGCGGTGGCCATGTCGCCCACCTTCGGGTTGGCGCGCATCGTCTCGGCCGCCGCTTTCACGGCCTTCTGGTCGCGCGGCGTGAACGCGCGCAGCGCATGCTGCACGCGGTTGCCGAGCTGCGCGAGGACGCTGTCGGGCACGTCGAGCGGATTCTGCGTCACGAAGAACACGCCGACGCCCTTGCTGCGCACCAAGCGCACCACCAGTTCGATGCGCTCGATCAGCGCGTTGGGCGCGTCCTTGAACAGCAGGTGCGCCTCGTCGAAGAAGAACACCAGCTTCGGTTTGTCGAGGTCGCCCACCTCGGGCAGCGCCTCGAACAGCTCGGACAGCATCCACAGCAGGAAGGAGGCATACAGGCGCGGCGCGTTGAGCAGCTTGTCGGCGACCAGGATGTTGACGACGCCTTTGCCCTTCACCGTCTGCATGAAGTCGCCGATGTTGAGCATCGGCTCGCCGAAGAACTGGTCGCCGCCTTGCTCTTCGGTCTGCAGCAGCCCGCGCTGGATCGCGCCGATGCTGGCCGCGCTGATGTTGCCGTATTCGGTGGTGAACTGGCTCGCGTTGTCGCCCACGTGCTGCAGCATCGCGCGCAGGTCTTTCATGTCGAGCAGCGCCAGGCCGTTGTCGTCGGCGATCTTGAACACGAGTTGCAGCACGCCGGCCTGGGTGTCGTTGAGCTCGAGCATGCGCGCCAGCAGCAGCGGGCCCATGTCGCTGACCGTGGCGCGCACCGGATGGCCTTGTGCGCCGAACACATCCCACAACGTGGCGGGGCAAGAAACGCTTTCAGGGGCCGTCAGGCCCCGCTCGCGTATCAGGTTCACCACCTTCTCAGGCAGCTTGCCGGTCTGCGTGATGCCGGTGAGGTCACCCTTCACGTCGGCCATGAACACTGGCACGCCGATCGCCGACAAGCTCTCGGCGATGGTCTGCAGCGTGATGGTCTTGCCGGTGCCGGTGGCGCCCGTGATCAACCCATGTCGGTTGGCCAGTGCCGGCAGCAGAAAACACTCGATGTCGCCGTGCTTGGCAACCAGAATCGGATCGGCCATCCCACCCTCCCACGCGACGCGAATAAAATCCGCCGCATCCTATCCCGAACGAAACGAGCGCGGCATCCATGGCCGGTCATTCCAAGTGGGCCAATATCCAGCACCGCAAAGGCCGCCAGGACGAGAAGCGCGGCAAGGTCTGGACACGCGTGATCCGCGAGATCATGGTCGCGGCGCGCGCCGGCGGCGGTGACGCCAGTGCCAACCCGCGCCTGCGCCTGGCGATCGACAAGGCCAAGGCCGTCAACATGCCGGCCGACACCATCAAGCGCAACATCGACAAGGCCACCGGCAACCTCGAGGGCGTGAACTACGAGGAGATCCGCTACGAGGGCTACGGCATCGGCGGCGCGGCGATCATCGTCGACACCATGACCGACAACCGCGTGCGCACGGTGGCCGAGGTGCGCCATGCGTTCTCAAAGCACGGCGGCAACATGGGCACCGACGGTTCGGTCGCGTTTCAGTTCAAGCACTGCGGGCAGTTCGTGTTCGCGCCCGGCGCCAGCGAAGACCGGGTGATGGAGGTCGCGCTCGACGCCGGCGCCGACGACGTGGTCACCGGCGACGACGGCGCGATCGAGGTGCTGTGCGCGCCGGCCGATTTCGAGGCTGTGCAGCAGGCATTGCACAAGGCGGGTCTCAAGCCCGATCTGGCCGAGGTGACGTGGCGCGCCGAAACCCCGGTGGAGATCAGCGGCGACGATTCGCAGCGCATGCAGAAGCTGCTCGACGTGCTGGAAGACCTCGACGACACGCAGGCCGTGTACCACAACGCCGTGCTCGAATGAACGAAGGTCGCGTCGAGCAGTTGCTCGAAGAAGCCAACGCGCTGAAGGGCGAGGCGCTGGCGGTGCAGCAGCAGTCGCTCGCACTGCAGAAGGAGGCGCTGGCCGAGCAGCGCAAGCTGATCGACGACACGCGTGCCAACCTGGAACTCGCACGCAAGGTCAACGAGCGCGCGGCCGAGATTCAGACCAAGGCGCGGCGCGCGCTGGCGCTGCTGTTGCCGCTGATCCTTGTGCTCATCGCCTACGTGAGCTGGTTGCTGTTCTTCCGCATCAGGACATGATTTGAAAGTTCTCGTCATCGGCGGCGGCGGCCGCGAACACGCGCTGGCGTGGAAGCTGGCGCAAAGCCCCAAGGTGCAATGCGTTTATGTGGCGCCGGGCAACGGCGGCACCGCCACCGATGCGCGGCTCGAGAACGTGCCGCTCACCGAGCCCGTATCGCTGGCAGAGTTCGCGCTGCGCGAGAAAGTGGCGCTCACGGTGGTGGGGCCCGAGGCGCCGCTGTCGCAAGGCGTGGTCGACGTGTTTCGCGAGAAAGGCCTGCGCATCTTCGGCCCGACGCAGGAGGCCGCCCAGCTGGAGAGCTCGAAGGCGTTCTCCAAGGCCTTCATGCAACGACACGGCATTCCGACCGCGCGCTACCAGACCTTCACCGATGCGGCGGCCGCCCATGCGCACGTCGATGCTCACGGCGCGCCGATCGTCGTCAAGGCCGATGGCCTCGCGGCCGGCAAAGGCGTGGTGGTGGCAATGTCGCTGCGCGCCGCGCACGACGCCATCGACTCCATGCTCGACGGCTCGTCGCTCGGGGTGCAGCACAACGAAGGCGGCGCGCGCGTGGTGATCGAGGAGTATCTCGACGGCGAGGAAGCCAGCTTCATCGTGATGGTCGACGGCGATCACGTGCTGCCGCTGGCCACCAGCCAGGACCACAAGCGCCTGCGCGACGGCGACGAAGGGCCCAACACCGGCGGCATGGGGGCGTATTCGCCGGCGCCGGTGGTGACACCCAACCTACACGCGCGCGTGATGAACGAGATCATCAAGCCCACCGTGGCTGGCATGAACAAGGACGGCATTCCATTCATCGGCTTCCTGTACGCCGGGCTGATGATCGACGCCGATGGCAACCCACGCACGCTCGAATTCAACACGCGGCTCGGTGACCCCGAGGCGCAGCCGATCCTGATGCGGTTGAAGAGTGATCTGTTCGATGTGCTGATGGCCGCCACCGACGGCGCGCTCGATCAGGTGGAGCTGCAGTGGGATCGCAGCTTTGCGCTCGGTGTCGTGATGGCCGCCGGCGGCTATCCCGAGGCGCCGCAAAAAGGTGCCACGATCAAGGGATTGCCGGCGCCGGCCGATGACCTGGTGGTGTTCCACGCCGGCACCACCTGGGACGGCCAGCGGCAGCGTGTGAGCGGCGGGCGCGTGTTGTGCGTGACCGCGCTCGGCGTGACCATCAAGGCGGCGCAGCAGCGTGCCTATGAAGGCCTGGCGAGCATCGCGTTCGAAGGCGCGCAATACCGTCGCGACATCGGCTATCGCGCGCTGCTGCGAAAGTAGGTCTGTCATGTCCAGCGCTGCCGTGCGCGCCTACCTGCTCGGGTTGCAGCAAGCCATCGTCGAGACGATGCAGCGCCTCGACGGCGGCACGTTCGTGCGCGACGCATGGACGCGCGCGCCGGGCGAGCGCCTGCAGGGCGACGGCCTCACGCAGTGCATCGACGACGGCGCGTTGTTCGAACGCGGCGGCTGCAATTTCAGCCACGTGCGAGGGCCGCAACTGCCGCCGTCGGCCACGCAGCATCGGCCCGAGCTCGCCGGCGCGCCGTTCGAGGCGCTCGGCGTGTCGCTGGTGATCCACCCGCGCAACCCGCATGTGCCCACGGTGCACATGAACGTGCGCATGTTCGCCGCGTTGCCACCGAAAAAGAGCCCGGTGCAGTGGTTCGGCGGCGGCATGGACCTCACGCCGTACTACGGCGATGAGGACGACGCGCGCCACTTCCACTGCGTCTGTCGCGATGCGCTGGCGCCGTTCGGATCGGAACTCTATCCGCGCTTCAAGCGCTGGTGCGACGAGTACTTCTTCCTCAAGCATCGCAACGAGCCGCGCGGCATCGGCGGCATCTTCTTCGATGATTTCTCCGAGCTCGGCTTCGAACGCGGCTTCGAGATGCTGCGGTCGGTGGGTGATGCGTTCCTCGCCGCCTACGTGCCGATCGTCGAGCGCCGGCGCGACACGCCGTACGGCGAGCGCGAGCGCGAGTTCCAGGCGCTGCGCCGCGGCCGCTATGTCGAGTTCAACCTCGTGTTCGATCGCGGCACGCTGTTCGGGCTGCAGTCGGGTGGCCGCACCGAAAGCATCCTGATGTCGATGCCGCCGCGCGTGCGCTGGGTCTACGGCCACCAGCCCGAGCCGGGCAGCGCCGAAGCGCGGCTGTACAGCGACTTCCTGAAGCCGCGCGATTGGTGCGCGTGAGCCCTCCGCCCGGCCGCCCGAAGGAGGGCTCGCTCCCCACGGGCCACGAAGGGGCCCGTTCCGGGCCAGGCGGGAAGGCGCAAAACGCCAAGGGTGCCAACTTGCGGCGCATCGGCCTGTTCGGCGGTACTTTCGATCCGCCGCAGCTCGCACATCTGGCGCTTGCGCGCGGCGCGCGTGACGCGCTGCAACTCGACGAACTGCGCTGGATCCCCACCGGCACGCCCTGGCAGAAGTCGCGCACGATCACCGCCGCGGCACACCGCGAAGCGATGGTGCGCCTCACGATCGAAGGCGAGCCTCGGTTCGTGCTCGAACGCTGCGAGCTGCAACGTGGCGGGCCGAGCGTCACGCTCGATACCGTGCGCGAGTTGCAGCAGCGTGACGGGACCGCGTCGTGGATCTGGATCATGGGCTCGGACCAGTACGCCAACCTGCACACCTGGCGCGGCTGGCGCGAGCTGCTGCAGCGCGTGACGCTGGCCGTGGCCGACCGGCCCGGTGCCGCGGCAGCCGTGGACCCCGAGGTTGCCGCCCATCCGCACACAATGGTGCCGCTGCCGCCCATGCCGATCAGTGCCACCGACATCCGCGCACGCGTGCAGCGCGATGAATCGATCGCGGGTTTGGTCGCCGACACGGTCGCGAGCTATATTGACCAGCATCACCTGTACAGGAGCTGAATGGACATCCGCAAGCTGCAACGTGCCATCGTCGATGGCTTGGAAGATGTGAAGGCGCAGAACATCGCCGTTTTCAACACCGAGCACCTGACACCCATGTTCGAGCGCGTGATCGTCGCCTCGGGCACGAGCAACCGGCAGACCAAGGCGCTGGCCAGCAGCGTGCGCGAGACGGTGAAGGAGCGCGGCTGGCCGGTGCTCAGCGTCGAGGGCGCCGAGAACGGGGAGTGGATCATCGTCGACTGCGGCGCCGCGGTGGCGCACATCATGCAGCCCGCGATCCGCGACTACTACCGCCTCGAGGAGATCTGGGGCGACAAGCCGGTGAAGATGAAGTTCGATGGCGAGTCCAAGGTGGCTGCCATGCCGGCGCCGGCCGGCAAGGCCACCACAGCGGCCAAGCAGGCCGCACCGATGAAACGGACCACGGCGACCAAAGCCGCCGGCACCAAGCGCGCGGCGGCGGGGGGCGCGAAGAAGAAGCCGCCCCGCAAGGGCGTGACGCGCGCGCGCTGACGCGGCCATGCGCCTGATCATCGCGGCCGTCGGTCAGCGGCAGCCGGCCTGGGCGCGCGACGCGTATGACGAGTTCGCCAAGCGGTTTCCGCCGGAGTGCCGGCTCGATCTCATCGAGCTCAAGGCCGAGCCGCGCTCGAGTGGCAAGACGGCGACGCAACTGATGGCGGCCGAAGGCGCGCGGCTGTCGAGCGCGACGCCGCAGCGCGCGCGCCGCGTGGCGCTCGACGAACGCGGCACGCGGCTGACCACCGCGCAACTTGCAGCGCGCTTGCGCGCGTGGCGCGACGACGGGCGCGACGTGGTGCTGTGGATCGGCGGCCCCGACGGACTCGATGCCGCGTTGCGTTCAGGCGCCGACGAAAGCCTGCGCCTGTCGGATCTCACGCTGCCGCATGCGCTCGCGCGCGTGCTGCTCGTCGAAGCGCTGTACCGGGCCTGGAGCGTGCTCGCAGGCCACCCGTATCACCGCGAGTGACTGCTCCGGCTTGGGGCGGCCCGGCGCCGGACCGCCGCGTCTTCTCAGTTGGAGCAGCCGCAGCTGTCGTAGGTGAAGCGGCTGCCGTCGCTGTCTTGCGAAGCCACGCGCTGCTGCGCCCGGCGCGCCGGCGCCTTGGCCATCTCGGCGCGTTGCACGCTAGCGGCCTGGCGCAAGACCGGCATCGGTGCGGCCTTGCAGCCGGCGGCATCGTGGCCGTGCGGGCAGGCCATCGCCAGCCGCTGCACCGTGGCCTCGGCGGCATGCACCGTGGCGCCGGCCATCAGGAAAGAGCCAACGGCGATCGAGGCGCGCAGTGCTTGGAGGGTGAGGGACATGAGGTACTCCTTGTTGAACCTGGAACGCTTGAACACCGTGATGACGTGATCCCATGTTCTGCAGTTGGGTTGCGGCTGGCGAGGTCGGCGTTCACGACCGCGCAAATTCGACCCCACTCGTTCCGGGGACATGGGCTGCACCGGCTGCACAGTCCGTCACGTGCTGCGGCGAGCGTGCGATTCACACGTGAAAAACATCGGCGGCCGGACATCGGGTTCGCGCGTCGAATACGACCGCTCGTCCCCTTGCCCAGAGATACGGATTCGGCGCGCCGATCCGGCCGTTCGTTGTTAGGGGGTGGCCAGCGCCCGGGCGTGCAAACGGACGCGCTGCCGCTTCAGCGGACAATCGCGCCGCCCGTGAGCCGCCGGGCCTCTTCCGAGGCGAACTCCGGAGAGCGCAGCACGCAGGAACAGTGAATTGACCCGCCCGTTCGTCTACCTCGCTTCGCAAAGCCCGCGCCGCCAGCAACTGCTGCGGCAGCTCGGCGTGCGCTTCGAGCTGCTGCTGCCCGACGCGTCGGAAGACGCCGAGGCGCTCGAAGCGCTGCGTCCCGGCGAGAGCGCCGAAACGTACGTGCGCCGCGTCACGCGCGCCAAGCTCGTGGCCGCGCGCGAGCGCTTGCGTCGCCGCAGCCTGCCGCTGGCGCCGGTGCTGAGCGCCGACACCACGGTGGCGCTCGGCCGCAGCATCCTCGGCAAGCCGGCCGATGCGCACGAGGCGGCCGCGATGCTGGCGCGCCTGTCGGGCCGCTGGCACCGCGTGGTGAGCGGCGTGGCGGTGGCGCGCAGCTCACGCATGTCGCTGGCTCTGAACGTCTCGCGCGTGCGTTTCGCCAAGCTTCCGCGCGCGACGATCGACGCCTACGTGGCCAGCGGCGAGCCGTTCGGCAAGGCCGGCGCCTATGCGATCCAGAGCGCGCTCGCCGGCTGGATCGAGCGCATCGACGGCAGCCATTCGGGCATCATGGGTCTGCCATTGTTCGAGACCACACAACTGCTGCAGCGTGCGGGCGTGCCGACCGCGTTGACGCCATAGACTCGCATGAAACAGCCCGCACGTTCGCTTCGCTCACTGTCCCCCGTGCTCCGAAGGAGCCCTTTCGTGGCCCCTGGGGCGCGTCAGCGGCTTCGGGCGGCCGGACGCTGACATGGCCACACACGACATCCTGATCAACTGGTCGCCGCAAGAGACGCGCGTGGCCATCGTCGAGAACGGCGCGGTGCAGGAGCTGCACGTCGAACGCGCGCTCGAGCGCGGTCTGGTGGGCAACGTCTACCTCGGCAAGGTGGCGCGCGTGCTGCCCGGCATGCAGAGCGCGTTCGTCGATGTCGGACTCGAGCGCGCCGCCTTCCTGCACGTGGCCGATCTTCACACCAGCAACGGTGCGCGCGCCGAGGGCGCACCGTTGGTGCCGATCGAGCGTCAGGTGTTCGAGGGCCAGACGCTGCTGGTGCAGGTGATCAAGGACCCGATCGGCACCAAGGGCGCGCGCCTGTCGACGCAGATCTCGATCGCCGGGCGCATGCTGGTGTTCCTGCCGCAGGACACGCACATCGGCATCTCGCAGAAGATCGGCTCGCCCGAGGCGCGCGAGGCGCTGCGCGCACGCATGCAGGTGCTGGTCGGCGACGGCGGTGGTGGTTTCATCCTGCGCACCAATGCCGAGGATGCCTCGGATGCGGAGCTGGCTGACGACATCGCCTATCTGCGCAAGGCATGGGCCACGATCCGCGAGGCCGCCACCAGCCGTGCTGCCGGCACGCTGCTGCACCAGGATCTCAATCTCGCGCAACGCGTGCTGCGCGATCTCGCCAATGACGCAACCACGACGATCCGCATCGACTCCAAGCTGCAGTTCGACGCGCTGCTGGCTTTCGGCACCACCTATTCGCCCGGCGCGGTGCGCAAGCTCGAGCACTACAACGGCGAGCGCCCGATCTTCGACCTGTTCAACATCGAGGAAGACATCCAGCGCGCGCTGGCGCGCCGTGTCGACCTGAAGTCTGGTGGCTACCTGATCATCGATCAGACCGAGGCGCTGACCACGGTCGACGTCAACACCGGCGGCTTCGTCGGCGCGCGCAACTTCGACGACACGATCTTCAAGACCAACCTCGAGGCGGCGCTGGCGATCGGGCGTCAACTGCGCTTGCGCAACCTGGGTGGCATCATCATCGTCGACTTCATCGACATGACGCGCGAGGAGCATCGCAACGCGGTGCTGGCCGAGTTCCGCAAGCAGCTCGCGCGCGATCGCACCAAGACCACGGTGAGCGGCTTCACGCAGCTCGGGCTGGTGGAGATGACGCGCAAGCGCACGCGCGAATCGCTGGCCCACATGCTGTGCGAGCCGTGCCCCACCTGCGAAGGCCGCGGCCAGGTGAAGACCGCCCGCAGCGTGTGCTACGACATCCTGCGCGAGATCCTGCGCGAGGCGCGCCAGTTCAACCCCAAGGAGTTCCGCGTCATTGCCAGCCCGGCGGTGGTGGAGATGCTGCTCGACGAGGAGAGCGCGCACCTCGCGGGCCTGAGCGAGTTCGTCGGTAAGCCGATTTCGCTATCGGCCGAGAGCGCGATGAATCCGGAGCAATACGACATCGTGTTGATGTAGCGGGTCGTCAGCGCGCCTGCTTCGCCAGCGATTGCCGACCCCGTGTGCGGCCGTACCAATCCGGCGCCGGCGCAAGCGCGCCGCCTGCCTCAGATCACTGGGTGATCGAGGCCGTGCGCTGCACACGACCGGCCTGCATGTCGATATAGCCCGTGACCGCGCACAGCACGTCGCGCAGGAGGGGCTCGGCGTCCGGGATCGCGTCGCCCACCAGCAGTGCCTGCCCCACCAGCGCATTGGTGATCGTGAAAGCATTGAACGCCGCGCGCTGCGGGTCCAGCGTGGCCGGCCAGTCCGACGCGGCGACGAAGGCTTCGCGGAACAGCGCGACGAACTCGCGATAGATCTCGCGATAGCTCGCCGGTGACGAGATCGCGCGCTCCACGTGCAGCAGCACACGCCAGGCGTCGGCATGTTCGAGCATCGAGCCCACGTGCGCTGCCGCCAGCGCGGCGACCGTTTGCTCCAGGGTGCGTGGCGCGGGTGCCTGCGCTGCCGCGGCGACGGCCGAGGCCTGCTTGCGCATCCAGCTGCGTACCGTGACCGCGGCGATCGACTCCTTGCCCGGAAAATACTCGTACAGCGTGCCCAACCCGACGCCGGCGACGCCGGCAATCTCGCGCATCGATACCTTCTCGTAGCCGCGCTCGACCAGCAGCAGCACGAAGGCGTCTTGGATCGCACCCGAGGTCATCCAGGCGCGCGACTGCGACGGCTTGCGGCGCGGCTTCACGGTGGCGGTCATGTCGGCGATCTTCGGCGCACGCTGCGGGCCGCGCAATGCGGACTTGCCGGCGCGAAAACCGAACACCAAGCATTGCGCAGCGCCGAACTGCCCCTGGCGCTCAACCTGAACACCTGCAAGCGCCTTCGAGCCTAAGCTTTCGCCGCATGGACATGCCCACGACGACACCGCCCACCGCGGCAGCGCTGCCACCGACGCTCGCCGACCTCGTGCAACGCCTGGATCGCACGCGGCTGAGCGGCGTGCGCGAGATGGCCGACGCCGCCGGCACCGTGCCGATCGGCCACTACAACGACGCGTCGTTCTGGCAGCAGGAGCAGGCCGAGCTGTTCGCGCGCTGGCCGGTCGTCGCGGCGCACAGCGCCGAGATCCCGGTCGGCTCGGCCTTGCCGTTCGATGCGCTCGGCGTGCCGATCGTGCTGACGCGGGCGGCCGATGGCCGCGTGCGCGCGTTCTTCAACGTCTGCCGCCACCGCGGCATGGCGCTGGTCGCGGCCAACGGTGCCGAGCCGGCGACGGCCAAGCCCTGCAAGGCGCTGGTCTGCCCGTACCACGCCTGGACCTACGAACTCGACGGGCGGCTGCGCCACCGCCTGCACGCAGACGCCTTCGACGGCATCGACCCGGCCACATTGAATCTGGTCGAGTTGCCGTGCGACGAAGCGGCCGGCCTGGTGTTCGTGATGCGCACACCCGGACCGGCGTTCTCGGCGGCCGCGTTCCTGCAAGGGCTCGATGCGCACCTCAATTGGCTGGGTCTGCCCGAGATGACGGTGTTCCGCAAAGTCGATCGGGTCTATAGAGCGAACTGGAAGCTCACCGTCGACGCCTTCCTCGAGGGCTATCACATCCGGGTGCTGCATCGGGACACGATCTATCCGTTCTTCGCCGA
>Ga0068862_100002766_pt1 | contig 15368 bp, 14 predicted proteins | sample KBSSwiS52_FD_66598 | JGI IMG/M metagenome (GOLD analysis project Ga0068862, IMG submission 66598) | Switchgrass rhizosphere microbial communities from Kellogg Biological Station, Michigan, USA - KBS Switchgrass S5-2 | ecosystem: Host-associated > Plants > Roots > Rhizosphere > Soil ... | reverse complement strand
TCGGCGGTGCCGACGGTTGCCGCGGCATGCTCGTGGTTGGGGCCGCCGGGCAGGAATTTGTAGGTGATGCTTTCGTCGCCGATGAAGAAGTGGTTCTGCGCCACGGCTTTCTCCAGCAGCGCGCGCTTGCCATAGAGCACGCTCTGATGCGGGCCACAGACCTTGTAGAGGCTGAAGACATAGAAATCGACGTCGAGCGCCTTCACGTCGATCGAGAAATGCGGCGCATAGGCGGTGCCGTCGATGAAGGCGAGGGCGCCGGCAGCGTGGATCTGCTTCACGATGGTCGGCAGGTCATGGACGATCGAGCAGACATTGGAGCAATGCGTCATCGCGACCAGCTTGGTGCGCTCGCTCAGCAGGTTCGGCAACGCGTCCGGCACCAGCGCACCGGTCTCGCGATCGACCGGCCATTCCTTGATCACGAGACCGAATGCCTCGAGACGGCGCCAGGCGCCGACATTGGCCTCGTGGTCCTGCTCGGTGACGATGATCTCGTCGCCGGGCTTGAAGGAAGGCGCCAAAGCCTGCGCCATCATGAACACGTTCATCGTGGTCGAGGGGCCGAGGAAGATCTCGTTCACCTCGGCATTGATGAAGTCGGCGATCGATTGCAGGCCGCGCTTGATCCGATCGGTGGCGCGCAGCGAGGATTCGAATTCCCAGTTCGGCTGCACCTGGCTGTCGGACATGTATTCGACCGTGCGGTCGATCACCTGCTGCGGCACATAGGAGCCGCCGGCGTTTTCCAGGAACACCCAGCCGTCTTTCAGCGGCGGGAACTGCGCGCGGACGAAATCGATGTCGAGCGCCGGCACGGACTTCACCGTGTGATTCAAGATGCGACCGCCTTGCCGCCGTGTGCCAATGACCAGGCTTCCGGATCTTCCAGGAAGGAAATGACGCTGGCCTGGGCCTTGGCGTCGAGCCGGCCCGTCGCCGCCGCCACGTCCAGGATGTCGCGCCAGGTGGCGAGGCCGTGCAGCTTGGCGCCGCGCTCGGCGAGCGTCGCGGTCGATTGCGGGAAGGTGCCGTAGTGGAAGATCACCAGTGCATGCTCGACCTTGCCTTCGGCCTGCTTGATCGCATCGACGAAGGTGGCGAGCGAGCCGCCAGCGGTGCAGAGGTCCTCCATGACCAGGCAGCGCGCGCCGACCGGCATATTGCCCTCGATCTGCGCGTTGCGGCCGAAGCCCTTGGGCTTCTTGCGCACATAGAGCATCGGCAAATTGAGTTTGTCGGAGAGCCAGGCGGCGTAGGGGATGCCCGCGGTTTCGCCGCCGGCCACGGCGTCCAGGCTCTCGAAGCCGATCTCGCGCTCGACCAGCTCAGCTGCCAGCGCGATCACCTTCTTGCGCGCCCGCGGATAGGAAATGATCTTCCGGCAATCGATATAGACCGGGCTGGCTCTACCGGAGGTGAGCGTGAACGGCTGGTCCGGGCGGAGGTGAACCGCTTCGATTTCGAGCAGGATTCGGGCGACAACCGGGCCCGATGGGCCGGCCGAGACAGGCAGCGCCATGGCTTGGGGACTCCGCGACAGGATTAACGACGGGCCGGGAGTATGGCGACAGGGGCTCGCGGGAACAAGTGGGCGGGGCGGGAATCCCTGTCTAGACCTTGCGCTGGGTCTCGCGCGTGAAGACCACCGCCAGGATGGCGATCGGCAGGGCGAGGCACCAGAAGCCAGCGAAGATGTAGCCCAGCGCGCCGCCGGCGGCGCCGATGGTGAAGGCGAGGATCGCGGGAACCATCTTGCGGACCCGGAGCCGCGCCTCCGCCTCGGCACGGCCGAAGCTCAAGTCGACCAGGTCGATGATCACCTGGGTCACATTGCCGGTCATGACCGTGGTCGGCGTGTGCATGGTGAAGACCGTGCGCGAGGCCGCATTCTGGATCGCCATCGCGGTCACCGCCAGCATGCCGGTTAGCACGGCCATGGGCGCATCGCCGTCAGGCAGGGGCGCGGCCGCGATGCCGCAGGCGAGGAAGCCGGCCAGGAACAGGATCTGGAATCCGAGCAGCGGGACGGCAGCGTTCATCCGCCGGTCTTCCAGTAACAGCGTCATCGTGCGGATGATGGCGACGATGATGATGAAGAGCGGCAGCGCCAGCAGTTTCGCAATGAGGCCGCCGTGATAGTCGGCGAGTGCGGCGCCGATCAACACGAAGTTGCCGGTGACATGCGCGGTGAAGAGGCCGAACAGCGCGATGAAGCCGCAGGTATCGACGAAGCCCGCGACGAAGGCAAGCAGCGCGCCTTCCAGGATCGCGGCAGCGTTGCGAGCCACATGGGCGGGGGACGGAGGAGCTTTCGCCTCGGCCATCGTCAGAACTGAAGATTGAGTTCGGTGCCGACGAAATCGACAGTCTCGCTAGGACCGGTTTCGTCGATGAAAGCGCCCGGATAGAACCGGGAGTAGGAAAGCATAGCGTTCAGGTTGCGGTTGAATTCATAGCTCAGCACGACCTCGCCCTGGCTTCCGATGAAGCGCGCATCGCTGCCGCCGTCATCTCGGATCAGATTGCCGCCGAGATCGTAGATGCCGTCGCCCATGCTCTCCCGCCAGAAGAACATGCCCGCCACGCCCAAGGACCATCCGTGGCCGAGGTGCAGATCCAGCGTCGAATGAAGGTTCATCAGGTTTTCCGGCCCAAGAAGCGTCAACTCGCCGAAATACTTTCCCTTCGGGAACATCGGGTTGAAGGTCTGGAGATCGGAATCATCCGCATCATCGTCGCCGCTTATGATGTTGGCTCTGAGCCCCAAGCGCGGCGAGAGCGGGACGTCCTCGAACGTGTAGCCGGTGCTGGAGGCCACGGACCAGGCCGAGATATCGCCACCCGCAAATTCGCCGAACTGATACATCGCCTCCCAATCCCAATCCCAGTTTTGCGCCTGACCAAAAAACCGTGTGCCGACGGTATGCCTCTTTTCAGATCCCGTTCCTTGTTCGAAGGAGGCGAAATTGTTGTCATAGCCGATGTAGTAGAGATCGAGGCCGGACTTCTCCGCGACCGGAAGATCGATCGTACCATAGACCGCCCAGGTTGACAGATCATCGTGGCTTACATCGTCGAAGTCGTCCAACCCCGGCTCGACCGGCCGGGCATAGAAGCCATCCACCCGCCAGCCTTCGCCATCGACAATGGTCTTGATCCCATCGAAGGTGCGAAGAACATTCGGTCCATAGCGGACGCCGATGAGGCGCTCCGAGCCATATGAAAGCACTTGCCGGCCGGGTCGGAGAGTCAGAGATGTCTCATCGTCGCCAAGCGGTAGCGTGATGTCCGCAAAGCCCTGCAGGAGATCGACATCAGTCTCGTCGACCGGGCTGGCCATTGGGCGCTTGCCATCCTCCCAAGCGCCGATCAGTTCTCCGAACAAGCGAAGATGCTTTCCAAGATGCAGATCGGCCGAGGTCAATGTGCGGTACAGCAGGTAGCCGTCGTCGTCGGCCGGTCCCTGGCCCCAATTGTTGTTTTCGTACCCCTCATAGCGAAGGCGCGCTTCGCCGCCCAGGGTGAGATACACATCGCCGGTTTCATTCAATGGAAGGTATTTGAGCGGCTCCCACCAAGCACCGCTGTGGGCGTTCGGATCAGCCAGATAGGCGTAGTCCTCGTCGTATCGCGTCGTGGTAAGCGGCGGCGGAACCGGCTGGGTCGATTGGGCGTGTCCCAGGCTGGAAAGCACCGGCTGCAGGTTGCAGCCGGCTGCGATAATCGATGCCGTCGTCCATTGCCGCAGCGTAGGAGCGAGGAATCGAAGAACGAACCAGTGATGCATCGGTGCCTTCACGAAGCCATCGAAAAAGAGAGGGTGGAAAGGTCAGCTTCGCTTTCGGTGGCGCTCCACCTCCGCCAGCACCGCCGCCAAGGCCAGGCCGCCGATCAGCCCGATATGCTCGAGGAAGGTGTTGAGCGCGTGGAAGCGCTCGACTGGATCGTCCATGGTCCAGAAAGCATGGGCGACCAGAGTGGCGACGGCGGTGAAAACGCCGAGCGCGCCTGCCGCCAGCCAGGCCCATCGCCCCATGATCAGCAGCAGCGAGCCGCCGAGCTCAACCAGGATCGTGGCGATTACGACCAGCGGTGCCGGTTCCAGCCCGAAATGCTGCGCCTCGGCCAGCGCGGCGGGATAATCCAGCAGCTTGGCGATTCCGCCCCACCAATAGGCTGAGGTCAGAGCGATCCGCGCCAGCACATGGAAGGCCGGCGCCCGAAGCACCGCGCCGACGAAGGCCGGTTGAAGCGTCATGCGATCAGACCGCCCAGCAGGCACAGCCCAGCGCGCCCCAGAAGCTTTTGAGATCGGAGCTTGGAACGCTGCTTGACCAGGCGGAGGCGTGGTCGTGGCCGTGCACGTTGCATTCGCTGGCGCAGCCGCAGGAGGTGGCGGCGACGCGGGCGACCGCCCGGTTCGGCTTCTCGCCCCAGGCGGCGTAGCCCTTGAACGTGCGGACCGGCGACCAGTCGGGCATGGCCGGAGGCGGTGCGTTATCGAGCGCGGCGAAGCCGCCCGCGGCATAGACGATCTTGCCGCCGACCACGGTCAGCTCGGAGACCGCATCGGCGATCTCATCCTCGGCACAGGCGAAGTAGTCGCGGTCGGGAACGATGAGGTCCGCGAGCTGGCCGACGGCGATGTTGCCCTTCTTGCCTTCCTCGTTGGAGAACCAGGTGACGTTCTCGGTCCACATCCGGAGCGCCGTCTCGCGGTCGAGGCAGTTGGCGCGCGGCGTGATCTTGAGACCACCGACGGTCTTGCCGGTGACCAGCCAGGCGAGCGAGACCCAGGGATTGTAGGAGGCGACGCGGGTCGCATCGGTGCCGGCGGAGATCTTCAGGCCGCGCTCCAGCATCTTCTTGACCGGCGGCGTCGCTTCCGCGGCGCGGGCGCCGTAGCGCTCGACGAAGTATTCGCCTTGATAGGCCATGCGGTGCTGCACGGCGACGCCGCCGCCCAATGCGGCAATGCGATCGATCGAGCGGTCGGAGATGGTCTCGGCGTGGTCGAAAAACCAGTTCAGGCCCTTGAGCGGAATGTCCTGGTTCACCTTCTCATAGACGTCAAGCGCGCGCGAGATCGTCTCGTCATAGGTCGCGTGCAGACGCCAGGGCCAGCGGTTCTCGGCGAGGATGCGGATGACCGCTTCCAATTCGCCTTCCATCTCCGGCGGCATGTCGGGACGGGGCTGGCGGAAGTCCTCGAAATCCGCAGCGGAGAAGACCAGCATCTCGCCGGCGCCGTTGTGCCGGAAGTAGTCGGTGCCCTGCTTGTATTTGGAGGTCGCGGTCCAGTTCAGGAAGTCGTCCTTCTCGCCCTTCGGCTTCTGGGTGAAGAGGTTGTAGGCGAGGCGGACGGTGAGCTGGCCCTCATCCGAAAGCTTCTGGATGACGGCGTAGTCCTCCGGATAGTTCTGAAAGCCGCCGCCGGCATCGATCGCCCCGGTGAGGCCAAGGCGATTGAGCTCGCGCATGAAATGCCGGGTCGAGTTGACCTGGTAGTCGAAGGGCAGCTTGGGCCCTTTGGCGAGGGTCGCGTAAAGGATGCCGGCATTGGGCTTGGCCAGCAGCAGGCCGGTCGGATTGCCGGCGGCATCGCGGGTGATCTCACCGCCCGGCGGGTTCGGGGTGTCCTTGGTGTAACCGACGGCGCGCAAGGCGGCGCCGTTCAGGATCGCGCGGTCGTAGAGATGCAGCAGAAAAACCGGTGTGTCCGGCGCCACCGCGTTGATCTCGTCGATGGTCGGCAGGCGCTTTTCGGCAAACTGATGCTCGGTGAAGCCGCCGACCACGCGGACCCATTGCGGCGGCGGCGTCACGGCGACCTGGCGCTTCAGCATGGACATCGCGTCCGCGAGCGAGCGCACGCCGTCCCAGCGCAGCTCCATATTGAAATTGAGGCCGCCGCGGATGATGTGCAGATGATTGTCGATCAGGCCGGGGAGGGCGCTGCGGCCCTTGAGGTCGATGACCTTGGTGTTGGGCCCGGCGAGCGGCATGACCTCGTTCGCTGCGCCGACGGCGATGAAACGGCCGTCCTTGATGGCAACCGTGTTCGCCTGGGGCTTGGCCCGGTCGAGGGTGGTGAATTTGCCGTTGGTGAGAATGAGATCGGGGTTCGACATATCTGTCTCCATCAACTTGCAGGCATCGAGCGACCCCTCACCCAACTCCGGCTAAGCTCGGCTTCGCCTCGCTAAGCCTTCGTATCCCTCTCCCTCAAGGGGAGAGGGGGCTGTTGCAGCAGTCGGTCCAAAGCCCTCTCCCCTTGAGGGAGAGGGTTGGGTGAGGGGTCGACGGGTCTATCCGACCTTGTTCTCTTCAGATTTGGATTCACCGACCGGCAGCGTGCCGAGCACGTGCGGCGCGCATTCCTTCTTCAGCCAACCGGTGGTGACGGGCTGGTCGGAGAGGAGACGCTTTGCCAAAGGCACGATCTGCTCGCCGGCCAGGATCCCGAGCAGGCCCACCAGTGCGATCACCGGCGGGGCTGGCGATCGCACGTTGATGAGGCTGTAGACGATGCCGACCAGGAGGCCGGCACCCAGCGAAAGCAGATAGGGCTTCATGAGTGCCAGCTCCCACATGTCGGTGCGCTACTCGGCGGCCTTGGTGGTGGGGGCGGGGACCGGCGCCAGGGCCTCGTGCTTCGTGGCGGTGCGCTGCGGCGCCTTGTGCACCATGGTATAGGCGTAATCGACGCCCATGCCGTAGGCGCCCGAATGCGCCTTCACCAGCTCCATGACGTCGTTGTAGGTGTCCTTGCGGGCCCAGTCGCGCTGCCATTCCAGCAGCACCTGCTGCCAGGTCATCGGCACGACGCCGGCCTGGATCATGCGCTGCATGGCGTAGTCGTGCGCCTCCTTGGAGGTGCCGCCGGATGCATCGGCGACCATGTAGATCTCATAGCCGCCTTCCAGCATCGCGCAGAGCGCGAAGGTGTTGTTGCAGACCTCGGTCCAGAGGCCGGACACCACGACCTTCGTACGGCCGTTGGCCTTCAAGGCGTCGCGCACCTTCTGGTCGTCCCACGAGTTCATCGAGGTGCGCTCCAGCACCTTCTGGTTCGGGAACACGTCGAGCAGCTCGGGATAGGTGTAGCCGGAGAAGCCCTCGGTCTCGACCGTGGTGATGGTGGTCGGGATCTTGAAGATCTTCGCCGCCTTGGCGAGGCCGACCACATTGTTCTTCAGCACCTGGCGGTCGATCGACTGCACGCCGAAGGCCATCTGCGGCTGCTGGTCGATGAAGATGATTTGCGAATTCTGCGGGGTCAGGACTTCGAGTTTGGGCTGGCTCACGACTCTCTCCTTGGTTCGGGAAGCATTGGGGAATGATGGGAGTTTATCCGGGTGCGGCACGTCCCGGATTGCACATCTCTGATACGTTTTGGCGAAAGCTGCGGTGACTGCAACCAGACGAAAGTATGGTGCCGGTCCCTCCGAGGGGGTGGCTCAGAGCCGGTGGTCGCGGCGCCAGGCGCCTGGGCTGGTGCCGATCAGCCGCGTGAAGGTGCGGGTGAAATGCGCCTGTTCGGCGAAACCGCAAGCGAGCGCGATATCGGAGAGCGGCTCTTGCGTCATCAGCAACCTGTCAATCGCCGCGTCGATGCGTTGCCGGATGATCCACTGCCGCGGCGAGGCCCCGGTCGAGCGGCGGAAGCTGCGCGAGAAATGGCCGGCCGAGAGGCCGAGCGTGCCGGCGAGTTCCTCAACCGTCCAGTCATGCGCCAGATCGTCCTTGATCGCGGCGGTGATTTTCTTCAGCGCGAAGAACGCCAGCCCCTTGTTGGCATCGGCGGAGACAGCAAGCTTGGGTGAAGCGGCGGCATCGGCGGCTGCCGCGCCGTAGGGCTGCATGACATGGGTCTCGATGATCATGCGGTGGCTTTCCAGGGCCGCTTGGTCGAGGCCGTTCTCCCGCGCCGCCTGCAAGACGATGATCTCGCCCAATCGGGCGAGGAAGGGGTCGGCGATGACATGCGCCTCGCCGAGCCGGGCGACGCGGCGGAGGAAGTCGTGCCGCGCATCCGCGGCGGTCGCCGCTTGAAGGTGGATGTTCACGAAGCGCGCCCGGTTCTTCCAGGCGACGGCATGGCGCTGCTGCGCCGGAATGATCAGGACATGGCCGCGCCGCGCCAAGGCATGTTTCAGAGTGCCGTCGGCGGTGCGCCAATCGACGCTGGCGATGGTGCTGCCGAGCGGGATCGAGATCTGGATGTTGTCGTGGCTGTGCTCGGCGACGCGGCGCGGGCCGCTGGTCGAGAACCGGATGTGGAAGTCACGATCCTCGGTGAGAAAGTCGATGGCGTGGCCGGCGGCGCGGATTTCCTCGAGGGTTCGATCTGCCGCGGTCGCGTGATTGCCGTTCCGAACGTTGCTGACGAGATTCTCGCCTTTGCCTGCCATAGCGCCTCCAATCGACCCCGACAGCCTTTTAGCGTCTTTCGCAGCGGAAGGAAGCGCGTCAAAACCACAAAAATCCTAAGAGTTTGCCCGACCCCGTCAGCGAAAATTAACCAATCAGGCTTAAGATTCGGCTAGATTTCGAGCCGGGTCAGGTCGGCATTCCCGTCGACTCGGGAACTCGGCCGGGCCTCGGGACAATCCTCACAGGATGCCGGATGTTGCCTTTCGCAGGCACGCAGGATCGGGACGGGGAGTGATCGATGGCGGTGCAGCCGTTCTCGATCGCCAAGCGCGTCCTGTTCGGCCGCAATCCTGCGCAAGCCAACAACTCCGCCGGCGCGGCGCCGGCACCCCATAACGATACGCCGCCGCAACCCGCGCGGCGGCCGCCCTTGCGCGTGCTCGCAATCGACGGCGGGGGCATTCGCGGCATCCTGCCGGCGATGGTGCTCGCGGATCTGGAGCGCCGCACCAACCGGCCGATCATCGATCTCTTCGACTTGATTGTCGGCACCTCGACCGGCGGCCTGGTCGCCCTGGCGCTGAGCTGCCCGGACGGCGAGGGGAAGCCGCGTCACACCGCCCGCGACATCGTCCGGCTCTATGACGTCGAGGGCAAACGCGTCTTCTCCCGCTCGGTCTGGCACAAGATCCGATCGGTCGGCGCGCTGGCCGAAGGCAAGTATCCTTCAGGCGGCATCGAGGGCGTGCTGCAGGACTATTTTGGCGAATGCCGGCTTAAAGATGCACTCGCCGACGTGGTGGTTCCGGCCTACGAGATCGAACGGCGCATGCCGTTCTTCTTCAAGACCGCCAATGCCAGGCAGAAGTCCTACTACGACTACCCGATGAAGAACGTGATCCGCGCGGCAACCGCGGCGCCGACCTATTTCGAGCCGATGCAGGTGCAGATCGATGGACCGAATGACTACTATGCTTTGGTCGATGGGGCGCTGTTTGCCTATAACCCCGGCATGTGTGCCTATGTCGAGGCGCTGAACCGCTTTCCCGACCGCGACAGCGTCATCATGGTTTCCCTGGGAACCGGAAAGCTCACCAGACGATTGCCTTACGACGAGGTGAAGGATTGGGGCGCCGCGCGTTGGGCGCAGCCGGCTTTCGCGCTGATGTGCGACGGCATTTGTGACGTTGTTGATCATCAATTGCAGCAATTGTTGCCTGAGACAGAGGACGGGTTGCGGCAGTACTATCGATTCCAGGCCCGACTCGATGTCGGCAACGACGACATGGACGATGCCAGCAACACCAATATCCGCGTGCTGAAGCTGCTGGCGGAAGACATGCTGCAAGCCAATCGGGCGGTGTTGCGGAGTTTGGCGGATAAGCTTCTGCTGTCCGCGCCGGAACGGCCCGATGCACCACCACCCGACACGGCGGCCGACGCGCCGCCGCCGGCGATGACGCCGCAACAGGCGAAGCAGATGGCCGCCGCGGCCGGCGAGACCGAGTAACCGATCAATTTATCCGGCGCGAGACGTGCACCGGCTCTTTCAGTCAGTCTTCCGTCACTTATCTGTGTTAAATCGTCAGTCTAGACTGGTGTGGGCAAACAGCGTGGGGACGCACGATGCCGACCGACAAGCGCGGCTTTGAGATTTCGTATTCCGACTTCTGGCGTCTCTACCTCGATGCGCATCGCCGCCCGGCGACCCGCGGCGTGCACTACGCCGCGACTTTGGTCGGCGCGGCGAGCACGCTGGCGAGTGCGGTCCTGGGCGAGGTCCTGCTGGCCCCGCTCGGCATCATGATTGCCGTCGTCATGGCGGTGGGGTCGCATCGCTTCATCGAGCACAACCGTCCGCTCATCCGGATCAACCCGTTTTATGGGGCGCTGTGCGATTTGCGCATGATGTGGCTGGGGATGACCGGCGGCCTGCCACGAGAATATGCCCGTCTCGGCCTGGCCGCCGCCGTGCCCGCCCCGAAGACGGTCGTGCCTCTCAAGACAATTTAGCTTCGGCGCCCGTTAAACCTCGGCGCGCCCGCCAGGGCCGGCCTCTTGGCGATCCACCCCGCGGCTTGATAGCATCACCCCATCGGGCAGTGGGTGGAGGTGGCCATGCGGGGGTTGATGGCTGCGCTGGGCGCCGTGTTGGTCAGCGGCGTGGCCGCGCTGGCCGGTTTTGCGCCGGCAGTGGCGAAAGAGACCGAGGAATTCACCGTCGGTCAGTGGACGGGATTCTCTTACAGCAGCGATGACACCGGCCAGTTCACGGACTGCACGGTCTGGGCCTTCAACCGCAACAAAGTCCAGCTCGGTGTCAGCGTCAAGAAGGACTGGAGCCTCGAGCTCTGGCTGAACAGCAAGAGCTGGAATCTTCCAACCAACCAGTCTTATCCGATCAGCTACTGGATCGATCGCAACCGGCAATACAACGGCCGGGCGGAGACCAGCTCGGACAAATATGCGGTCGTCGCTGCGGAGTATGATCAGGACGTCTTCAATGAGCTGCAGAACGGCAGCCAGGTCACCTTCCGGACCCAGAACGAGGACTACATCTTCGATCTCAGCCAGTCGCGCGCGGCGCTCAACCGCCTGCTGGACTGCGTCGATCAGTACTCGAAGCAAGCCGCCACCAATCCGTTCGGAGGCGACAGCGGCGCGAACGACCAGCAGAGCGGCGGCGGCCAGGGATCACAGCAGGGCGACAACAATCAACAGCAGGGCAGTAGCGGAAACCAACAGGACAGTTCCAGCACGCCCAAGCTGAAGGAACTGACCCAGAGCACCGACGACGTGCGCCAGTTCCTGGTCGATGTTACCGGTGCAAAGCCGTCGATGATCGGCCTTGAGCCCAAGGCCAACAAGGCCGGCTATCCCTTCTACTCGTTCTCCACGCCGATCGGCTCGGGGCAGTTCTGGCAGGAATATCAGGAGGGCGACGCGCTCCCCGACATCGTGGCCGGCTATCTGAGCGGCTATAAGGAAGAGTGCAAGGGCAACTTCGAACAGAGTGTCCTGGACCCGGTCCAGGGCAACAAGGGCGAGACCGCGTTCGGCACGGCCAGCTGCTCGAGTTCCCCTTATCAGGACAACGGCGCCGAGGTTGTCTCCTACGCGCTCGTCGCATCGAACAATGTGATCTCGGTCTACGTCACCTATGTCGGCGGCAATGCCGCCAAGGCCAAAACCGACAGTCTCGGCAAGCTGATCGCGCGGCGCCAGGAATCCGAGGTCAAGTAGCCGCTACTTACCGAGATACTTGAAGGTGCCTTCGGCGCGGGCGATGGTCCGCCCGTCGCTCGTCACTTCCGCCTCGGCGAAGGCGATGGATTTGCCGCCACCGATCCGTTTGCCACGGGCAATCAGCGTGTCGCCGAGCTGCGCCTGGCCGATGAACAGGACGTTGAGCGAAAGGGTCACGACCGCGCGCGGCTGGTTCGGATCATCGACAAAGGCCGCCGCAAAGCCGGCGGCGCTGTCGAGCAGGGTGGCCAGCACGCCGCCATGCGGAATCGAGGCGCGGTTCAAGTGCTGCGGGCCGACCTTGAGCGACATCTCGGCGGTGCCCAGGCCGCGCTCGGTCAGCTTGTAGCCGAGTAAATCCGCAAAGCCACTATGGGCTCTCCCGATTTCCGTCATTCTTCGCTCCCAAATTCCGGGCGGCACGATGCCGAGCCGCGCCGCGCATGTCATCAGCTTTTCTAGGGGGCAGCTTTCCTTAGGGGCGAGATAAGCCTTCAACCCTTGCATGGGCGGGGGAAATCGAGAAAACTGCCCCTCCCGCCCCATTCCTTCTCAGCATAAGCGGTATGATCGAGCTTTATTCGTGGACCACACCGAACGGCCACAAGATCCACATCATGCTGGAGGAAACCGGCCTGCCCTATCGGGTGCATAAGATCAACCTCGGCGCCAAGGAGCAGACCCGGCCCGAGTATCTGAAGATCAATCCGAACGGCAAAATTCCGGCGATCGTCGACACCGACGGCCCCGATGGGAAGCCGCTGGCGATCTTCGAATCCGCCGCGATCCTGGTGCATCTCGCGCAGAAGAGCGGAAAGTTCCTCCCCTCGGAACCGCGCGCACGTTACGCCACGCTGGAATGGCTGATGTTCCAGATCGCCAATATCGGGCCGATGTACGGCCAGGCCTTTCACTTCCGGAGCGTGGCGCCGGAGCGCGTGCCTTACGCGATCGACCGCTACACCAACGAAGTCGGTCGCCTGCTCGGCGTCGTGGACAAGCGGCTGTTCGAGCAGCCCTATCTCGCCGGCGCCGAATACACGATCGCCGACATCGCCTGCTGGCCCTGGGTGCGCAACAGCCACAGCTTCGGCTTCAACATGGAGAATTATCCGAACGTCCAGCGCTGGGTCAGCACCATCGCCGAGCGTCCCGCCGTGCGGCGCGGCCTGAAGGCACTCGAGAAGGCGGCGGCGTGATGGCAAGCCCAGCGAATAACGGGGGGGCTGAGATCGCGGTCTACACCTGGCCGACGCCGAACGGCCACAAGATCCACATCGCGCTCGAAGAGCTGGGACTCCCCTACAAGCCGATTCCGGTCGACATCGCCAAGGGCGATCAATTCAAGCCGGAATTCCTGAAGCTCAGCCCGAACAACAAGGTCCCGGCGATCGTCGATCCCGACGGTCCCGGCGGCCAGCCGATCGCGCTCATGGAATCCGGTGCGATCCTGATCTATCTCGCCGAGAAGACCGGCAAGCTCTGGCCGAAGGGCGCGCATGACCAATCGGTGGCGCTGCAATGGCTCTCGTTCCAGATGGCGAATATCGGGCCGATGCTGGGCCAGGTCGTGCATTTCCGGCATTACGCGGCGGAGGAGTCGGCCTATGCGATCGAGCGCTTCACCAACGAGGCGAAGCGGCTCTACGGCGTGCTCGACACCCGCCTTGCCGAGGTCGAGTATCTGACCGGCGGGATCTACGGCATCAGCGACATCGCGATCTTCCCCTGGCTGCGCTACTGGGAGAAGCAGGGCGTGCAGCTCAGCGACTATCCCCATCTCGAGCGCTGGTTCAACGCGCTCGCCGCGCGACCGGCGGTCGAGCGCGGCATCGCCGTTCTGGCCGAGCTCATGCGTGTCCCGAAGCAGCTCACCGCCGAGGAGCGCGACGTGCTGTTCGGCGCCCGGCAATACGAGCGCCGCTGAGGCCGACTGAGCCCTTTTTCGGAGCCGGAAACCGGGAACGTTCGTGCCCTCCGGGCATTGGAATAGGTGTGGACGGTGTCGCGCTGGTTCCCCCCGAAAGCAGCGCCCAAAGCCATCGTCCGTTGATCCGGGATCGGCCCTGACATCACAACCGATCCCGATCCAACTCGCCTCGTCGCCCCTCCGTCCTCGTCGGAGGGGCGACTGCGTTTAGGAGCCAGGCTGCGTTTTTGGGGTCAACCGGGCCGGCCTGGAGGGCAGGGGAGCGGCTTTTCGGAGCCGGTTTGACATTCGGCGGCCCGGCCGTTACTAAACCCCCGCGCATACGCCGTGGCGCAAGCTGCTTGAAACGGACGTCTCTTGTGCGGAGGGGTGGCCGAGCGGCTGAAGGCGGCGGTTTGCTAAACCGTTATAGGGCCCTAAAGCCCTATCGGGGGTTCGAATCCCCCTCCCTCCGCCAGCTCGCCAGTTTTTCCACATAAGATCAGTAATTTGGGTTTCGGGGATCGTTAACCCGCAGCGCGGCCCGCTTTCGATCGGTCAATGCCCTGACTGACGCAAAGCGCGCCGGTGCATAAGGCCGTGTTCTGACGCCTCGCTCTGATGAGCGTGCTGCTTGCGCCGCCGAGGCCCAAGCCAGAATCAACGGCCTGCCGGAGCGGCGTTGGCCGGCGGCGCAGCGTACGGAATCGAGCCCGCTCTACCCAAAATGATATCTGGCAATCCGACAGAATGCGAAGCCGCTGCGAAAGTGGGCGGCAGTCTCAGTGGCGGCGGATGCTTGAACGCTCCGCAGCACCTGGCCTTCCACGTTCCGGCGAAACCGCTGCGTCGCAAAACCTTGTGCATATCATGTTATGCATCGCTCACATCCGCCGCGAGGACTTTAAGCCCACAGCGGAACTTATCCACACGAATCTCGTGGCGCCACAGTTTTGCCCTTTGACGAAGACTGCAACCCCTAGTTAGCGTGCAACCGGAGGCAGCGAAATCCCAACGCGGGGTCGGGATCGCTGTCGGGTGCGTGGGTGAGATTTCGATGGATACGGCAGCCGCTGCTGGGGAGCAGGGCGCAGACACTGGGCTTCTGTGCCTAGTGCTGATGCTGCGCTATATAGGCGTTCCGGCGGATCCGGCGCAGCTCCGGCATCGCTTCGGCAATGCCGCCGAGCGAATATCGGCGACCGAGATTCTGCGCACCGCGAAGGAGTTGGGCCTTAAATCGCGGGTTGTAAGCTCGAAGTGGCCTAGACTGGCCAAGTCTCCGCTGCCCGCCATCGCCGCCACCAAAGAGGGCGGCTTTTTTATTGTCGCCAAGGTCGCCGAAGACAAAGCTCTGATACACGATCCCATCGAGAACCGTCCGGTGACCATGAGCCGGGCCGAGCTCGAGGAGGTCTGGAATGGGAAACTGATCTTCATCGCCAAGCGGGCGAGCCTCACCGAGGCGGTCAAGAAATTCGACCTCGCTTGGTTCGTGCCGGCGATCCTCAAGTACAAGCGAATCCTGGTGGAAGTGCTGGTCGCGTCCTTCGCGCTGCAGCTCTTCGGCTTGGTCTCGCCGCTGTTCTTCCAAGTGATCATCGACAAGGTTCTGGTGCATCGGGGCCTGACCACGCTCGACGTGCTGGTGATCGGCCTGGCTGTGATAACCCTGTTCGAGGTTCTGCTCGGGGGATTGCGCACTTATATCTTCGCCCACACCACCAACCGGGTGGATGTGGAACTCGGCGCCAAGCTGTTCCGGCATCTTCTTGCGCTACCGCTGGCCTATTTCCAGGCGCGGCGGGTCGGCGATTCGGTCGCGCGGGTGCGC
>Ga0068862_100002761_pt1 | contig 15387 bp, 13 predicted proteins | sample KBSSwiS52_FD_66598 | JGI IMG/M metagenome (GOLD analysis project Ga0068862, IMG submission 66598) | Switchgrass rhizosphere microbial communities from Kellogg Biological Station, Michigan, USA - KBS Switchgrass S5-2 | ecosystem: Host-associated > Plants > Roots > Rhizosphere > Soil ... | reverse complement strand
CGCGCCATATCCGGCGATAGCCATGACTTTCGCCGATCCCTTCGCCCAGACCGTGACCTCGCAAGCCAATGTCGCCCGCGCCTTATCCGAATTGCGGCGCGGCGGCGCCATCGCCATTTCGGCGGGCAGCGAGACCGCCATCGCAATTGCCGCCGAGCTCATTGAAGAGCCGGGCTTCGCCTGGGCGCTGAGCGCGGCGGAGGCCGGTGCCGGGACCGGCACCCGGCTGCTGATGACGGTCGAGCGCGCGGTGCGCATCGGCCTCGGCGCGCCGGCCGGAATCGAGCGCTTCCGCCTGATGTCCCTGCCCGCCGCGGTCTCGGCCGATGTCATCCGCCAGCTCGCCGATCCGACCGCGGAGCCGATCGATCCCGCCTTCCTCGATCTCCAGATGAGCGACGACGTGCCGGCGGTGCTTTGCCAGGCGGTGATCGAGCTCGCCAAGGCGGCGCGCCTGCTGCCCGCCGCCGTGGTGGTGCCGATGGCCCGCGCGAAAGCAGAATCCTTCGTCGCCGAGCCGTTCCGTCTTGCCGCGGGCGATGTCATCGCCTATCGGCGGAGTGCTGCTTCCGGGTTGAAGCGCGTCGGCGCGGCGCATGTGCCGCTCGTGGGCGCATTGGGGGCCGGCGCGGTCGAGACCGAGATCATCGCCTTCCGCCCGATGGATGGCGGCAAGGAGCATCTCGCGATCGTCATCGGCAAGCTCGATCCTGCGCGGCCGGTGCTGACGCGGCTGCATTCGGAATGCTTCACCGGCGATTTTCTGGGCTCGCTGCGCTGCGATTGCGGCGATCAGCTGCGCGGGGCGATCGACGAGATCGCGAAACAGGGCAGCGGCGTGCTGCTCTATCTCGCGCAGGAAGGCCGCGGCATCGGGCTGGTCAACAAGCTGCGCGCCTATCAGCTTCAGGATGCCGGCGCGGATACACTCGAAGCCAATCTTCAGCTCGGCTTCGGCGCCGACGAGCGGGTCTATCAGCCGGCGGCCGAGATGCTGCGGCAGCTCGACATCAGCCAGGTCCGGTTGCTCACCAACAATCCGGAGAAGGTCAAAGGCCTCGCGCAATGCGGCGTCGCGGTCTCCGAACGGGTGCCGCATGTCTTCCCGGCCAATGACCACAACGAGCGGTATCTGAGCACCAAAGCCGTCCGTTTCGGCCATATGTTCTGAGCCCTTTTGGGCTGGCACGCCCTTTGCGATTAACCCGGTGTTCCCAGAAGGGGAACGCCCACGGGAAATCCCAGTGCGATGACCGACGCTGCCGCCCTTTTCGCCTCCAAAACCCCGCCGGGGCTGTTTGCAGCCAAGGCGCCGTCCCCCTACGCCTCCCCCTTGGGATCCACGAATGGGGGGGCGACGGAGGGCAATGGCGCGATATCTGGTGGGCTGCTCCGCCCGGGGTCGATCGACCAAACCACCTTCCTGCAGATGCTGCAGCAACAGCAGGCGAACCGGACCGCCGCCGGCGTGGGCGGAAAGGCGGTTGCGATGCCGACCCAGAACTTCCAGGCGGCCTCCTCCGCCCCATCCATCCCCACTTTGTCCTCGGCACAATTTGCCGCTCTGGTCGGCGGCCAGAACGGAAACCAGGGCCTGGCTGCCGAACCCCAGGAGGGGCTGGCCGCCGATCCCCGGATCATGCAGGCCGCCCAGGCGCAGCTTCAGGCCCAGGCCCTGATCCAGGCCCAGCTGCAGGCCAGCCGGGCCGCCGCGCCGCAAGGACCGGCGCTGAAGCTCTCGGGCGCTGCCAAGGCCAGCAGTGTCGTGGCTTCGGCGGAAACCGATCCGGATAAGCCGACCATCACCCGCAAGCCCCAGCCGCAGCAGATGGCGGCGCTGGATGCGACCGCAACCGATTCGGCGACGGCCACAATGGATTCGGACGACATGCCGGCGATCACGCGCAAGAGCGCGCCGGTGCTCGAGGCCTCCGCCGCAACAACTTCGGGCGCGAAGCCGTCGGAGAAGGACGCCGCGGCCACGACCACCGAGAAGGGCGATCCCAATGTCGTCCATTTGAAGTCACCGCCGGACAAGGAGCAGATGATCGCGCTCCGCATGCAGAACAAGCGCTGGGTGGTCGATGAGACGCCCGGCGCGCGCCAGCTGTTCTTCGGCGCCGACGGCGAGTTCGGCTGGGACGACTTCCTCGACATGATCAATCCCCTGCAGCACATCCCCGGGATCGCGCAGGTCTACCGCGCCGTCACCGGCGATGAGATCAACGGTGCGGCCAGTCTGCTCGGCGCCCTGCCGTTCGGGCCCCTGGGCGGCCTCGGCCTGGTGGCCTCGGTCGTCGATCTCGCGGTCAAGGACACGACCGGCCAGGACATGGGCGGCAATCTGATGGCCATGGTGTTCGGCAAGGACGAGAAGCCTGAAGGCAACGGCACCGTGCCGGCGGATATGGCCGATTCCGGCAAGGCCGTGAACACGCCGGTTGACCTCGCGTCGCGGCAGACCGCCTTCGCCATGTCGGAAGCCAGCGCGCAGCACGCCTCCTGCCGGGGTTAGATTTCCGCGGATTCCATGCTAGCTAAATCCCCGCGGCCGATTTGATTCGGCCGGGCACAGCGTTGCACCGCCGAATAGGCCACTGCCGAATTAGCCACTGGGGGAAGACCGCATCTTGACCGATCTCGTGATCGCGCCCGCCGCGCGCAGCGGTGCGCCGGCGACGACCGGCTGGGCCAGGCTCGGCGATCTGCAATGGCGCTGTGCGCTCGGGAGCTCCGGCATCGCCGCCGACAAGGTGGAAGGTGACGGAAGCACGCCGGCCGGACGCTTTCCGATCCGCCGCCTCTTCTATCGCCCGGACCGGGTGCGCGAGGTCGCCTGCGCCTTTCCGATTCAGCCGATGTCGCCGGCCGACGGCTGGTGTGACGAACCCGGCGACCCTGCCTATAACCGTCTGGTGACCCGTCCCTACCCCGCGCGCCATGAGACTCTGTGGCGGGAAGATGCGATCTATGATCTCGTCCTGGTGATCGGCCATAACGACGATCCGGTCGTGCCGGGTAAGGGCAGCGCGGTGTTCCTGCATCTCGCGCGGCCGGATTTCGGACCGACCGAAGGCTGTGTCGCTTTCGCCCGCGCGGATTTCATCCGCCTGCTGGGCAGCATCGATCGCAGCACCCATATCGCGATTTCCGGATAGAAAGGAAACGGCCATGAGCAGGCTCGACAGCTTCATCCGCCGGGTTCAGGCGCAGCGCGACTGCCTCAATGCGGCCGCCGCGCAGATTCGCGGCGTCGATGGCTTCGTACTGGAGCTGGGCCTCGGCAACGGTCGCACCTTCGACCATCTGCGCGAGATCTGCCCGGATCGCGAGATCTACGTGTTCGACCGGCAGGTGAACGCGCATCCGGATTGCATTCCGGCCGCCGACCATCTCTTCCTCGGCGAGATCACCGCGACCCTGCCGCAGGCCTTGGCGCGGCTCGGTGCGAACGCGGCGCTGGTGCATACCGATGTCGGCACCGGCGATCAGGAATCGAACACGCGCCTTGCCGCGACTCTGGCGCCGATGATCCGCGGCATCCTGCGCGTGGGCGGGATCGTGATCAGCGACCAGGCGCTGACTTCACCGGGTCTCGCGCCGATCGCTTTGCCCGAAGGCGTGAAGCCCGGGCGCTATTTCATGAACAAGGCGATTTAAGTTCGGCGGAAAAAATTCAGGGGGGAGAAGCCGCACGCTGTCTCCCCCCAAGGACGAGGGGTCCTCTTCATGCAAGAGGATGGCGAATCGCGCTTAGGGACGCGACCCGCCGCATCGTTTCTTATTGGATGAGTCCGCGCGGTCCTTTCTCCACCGGAGTCATCGAGAGAAGACTCATCAGAAGGTGAACTTCGAGCCGATGCCGACATCGGCCGCTTGATAGCTGCGGTCGTTGCCGGTCGCCGCCGAAGCGTCGCCGCTGTCATGGAACCAGGTGTAGCCGAGTTCCGCATCGAGCAGGACGCCGGGGCCCATCTCATAGCTGCCGGTCAGGATCACGCGGTCGAGACTGCGCGATCCGTTGTCGTCCGGCACGAAGTTCAAGCCTGCGCCGGCGTAGTGGCCATGGCTGCCCTGCACGCCCACGGTCCAGGCATCGATGCCGTAGCTGGCACCGCCGCCGGCCACCCAGGCGTTGTTGCCGTTGCCGCCGATATCGTAGTACTCGCCGATGCCGCCGACCGCGAAGTTGCCGAAGGTGACGTTGAGCGCGGTCTGGTAGAAGGCGCTGCGGCCGTCGTTGACGCCGTCGGTCTGGTTGAACTTGGCCTGCCAGTCGCCGCCGCCGCCCCAGTTCACGCCCCAGCCGTCGCCGGCATAGGAGTAGGTGAGGTAGGCGCCGAAGATGTGGTGCGGCGTGCCGTCCGGGGTCTCCGGCGTGCCGGGACCGTTGACGCCGGCCTGGGTGTAGTCCTCGGCGTTGCCGCTCGGTGTGTAGGCGAGAGCGAGCTGGAAGCCGGCGAAGTTCGGCGTGGTGTACTTGATCGACTGCGAGTTTCCGCCGCCGACCGCGTCGGTGCAGACCGAGTTCGAGCCGATCGGATCGTTGGAGCCCCAGGAGGCCGGCGAGAAGCCGGAGAAGTTGGCGGTGGCACCCGGCGGGAAGACCGGGCAGGCGCCGATCACGCTGTCCTGCGAGCCGATTTGCACCTTGCCGAAGCCACCCGACCAGTACACGAACGACTTATCGATCTGGTCGCCGGCATTCTCGCCTTCGAGCTCGACCTGTGCGCCGACCGTCAAGCCGTTGTCGAGCGTGGTCTCGCCCTTGAACCAGACTTCAGCGTTGTGCACGAAGCGATCGGTGTTGCGGTGGTCGCCGAAGTCGTTGTTGCCCTTGTCGTCAAACACGCCCTGATAGACGGTCTGGAAGAAGCCGCCGACGTCGAGCTTGATGCCGTCGGAAGCCTGCGCGGCGTTCGCCAGGGAGGCGACCCCGACCAGCGCGGTGCTGCCTAGTATCAGTTTTTTCATAGTGGTGTCTCACCTCTGTGCGGTGGTCGGTGAGAAGGCCGACCGTCCCCTGTCCCTCTCGTCTCGCGCACCGGCTGGAAGTTCCGATGCTTCCCCACTGATGCCGGCGGAGGGCGAGGCGCGCGGCGCTTCGAATCGATTCCGCAAAGCGGCGGTGCCGATCCACAGTGAGCGCATTACGCCTAAATCTCTCGCCGCATGGCCGCAAATGACGGGTGTTCAGGGCGCGTTGTGAAGCACATACATGGAAGTGCAACGAAGGTTGCGAAGCTGACGCGAAGCTGTTGAAACGCGCGAGAGTGGGGCAATGGCGCCAGAGATCTTGCACTTCGCTATCGCTTCACTGACGGCGTGCTGACCGCGCGCCGGGTGCCTGCGTCGCGCGCTCCAGCCGCTGTGCTTGTTTTTGGTGACTCTGTGTCTTCGCGGCCACGGTATGGCAATGGCTCGAAGGAAGTGCGGCGGTCAGGCGTTCAACAACCGGGAGGCCTATATACCGAGACCCTGAGAATACTGGTTTGGGAAATGCTGGAAAGCGACCTGTCCTTTCGATTGCTCGACCTCAATCTGCTGCGGGTCTTCGACGCGATGATGGCCGAAGGCAGCGTGGCCGGCGCCGCATCGCGCCTCAGGATCACGCCGTCCGCGGTCAGCCATGCGCTCGGCCGACTGCGCGGGTTGTTCAACGATCCGCTGTTCGTGCGCTCGCCGAGCGGGATGCGCGCGACGCCCCGCGCCGCCGAGATCGGCCTCAAGGTGCGCGAGGGCCTGCATTTCCTGGAAGGCGCGCTGACGCCGACGGATTTCCTGGCGGCGGAGAGCAACCGCACCTTCACCGTGGCCTGCAGCGCCTATGTCTCCGCCGTGCTGCTGCCCGGCGTCATCGCGCGGATGCGCGCGCTTGCGCCGCGGACCCATCTCGCCGTCGTCTCCTGGGGGCCGGGCGTGCTCGACCGTTTTGATTCCGGCCAGATCGACGTGCTGCTCGGCGATTTCGGTCGCGTACCGGAAGGCTACGAAAGCCGCGCCCTGTTCGCGGATCGATTGGTTTGGCTGATGGGACGCGAATACATCCTGGCGCCGGGCATGGCCGACCGCCGTGCGCAGATCCAGGCGGTGCAGCCCGACCTCTCCGACCGGGTCGTGTGGGAGAACGGTTTCGAGCGCCGCACCGGACTCGAGGAGTATTGCGGCATGGTCGGCAATCCGGTGTACGGCATCGGGTGCCAGCCGGCGCTCGACTCCCTGCCCTACTCCATGATCGCCCCGCTGGTGGTGAAGCAGACCGATCTCGCCGCCCTGCTGCCGCAGCGCCTGGCCGCGCTGTTCGCGCAAGACCTGCGGCTCGACATGGTGGAGCCCGCGGGCGACGCGATCGGCGCGGAGATCCGGATCGCCGCGATCCGCCATCCCGACTACGGGACCCGCGCGCCGGTGGCTTGGTTCGATGACCTGCTCGCCGAGGTCGCGGCCATGCTGAAGCTCGACGGCGAGCGCGTGCCGGACGCGCTGCAACTGCGCGTCGGCGGGCTGACGTCCTGATGATGCTGGAGAAAAGATTCGCGGGGGATGAGCCGCACGCTCTCCCCCGCTGAGGACAAGGGGCACCTCTTGAGAGCAAGAGGTTGGCGATACGCGCTTAGGGGACGCGGATCGCCGGTCTTTTCTTATTGGACGCCGGGCGCGGCCGACAGTTCATGGCCGCCGACCGCGCGCGAGCGTCAGAAGCGATCGATCAGAACCTCAGCGTCGAGCCGATGGCGACGCTGACGGCCTTATACTTGTCGGTGTCGCCGTCCGCCGCATCGCCGGTATCCTTGAACCATGAGTAGCCGAGCTCGGCATCGAGATCGACGCCCGGACCCATCGCGTAGTTGCCGGTCAGGATGACGCGGTTCAAGTTGCGGCTGCCGCCGGGGTTGTCGGCGAAGCTCAAGGCTGGGCCCGCGCCGTCGTAGTGGCCGTGGCTGCCCTGCAAGCCGACCGTCCAGGCGTCGACGCCGTAGCTGACGCCGCCACCCGCGACCCAGGCATTGTTGTCTTCGCCGCCGGTGTTGAAATACTCCATCACGCCGCCGACGCCGAAATTGCCGAAGGTGAAATTGAGTCCGGTCTGATAGGCTTGGCTCTTGCCGTCGTTCGCGGCATCGCCGCTGCCGTTGAACGCGGCCTGCCACGAGCCGCCGCCGCCCCAATCGACGCCCCAGCCGTCACCGGCATAGCTGTACATCGCATAAGCCGCGAAGCTGTGATGCGCGGTGCCGTCGGGATTGCTCGGCGTGCCGGCGGAGTTGACGCCTTTCTGGGTGTAGTCCTCGGCGTTGTTGCTCGGCGTGTAGCCGACGATCAGCGAGAAGCCGTTGAAGTTCGGGGTCGAGTAGACGATCGACTGCGAGTTGCCGAGCACGTCGATGCAGGCGGCGTTCGATCCAACCGGATCGTTCGAGCCCCAGACGTTCGGCGAGAAGGCGGAGAAGTTCGACGTGGCGCCCGGCGGCAGGATGCAGTAACCGCCGATCGGTCCGTCCTGCGAGCCGATCTGCACCTTGCCGAATCCGCCGGACCAGTAGACGAAGGATTTGTCGATCTGGTCGTTGGCATTCTCGGCTTCGAGCTCGATGCGCGCACCCACGGTCAGCCCGTTGTCGAGCGTGGTCTCGCCCTTGAACCAGACTTCAGCGTTGTGGGTGAAGTGGTCGGTGTTCTGGTGGTTGCCGAAATGGCCTTCGCTCTTCTTGTCGAAGACGCCCTGGTAGACTGTCTGGAAGAACCCGCCGATGTCGAGCTTGACTCCATCCGAAGCTTGCGCAGCACCGGTCATTGCCGCGACGCCTGCCAGCGTCGTGCTGCCGAGTAGAATACGTTTCATGTCGAGTGCTCTCTAATTTGCGGCCGCCGGTCGGCGGCCGTCATTGCCCCTCTTGATCCGCGCGCTCCGCCTGCCGATATGAGCCTCCAGTCGAACTGCGTCTGGAGCTTGGCGGGGAGGCCCCAAGGAATGCCCCGGTGCGGATCATCCTCGATTGGGGCGGGAGCGGCGGTGGCCTTGGAGCACTGGGATGCGTCATTTGTGCACCTCCTCGTGCCGTAAGGACTTAGAAGGGATTGTCAGGGTTCACCAGTGATGAGTGCTCAGGTGACTGTTGAAAGGATTTCAACGAGACCCTTGCCGTGCGGCGTGTACACAACCCTGCGGAGAGTCGGGATATTGCGGTGCCGTGGCTTGCAGCCGCTCAACCCGTGATGCGGCCAGAGGTGATGCGGCCGGGCCACAGCACGGCGTAGCGGATAATGGGGCGCGGCCTCGGTTCGATGGGCTTGGTTTGATGAGGGGATGGTGCGGATGCTGGGGCGACTAGACGAGAAAGACGATCGCTGCGACCAGCGCGACCAGCAGGGCGCCGGCCTTCACGCTGCGCCAAGTCACGTCATAGTGGCGCGTGGCGTAGTCATCGTGATCGGGGGAATTCATTGATACACTTCTATTCCGCATCTTCTTACGCTCGGTTCGGATCCTTCTGCGATCCGCGTGACCAAATGGCGCCGATCAAACCTGGATCAAATGACGAGTGCTCAGGGGTGCCGTGAGCGAAGTGCAATTCAGGCTGCTTGACCTCAATCTGCTTCGGGTCTTCGACGCGCTGATCGAAGAGCGCAGCGTCACGCGCGCGGCGGCGCGGCTGCACATCACGCCCTCCGCGGTCAGCCACGCGCTAGCTCGGCTGCGCGATCTGTTCGAGGACCAGCTGTTCGTGCGCGGGCCGCAAGGCATGCAAGCGACGCCGCGGGCTGCCGAGATCGGGCCGCGCCTGCGCGACGGGTTGCATCAGCTGGAGATGGCGCTGACGCCACGCGCTTTCGAGCCCCTGGCGAGCGACCGGGTGTTCACGATTGCTTGTAGTGGGTACATCTGCGCCGTGCTGCTGCCGGAGCTGATGCGGCGGATGCGCACACAAGCGCCGAACAGCAAGCTGGTGGTGCGGTCATTGGAGGCCGGCGTGGTGGCGGCGCTGGAGGCGGGGCAGGTCGACCTGCTGGTCGGCGGCTTCGGCCACATCCCGGAGCGGTTCAGCTCGGAGCTGCTGTTTCACGATGCACCGGTCTGGCTGCTCGGCCGCGATTACCTCGACCCCAAGACCGAGATTTCACCCGATCGCGTCGCGCGGCTGCCGAAGCTCACCACGATGTCCGGCGGCAATGCGAATCATATCGAGGGCGTGGTGGTGGAGAACGGGCTGGAGCGCCGGGTTTCGCTCGACGAGCACAGCGGCGTCGTCGGCGTGCCGTTGGGCGATATGGACGGCGGCCCGATCCTGGCGTCCATCCCCTACTCTTCCGTGGCGCCGCTGATCGTCAAGCACAGCGACATGGCGGCGCTGCTGCCGCGCCGGTTGGCCAATCTCTTCGTGCAGAGCTTCGATCTCAACGTCGCCGAACCGGATTCCGATCTCGCCAAGCTGGAGATCCTGTCGCTCTGGCATCGCGAACACGGCAACCATGCCGCCGTCGCCTGGTTCCGCGGTCTGCTCGCCGAGGTCGCGGCGACGCTGTAAGGGCTGGGCCCTAAAGCTTGGTTTCGCGCGCGCCGAAGATCGCGGTGCCGACGCGAACATGGGTCGCGCCGAGGCGAATTGCGCTTTCATAATCGCCGCTCATGCCCATGCTGAGCGCGGCGAGCCGGTTGCGGGCGGCGATCTCGCGCAGCAAGGCGAAATACGGCGCCGGCTGATGCTCCGCCGGCGGGATGCACATCAGACCGGCGAGATCGAGGCCGATCTCGTCGCGACAGAGCCGGATGAACGCGTCGGCCTCGCGTGGCGCGATGCCGGCCTTCTGCGGCTCCTCGCCGATATTCACCTGGATGAACAACTGCGTCCGGCGGTTCTGCCGCGTCATCTCCGCGGCCAGCGCGCGCGCCAGCTTCTCGCGGTCGACGGTCTCGATCGCGTCGAACAAGGCGACGGCGTCCTTCACCTTGTTGGTCTGCAGCGGGCCGATCAGATGCAGGCGCAGGGCCGCGTGTCGGTCTTTCAGCGCTGGATACTTGCCCTGCGCTTCCTGGACCCGGTTCTCGCCGAACACAGTCTGGCCCGCTGCAAGCGCCGCTTCGACCGCCGCGGCGGGATGCGTCTTTGCCACTGCGATCAGGGTCACGTCCTCGGGCCTGCGGTCCGCGCCGTGCGCAGCTGCGGCGATGTTGGCGCGGATTTCGCGCAGATTGGCGGCGATGTGCCCAGTGGCGTGACCGGTGGCGTCCATCCGGGAAATTTGCCCGGATGGACTTCCGAAGGCGAGGGAAAAGACGAAGACCGAGAGAGCGGCGCTAGAAGCTCAGCGAGCTGCCGATGCCGATCTCGAAGGCCTCGTAACTGTCGTCGGAGTCCGGCGTGGCGTCACGGTGGTCGCGGTACCAGGTGTAGCCAAGGTCGGCGTCGAGATCGATGCCGGGTGCGACGTTGTAGATCGCGGTCAGGACGACGCGGTTGAGCTTGAGCGCGCCTTCGGTGCCGTTGCCGTCGCCGAGGAAGTCGCCCTCGTAGTTTCCGTGGCTGTATTGCAAGCCGAGCGAGAAGGGTTCGAAGGCATAGGCAGCGCCGCCGCCGGCGATCCAGATGTCGTTGTCCTCGCCGGCCGCGTCGAGATACTGGAAGACGCCGCCGACCGAGATCGATCCGAAGGTGAACGCGCCGCTGGTCTGATAGGCCTGGCTGCGTCCGTCCGGGGTTTCGGCGGTGCGGTTGAACCGGGTCTGCCAGGAGCCGCCGCCGCCCCAGGTCAGGTTCCAGTCTTCGCCTTCATAGGTGTAGGTGGCATAGGCGCTGACGATATGGGTCGCCGTGCCGTCCGGAATGTCGGGCGTGCCCGCCCCGTTGACGCCGGCTTGGGTGTAGTCCTCGGCATTGTTGTTCGGCGTGTAGCTGACGGCGAGCTGAAAGCCGCTGAAGCTCGGCGAGATGTAGAGGATCTTCTGCGAATCGTTGTCGACGCTGAAGCAGTAAGAGTTGGAGCCGATCGGGTCGTTCGATCCCCAGCCGACCGGGCTGAAGGCGCTGAAGTTCGCGGTGCCGCCGGGCGGCGTCGGGCACTGGTTCTCCAGTGCGTCGTTCTGCGAACCGATGCGGACCTCGCCGAACCCGCCGCTCCAGAAGACGTAGCTCTTGTCGATCTGGTCGTCGTCATTCTCGCCCACGAGCTCGATGCGGGCGCCGATGGTCAGACCGTTGTCCAGCGTGGTCTCGCCCTTGAAATAGACCTCGGCGTCGTGCTTCAGGGCATCCAAGTTCTGGTGATTGCCGAACTTGCCCTCGTCCTTGTCGTCGAAGGCCGCCACATAAGAACTGGAGAAGTAGCCGCCGACCTCGAGTTTGACGCCCTCCGTGGCCGCGGCCGAGGTGGCAAAGACCGCGGATCCAAGCCCCGCCAGCATGGACGTGCGCAGCAACGTCTGTCGCATGATTTCCCCCTGTACTTCCGCGCCCCCGCGGACCCCTACCCCAGCCGACACCGCCCCGCAGCGTCTGAGCTGTATCATAGTTAGGTCTGTTGGGCAGCGAGAGTCAATGGCAGAGACGTGAAGATTGGCGGAGTATCGCCTGAATACAGCGCGCTCCTACGGGGAGATGATATCGCGAAGTATGCAGCTGCCCTGGATGGGCGCAGCGCGCGGCGCAAAAGAAAAGGGGAAGCGGTTGCCCGCTTCCCCTCAAGCCAGTCACTCGGCCGGTCCCGGTTGCCCGGGGCCGGAGTGAGCTTAGAACGTGAACTTCGAACCGATGCCCACGTCGAACGCGTGGTAGCTGTCGATATCGTCGTCCGCATCCGCGGCATCGCCGTTGTCGTGGAACCAGGTGTAGCCGAGCTCGGCATCGAGCAACACGCCCGGGCCCATCTCGTAGCTGCCGGTCACGATGACGCGGTTCAGAGTGCGATGGCCGCCGTCGCCGTCACCACCACCAGCGGTGGCGTCATAGGTGCCATGGCTGCCCTGGATACCAACGGTCCAGGCATCAACGCCGTAGCTGGCGCCGCCACCGGCGGTCCAGGCGTTGTTGTCGTCGCCGCCGTTGTCGAAGTACTCGAAGATACCGCCGACGGCGAAGCCGCCGAAGGTGACGGTCGCAGCGGTCTGATAGTTCGCGCTCTTGCCGTCGTTGGCGTCCTCGGTGCCGTTGAAGCGGCCCTGCCAGGAACCACCGCCGCCGAGGTCAACACCCCAGCCGTCGCCGGCGTAGGAGTAGGTGACATAGGCCGCGAAGTTGTGGGTGGCGGTGCCGTCCGGAATGTCCGGCGTGCCGGCTTCGTTGACGCCGTCGTCGTCATAGCTCTCGGCGTTGGCGTTCGGCTGGTAAGCGAGGATCAGCTGGAAGCCAGCGAAGTTCGGCGTGGTGTACTTGATCGACTGGGCGTTGCTGACGGTGTCAGCGCAGACCGAGTTCGAGCCAACCGGATCGTTCGAACCCCAAGACGCCGGCGAGAAGCCGGAGAAGTTCGCCGTGGCTCCCGGGGGGAACACGGGGCAGGCCGCGATCGGGCCGTCCTGCGAACCGATCTGGACCTTACCGAAGCCACCCGACCAGTACACGAACGACTTATCGATCTGGTCGCCGGCGTTTTCGCCTTCGAGTTCGATCTGCGCGCCGACGGTCAGGCCATTGTCGAGGGTGGTCTCACCCTTGAAGTGGACTTCGGCGTTGTGCAGGAAGCGATCGGTGTTCTGGTGGTTGCCGAACGTGCCTTCGGACTTCTTGTCGAAGACGCCCTGGTAGACGGTCTGGAAGAAGCCGCCCACATCGAGCTTGATCCCATCGGACGCCTGCGCGGCGCCGGCGAGCGTGCCGACTCCCAGCAGGGCCGTGGTACCCAGAAGAACTTTCTTCATCTCGAGATTCCCTAAGTTTGCGATTGCCACCGATACCGGTACCGATATCGGATGCCCCTCGTCCTCAGGTCGATTTGTTCGGTACGTTCTGCCGTCTTGCCCGCCCCGTTGGTGTTCCTTGCGGCGTGCGGACGCTCGGAACCGGGTCACTGGTGATAGACAGAACAGGCCGAACAATCCCACCGACCTGGAAACAGCGAAACCTTCTCTAAACCCTCCTCCGGTGTCAAACCATTTGAGGCAAAGCCTGTGGCATTTTTCCAAATCTGTGGCGAGGTTGCCACAGTTTGCCCTAAAGACCTGATTCCGTGGGGGTCGGAGACAGGGCAGGACCGTGACATGAGGATCGGCCGCCACAGAATTGGGCGGCTGGAAAGCCCGAGGTCAGGGTCGATTCCGTTCCGCTAAAATTCCCCTCAAATACCGAAAATAGGCGATAAATCCTACAAGCGAGCGCGGCGACCTTCCGGTGTGAGCGTGGGAATCGCGCCTGACACGGCCTTTTCAGAGCGGCCAGTAGCCGAATCGCTCCATCTGCTCCTTGTGCGCTTCGACCACCCGGTCGATCTGCGCCTGGCTGAGGGCGGTGCGCCACTGCCCGGCCTTGCCGACCCGGAAGAACTTCTCCGCCTTGTAGGAACGCTCGCGGAAGCCCTTCTCGTCTTCCTGGGCGCGCAGGCTCTTGAACGACGAGCGCTCGATCGCCCGCTCCAGCCGATCACGCGGCGGGTTGAGGCCGAGGAACCGGGCGGCCCGAGAGAAGGCCACGACCGGTTTCTTCAGCATGTCCTCGTAACGGATGATATGCAGCCAGGGACCCGGCTGGTTGGTCCAGCTCAGCACATGGGTGGACCAGCTCTTGTGGACCTCGAACACCAGCTGCTCACCGGTCGGCGTGCCGCTGTTCGGATCCGCCATGATGCGGATCGAATCATCGATGCCGGCGCCGTAATGATCCGCCAGCGAGATGCAGACATCGAGCGGGTTGCGGACCACGTAGAACGCGCCGGCCGTCAGATCCATGTGGATCATCGGCAGCCCGTCGAACTCGACATGGGCGTTGTGGGTCTTGACGAAGACGTCGTCGGTGCTCATCCGGCCGATGTCGCGCTGGGCCTTCCAGCGGGTCTGCATGACCTCCTGGTTGGTCCATTCCTTCGGCGGCTTGGTCAGGTAGGTCTGATAGAAGTGCGGCGTCGAGTCGCTGAACGAGAACTCGCCCAGACGGTTGATATCATAGTCGTCCTTAGGATCGCGGAGCAGATTGTGAAGAAATGCTCGCATCCAGGTGTTGCCGGACTTCGGAAAGCTTGCCAGCCAAATGAGTCGGCCCATGGGGGTCTGGTATCCGTCTGACTCTGATCCTGATATCCCCGGCCTCGGTTGAGCGACCTTGGTTAAGCCGGGACGGCGGAAAGCCGCAAATCGCCAAGACGTTACAGCCCGGCACCCGCCGCCGCTCTTGACCCGAAAGCCGCAAATCGCTTAGGTCTCATCGGCTTCGGCGGGTTGCAACAAGCGCTAACCGCGGCGACCGCCGTTTATCTGGGAGCAGCAAGGGCCGTCAACATGAAAATCGAAGCCTTTCGGGGCTGGACTGCCTTTGCCAAGCGTTTGCTACCCCTTGTTATTCTTGGCGTTCTTTCCGGCTATCTGAGCGCCTGCAACTTCTCGGTCGGCGGCGATCCGACCTATCCGGAAGATCGGGACCGCACGGAGCGCGGCGCCGGCGCCAGCAGCGGGACGATGTTCGGCGACGGCGGCCTGTTCGGCAACAGCGACAAAAGTGGGTCCGACAACGGTGGGACCGGGGTCGGGGTCAACAGCCTGCTCTGGCGTGCCTCGCTCGACACCATCTCCTTCATGCCGCTGGTCTCGGCCGATCCGTTCGGCGGCGTGATCATCACCGACTGGTACACGCCGCCCCAGACCCCCGACGAGCGCTTCAAGGTCAACATCTACATCCTCGGCCGAGCGCTCCGGGCCGACGGTGTGCGCGCCTCGGTGTTCCGCCAGACCAACCAGGGCGGCACCTGGGCCGATGCGCCGGTCGCCCTCAACACCAGCACCGATCTCGAAAACGCGATCCTGACGCGCGCACGCCAATTGCGCATGTCGGGCGTGCAGCAGTAGAACCGGCGCAGACGTTTAACCCGGGCCACCCCATTTCTCACCAAGGTCAGGTCCGACACCGCACGGACCGCGAGCAGTTCAGCTATGGCATCACGCTACAATTTCCTGGAGACCGAGACTAAGTGGCAGTCGGTCTGGGCGACCCGCGAAGCCTTCAAGACCGAGGCTGATCCTGCGCGCCCGAAATACTATGTGCTCGAGATGTTTCCGTACCCGTCGGGCCGGATCCATATGGGCCATGTGCGCAACTACACGATGGGCGACGTCGTCGCGCGTTATAAGCGGGCGCGCGGCTTCAACGTGCTGCACCCGATGGGCTGGGATGCGTTTGGTCTCCCCGCCGAGAATGCCGCGCGCGACCAGAAGATCCATCCGGCGCGCTGGACCTATGACAACATCGC
>Ga0068862_100002760_pt1 | contig 15388 bp, 17 predicted proteins | sample KBSSwiS52_FD_66598 | JGI IMG/M metagenome (GOLD analysis project Ga0068862, IMG submission 66598) | Switchgrass rhizosphere microbial communities from Kellogg Biological Station, Michigan, USA - KBS Switchgrass S5-2 | ecosystem: Host-associated > Plants > Roots > Rhizosphere > Soil ... | reverse complement strand
ATCCAGAGCGCGAGGCCCAGCGTCCACATGTTCTTGCAGCGCAGCGCCTCCTTGTTGCCGAGGCCGAAGGGTTTCACGGCTTCCAGCGTCAGTGCGCTGATGTCGAACGCCATCACGTCCCACTTGGCGAGGCTGCCGTCCTCCAGCGGAGAAACGTCGTACTTCGCCTTTTCCAGGTTGCGCTTGTTGAACTCGCCGGTGTCGGCGATCACGAGGCCGCCGGGCTTCAGCGCCTGGACGTTGGTCTTCAGCGCGGCCGGGTTCATCGCGACGAGGACGTCGGGCGCGTCGCCGGCGGTAGTGATCTCGCTGGAGCCGAAATTGATCTGGAACGCAGAGACGCCGAACAGCGTCCCCTGCGGCGCGCGGATTTCGGCCGGGAAGTCCGGAAACGTGGCAAGGTCGTTGCCGGCCAGCGCGGTCGACAGCGTGAACTGGCCGCCGGTAAGCTGCATGCCATCGCCCGAGTCTCCGGCGAAACGTACGACGACCGCCTCGGGCGCTGCGTCCTGCGGGACGGCCGTCCCCCGATCCTGGGCCTGAACTGTTGCCATCTTCTTCCTCTATCGCCGGCTTCCAGCCTGATTCGCGTACCGGGCTATGATTTGCCAAGTGGAGTGGCGTGTGACCCCGATCAACGGCGCGGGCAATTTAGAAAATTCATGCACGCCACAACCTTGGCCTTGGCTAAAGGCCTATAAATGCCGCTGGTCAAGAGGCGGGTCGTCGGCCAATGTCGACGCCATGCCCTACCATTTACAGACAGTTGCCTGCGCACAATGAGCGATTTCTCCCACCTTCCCTACCGTCCCTGCGTCGGTATCATGCTGGTCAATGCCGATGGAAAGGTCTTCGTCGGCAAACGGATCGACAATCGCGAGGGCGACTGGTGGCAGATGCCCCAGGGCGGTGTCGACAAGGGCGAGGAACTGCGCGCCGCCGCCCTGCGCGAATTGTGGGAAGAAACCGGCGTGAAGGACTGTGACGTCAGCGTGCTGGCGCATACCGCCGAGGAACTTCTCTACGATCTTCCCGACGCGCTCATGGGCAAGCTGTGGGGCGGGAAGTATCGCGGCCAGCGCCAGACCTGGTTCCTCGCCCGGTTCGAAGGCACCGATGCCGACATCGATCTCAACGCCCACCGCCCGCCGGAGTTCGAAGCCTGGCGGTGGGTGCAACCCGAGCTGCTGCCCGAGCTGATCGTGCCCTTCAAGAAGCGGGTATACCGCGCCGTACTGGAAGAATTCCGCGCGCTGATCTGATCGCGCCGGATGCCGCGCGGCGTCCGCTCAGTTCTCGGACACCACGGGCTTGGGCGTGACCGCCGAAGCCGACACCACACGCACCGAGGGTCCGCGCGCGATCGCGGCCGCCAACTGGCGGGTCTCGGCGCAATCGCCGCCGCACAGCGACTTGAGTTGAGCGAGGTTGCGCCCCGCCTTCTCGCTCGCGCCCTTTTCCGCAAGCGCCGCACCCTCGCCGGCGATGGCCGAAAGGTTGCGCGGATCGGCGGCCAGCGCTTCGCGGTAATAGTGAATCGCCTTGCCCTGCAGGCCAGTCCTGCGCGTGGCGTTCGCCAGTTCGACCAGAACCTGCACGTTGCCCGGCTGCACCGTCAGCGCCGCCTCGAAAGCGCTGATCGCTTCCTGCGGGCGTCCGCCCGCCAGCTCCTGCTGGCCCTGCGCCACCAGCGCCGCGGCGCGGGGATCGAGCGCCTCGGATGGCGCGGAACTGAGGACGCTTGAGGTGACGGCGGCAGCGAGAGAGAGGGCAATGGCAACGGGGGTGTAACGCATCAATAGGTCCTTGACCGAGTGCGAGGTCCTGATCATTTGCTTAACCGCTATCACAGCGCACGAAAGCGCGCGATGAAAAAGCCGTCCGTTCCGTCGCGAAACGGAGACAATCGAACCCCCAGGCCGCGCGGCTCCCCAGCCGCCAAGGCAATCGGATCGGCTTGCCAGCCCGTGTTGCGCTCCAGGAAAGTCTGCGCCTGCAGGGCGCCTTCGGCGTCGAGCAGCGAGCAGGTGACGAACACCAGTCGCCCGCCCGGCCTCACCAGCCGCGCGCCGACATCGAGCAGTCGCGCCTGGATCGCGGCATAACGATCGAGCTGGGCGGGGTTGAGGCGCCAGCGCCCCTCCGGATTGCGCCGCCACGTCCCGGTGCCCGAGCACGGCGCGTCGACCAGCACCGCGTCGGCCATGCGGCACCAGTCCGCAAGCTGCTCTGTCTCCCGGTTCGCGTCGAGCAGACGCGTCTCGATCATCGCGGCGCCCGCGCGTTCGGCGCGCGGCACCAGGCGCGACAGCCGCGCCCGGTCGGCGTCGCAGGCAAGCAGACGCCCCCTCCCGTCCATGTCGGCAGCGAGCGCCAGCGTCTTGCCCCCGCCCCCGGCGCAAAGGTCGACCACGCTCTCGCCGGGTTGCGCGCCAACAGCGAGGCAAGCGAGCTGCGAGCCGGTATCCTGCACCTCGATCGCGCCCGCGAGGTAGGCCGCGCCGTCCTCTATCCGGGTGCCGTGGGGATAGCGCCAGCCATGGGGCGCCGCCGTGCGCTCGCCTCCGGGAGGAAGGTCGGCGAGACCGGCCTTGAGCGTGTTCACCCGCACGTCGAGGGGCGCCCGGCCGAGCAGCGCCGTGGCTTCTCCGACGGGAACGCCGCTCCCGGCCAGCGCCTCGCAGAGCCATTCCGGCGCAACGCCGGCCGCTGCGGGCGCCTCATCGGCGTCGATCGGCGCCGGACCGTGGCGCGAACCGTCGAACAGCGCGGCGAGCGTGGCATCCTCCCGCGCCAGCCGCAGCATCGCGGCGCGCCCGTCGGCCGGAATCTCGCCACAAGCGCGGATCGCCCTGAACACCAACTCGCGCACCGCGCGCCGATCCCCGCTGCCGGCGAAGCGCCGGGCCTTGAACCAGTCGGCGACGATCCGGTCCGCCGGCGCGCCGTTGCTCCGGGTCGAGGCGATGACGAGGTCCAGCACCTCGATCGCCGCCTGCACGCGCGCGGCGGGGGTCATAACCTTCGCCCCGCCCCCAAGACGTCACCGAGTCGGGTAATTGGGTGCCTCGCGAGTGATGGTGACGTCGTGTACGTGGCTTTCGCGCAGACCCGCGCCGGTGATGCGGATGAACTTCGAGTTGCGGCGCAGCTCGTCGATCGTGGCGGAGCCGGTATAGCCCATGGCCGCCTTCACGCCGCCGACGAGCTGGTGGATCACGTCCTTCGCCGGCCCTTTGTAGGCGACCTGGCCCTCGATCCCCTCGGGCACCAGCTTCATCTGGTCCTTGATGTCGCCCTGGAAGTAGCGGTCGGCCGAACCCCGGCCCATCGCGCCCACCGAGCCCATGCCGCGATACGACTTGTAGGCGCGGCCCTGGTAGAGGAAGGTCTCGCCCGGGGCTTCGTCGGTGCCGGCCAGCATCGAGCCGACCATGATCGTCGAGGCACCCGCCGCCAGCGCCTTCGCAGCGTCGCCCGAGGTGCGCAGGCCGCCGTCGGCGATCACCGGCACGCCCGACTTGTCGGCCTCCTCGGCCGCTTCCATCACGGCGGTCAACTGTGGCACGCCGACGCCCGCGACGATGCGCGTGGTGCAGATCGACCCCGGCCCGATACCCACCTTCACCGCGTCGGCACCGGCGTCGATCAATGCGCGCGCGGCTTCGGCGGTGGCGACGTTGCCGGCGATCACCTGCGCCGAGTTGGAAAGCTTCTTCACTCGCTCGACCGCCAGCGCCACGTCGCGGTTGTGGCCGTGCGCGGTGTCGATCACCACCACGTCGCACTCGGCGGCGAGCAGCGCCTCGGTCCGCTCGAACCCCTTGTCGCCCACCGTGGTCGCGGCGGCGACGCGCAGGCGGCCGGCGGCGTCCTTGGTGGCGCCGGGGTACATCACCGCCTTCTCGATGTCCTTGACGGTGATGAGGCCGATGCAGCGGAAGGCATCGTCCACCACCAGCAGCTTCTCGATCCGGCGGGCGTGCAGCAGGCGGCGCGCCTCGTCCTGGGTGACGCCGACGCCCACGGTCGCGAGGTTGTCGCGCGTCATCAGCTCGGATACCTGCTGCAGGGGGTTGTCGGCGAAGCGCACGTCGCGGTTGGTGAGGATGCCGACGAGCTTGCCGCCCGGCTGTTCCACCACCGGGATGCCGCTGATCCGGTGCTGGCTCATCAGCGCCCGCGCATCGCCCAGAGTGGCGCTTGGCGAGACGGTGATCGGGTTGATCACCATGCCGCTTTCGAACCGCTTCACCTGGCGGACGGCCGCGCACTGCTCCTCGATCGTGAGGTTGCGGTGCAGCACGCCGATGCCGCCCATCTGCGCCATCACGATCGCCATGTCGCCCTCGGTCACGGTGTCCATCGCCGAGGAGACGACGGGGATGTTCAGCGCGATCTCGCGCGTGAGCCGCGTGCGGGTGTCGGCCTGGGTGGGGACGATGTCGGACTTGGCGGGCCGCAGCAGGACATCGTCGAAAGTCAGCCCGAGCGAGATTTCCATGCCTGCCATACTCCGATCCGGATTCGTGGCGGCCCATGTAATCAAGCGAGGGGGCAAGGGCTAGGGCATGATTTCAGATCGTGCGGAAGCGCAGCCGAGGCGCCGTTCTACCTCGTTCCGGCTGGAACCCGGCGCAGATCGCCGAACCAGCGGCTCAGCGCGGTCAGGATGCGCACGTCGTCGGCCGCGCCGCCCAGTTCCAGGGGATGCGACAAGTCGTCGTCCGGACGGTGGTACACGCCATCGAAGAACGCGCGCATCAGGTCGAGCCTGCCATAGGCGGTCGTGACCATGACCGCCGGAATATCGTGCTGCAACAGCGCCCAGCCGTCCTGCCGCTTGAAGTACTCGTTGGCGTCGGCGTTGGGGACGACCTTCATCCTCTCTGCCCGGGCGACCTGCTCGATCCGGCCGTCGAGCCCGGTCATGCCTCGGCCGACGATGGCGAGCGGCGTGCCGGCGGGCGCGATGGCCACGCTGTCGATATTGAAGGCCGCGACGATCTGGTCCGGGGGCAGCGGCGGGTTCTCGGCAAAGGCATGGGCACCCAGCAGGCCCAGCTCCTCGGCCGTGGTAGCGAGGAAGTAGACGTCGCGGTCGAGCTGAGGCCCGCGCGCAAGGCGGCGCGCCACCTCCGTGAGCGCGGCCACGCCGCTGGCATTGTCGATGGCGCCGTTGCAGATCGTGTCCTCGGCGGGCGGCTCGGCGCAGATGCCGAAGTGGTCCCAGTGCGCCAGCAGCAGTACCGCGCCGGCGTCGGGGCGACGGCCGGGAAGCTTGCCGATCAGGTTGTGGGTGCGGATCGTCGTCTCACGCGTGGTGGCTTCCAGCGTGACTCCGATATCGAGCGGGATGGGCACGAAATCCGGCTCGCCGGCCGCCTTGGCGAGGCCGGAGAGACTCTGCGCGGTTCCCTTCAGCAGCGAGTTCATCGCGTCGGCGGTGACGAACGCCTCCAGATCGCCGCCGAGCATGTCTTCGGACAAGGCATATCCGGTCCGCTTCCGCCGCGCCGCGACCTGATCGAGCGAACGTGGGCCGTCCAGCACGGTCAGCACCGCCGAGGCGCCCTGCTCCAGCATGCGGTTCTGCCGTTCGCCGTCCTCGGGATTTTCGCTGAGATTCTCGCTGTCGAGCAGCACCGCCACGCGCCCGGCCAGCTCGTTGCGGCTGAACTCGCGCCCGGTCGCCTTGCCGACGAACAGCAGCGGCGCATCCCGCACGAGGCTGCGCTTGCCCGATGTGAGCACCAGCACGTCGGCGTCGGCAACGGTCGCGCGTCGCCCCTTTCGCGCAAACTGCGCCGCGAAGGCGGCAGGCTCGCGCGCGACCAGCGTGACCGGCGCGAACCACTCGTGCGCGGGATCGTTGGTGCCGGAAACCAGGCCGATGTCGAACCACTGACGGCCGAGGTACCGCAGCGTCTTCGCCTCGCCCTCGGTCCCGGGCTCGCGCCCCTCGAAGTCGTCGCTGGCAAGAACGGCGATGGTGGCGCGAAGGCGCGCCTCGGTCTCGCGGTCGGCCTTGGTCGGCTCCGCGCCGCCCGCGCCCGGGGCAAGCACCATCGCCACGCCCAGCAGGGCCCAGCCGACAGCCTTGATCACGATGCCCCTGGCCATGCACCCCTGCGCAGGTACGATATCGTCTGAGTAGGGAGACGATGCGGCGCCAAATCAAGAGCGCCTGATAAAAAATGTGCAGGCAGCCCGGCCCGCTCGCCTACAATGCCCGGCGTTGCGACGACACGAGCGCGGAACAAAGCGCTTTCGCCGCGATTAGATCGACACGCGCGCAGGCGCGACAAACGGGGCGGCATACGTGAGACTCAATCCCTTCGATCCCGACAGCATTCGCGTCACCGAGGGCGGCGGTGGCGGCTTTCCGGGGGGCGGCGGCGGCAAGATCGGCTGCGGCACCCTGATCATCGCGCTGATCGGCGCCGTCGTGTTCGGGGTCGATCCCGGCCAGATGATCGGCGCGATCGAGAGCACCCAGCAGCAAGCCGGCCCCGCGCAGGAAGAGCCCGGCAGCAGCGATGCGCGCACTATCTGCGCCCGCAACGCCTACGCGACCGAAGCGTGCAACGCGCTCGATTCGCTCAACAAGACGTGGGAGCCGCTGTTCCGCAAGGCGAACATCCCGTTCGAGCAACCCACCCTTCACTTCTTCCGCGGCGGCACCCGCACCGGCTGCGGCGCGGCGCAAAGCGCGATGGGGCCGTTCTACTGCCCGGCCGACCAGGGCATCTACATCGATACCAGCTTCTACGACGAGCTCGCCCAGCAGCTCGGCGCCAAGGGCGACTTCGCGCGCTATTACGTGATCGCCCACGAGTACGGCCACCACGTCCAGAAGCTGGTCGGCCTGGCCGACCAGGTGAACAGCGCGCAGCGGCAGAACTCGTCGCAGGCGAATGCGCTGCAGGTGCGCATGGAACTGCAGGCGGACTGCTATGCCGGGGTCTGGGCGGGGCAGCATCGCGATCTCGTCGAGTCGGGCGACATGGAGGAAGGGCTGACCGCCGCCAGCGCCATCGGCGACGACACGCTTCAGCGTAACGCCGGCCAGCAGGTCAGCCCCGAAAGTTTCACTCACGGCTCCAGCGAGCAACGGATGCACTGGTTGAAGACTGGGCTTGAAACCGGGAACGAGGATTCATGCGACACGTTCGCCGACCTCAAGAGGTAGCACGCGCCGCCCGCGCCGTGTGCTGCGCCATGGCGCTCCTCGCCGCGGCCGGCGGCGCGCAGGCTCGCGATCCGGACCGACCCATCGGCGATCGCGAACCGGATGTCATGGACGTCGCGAAGACTCCCGTGACCGACCTCAACCTCAGCAAACCCGGCATCCCGGCGCTGCTGGTGGAAGCACAGCAACGCCCCTACACGCTGCAGGGCCTCGGCAAGTGTGCGCAACTGACTGCGGCGGTGAACGAGCTGGACCGCGTCCTCGGCCCGGATATCGACTTGCCGCAGGCCGAGCGCGAACGCTTCAGCAAGGGCCGCATCGCGCAATGGGCGGTGGGCACCTTCATCCCCTTCCGCTCGCTGATCCGCGAACTGTCGGGCGCCAACGCCGAGCAGCGCCGGCTGCTTTCGGCGATCCAGGCCGGCATGACCCGGCGCGGCTTCCTGAAGGGCGTCGGCGCGGCACGCGGCTGCCGCTATCCGGCATCGCCCGCCACGGCCGCGGTGGTCGCCCGCTACCAGTCGGAGAAGGATCCGGACAGGCCACCGCGGATCGAGGCGGACGCCACCGTCGGCGAGGCCGCGCCCGATCCCGCTTCGGCACCGGCGCCGGCGCCGGCCGCCAAACCCAAGGTGATTTTCAAGTCAGAGCCCGTGGTGCAGCCCACCCGCTGAGCGGTGCCTCGCGCCGGCGGAGACTCAGTTCCGTTCGGCCGCAGCTTCGGCGATTCCCCGGTCGAAATCGGCGAGCACCTTGGCCCGGACGCTGGCCGGCATCGCGGTGTTCGCAGCGATCGATGCGCGGGCACTGCGCAGTGCCATGGTCACCTGCCGCGAGACATCCGGAGTACCGGTGCAGACGCGGCTTTCCACGATCGCTCTGTTCGCCGCCGCGCGGGCGACCGGCTGGCGGTCTGCCGGGCAGGACGCGTCGATCACCATCTTGCGCACCACCGGACCCTGGCCATCCCGGCTGACGATGCGAATGGTCTGGATCTTCCCATCCGCCGACATCGTCTGCTCGACCTTCGGGGCCCGGCGCAGGGCGTCGCGAGCCGTCCGCTCGGCTTCGGCGGCGAGACGGTCGGCGTTCGCCTGCGCGCGATCCGCCTCCGCTTCGGCGCGATCGGCATCTTCTTCGGCGCGATCCGCCTCGGCGTCGGCGCGATCCTCATCCGCGTCGGCGCGGTCGTCGTAGGCGTCGCTGCGGGTCATGCGGCGTTCTGCCACGGTGAGGCGGTGCCCGGCGAGGGGCCGGGCTGCCTCCGGGGTTGCCGGGGGAGCCGCCGCGGCGTCCGCCGGAGCGAGCGGCGCCTCCGGCGCCTCGGCGCCCTCGGGTGCCTGCACAGCCTCCGGAGGCTGAGGGGCCTCGGGCGCAGCCGGAGCCTCCGGCACCTCGACAGCCGCATAAGTCACGGTCGCGGTCAGCGGCACGGCGATCACCGAGGCGGCAAAAAGCGAACGCCCCACCAGCCGGTGCCGCTCGGGCACATCGTTGCGCACCAGCGCCTTGAGGCGATGAACGATCGGCTTGTCGCCCTTCAGCGGGCCAGCCATCGGCGCCGCCAGCGCAAAGCGCTGACCCGCCGCGAAGGAAGCGATCAGGCGGCCGTACCGCTCGCGCTCCTGCCGCGTGCGACCGGACATCACCCGCGCATCGCAGGCGGCTTCCTGATCGCTGCGCAGCGCGCGCCAGGCGAGCCAGCCAATCGGATTGAACCAGTGCAACGCGAACAGCGGCTGCACCGCGATGTTGGCGATCAGGTCGTTGCCGGCATGATGCTCCAGCTCGTGCGTGATCGCAAAATCGGAGGTGTCGGAGTCGGCGTGGGCAAGGAATCCCTGCGGCAGCGCCACCACGCGGTCGAACACGCCGAAGGCCACCGGCGCATCGGCGGCAAAGCTCTCGACGATGCGCACCCGGCCCGAACTGCCGATCACGCGCGCGCCGCGCAGCAGTTCCTGCCGCATCCGGCGATACGCCAGCGCCCGCAGCGCCAGGAACAGCGCCGCACCGCCCAGCCAGACGGAGACAAGGATCGCCTGCCAAGGCAGGTCCGCCAGCGAGAACGCCGGCGCGGCCGTGGCTGCCGGCGCGGCCACGGTCTCGACGATCACCCGTACCGGCATCGTCGCCGAAGCGGCCTGCGTCACAGGGGCGGTCACCGGCCTTACCAGCGCCTCTGCCGCGCGGCTTGCGTTCACCGCACCGGGCAGCACCAGCGGCGGCAGCAGCAGGCGGATCATCGGCAGCGCCCACAGCGCATAGGCCGCGCCGGGACCGAACCAGCGCCCCACCGGTCGGCGGACCAGCAGGATCAGCGCCATGATCGCGCCTGTCATCAGGAGCGTGTCGGCCAGCCAGACGATCATGACTTCAACTCCTGCAGCAGGGTTTCGATTTCGGCGATATCGTCGGCGGTAAGCGCCTCGGCCTGCGCGAGGTGCGCAAAGAGCGGCGCGGCGCGGCCGCCGAACAGGCGATCGACCAGCCTGCGGCTCTCGGTGCCGACATAGGCCTCGCGCGCCATGCGCGGCGTGTAGAGAAAGCGCTTGCCGTCCGGCTCGGTGTCGACCGCCTGCTTGGCGACGAGGCGCGAGAGCAGCGTCTTGACGGTGGCGAGGCTCCAGCCGCGCGCGTCGCAGACCTTCTCGCACACTTCCGATGCAGTCAGCGGCGCCTGTTCCCACAGCGCCTCCATCACCGCATGTTCGGCGTCCGAGATGCGATCGGGCTGGTCCGAAGTCTCTGCCACGCCTATGCAATCCCTCTGTCTACACACGTAATCGATTACGTCTGTAAACATGAATGCCAGATGAACAACCCGCACCTTCGGGCAGCCGGGGAACGCCGTCCGCGGAGCGTCCGTTGCCGTCATGAGGAGACACGGCATGACGAAGACGTTCAAGAAGGGCGACAAGGTCGAGTGGGATACCAGCCAGGGCCCCACTCACGGTACCGTGGAGCGCAAGCAGACGAGCGAGACCCGCATCAAGGCCCACAAGGTCGCCGCGTCCCCGGACAATCCCGAATACATCGTCCGCAGCGACAAGTCCGGCAAGATCGCCGCCCACAAGCCCGAAGAACTGCGCAAGCGCTCCTAGAGCCTCGGCGGGAGCCCCGGCATGTCGGCGGGGCTCCCGACCGGACCTGTCGCTAGATCAGCCCCGTCGTTTGCGCGAGGAGCCAGAGGCCGATCGCGAGGAACAGCCCCGCCGCAATCCAGCGCACCACATGCAACGGCACGCGCCGGATCAGCTCGCGGCCGAAGAACACCGCCGGCACGTTGGCGATCATCATGCCCAGCGTCGTGCCCGCCATGACCGGCAGGACGCTGTGGAACCGCGCGCCCAGCGCGATCGTCGCAAGCTGGGTCTTGTCGCCCATCTCGACGAGGAAGAACGCAACCGCGGTGGTCAGGAAGGCGCCGAAGCGCGCCGGCCTCTCGTTCTCCTCGTCGTCGAGCTTGTCGGGGATCAGGGTCCACAGGGCCATGGCGATGAAGGAGATCGCGACGGCATAGCGGAACCACTGCCCGTCGAGGAACCGGGCAGCCTGCTCGCCGACCAGGGCGGCAAGGAAGTGGTTGGCGAGCGTCGCCACGAGGATGCCCAGCACGATCGGCAACGGCTTGCGAAAGCGCGTGGCCAGAATGATCGCGAGAAGCTGGGTCTTGTCGCCGATTTCGGCGAGCGCGACGACGGCGGTGGAGGTAAGGAGAGCTTCCAAGACAGTTTCCAGGCCGAGCGCGAGAAAGACACATGGCATCGCGCCCTCCGCCCGGCCGGCAAAAGGCACCATGCCATCGGTCTCGCTTGGACGGCCGGTTGGCCACCCCCCGCGCGCCACGGCCTCTCGGCCGAGTATGTTGACGCGCGGAACGCCCGGCGGGCGATCAGCTACTCCCCGAAGACGGGATAAAGAGGCTTCTAGCGATCGACGGCGACGATGGCAATCCCGGCGTTGCCAGGTCGTCGCCATCGCCGCCGCCTTCGGGGGGTAACCGAGATCCACGGGGGCGCACCGCATCGATGCGCCCGATAGCCGCAGTTCCTGCGGTTCTAGTTCTTGCGGTTCTCGCGCTCGTGAACCTGGCGATAGTGCTGTACCCGCGTGGCGCGCAGACCGGGCATCCCCTCACGGTCGATGGCGCGTTGCCACGAGGCCAGTTCCTCGAGCGTGAGGCCATAGCGATCACACGCCTCCTGAATGGTGAGCAGGCCGCCGTTGACGGCTGCCACCACCTGCGCTTTGCGACGCACGACCCAGCGCGAGGTATCGGGCGGCGGCAGATCGTCCCGGCTCAGGGCTTCGCCGAGCGGCCCCACGACGGTACTTGGACGGGTTTCGGTCTCTAACATCTGATGCCTCTTCAGCTGTTGTCACAGCCCCCAAATCGTCGCCAAGGATGGGTCGAAAAGGTTAATTCGGCGCTGCCGCGAAAGGTTAACGGCCGCCTAAGTTTTTTCAGCTAAGCATATGAGAAAAAGATATAAAGAGATTGATGCCGGTCCGGTTGAAATCTTAATACCTCGTTTACCTGACCTGGTTACCAGCTTCGCCAGGAGGTGCGTCAGATGACTGGGCCGAGTGGCTTCGACAGCAAAACGGGCAGCAGCACGCCAGTGCCGGGCGCACCGCGTTCGACGCCATGGCCGCCTGCGCAGCCGGTCTTCGTCGGCCGGGCCGTCACGCTGCCGAAAGTGCCGGTGGAAGCCATCGCGCGCCACGCCAGCGCGGAGGGCTGTCAGTTCATTCTGACCGGGCCGCTCATCCAGCCGGATGCCCGCGTGCTCGTCATCCTCGGCTCGGGGGACGATTTGCGCGCAACCGTGCGCTGGAGGGTCGGCAGCCGCATCGGCGTGGCCTTCGATAGCACCGCTTCGGACACGATCCTTGCGGAGCTGGCCGCACCCTTCTCCAAGATCAGCGTGCTGCCGCTGGGCGAGATATCGCGCGACTGAACGCGCTCGCGGTTCCGGGCGGGGCCACCCACTTCATCACCCCGCTTGCAAGGGGCGTCCACCGGCCGGTCCGCACTCCCGCCTCCGCCAGCCGGTCGCTCGTCCACTGGTTGCAGGTATGGATCGCCGTATAGAGGCCACCCGTTTCGTAGAACACATCCTGATCGCCATAGCCGGCGTGGCGCACGAAAGGTCTGCCGCGCGGCAATGTGCGCTCGATGCTCGCCACCAGCCGGGCATAGTCGGTCCATGACAAGCGCAGCGGCCGCAGCGTCGCCGAGCTGGCCGGGCGCACGTAGTAGGCGACATGACTCAGCCCCTCGCCCCCGCGCGTCAGCACCCGCAGCACGGTACGAGGCGACAAATCCCACCAGGTCGGCGTGTCGAGGAACACCTCGCGCTCGCCCCAGCTCACCGAAACATGGGTATAGGCGCGGTCGGAACGGGTAAGGTCGGCGGGTGGAAAATCTTCCCGCCAGTCCTTCACCGGGGTGACGATCGGCATGACCAGCGCGGTATGCACCCCGTTGGTCTCCACCCCGACGACGACCCCGCCCTGCCCGGCCTCGCGCCAGCCGTCGTTGCGCGGGATCGACGATCCGATCCACGCCGCCAGCAGGTAAAGCCCCACGACCAGCAGCACCGCCGCCGCCAGGCGGCCGAGCCAACGCGCCATGAGCCGGGTCGCGCGGGGGTTCAGGACCGTGCCCGACGCCGCAGCCACAGGATCGACCAGTCTCCCGAGACGATCCGCGCCACCCGCCGCAGCCCGGCACGGCGACAGGCGGCGCGCACCGCGTCCTCCTGCGTCGCCAGCAGTCCCGCCAGCAGCAAGTGCCCGCCCGGCAACAGCGCTCGTCCGAAGTCCGGCGCCAGCTCCACCAGCGGCCCGGCGAGGATGTTCGCCATCACCAGGTCGTACGGGCCGCGCGCCGCGATCAGCGGATGATCGAGCCCCGGGGCGATGGTCATCACCAGCGCGCCCCGCCGGGCCCCGAGCGGGACGCCGTTCGCCCGCGCATTCTCGGCGACGACTTGCGCGCAGACCGCATCGATGTCGCTCGCGGTGGCGCGGGCATGCGGCCACAAGGCCATTCCCGCGAACGCCAGCAGGCCGGTGCCGGTACCGACATCCAGCATGTTGCGCACGACCACGCCGCGCGCCTTCATCGCCTCCAGCATGGCGAGGCATCCGGCGGTGGTGTTGTGGTGGCCGGTGCCGAACGCCTGCCCGGCGGGAATCACGAACTCCACCACCCCCGGTTCGGCAAGGGCGGAATGCTCGGGCGTGCGCACCGCGAAGCAACCGGCGCGGATGGGTTCAAGGCCCGACTGGCTGACCGCCAGCCAGTCCTCGTCTTCCAGGGCCTCCACCACGATGTCCGCCTCGCCCGAAGGGAACAGCGCCGCCACGGCCTTCTTGTCGGCCGCGCTCGGCTCTCGCGGGAGCCAGGCCTCCAGCTTCCACTCCTCGGGCCGATCCTCCGCGATTTCGGTTCCGGCGAGCACGATCTCGAAATCCCAGTCGGGATCGTCCTCGTGTGCGACCAGCGCCGCCTCGACGGCCCGCCGGGGCGCAAGCACCGTCATCTTGTACGTCCGGGTCACGGTTTTGTCGGCCATGGTGTTCAAAAAGGTCTATTCGGCAAAGTGGTTCAGCGACTTCGGGCGGGTGTAGAAGCCGGGGCGCCGCTTGGCCAGCACCATCGCGCCCTGCCGCACGCGACGGCAGACGCCCTTTCCCATGATCTTGCGCAGTGCAGCGATTCGGCTAAGGGGGGAGGCGCAAGGCTGCGGCAGCGGCCGCCAAATCCACAGGGGATTCGAACAAGCATGGCGCAGTCAGCCGGGACCAGAAAGCGTCCGCTCTCACCACATCTTCAGATCTGGCGCTGGGGCCCGGGCATGGTCTCCTCGATCCTGCACCGCGTGACCGGCGTGGGATCGACGGTCGGCATCTTCGTGCTGCTGTGGTGGCTGGGTGCGCTGGCTTCGGGGCCTGCCGCGTACCAGACCTTCGCCACCGTGGCGACTTCGCCGATCGGCATCCTCGTGCTGGTGGGCGTGAGCTGGTCGGTCATCGCCCACACCGTCACCGGCATCCGCCACTTCGTGCTCGACATCGGCGCCGGCTACGAACTGGGCGCCAACAAGCTGTGGGCCAACGTCTGCACCGCCGCCGGCATCGTCCTGACGGCGGTGTTCTGGGCGGCGCTGCTGCTGCGCTGAGCCTGAGGGGAAACGAACAATGGGCAACGGAACTTCGATCGGGCGCGTGCGCGGGCTGGGCTCTGCCCACAGCGGCGCGCATCACTGGCTGAGCATCCGCTACACCGCCGTCGGCAGCCTGGTGCTGACCGTGTGGTTCGGCGTCTCGCTGCTGATGCTGCCGACGTTCAACTACGCCGCGGTGCGCGAATGGCTGGCGCTGCCCGTGCCGGCGACGGCACTGGCGCTGTTCGTCCTCGTCAACATCTGGCACGGCCGCCTCGGCATCCAGGTGGTGGTCGAGGACTACGTGCACGAGGAAGGGGCCAAGTTCGGCTCGCTGCTCGCGCTCAACCTGATTTCCTTCGCGGCGGCCGCCTTCGGCCTGTTCTGCGTCGTTCGCCTCGCGCTGGGAGGCGCCTAAGATGGCTACCGCTTCTACCCAGCCTGCCTACAAGATCATCGATCACACCTATGACACCGTCGTCGTCGGCGCCGGCGGCTCCGGCCTGCGCGCCACGATGGGCTCGGCCGAAGCCGGGCTGAAGACCGCGTGCATCACCAAGGTGTTCCCCACCCGCTCGCACACCGTCGCGGCGCAGGGCGGCATCGCCGCCAGCCTCAAGAACAACACGCCCGATCACTGGACCTGGCACATGTACGACACCGTCAAGGGGTCGGACTGGCTGGGCGACCAGGACGCGATCGAGTACATGGTGCGTGAGGCACCTGCCGCCGTCTACGAGCTGGAGCATGCCGGCGTGCCCTTCAGCCGCAACGCCGACGGCACCATCTACCAGCGCCCGTTCGGCGGCCACATGCAGAACATGGGCGAAGGCCCGCCGGTCCAGCGTACCTGCGCCGCGGCCGACCGTACCGGTCACGCCATGCTGCACGCGCTGTACCAGCAGAGCCTGAAGTACGCGGCGGACTTCTTCATCGAATACTTCGCCATCGACCTCATCATGGACAACGGCCGCTGCGTCGGCGTGATCGCGCTGTGCATGGACGACGGCACGATCCA
>Ga0068862_100002747_pt1 | contig 15447 bp, 13 predicted proteins | sample KBSSwiS52_FD_66598 | JGI IMG/M metagenome (GOLD analysis project Ga0068862, IMG submission 66598) | Switchgrass rhizosphere microbial communities from Kellogg Biological Station, Michigan, USA - KBS Switchgrass S5-2 | ecosystem: Host-associated > Plants > Roots > Rhizosphere > Soil ... | reverse complement strand
GGGCTTGGCATCAGCAGCCGCTGGACGACCGATATCGCCGTTGGCGGCTATGCCGACGAGCCGAGCTTTACTGGCCGCGCCGATCTCGTCCGCGGCGACTATGATTTCGCTGGTCGCAACTTCAAGCTCGATCGCGGCACCATCCGCTTCCGCGGCGAAAGCCCGCCCGATCCGCAGCTCGACATCCATGCCGAGGCTCAGGTCCAGGGGCTCGACGCCAGCGTGCGTGTGACCGGCACCGGCCTCAAGCCGGAGATTACGTTCGCCAGCACGCCGCAGCTGCCGCAGGACGAGCTGCTGTCGCGCATCCTGTTCGGCACCTCGATTACCAACTTGTCCGCGCCCGAAGCGCTGCAGCTCGCTTCCGCGGTGGCGGCGCTGCAGAGCGGGTCGGGCAACCTCGATCCGATCAACGCGCTGCGCCGCGCGATCGGCCTCGATCGGCTCCGCATTGTCCCCGCGGACGTTGCGACCGGCCAAAAGACGGCAGTCGCTGCCGGCAAATATATCACCCGCAAATTGTTCGTCGAAGTGGTGACCGACGGGCAGGGCTATTCCGCGACGCGCGCGGAGTATCAGATCACCCGTTGGCTCTCGATCCTGTCGACGATCTCGACGGTCGGCCGGTCGAACGCGTCTGTCCGCGTGTCGAAGGATTATTGAGCGCGGTTGCGCGTGCCGTCGCGGGCGCTAGGCTCGCCCGCAACCGAGGGGGTGCCGAATGAAGAACTGGAATGTCCGCAAGGTCGTCGTCTCGCGCGAGGACATGCCCGAGGAGCACCGGCTCAAGCAGTCGTTGTCCTGGCCGCACCTCGTCGCTCTCGGCGTCGGCGCGATCGTCGGCACCGGCATCCTGACGTTGATCGGCGTCGGGGCGGGGAAGGCCGGACCGGCGGTTATCCTGTCCTTCGCTATCGCCGGCATCATCTGCGCCGCGGCGGCGCTTGCGTATGCCGAAGTCGCGACGATGATCCCGGCAGCGGGCTCGGCCTACACCTACAGCTATTACACGTTCGGCGAGCTGATTGCGTGGATGATCGGCGTCGCGCTGATCCTCGAATATACGTTGGTCGTAAGCGCGGTGGCGGTGGGCTGGTCGGGCTATGCCGCCGGCTTCCTCCAATGGATCCACCTCGGACTTCCGAATGCGCTGATCCAGGGACCCGAACTCGGCGGCGTGATCAACCTGCCCGCGATTTTCATCATCTGGGTCGTTGCCGGCCTGCTGATCGCCGGAACGCGGGAAAGCGCGACGCTCAACGCGATCCTCGTGGTCATCAAGATGGCTGCACTGGCGCTGTTCATCGCGGTCGCGCTGCCCGTCTTCAACGCCGATCATTTCCATCCCTTCATGCCGTTCGGCTTCCCCAAGACCGGGGCGTCGGGTAGCGAGGTCGGCGTGATGGCCGCGGCGGCGATCATCTTCTTTGCCTTCTACGGCTTCGACGCGATCGCCACGGCTGCGGAGGAAGCCAAGAACCCGAGCCGCGATTTGGCCATCGGCATCGTCGGGTCGATGGTGGTGTGCGTCGTGATCTACATGATCGTCGCTGCCGCGGCGATCGGCGCGGTGGCCTACACCGGGTTCAAGGACAGCGCCGAACCGCTGGCGTTGATCCTGCGGACCATCGGCCAGCCGTGGGCCGCCGGCGTGCTCGGCGCATCCGCGGTGATCGCGTTGCCAACCGTGATCCTCGCTTTCTTCTACGGGCAGAGCCGCATCTTCTTCACCGTCGCTCGCGACGGTCTATTGCCGCAGACGCTGGCGCGGGTGTCGGCGCGCGGCACGCCGGTGCGGATCACGGTCTTTACCGCGATTGTCACCTCGGTTTTCGCCGGGCTGATTCCGCTCGCCAAGATTGCAGCACTGGCCAACGCCGGAACGCTCGCCGCGTTCGTCGCGGTGTGCGCGGCAATGCTGGTGCTTCGGCAGCGCGAGCCCAATCGCGAACGCAAATTCCGGGCACCGTTGCCGTGGGTGGTCGGGCTGGTCGGAATCCTTGGCTGCCTGTACCTGTTCTACAGCCTGCCGCGGCAGACCCAGCTGTTTTTCGTCGGCGCGCAGGTGATCGGCGTGATCCTCTATTTCATCTACGGCCATGGAGCGGCGGACCGGGCGCGCGCCAAGTCCGGTGCCTGAGGTCGCGGCGGGGCAGCGCAGCCGCCTCAAGAACATCGTCGGCGGTTCGGCCGGCAACCTCGTCGAGTGGTTCGACTGGTATGTTTATTCGGCGTTCGCGTTGTACTTCGCGCACGCCTTCTTCCCCAAGGCCGACCCAACCGCGCAGCTGCTCAACACCGCCGCGATCTTCGCCGTTGGGTTCGTCATGCGGCCGGTCGGCGCATGGCTCATGGGCATTTATGCCGACCATCGCGGGCGCAAGGCCGGGCTGACCCTGTCGGTCTCGCTAATGTGCGTCGGCTCGCTGCTGATCGCCGCGGCCCCGACCTACGCACAGGCCGGGGTGTTGTCGCCGGCGATCCTGGTGCTGGCGCGGATCATTCAGGGGCTAAGCCTCGGCGGCGAATATGGTTCGAGCGCGACCTATTTGAGCGAAATCGCCGACCGCGAGCGGCGCGGCTTCTGGTCGAGCTTCCAATATGTGACGATCATCGGCGGCCAGCTGACCGCACTGGCCTTGCTGGTCGTGCTCCAGGCGACGCTCGGCGACGACGCGATGAACGCGTGGGGCTGGCGCATCGGCTTCGGTGTCGGCGCGCTGCTCGCCGTCGTCGCTTTCTTCATCCGCCGCAAGCTCGACGAGACGCTGAGCTTCGAGAATGTCGCGGCTCGCTCCGACCGCCCGGCCTCGACCGTCGGCAACCTGTTTCGCGACCACCCGCGTGAGGCGTTCCTGGTGATGGCGCTGACTGCCGGCGGCACCGCGGCGTTTTACGCTTACACTATCTATCTCCAGAAGTTCCTGGCCAACACCAGTGGGTTCGACAAAGCGACCGCGTCGCGGATCATGACCGTGGCGCTGACTTGCATGCTGCTGATCCAGCCGCTCGCCGGGCGCCTGTCCGACAAGATCGGCCGGCGCCCGATGATGATCTTCTTCGGCGCGACGGCGACATTGTTCACTTACCCGATCTTCGCCACCCTCGAGCATACTCAAAGTATCGCTGGCGCCTTCGCCCTCGTGATGGCGGCGCTGATCATGGTCACCGGCTACACCTCGATCAACGCGATCATCAAAGCCGAGATGTTTCCAGCCCACATCCGCGCGCTCGGGGTGGCGTTGCCGTTCGCGATCGCCAATGCGATCTTCGGCGGGACCGCGGAATATGTCGCGTTGTGGCTTAAGAATATCGGCCACGAACGCTGGTTCTACATCTACATCTCGCTGCTCGCGGCGATGTCGCTCATCGCCTACGTGCGGATGCGCGAAACGAGGACCAGCAGCCAGATCCTCGAAGACTAGTGCTTCATGAACCCTTCGAGCGACTGGCGGAGCTCACCCAGCGACATGCGATCCCATTGCTCGTCCCACGGTGAATCCGACGCCGGAACGCCGGGCTGCAAATAGCCCGGGCGGTCCCACCTGGCGGCGGCAACGTCCGGCCGGGTGGTGGCCAGCTGGGCAAGGTCGAACGGGTCGCGGAAGCGGAGGCCTGCGGTATCGCCGAAGGTCCAGGCGACGGTGGTGCTCAGCTGAATCGAATCGCCCAGCTCGAGCATCGGCTCGGCGCCGGGGCGGAGCGACGCTTCGCACTCGATCATCGCGCCGGTTTCGGAGATGTTGCGCAGGCGGCAGGGCGTGCTCTGGAAATCGTGATGGAGCAGGCCCGACCAGATCAACGGGTGGCGGCGGCCGCCGCGCTGTTCGTCGGTCTCCGGCGGGGGGGCGCTGCCCTCCGCGCCCAATTCCTCCCCGATCTCGACGTCGGGGAAGCTCTTGGCGATGACTGCCCGCAGCACGTTGGCGCGCTCGCCGGCGGAGCAGTCGATCCGCGTCTCATGGGCGAACTCGAGCCCGACCCGATCGCCCTTCAGCCAGCGGACGGCACATTCGATCATGCCGTTCTCGCCGAGGACCAGTTCGACCCGGTCCCACAGCTTGGGCGCGAAATCGCCCGAGACCATTGCGCCGCCGCCCGACAGGTTGACCAGCTGGACGCCATGGGTCGCGCCGGCGTGCGTGACGCGGACCTGCTCGTCCGGCAGGCGGTGGCGGTCGCCGTCCCGCGTGTCGCCGCGCCGCGTTTCCTCGCGGGAAACGGCAATGCTGTTCAGCGTATCCGCCTTGGCGCCCTTGGGATTCTTGGCCTGGATGAGAGGCTTATCCTCCACCTTCCCGCCGAAAATCTTCGCCCGGATGTTCATCGATACCACTCCGCCCCACACCGCAGTTGCGCCGAAGTTAAGCGCAACAGGGTTACGGAAGTGCTTACGACGAATAGTACATGTCGAATTCGACCGGGCTCGGCGTTGTCTCCCAGCGCATCACTTCTTCCCACTTGAGCTCGATGTAGGCGTCGATCTGGTCGTCGCTGAACACGTCGCCGCGGGTGAGGAAAGCACGGTCCTCCTGCAGATTGACCAAAGCCTCCCGAAGCGAGCCGCAGACGGTCGGGACGTTGACCAGTTCCTGCGGCGGGAGGTCGTAAAGGTTCTTGTCCATCGGATCGCCGGGATGGATGCGGTTCTGGATGCCGTCGAGGCCGGCCATCAGCAGCGCCGAATAGGCAAGATACGGGTTGGCCATCGCGTCGGGGAAGCGGAACTCGACCCGCTTGGCCTTCTCACCAGCGCCATATGGGATGCGGCACGAGGCCGAGCGGTTGCGGCTGGAGTAGGCGAGCAGCACGGGCGCTTCGAAGCCCGGCACCAGCCGCTTGTAGCTGTTGGTCGTCGGGTTGGTGAAGGCGTTGAGCGCGCGGGCGTGCTTGATCACGCCACCGATGAAGTAGAGCGCCATTTCGCTGAGGCCCGCGTAGCCGTTGCCCGCGAACAAAGGCTTGCCGCCCTTCCAGATCGACATGTGGGTGTGCATGCCGCTGCCGTTATCCTTGGCGATCGGCTTGGGCATGAAGGTCGCGGTCTTGCCGTAGGCATGGGCGACCATGTGCACGACATATTTGTAGACCTGCATGCGGTCGGCGGTCTCGACCAGCCCGCCGTAGGTCAGGCCAAGCTCATGCTGCGCGGCGGCGACCTCGTGATGGTGCTTGTCCATCGGCAGGCCCATTTCGAGCATGGTCGCGACCATTTCGCCGCGGATGTCCTGCGCGCTGTCGACCGGCGCGACGGGAAAATAGCCGCCCTTCTCGCGCGGCCGATGAGCGAGGTTGCCGCCGTCATATTCGCGGCCGGTGTTGGTCGGCAGCTCGATGTCGTCGATGCGGTAACCGCTCGCGGCATAGCCGTCCTCGAAGCGGACGTCGTCGAACATGAAGAATTCGGCTTCCGGCCCGACGAACACGGTGTCGCCGACGCCCGACGCCTTGAGATACGCTTCGGCGCGGGTCGCGGTCGAGCGCGGGTCGCGGCCGTAGAGCTCACCGGTCGACGGTTCGACGACGTTGCAGAACAGCACCATCATCGGGGTTGCGCTGAACGGGTCGACATAGGCCGCGTCGAGATCCGGCTTCAAAATCATGTCGCTCTCATTGATTGCCTTCCACCCGGCGATCGAGGAGCCGTCGAACATCAGGCCATCGGTGAGATTGTCCTCGTCGATCACGCCGGCGCACATGGTCAGATGCTGCCACTTGCCCTTGGGGTCGGTGAAGCGGAGGTCGACCCAGTCGATCTCCTCGTCCTTGATGCGCGACAGGATGGTGCCCGCGTCGGTTGCCTTCTTGGCCATCTCGAGTCCTCCGGTAACTCTTTGGTCGACCCAGCGGTGGCGGGGCCCGGTTGAGGTCAGCGCCCGACGCAAAACTCGCCTGGATTCCCGCCTGCGCGGGAATGACGAGAAATCCGATTCGAGCTTGGGTCTCCAGATTCCCGACCTTGCGCCAAGAGTCAGCGGGGCTGTGAGGATTTCACTCGTTTGGGCCGGCGTCCTGGGCCACGGGCGGAGCCTGGTCGCCAGTGTCCGGCCCGGCGCTGAGCAAGGCGAACCAGCGATCGCGCAGCGTTTCGTCCTCGGCCCGCTCCGCGGCGCGGTCGGCCGCGGCATCCGCCGCCAGGACCGCGGCTTCCTCCGCCGTGCAGGCCCGCTCATAGGGTTCGTCGTGATCGTCCTCGTCAAAGCCGCGGCTTTCGTAGCCGTCGAAGCCGGGCGGGGGCGGGAAGTCGGTCAGCCACGCTTCCTCGCGCTCGTCCCACCAGCAGCGGTCGGAGAGGTCGAGCGCGTCGTCTTCGTCCGGGTTGGAGGGGGAGGGGGGTCGATTCGGGGGGTCTTCCACTTCCTCCACTTCGTTACCCTTCGTCGGGCTCAGGGCAGGCTCTTCGACGAGCGCCAGCGCTCTTGCGACCCCGTCGTCATCGCCCGCGCGCAAAGCATCGATGGCGAGACTCCAGTCGATCGCCCTGCCGCGCGGCGAGGACGATCAGTCCAACGACGACCATCGCAATGATCAGGCAACTGTTGCCCCGCGTGGCCGGCTGCTTTTGAACAGTGACATTCGGTTTTCTGGTCGGTGTCGCGGTATTTCGTCCGCATTTCGGACAAAATGCAGCACCTTCAGGAAGTGCGCCGCCACACTGAACGCAATGCATGCTCACGTCCCCCCGACCTACTCCGAGCGAAGGAAGGGCTAACTTGAATTAAACAGCGGTGCAAATGCGATGGGCCCCCTCCACCAGCTGCGCTGGTCCCGCTGTTGCTGCGCAACGTCTTCGACTCCCCCGTCGCGGGGAGGAGATGCCGTCACTACCACTCCCTCTCGCAATCCTGGCGGATTGCTGCCGCTCGCTCCGTGACGTGACCTTCGGTCGTCTTCGACTCCGATCCGGTCGGCTTCGCCGCCGGTCGGCCGCGGCTCGTCGTCTCTCGGGCAACGACGCTTGCTACGCGCCGCTTTCGTTGCCCTCGGCGCCTCGCCCTTATTCCGGCATCACCAGGAACTGCTCCCAGCGCCCGTTCGCGCCTGGCTCGGCGTACGTCACGAGCGTCAGGTCGGGATGGCCCGCGTAGTGGATGGTGTAATTGCGGTTGACGAAGCCGCCGCGCAGCCGCGGCGGGCGGTTCAGGGTGATCGACGCGGGTGCGCCGAGCGCGCCGAGCGATGTTTTGTAGTCGCCGGTGACGGTGCCATCGAAATAGAAGTTGAGGTTGGGGGTGAACTTGGCCCGGTCGAGCGAGCCGGCCGCGAGCGCGTCGTAGATTGCGCGCACTTCGGGCAAACGGTCGCCTTCGCCCGACAGCGCCGCTTCGGGGCTGTTGAGCACGATCTTCTCGATCCCTTCGGTCAGCGTATCGGTCGCGCCGGAGAAATCGGCGTTGGTGAAGACGATGATCGCGTCCTTGGTGTCGGGATAAATCGTGTTCTGGGTGAGGAAGCCGACCGCTTCGCCGCCATGATCGATGATGTGGCGCTCGCGCTGGGAGTGGTTCTGGACGCCGAGGCCGTAGCCGTTCGAGCGGCCGTCGGTGCGGACGTAGGGCGTCTCCTGCGCAACCCAGTCATCGACCGGGAGCAGCGAGCGGTTCATCCGCGCGATGTCCCATTTGGCGAGATCGGCGGTGGTCATCGACAATTCGCCCGCGGCGTAGAGCCAGCCGCGCGCGGGCGGCTGCGCGATGCGGACCGGACCGAGGGCATAGCGGTGGTAGCCGGCGGGGAAGGCGGGCGTGTTGGTCTCGTCCTGGTCGATCGGGTGCATGCCGAGGGGTGCGAAAATGCGGCGATTGAGGAAGGGCAGAAGCTGCTCGCCGCTGACCTTCTCGACGATCATGCCGGCCACGACATAGCCGGTGTTGCTGTACTGGTACCGGGCGCCGGGCGTGTAATCCAACGGCTTCCTCGCCCAACGGTCGACAATGCCCTGCGGCGCCGTCGGGTGGGTCATCGTCTCGAACATGTAGTCCTGCGGCCAGAAGTCCTGCAGGCCCGAGCTGTGGCTGAGGAGCTGGCGGATGGTGATGGTATCGCCGCTGGTAATGCCGGGGACGTACTTGCCGATCGGGTCGTCGAGCCTGAGCTTGCCGTCATCCTCGAGCAGCAGCAGCGCCATGGCCGTGAACTGCTTGGAGTTGGACGCGATCTGGTAGGGCAGGTCGGGCCGGGCAGGGAGGTTTTCGTTGGCCTTGCCGTAGGCTTTGGTCAGCACGAGCTGGCCGTCGCGAACGACCGCGATCGAGGCGCTGGGCACGCCGGTGTCGGCGAGGGTCTTGGTGACGAGGGCGTCGATCGCGGAGATCTGCGCAGGCGGTAGCTGCTGCGCCGCGGCGGGAGCGGCGACCAGCACGGCAAGGACGGGGGCGAGCTTCAGCATGACGCCAGCCTAACGGCCGCGCGGCACGAGTCGAGGGCCGCAACGAAAACGGCGACGCCCAGAGAGCGCCGCCGTTCGTAGAGACCGAGATGTATTTAGAGCTTGTTCGAGACGTTATTGAACGTCGTGCCAAGCTTGTTGCCGATGTTCTGCATCGCGGCGATGGCAGCAACGGCAATCAGCGCAGCGATCAGGCCGTATTCGATGGCCGTCGCGCCCTTGGAATTCTTGATGAGATTCAAAAACTTGGTCATGTGTCCACTCCTCGCTTCACCGGCTCAGACAACCGGGTGCGGGGGCGAACTTAACTGAGATCAGGTTCTAAATTTGCCACCGAAGATGGTTAACAGGTTCCCAAGGAGCGCGGCGGGGCCACCCGCAGCGCGCTGGTCATCCCTGCTCCGCCTGGCGTTCTGGGCGGCGGCCCTGTTCGCCTTTGTCATGGCGGTATTGCCGCATCCGCCGCAGGTGCCGGGTGCGCCCAACGACAAGATCCAGCACATCATTGCCTTCGTCACCCTCGCGGCGCTCGGGGCCTGGGCCTACCGCGGTTGGAGCCTGCTGCGGCTGGCCATCGGGCTGTCGCTGTTCGGCGCGCTGATCGAAGTGGTGCAGGCGGTCCCGGCGCTGCATCGGGATAGCGATGTGCTCGACTGGGTCGCGGATACGGCGGCCGCCCTAGCGGTCCTGATTATTGTCGGTTGGTGGCGCGGACGCCGCTAGAGCGGGACGCCGTAGAGGTCGTGTTCGTCGGCATCCTCAATCTTCACCTGGACGATGTCGCCGGGCTTGAGGCCGGCGGCGTCGCGGAGGTGTACCTCGCCGTCGATCTCGGGCGCGTCGGCCTTGGAGCGGCCGGTCGCACCAACCTCGTGGTGATGATCGGGATGGGGCGCGTCGAAATGCCCCTTGTCCGGGCCTTCCGCCGGGGCGGGCGTTTCGTCGACGCGGTCGATGAGGACGTCGATGGTCGAGCCGACCTTGGCGGCGAGCTTCTCGGCGCTGATCCGGGCCGACAGCGCCATCACGCGTTCGAAGCGCTCCTGCTTGAGTTCCTCGGGGACCGGGTCGGGCAGGGCATTGGCGGCCGCGCCTTCGACCGGCTCGAACTTGAACGCACCGACGCGGTCGAGTTGCGCCTCCTCGAGCCAGTTCAGGAGATAGGCGAAGTCCTCATCGGTCTCACCGGGGAAGCCGACGACGAAGCTCGAGCGGATGGCGAGATCCGGTGCGACCTGACGCCAGCTGCGGATCCGTTCGAGCACCTTGGCGTCGTTGGCCGGGCGACGCATCGCGCGCAGCACTTTCGGGCTCGCATGCTGGAACGGGATGTCGAGGTAGGGGAGGACCAACCCCTCGGCCATCAGCGGGATGACGTCATTCACGTGCGGATAGGGGTAGACGTAGTGGAGCCGGACCCACGCGCCGAGTTTGCCCAGCTCGCGCGACAGGTCGGTCATGTGCGCGCGGACTTCGCCGCCCTTCCACGCGCGCGGCTGGTGGCGGATGTCGACGCCGTAGGCCGACGTGTCCTGGCTGATCACCAGCAGTTCTTTGGTGCCGGCGGCGATCAGCTTCTCGGCCTCGCGCAGGATGGCGTCCGGACGGCGGCTGACGAGGTCGCCGCGAATGCTGGGGATGATGCAGAAGGCGCAGCGGTGGTTACAGCCCTCTGAAATCTTCAAATAGCTGTAGTGGCGCGGCGTGAGCTTGAGTCCTGATTCCGGCACCAGGTCGACGAACGCGTTGGGGATCGGCGGGGCGGCGTCATGGACCGCGGCGACGACCTCCTCATATTGCTGCGGGCCGGTGACCGCGAGCACTTGCGGGAAGCGGGCGCGAATGACCTCGGCCTCCTTGCCCATGCAACCGGTGACGACAACACGGCCGTTCTCGGCGATGGCCTCGCCGATCGCTTCGAGGCTCTCTTCCTTGGCGCTGTCGAGGAAGCCGCAGGTGTTGACCAGCACTACGTCGGCGCCGGCATAGTCGGGCGACATGTCGTAGCCGTCGGCGCGGAGCTTGGTCATGATCCGCTCGCTGTCGACCAAAGCCTTGGGACAGCCGAGCGAGACCAGCCCGACGCGCGGGGGCTTGGGGAGCGTTGTGACGTTCATCGGAAGGCGCGGGCCAATATAGGGATTTTGCGGCGAAAACTAGGCCGTAGGGTTTCCTGCTTTGCCTAGGGAAGTGGCGCGGCTATGGCGCGCGCAAATCCTGCTTCGGAGCTTTTGACCACTATGCGCATCGCGATGATCGGCACCGGCTACGTCGGCCTCGTGTCGGGCGCCTGCTTCGCCGACTTTGGCCACCAAGTATGCTGCGTCGACAAGGACGCGAGCAAGATCGACGGCCTCAATTCGGGGGTGATGCCGATTTGGGAGCCAGGCCTCGAGGCGTTGGTCAAGGCCAACGCCGAGCGCGGTCGGCTGACCTTCACGACCGACGTTGCGGGCGGGGTGAAGGGCGCCGAGGCGGTCTTCATCGCGGTCGGCACCCCAGCGCGGCGCGGGGACGGCCACGCTGACCTGACGTTCGTGTTCGCGGCGGTGCGCGAGCTGGCGAAGCTGATCGCGCCCGGCACCGTCGTGGTGACCAAGTCGACGGTGCCGGTAGGCACCGGCGATCGCATCGCCGAAATCCTCAAGGAAGAGGGCGCCGAGGGCGTTTCGGTGGCGTCCAACCCCGAATTCTTGCGCGAGGGCGCCGCAATCCGCGACTTCAAGATCCCTGACCGGATCGTGGTCGGCGCCGATGACGAGCATGCGCGCGACGTGCTGCGCGAAATCTACCGGCCGTTGTTCCTCAACCAGGCACCGATCCTGTTCACCGGGCGGCGGACGGCCGAGCTGACCAAATATGCGGCCAATGCTTTCCTCGCGACCAAGATCAGCTTCATCAATGAGATCGCGAACCTATGCGAAGCGGTTGATGCTGACGTTCAGGATGTCGCCCGGGGCATCGGGCTCGACAACCGCATCGGGGCGAAGTTCCTGCACGCCGGGCCCGGTTATGGCGGCAGCTGCTTCCCCAAGGATACGCTGGCGCTGCTGCAGACGGCCGAGGCGGCGGGGGTCGAGCAGCAAATCGTCGCCACCGTGGTCAAGGTCAATGACGAGCGGAAGGGCGGGATGGCCGAGCGCGTCGAGCGCGCGCTTGGGGGAAGTGTCGCGGGCAAGCGGGTTGCTGTGCTCGGCCTGGCGTTCAAGTCCAACACCGACGACATGCGCGAGGCGCCGTCGATCCCGCTGATCCAGGGCCTTGTCGAGCGGGGTGCGGATGTCGCTGCCTTCGACCCGGTCGCCCGGCATCAGGCCGAGGCGATTTTGACCGGCATAACCTACGCGCCGGACGCTTATGCCGCGGCCGACGGCGCGGATGCGGTGGTGGTGGTTACCGAGTGGGACGAATTCCGGGCGCTCGATATCGACACGCTCGCCGCCCGGATGCGGGGCAAGGTCTTGGTCGACCTCAGAAACGTATGGGACGGCCAGGAGGCCGAGCGCGCGGGCTTAACTTACATCGGGATCGGTCGCGGAAAAGTCGCTATCTGACGGTATTTCCGTCCATTTCGGATTGTAGTTGCATCCGAAACGACAAGCAGTGCGTATAGAGCCGTTCATGAGCGATCCCCGGATCATTGTTGTTGGCCTCGGCTATGTCGGACTGCCGCTCGCGGTCGCGCTGGCGCGGTCGTTCACGGTCGTCGGCTTTGATATCGACGCCGGGCGGATCGGGGAGCTCAAGCGCGGCCATGACCGGACGCGCGAGGTCGATGGTGCGGCGCTGGGCGAAACGACACTTCAGCTGACCGATGATGGCGCAGCTTGTGCGGGCGCCGATGTGTACATCGTCACGGTGCCAACCCCGGTCGATGCGAGCAACACGCCGGACCTCGGCGCCGTGATCGCCGCGACGCGGATGGTGGCCAAGCTGATCGATCCGGCACGTCGGCCGACGATTGTCTATGAAAGCACCGTCTATCCCGGCGTGACCGAGGACATTTGCGGCCCCGAGATCGAGCGCACCGCCAACCTCCAGCGCGGCCGTGACTTCCGCCTTGGCTACAGCCCCGAGCGGATCAACCCCGGCGACCGCGAGCATAGTGTCGACCGCATCACCAAGGTGATCGCCGGCGAGGATGACGAAGTCGTCGAACAGCTGGCGGCTATCTACGGTGCGGTCACCAGCGGCGGGGTATTCCGCGCGGCGTCGATCAAGGCGGCCGAAGCGGCCAAGGCGATTGAGAACGCGCAGCGCGACATCAACATCGCCTTCATGAACGAGGTCGCGCAAATCTTTTCCAAGGTCGACCTGTCGGTGTGGGACGTGCTGGCGGCGGCGCGGACCAAGTGGAATTTTCTCGGGTTCGAGCCCGGCCTGGTCGGCGGCCACTGCATCGGGGTTGATCCCTATTACCTGAGCCACCTCGCGCAGAAGCTCGGACATCAGCCGCAGGTCATTCTCGCCGGTCGCGAAACCAATGACGGCATGGGCGCGTGGATCGCCGATGCGCTTCACGGCCGACGGCCGAAGGCCGGCAGTGCGCTCGTCCTCGGCCTAACCTTCAAGGAAAATGTGCCGGATCTCAGGAACAGCCGGACGGTCGACGTGGTACGCCGGCTGCAATGGCTGGGCCACAAGGTCGATGTCGCCGACCCGCTGGCCGACCCCGAAGAAGTCCAGCGCGAATATGGCCTGTCGCTGACCGAGCCGAACGGCGAGCGCTACGACCTCGTGGTCGGCGCGGTGCCCCACGCGGGATATCGCGAGCTGCCGGACGAACGGCTGACCGCGATGGTTGCGCCCGGCGGCACGCTTGCCGACCTTAAGGGCATGTGGCGCGACCGCAGCCTGGCGCCCGAGATCGACCGGTGGTCGCTGTGAAGCACGAACGCCTGTCGCGCCCGGGCACCGCGTCGATCCTGGTGCGCAAGCGCTTCCAGCTGGCCGGCGCACTGGTCATCGGCGCCCTGCTGCCGTGGGTCGTACGCGCGCCGTTGCCCGGTACGCTGGTCGAGGCGGCAAGCGTCAACAGCCTGATCGGCAATGTCCTCGCGATCGTCCTCGGTTTCTGGATGCGGCTGTCGATCGAAACCTACCCCGGCATCCGCCGCAGCTACGTCATCCTGCCATCCGCGCTGACCGGCCACGGCCTGATCATCCTCTACTTCGTGCTGACCCGATTCCCCTACGACCGCGTCGGACTGCTCGCCGGGTTCCTGCTGCACGTCGCCTGGCTCTACCTGCTCTACGTCTATGCCGAGCGGAACGTCCGCGCCCGTTACGCCGTGGTGCCATTCGGAGAGATCAGCGGCCTGACGCGGATCGATGGCGTCGAATGGAAGTTGCTGACCCGACCGCGGCTGCACGACACGCGCAGTTGCCAGGCGATCGTTGCCGATTTCTCCGAGGATTTGCCGGACGAGTGGGAACGGTTCCTCGCCGACGCCGCGCTGGCCGGGCGCATGGTCTACCAGGTCAAGCAATTGTCGGAATCGCTGACCGGGCGCGTCGAGCTTGAGCATCTGTCGGAGAACAGTTTCGGCTCATTGCTACCGGCCCGCGGTTATTTTTACCTCAAGGGGCTGGTCGACTTTGCGTTCGCGATTCTGGTCCTGCCGATCGCCGTGCCACTGATGCTGTTGTGCGCGATCGCGATCAAACTCGATGGCGAGGGCAGCGTGCTGTTCCGCCAGAAGCGGGTCGGTCACGCCGGGCACCCAATCATCGTCTACAAGTTCCGTACCATGCGTCCGGTTGCGGATGACGCGGATCAGGATCATCACGCGCGGCGCAAGGCGGCGATGACCGACGATAGCGACGATCGCATCACGCGCGTCGGTCGCACGCTGCGCAACCTCCGCCTCGACGAGCTGCCGCAGATCATCAACATCCTGAAATGGGAGATGAGCTGGATCGGCCCCCGGCCCGAGGCCGAGGTCCTGTCGCACTGGTATACCGACGAACTGCCCTTCTATCGCTATCGCCACGTGGTGAAGCCGGGGATTTCCGGCTGGGCACAGGTCAACCAGGGCCACGTCGCCGAGGTGCACGAAGTCCACCGCAAGCTTCAGTACGACTTCTATTACATCAAATATTTCTCGCCCTGGCTCGACATCCTGATCCTGTTCCGGACGGTCAAGACGATGTTGACCGGGTGGGGCGCGCGCTAAGGCGACAGGTTCCGAATTCGCGAACATTCCAAGCGTAGCGACGTTATGGCATGATGGCGTCACGGAGGCGGCGAATGACCGGCATTCTCGATAAATTCTACGTCGAACACAGCAGTCAGGGCGTCCGGGTGATGGCGCGATCGCAGCAGCTCACCGGAAATCATATGACGGACGACGCGATCGACGGTGCAATCCAGCTGCTCAAGGACGATCTCGACGCCTGCGGGCGGGAGATGAAGCGCTTCGCCCAGCTCGACCGCCGCGGCGCGCTGTTCGAGGGCTGGCCGTCGGCCAACGACGACGTCGTCGGTACCTAGGTCTTCCAGCCGTGATGCTCCTCGCGGTCCTTGCCGCCGCGCAGGCGTCGGCGCCGGCCGCGCTGCCCTTTGAACTGAAGCAAGTCGGCCCAGGCGTTTACGCCGCGATTGACGGGCCGGAGCACAAGTCGGGGTCCAACGGCGGCTTTGTGATTGGCGACGACGGCGTGCTGGTGGTGGACGCTTTCTTCTATCCCGCTGCGACGAAGGCGCTGGTCGCTGAAATTCGCAAGCTGACGCCCAAGCCGATCCGCTACGTCGTCAACACCCACTATCACGCCGATCATACGGGCGGGGACCAGGTGCTGCGCGACGCGGGCGCGGTGATCATCGCGCACCGGAATGTGCGCGGCTGGGTGCGGGTCAACAATATCAACCTGTTCGGTGACCGGATCACGCCGGAGATCAGGGCGCAGGTCGAAGGACTGCCGCTGCCTGACGTCGTGACGGACAAGGAGCTCACGGTGTGGCTGGGGTCGCGCCGGGTGAATGTGCAAACGGTGCTCGGCCATACCGGCGGCGATCTGATCGTCACGGTACCCGATGCGAAGGTGCTGTTCACCGG